>Ga0209233_1000971_pt1 | contig 12330 bp, 9 predicted proteins | sample AraplaCL_Cvi_mCL_FD_184269 | JGI IMG/M metagenome (GOLD analysis project Ga0209233, IMG submission 184269) | Arabidopsis root microbial communities from the University of North Carolina, USA - plate scrape CL_Cvi_mCL (SPAdes) (version 2) | ecosystem: Host-associated > Plants > Roots > Endosphere ... | reverse complement strand
CGCCCGGAATGACACCTGCTATCATCGTCCCTTGGTCGGCACTTTGTTGAAGGGCACGTCCTTGTCGACGCGGATGTCTCCAGGCAAACCCAGCACCCGCTCGGCGATGATGTTGCGCAGGATCTCGTCGGTGCCGCCGGCGATGCGCATCGATGGCGATGACAGCAGCATCTGCTGAAACTGTCCCTGCGCGGTCTCCTCGTCGCTCCCCGTGAGAACACCGGCGGCACCTTCAAGGTCCATCGCATAAGCCGCGATGTCCTGCAGGATGGTGCCGGCGACCAACTTGCCGATCGAGTTCTCCGGGCCCGGGCGCTCACCCCTGGAGAGTGCCGAGATGGCGCGATAGCTGGTGTATTTCAGCCCACTCGCCTTCACAGCCCAGGACGCGAGCTTCGAGCGCGTGGCGCGATCGTCGATCGCCAACCCGTTCTCCATCATCAGGTTCGAGCAGAACGCAAAGATTTCCGGAAAGCCGGTGGCGAGCCGCGCGCCGATCGACATGCGCTCGTTCATCAGGGTGGTGAGGGACACGTTCCAGCCGTCGCCGACATTGCCGAGCCGCTGGCTGTCCGGAATCACGACGTCGGCAAAGTAGACCTCGTTGAACTCCTGCATGCCGTTGGCCTGCTTGATCGGCCTGACCTCGACGCCCTTGCTCCTCATATCGAGGAAAAACATCGTCAGCCCCTTGTGCTTGGGCACATTCGGATCGGTGCGCGTGATCAGGAGGCCGTAATCGGAATAATGCGCGCCCGAGGTCCAGATCTTCTGGCCGTTGATGACCCACTCCTCGCCGCGCTTCTCGGCGCGGGTGCGCAGCCCCGCGACGTCAGACCCGCCAGCAGGCTCCGAGAACAGCTGGCACCAGATCTCCTCGCCCGAAGCGAGCTTCGGCAAATAGCGGCGTTTATCGGCCTCATTGCCATAGGCCATCACGGTCGGACCGCACATGCCCTCGCCGATCTGGAACGGCTGCGTCAGCTTGCCGTAGACGCCCTCCTCCTGCTGCCAGATCACGCGCTCGATCGGCGAGGCGCCGCGGCCGCCATACTCCTTCGGCCAATGCAGGCACGCCCACCCCGAATCGAACTTCTTCTTCTGCCAGGCCTTGCCGATCTCGACGATGTCGGCGTGCTTGAGGCGAATGCGCCCGAGCGAGGAGCTCGCGAGCTCGGCCTCCAGCTCCTTCGGTGCGTTGGCCTCGATCCATTGTCGAGCAGTGGCACGGAATTCGGATTCCTGCGGAGTATCGTCGAAGTTCATGGTCGTTCTCTTTCCCGTCATTCCAGGGCCGTCGCGCAAGCGACCGAACCCGGAATCCCGATGTGATAACCTCTAGATTCCGGGTGCGCGGCTCCGCCTCGCCCCGAATGACGTCGTGTTAGGCTCGTCCCTTCGTCGGCACCTGATTAAACGGCACGTCCTTGTCGACCCTGATGTCGCCGGGCAGCCCGAGCACGCGCTCGGCGATGATGTTGCGCATGATCTCGTCGGTACCGCCTTCGACGCGGGTGCCGGGCGCGCGCAGCAGCATCGCCTGGAACTTGCCGGCAAGCTCAGCCTCCGCTCCACTGAGCACGCCGGCCGCACCCTGCAGGTCGAGCGCAAAGGTCGCGACGTCCTGGATCATCGAGGCCGCCACCAGCTTGCCGATCGAATTCTCAGGCCCCGGCCGCTCGCCTTTCGACAGCGCGGAGATGGCGCGGAAGCTGGTGTATTTCAGCCCGCTCGCCTTCACCGCCCAGTTAGCTAACTTTGAGCGCACGTTGCGGTCCTCGATCGCGGGGCCTTCGTCGAGCACCAGTTGCGAGCAGTACTCGAAGAGCTCCGGAAAGCCGGTGGCGACGCCGGCGCCGATCGACATGCGCTCGTTCATCAGCGTGGTCAGCGCGACATTCCAGCCGTCATTGACCGCACCCAGCCGTTGCGAGTCGGGAATCACCACGTCGGTGAAATAGACCTCGTTGAAATCGGATTGCCCGCTCGCCTGCTTGATCGGCCTGACCTCGACACCCCTGCTCTTCATGTCCAGGAAAAACATCGTCAATCCCTTGTGCTTGGGCACGGTCGGATCGGTGCGCGTCAGCAGGATGCCGTAATCGGAATAATGCGCGCCGGAGGTCCAGATCTTCTGTCCGTTGATCACCCAGTCATCGCCACGCTTCTCGGCACGGGTGCGCAGCCCCGCGACATCGGAGCCGCCGGCCGGCTCGGAGAACAGTTGGCACCAGATCTTTTCGCCCGACGCCAGCGGCGGCAGATAGTGCCGCTTATGCTCCTCCGAGGCATAGGCCATCATGGTCGGCCCGCACATGCCATGGCCGATGATGAACATCGCGGAGAGCTTGCCGAATGGGCCTTCCTCCTGCTGCCAGATCACGCGCTCGATCGGCGAGGCGCCGCGACCGCCATATTCCCTAGGCCAATGCAAACAGGCCCAGCCGGCATCGGCTTTCTTTTTCTGCCAGGCTTTTGCGACCTCGAGAATGTTGACATTCTTCAGCACCGTGCGGCCAAGGGATGCCTTGCGCAGCTCGTCCTCATATTGCTTCGGCGCGTTGGCCGCGATCCATGCACGCGCCTCGGCGCGGAACGCGGCCTCCTGCGGGGTGTCTTCGAAGTTCATCGTTGTTCTCTTTCCCGTCATTCCGGGGCGAGGCCAAAGGCCTCGAACCCGGAATCTAGAGGTGACCCATTTCGAGATTCTCAGGTGCGCAATTGCGCACCATAGTTCGGTTGCTTCGCAACCGCCCCGGACTGACGTGATTGGAGCTACGCCGCGTTGCGCTTGCGCATGCGGTCGATCAGTTGATCTTCCCAATAGCTCAGGCTGCCCAATCCCAGCGCCAGCGCATTTGCGCGGCGGTAGTACATGTGGCAATCGAACTCCCAGGTGAAGCCCATGCCGCCATGGACCTGGATGTTGTTCTTGGCGCAGTGCTGGAACGCCTGCGTCGCGCTGATGCGCGCGGAGGCGGCGGCTTCCGACAGCTCCGGCGCATTGGTCGACAGCGCCCAGGCGCCGTAATAGCAATTGGAACGCGCCAGTGTCGCCGAGACATACATGTCGGCCAGCATGTGCTTGATCGCCTGAAACGAGCCGATTGGGCGGCCGAAGGCGATGCGGTCGAGTGCATAATCACGGCCCATCTCCAGCGCACGATCGGCGCCGCCGACCTGCTCGAAGGCGACCAGCACCGCGGCCCGGTCGAGCACCTGCGTGATGATGCTCCAGCCGTCACCGGCCGCGCCGAGCGGCTCGGCCTTGCAGTCCTTGAACGTCAGCTCGGCCTGGCCGCGCGTCGGATCGAGATTGGTCAGCGCCTTGACTTCGGCGCCGCCGCTCTTCACGTCGACCAAGAATAGCGAGATGTCGCTGTCGCGACCGGCCTTTGCCGTGCGCGCCGCGACGATGACGAGGTCGGCAATGGCGCCGTCGGCGACAGGCTTCTTGACGCCATTCAACACGTTGTTCGCAGCCTCCAGCTTGATCGCCCTCGGCGACGGATTGCCCGATCCCTCGAACAGCGCCAGCGTGCCGATCGCCTCACCGCTCGCGATTTTCGGCAGCCACTTCTGTTTCTGTGCGTCGCTGCCGGCGAGCATCAAGGCTTCGGCCGCGAGATAGACGGTGGAGGAGAACGGCACCGGCGCGAGCGCGCGGCCGATTTCTTCCGCAATCACGCAGAGCTCGAGATGGCCTGCACCGGCGCCGCCATATTCCTCCGGGATCGCAACGCCGAGAAAGCCCAGCTCGGCGAGGCCCCTCCAGAGCTCGCGGTCATAGCTCTCCTTGCCGTCGAGCACGACCCGCACGGCTTTCGGCGTGCACTTCTCGGTGAGAAATTTCCGTGCCTGGTCGCGCAGCTGCTTCTGGTCGTCGGAGAAATCGAAGTTCATGGGGACTGCTCTATGTTGTGTGAAAGACTCTTTAACGTCGTCCCGGCGAACGCCGGGACCCATAACCACCGGCGTTTCCATGTGCCCGAAACTAGCTTCAGCCTGACACAAATGGTTCCGGAGTATGGGTCCCCGCGTTCGCGGGGACGACAGTGAGGGGCTGGCAACATGACCATCACAGCACGATCACATTGTCCGCCGGCGGATCGGCGTAGAGCCGCTCGACCAGATCCGCGCGGCGCTCCAGCCCGGCGCGCTGGTTGATGTAGCCCTTGTCGGTCAGTTCATGGCCGTCGATCGACGGCGGCTCGACCATCAGGATCACGCGGGCGATGCGCCGGCTGCTGGCATCCCGGCACTCTTTGTTATGAGCCTCGATGCCGCGCTTGAGGCAGGCGATCACGGCGGGATGCTTCACCACCTCCTCGAAATCAGCATCGGGATCGCCGACCAGCTGCCGGCAGGCGTGCAAATTCGGCCAGGCGAGCAGCCCGATCGAACAGCGGTCCTGCCCGGTCACCAGCGCGTCCTGAATGACAGGTGTTGCGGCGGCAATCGCATCTGTTCGCAACGAGCCGACATGCACGAAGGTGCCGGTCGTCAGCTTGAAGTCCTCGACGACGCGGCCGGCGAAGATGATGCCCTGCGCCGGATCATCGGGATCGACGAACACGCCGGCATCGCCGATGCGATAGAAGCCCTCCCCGTCGAAGGCCGCCTTGGTCAGCTCGGGCTGACCGAAATAGCCTGATGTGACGTTGACGCCGCGCAGCCGCAGCTCATATTTGCCGCCCACCGGCACCATCTTCAGCGCGACACCGGGAAAGGGCAGGCCGATCAGGCCGACGCGCTCGGTGTTCCAATAGGTGCCGGTGGATGTCGGGCCGGTCTCGGTCGAGCCCCAGCCTGTGTAGAACACGATGCGCTCGCCGGTGGCGCGCACCGCGAGCGCCTGCATGCGGTCGTAGAGATCGTCCGGCAGCCGCGCGCCGCCATAGCCCATCAGAGCGAGATCTTTGAAGAAGCTGCGGCACAGCGCGTCGTCCTTCTCCATCGCGGATGCCAGCGCGGCATAGCCGACCGGCACGTTGGCGTAATAGGTCGGCGAGATCTCGCGCAGGTTCCTGATGGTCTCGTCGAACTGCCCCGGCACCGGCCGGCCGTCGTCGATATAGAGCGTGCCGCCATCGATCAGCAGCGGATTGAATAGCGCATTGCCGCCCATGGTGTGATTCCAGGGCATCCAGTCGAGCACGGTTTGCACCGGCGCATCAGCGGAGCGCGGCCGCACTTGCATCATCATCGCGGCATTGGCGCACATCATGCGTTGCGTGTTGATGACGGCCTTGGGCATGCCGGTCGAGCCCGAGGTGAACAGCAGCTTGCCGATCGTGTCCGGCGTGATGGCAGCGACCGATGCCTCGACTGCGTCTGTCACGTGCGTCGCCGCGAGGTCGGCAAACGCAAGGCTTACGAGGACGTCGCAGGGACGCGCGACGTGGATCACGGTGACGCCGTCGAGCGGCAGCGCTTGCAGCGCTTTTTCAAAGGTCGGACCATCCTGCACCATGACGGCGGCCGGCCTGATCAGTTCGAACAGATATTTGAGCTTGAGATGATCCTGGCTCATCAGCGAATAGGCCGGCGACACCGGCGCGGCCGGCAGCCGCGCCTGCATCGCCGCCATCGTCATCAGCGCGTGCTCGATCGAATTGCCGGAGAGGATCGCGACCGGACCGTTAAAGCCGCGATCGAGCAGACCCTGCGTCAGCGCGTCCACCGTGCGCTTTGCTTCGCCGTAGGAGATCCTGCGCCATTGCCGCTCGGGGCCGGTGCGCTGCGCGAGCCAGGTACGCTGCGGCGCCTCGCGCGCCCATTTCGAAAGCGAGGCAGGAATATGCGGCCCGTAATCCTGCAGCGGAATGCGCGATTGCATGATGATGACGCCGTCGTCGCGCCGCTCGATCGCGATGTCACGCTCCAGCCAGTCGACCTTGCGGAAGGCCGGCTTGTCCGGCACGCGGGCTGCAGTCCCATCCATTTGCGTCTCCCGAAATATCGTCCTTTGCGGAGCTTGATATTTGTCTGGCGGCAAGCCGGTGTCCGTTGCTGCGCCCTCTCCCCTTGCGGGAGAGGGCATCGCCGGTATCAGCTTCGCATTCGCTCGGGTGAGGGGTTCGTCTCGGCATTTGCACACGCGGAGAAAGACCCCTCACCCGGCGCCTCCCGGCGATGCTTTGCATCGCCTCGACGGCGCCACCCTCTCCCACAAGGGGAGAGGGTAAGCAGCGCGCTTGTTGTATTACCGCGGCGCCATGCGGATGGCGCCGTCGAGACGGATGGTCTCGCCGTTGAGCATCGGGTTCTCGACGATGTGGACGGCCAGGTTGCCATACTCCGAAGCGTCGCCGAGCCGGGCCGGATGCGGCACCTGCGCGCCGAGACTCTTGCGCGCCTCTTCGTTCAAACCCATCAGCAATGGCGTCAGGAACAGGCCCGGCGCGATGGTGTTGACGCGGATCTTCTGGCTGGCGAGATCGCGCGCTGCCGGTAGCGTCAACCCGACCACGCCGCCCTTCGAGGCGGAATAGGCGATCTGGCCGATCTGCCCCTCATAGGCCGCGACGCTGGCGGTGTTGATGATGACGCCGCGCTCCTCGCCGACCACCTCGGTCGTGATCGCGCGCTCGGCAAACAGCCGCAGCACGTTGAAGGTGCCGATCAGATTGACATTGATGATGCGGGCGAACTTGGCGAGCGGATAGACGCCATCCTTGCCGACGATCCGCTGCGAGCCGCCGATGCCGGCGCAGTTCACCAGCACGCGCGCGACGCCGTGCGCAACCTCGGCCTTGGCAAGCGCCGCCTTGACCTGGTCCTCGTCGGTGACATCAGCATGCAGCGCGACGCCCTTGACCTCCGCCGCGACCTTTTCGGCATTCTCCAGGCTCTGGTCGAGCACGCCGATCCTGGCACCCTTGGCAGCCATCGCGCGGGCGGTGGCGGCACCGAGCCCCGAACCGCCGCCGGTGATGACGACGGCGACATCTTTCAATTGCATGATACGATCCTCCTTGAACGTTTCTTGTTGGATGAGCGAGCGGCGAATAGCGAACAGGGAACGAGTTCTCGTTCCCTATTCGCCATTCACTATTCGCTACTTGCCCGAACGATTCCGCCGCAGATCAGCGCCTCCATGTGCCTGATGTAATCGCGACAGACTTCATCAGTCACAGGCCCGACCCCAATCGCGCGCGACATAGCATGGCGGCCGAAGAACAGATGATCGCAGGCACCGACCAGGCTGGTGTAGAACAGCACCGGATCGACGCTTCGAAACTCGCGGGCCGCAACGCCCTCGGCCAGCAGGCGACGCTGAAAATCCAGCAGCGGCGCCACGAAGAATTTCGACACCTCGTCGGCGGCCTCAGGCGTGCTTTCATGGAGCAGATAGTGGATCAGCCGATTCATGTAGGGAAAGCGGTGATAGGCGCGGATGATGCCGCCGATGTGCAGCTTCAGCTTCGCGGTCGGCGCAATCGGCTGCGCGAGGAGATATTCGAGGTTGGCCACCTCGGTCGCGGCGTCGCGCGCCAGCAGCGCCAGCAACAGCCCATCCTTGTTGCCGAAATGATATTTCACCAGCGCGGCGTTGACGCCCGACTTCTGAGCGATGTCGCTCAGGGACACCTCGATCGAGGAGCGCGCGATCATCAACTCGCTGGCCGCGACCAGGAGCTTCTCCGCGGTGGCATTCCGTCCCGCGGGAACTCTGTTTGGCGCGCTGCTCGTGAGCTGAGACGACATGACCTTGTCCAAGACCGAGCGGCAGCTAAGCCGAAGCCGGCGGCTAGCTCAAGGGTTAATTGATCGATTGACTAAGTCTCATCTGACCATTTAAATCGGGCCCAAGATCAAAGAACCAAGTCTAGGGAGGAGACGTCATGGCCGAGGCCTATATCGTCGCGGCTGCCCGCACTGCGGGCGGCCGGAAGGGAGGCCGGCTGGCCGGCTGGCATCCGGCCGACCTCGCGGCCAAGGTCTTGGATGCCCTGGTGGAACGCTCCGGCGCCGCGCCGGACCAGGTCGAAGACGTCATCATGGGCTGCGTGATGCAGACCGGCGAACAATCCAACAACGTCGCGCGCAACGCGGTGCTGGCCTCCAAGCTGCCGGAGAGCGTGCCCGGCACCTCGATCGACCGGCAATGCGGCTCGTCGCAGCAGGCGCTGCACTTCGCGGCGCAAGCGGTGATGTCCGGCGCCATGGACTGCGTGATCTCCGCAGGCGTCGAGTCGATGACGCGAGTGCCGATGGGACTAGCCTCTTCGCTGCCCGCGAAGAACGGCTTCGGTCACTACAAGAGCCCGAACATCGAGCAGCGTTATCCGAACATCCAATTCAGCCAGTTCACCGGCGCCGAGATGATGGCCGAGAAATATGGCCTCTCCAAAGATGATCTCGACGAATACGCCTACAACAGCCACCAGCGCGCGATTGCGGCAACGCAAGGAGGCAGCTTCAAGGACGAGATCCTGCCGCTTCAGATCACGCGCGCCGATGGCTCGACCGACACGCACACAATCGACGAGGGTATCCGCTTCGATGTCAGCCTCGACGGCATCAAAGGCGTCAAGCTGATCGCCGAGAACGGCAGGCTGACGGCGGCGACTGCGAGCCAGATCTGCGACGGCGCCTCCGGCGTCATGGTCGTCAACGAGCGCGGCCTGAAATCGCTCGGCGTCAAACCGATGGCCCGCATCCACCACATGACCATGATGGGCGGCGATCCCGTGATCATGTTGGATGCACCGCTGCACGCGACCGAGCGTGCACTGAACAAAGCCGGCATGTCGGTCAACGACATCGACCTGTTCGAGGTCAACGAGGCCTTCGCCTCGGTGCCGACCGCATGGCTGAAGACCACCGGCGCCGATCCGTCGCGGCTCAACGTCAATGGCGGCGCGATCGCGCTTGGCCATCCGCTCGGCGGCTCCGGCACCAAGCTGATGACGACCTTGCTGCATGCGCTTAAGGCACGCAACAAGCGCTATGGCCTGCAAACCATGTGCGAAGGCGGCGGCATGGCGAATGTGACGATTGTAGAGCGGCTGTAGGGCGCAACCGCAACAATGGTGTCGTCCCGGCCTTGCGCCGGGACCCATAATCACCGGTGTGAATGCTGGCAGTAAGCTGTAGCTCCAGCTTAGCCCAAGACAAAGCTTTGCGGTTATGGATCCCGGCTCGCGTTCGCAACGCTCACTTGGCCGGGACGACAGCTTCATCCCTTTTGGCGTTGTGCTCTCATGACCCATCCGTCCATCCACGCCCGCAGCCATCCCGACAAGATCGCCTACCAGATGGCCGGCAGCGGCAAGGCCATCAGCTATCGCGAGCTCGATGAGTTCTCGAACCAAGGTGCGCAGCTGTTTCGCACGCTTGGCCTGAAGGCGGGCGATCACATCGCCTTCCTGATGGAAAACCGGCTCGCCTTCATGGAGATCGCCTGGGCCGCGCAGCGCGCGGGGCTCTATTACACCGCGATCAGCCGCTATCTAACCAAGGACGAGATCGCCTACATCATCAGGGATTGCGGCGCCAAGGTCTTCATTACCTCGCCGAAATGCGCCGAGCAGGTGCGGCAGCTCGTGAGCAGCGAGCCAGACGCGCCGCTGTTCTTCATGCTCGATGAGCCGGAGCCCGGCTTCCGCTCCTGGGACAAGGAGGCATCGGCACAGCCGACCACGCCGATCAGCGATGAGGTCGCAGGTTACGACATGCTGTATTCCTCCGGCACGACCGGCCGGCCGAAGGGCATCAAGAAAGAATTCGAAGGCAAGCCGATCGATTCGCCGAACCCGTTCCTGAAGGTGCTCTGCGCCGACATGTGCGGCATGAATGCTGAGAGCATCTATCTGTCGCCGGCGCCGCTCTATCATGCGGCGCCTCTGCGCTTCAACATGATGGTAACGGTGCTCGGCGGCACGTCCATCATCATGGAGCAGTTCGACGCGGAGGAATTCCTCAGGCTGGTCGAGCGCCACAAGGCAACCCAGTCGCAGCTGGTCCCGACCATGTTCGTGCGCATGCTGAAGCTGGCGGACGAGGTGCGCGCGGCTTACGACGTCTCCTCGCTGAACGGCGCGATCCATGCCGCGGCGCCCTGCCCGGTCGACGTCAAAGCGAAGATGATCGACTGGTGGGGACCGATCCTGATCGAGTATTACGCGGGCTCGGAAGGCAACGGCGTCACCGTCTGCACCTCGCAGCAATGGCTTGAACATCGCGGCAGCGTCGGCCGTGCCGTCGTGGGCAAGATCAAGATTCTGGGCGAGGACGGCGATGAGATGCCGACCGGCGAGATCGGACAAGTCTATTTCGCCGATGCGCCCGCGTTCACCTATCACAACGATCCGGAGAAGACGAAGCGCGCCTATAACGACAAGGGCTGGTCGACGCTCGGCGATGTCGGCTATCTCGATGCCGACGGCTTCCTCTATCTCACCGACCGCAAGTCCTACATGATCATCTCCGGCGGCGTGAATATCTATCCGCAGGAGACCGAGGACGTGCTGATCACCCATCCTGACGTCGCCGACGTCGCGGTGTTCGGCGTGCCTAACGAAGAGATGGGCGAGGAGGTCAAGGCGGTAGTGCAGCCGCACGACATGGCGCGCGCCGGCAAGGCGCTGGAAGAACAGCTCATCCTCTTTTGCCGCCAGCGCCTGTCGCCGATCAAGTGCCCACGCTCGGTCGACTTCGAGCCCGAACTGCCACGCACGCCGACCGGCAAGCTGGTGAAGCGCCACCTGCGTGAGCGCTACTGGCCGAAGAAGGCGACGGTGTAGGAGCATTCGTAGCCACCGATCGGCATGGGATCCGTCGCGCTGGTCGTGACTGCGCCCTCTCCCCTTGTGGGAGAGGGCAGCGCCGGTGGTTTGACAGACTCGCTTCGGTGAGGGGTCTCTATCGGCGTTCGCAAATTGTGGAGAGATACCCCTCACCCGGTTTCTCACTTCGTGAGAAACCACCCTCTCCCACAAGTGGAGAGGGTGCACCGGAGTACGACGCGATGGCCGATTCCCTTCCTCCCCCGCCGCTCCCACCCTCCATCCGTTCACGCCAGGTCGATAACATCAACGGCCTGTCGATGCATGTGCTCGAGGCCGGCTTCGAGACCAAAGGGCGGCCCTGCGTGCTGCTGCTGCACGGCTTTCCGGAGCTGGCCTATAGCTGGCGCAAGGTGATGCCGGCGCTGGCAGCTAGCGGCTATCACGTGATCGCGCCCGACCAGCGCGGCTATGGCCGCACCACGGGATGGAGCGCCGACTATAACGGTGATCTCGCGCCGTTTCGGCTGACCAACCTGGTGCACGACGCGCTCGGGCTGGTCTATGCCTTCGGCTATCGGCATGTCGATGCGGTGGTCGGCCATGACTTTGGCAGCCCGGTCGCCGCCTGGTGCGCGCTTATCCGTCCCGATGTGTTTCGCTCCGTCGTCATGATGAGCGCGCCGTTTGCCGGCCCTCCGGCGCTGCCGTTCGATACTGTCGACAAGCCGGCGATGCCGCTCAAGGATGATCCGGTGCATCGCGACCTGGCCGCACTGCCGCGGCCGCGCAAACATTATCAATGGTACTACTCGACACGCGAGGCCAATGCCGACATGCACCGCGCGCCGCAGGGCTTGCACGATTTCCTGCGCGCCTATTATCACCACAAGAGCGCCGACTGGACCGGCAACAAGCCCTATCCGCTCAGTGCGTGGTCGGCAGAGGAGCTGGCAAAGCTGCCGACCTACTATGTGATGGACCTCGACAAGACCATGGCGCAGACGGTCGCCGAGGAGATGCCGAGTGCGGATGTGGTATCAGCCAATCGCTGGCTGCCCGACAGCGAGCTCGCCTATTACAGCGCCGAATATCAGCGCAACGGCTTTCAGGGCGGGCTGCAATGGTATCGCTGTGGCACATCCGGTGCGTTCGATGCCGAGCTGCAGCTCTGGTCGGGCCGGCGCATCGATGTGCCCTCGGCGTTCATCTCCGGTAAGCAGGACTGGGGCACCTATCAGCGCGCTGGCACGTTTGAGGCGATGCAGAGGCGCGCCTGCAGCAACATGATCATGTGCGAGCTGATCGATGGCGCCGGGCATTGGGTGCAGCAGGAGCAGCCGGACGCGGTGAATGATTTGCTGCTCAGGTTTATGAACAAACTGACAGCGATGAACAAATCGACAGCCTGAATTTCGACTCCGTGCTGAACCAATAAGCGAATCGAGGAACGAACAATCGGGCTTGGCGTTTTCGCATCCGGGCAATGCGCATCAGGAGAAGAATTTCATGGACAAGAGAATTGCAGGATTGTTGGGCGCGGTCGCCGCTGTCGGCGCGCTCGGCACTGCGCAGGCCTCGCCGGCACTGGCTCCCG
>Ga0209233_1000967_pt1 | contig 12391 bp, 13 predicted proteins | sample AraplaCL_Cvi_mCL_FD_184269 | JGI IMG/M metagenome (GOLD analysis project Ga0209233, IMG submission 184269) | Arabidopsis root microbial communities from the University of North Carolina, USA - plate scrape CL_Cvi_mCL (SPAdes) (version 2) | ecosystem: Host-associated > Plants > Roots > Endosphere... | reverse complement strand
CGCGCTTTCTGATTCTGTCACGTTGGACTGTGCGGATGCGCGTGCAAAACTTCGCCGAATCCTGTGCAGAGTTCCATACTTGATTCCTCCCCGGCAATTTCACAAAACGGAAGTCCTGCTGGACGGCCTTACAGGAAAGACCGACCGGAAGTTTCGCGGAGAGCGCTCATCCATGTACAGTGCGCAGTGAGCACATTTAGGGAATTTTGCGGAGGCGTATGCAGATCAATGCGCAGGTAGTACGCGCAACAGCAGTGGCCGGACTCGGCGGCTTGCTTTTCGGTTTTGACACGGTTGTAGTTTCCGGCACCAACGCCTCTTTGACAGCGCTTTATAACCTGTCACCCAGTGGACTTGGTTTTACAGTAGCCTCTGCGCTCATCGGCACCGTGATTGGTGCTTTGACCGCCGGCATTCCGGGCCAACGTTTGGGGCGCCGCGACAGCCTTCGCATCATGGCCGCGCTGTATTTCATCGCAGCATTGGGCTGTGCTTTTGCGTGGAGCTGGCCTTCGCTGATCGTCTTCCGCGTTCTTAGCGGCCTGGCGATCGGCGGTTCCAGCGTCCTGGGCCCCATGTACATCTCGGAACTTTCGCCCGCACAGTATCGCGGACGTCTTGTGGGCTTCTTCCAGGTAAACATCGTCATCGGTGTGTTGATCGCTTACCTGTCGAACTACTCGATTGGCCTGCTGCAGCTTGGCTCGACAGAATGGCGCTGGCAGCTTGGCGTGGCGGCGATTCCGGCGGCACTGTTTGTGATTGCGCTGTTTGGTATCCCGCGCAGCCCACGCTGGCTGGCCATGATGGGGCGCCGCGAAGAAGCCCTGCAGGTGTTGAACCTGATTGGCGATCCCGATCCGGAAAAGCGTCTGCAGCGCATTGAAAAGGAAATCAATGAAGAACGCGCCGTGGCCCACATGCCACTGTTTCGCAAGGCACATGCACGCGGCATCTTCGTTGCGGTGACAGTCGGAGCGTTCACGCAGCTTTCCGGCATTAACGCCATCCTGTATTACCTGAGCGATATCTTCCGGCTCTCCGGCGCGACCAGCATTTCCAGCGCGGGACAGTCTGTAGCCGTAGGCGCAACGAACTTGGTAGCGACGTTGATCGCCATGTCGCTGATCGACAAGATCGGCCGCAAGAAACTGCTGCTGACTGGCACCGTTGGCTTGGTGATCTGCCTCTTCCTGGTAGGCCTGATTTTCCACATGGATGCCCACAAGAGCATGCTGCTGTACCTGCTGATGGGCTACATCGCCTGCTTTGCCTTTTCGCAGGGCGCAGTGGTGTGGGTGTACATCAGCGAAGTGTTCCCGACCGCAGTGCGCGCAAAGGGACAGGCTCTCGGAAGCTCGTCACACTGGATCTTCAACGCGATCATTTCTTATGCATTTCCAGTAATGCTGCGTCGCTCCAGCGCAGCAACCTTCTGGTTCTTCTCAGCCATGATGGTGCTGGACCTGGTGTTGGTGACGACGCTGTATCCCGAAACAAGCAACGTGTCGCTGGAAGATATCTCCGCGCATCTGAGCCACTAATGCAGTATGTAAGGCAATGAAGAAGGCCCGGCGTTTGCCGGGCCTTCTTGCGTTATCAGATTCGCTCAACCTTATCGATCTCGACGCGTGTGAAAGACGACACCAACACTTACTGACTCCACAGTATTGGACTTAACGCTGCCCATGCCAATGTTCTGACCGATGCCCACTTCGGGGATGCGCACTGCCATGATCGGCAGCAGGTTTACATCCAGTCCGCCCACAACGCGATAGGCAAAGAAGTTGTCGGTACGATCGCGCCGATTCCATCCAAAGAGCGCTTCAGCATACGGGGTAAGGAAACCCTTATCCGCAGAGAAACTGGCGCGAATGCCGCCCAATGCTTCGTCCATGCGGAATGCATTCTGACCAGAAAGGACAGACGAGGCAGACTTGTTGCTCTTGTAAATGTCTCCGCGCACATCGACACCCAGCAGGGCTGGTCCCATCTGTTTCCACTGGTAGTACACGCCGCCGCCGCCGCCAATCGCGCGATCGACGCCATCGTTATACGAGCAGGGTAGTGGAGCGTCTTTGCAGGCCACGCCCGACGCACGTTCCGCGTTGATGGTGCCGTAAATGCCTAGCTGAGCATTTGCATGAACCGTGACGAGAGGCAGAGCAACTGCCGCCAGAACCAGATGCAGGAACTTCAACTTCATATGCAATGAGTTTACCTGCATGGCAGCAGGAACCGGGGAGTCCTTTAGAAGCTACCTGCAAATAGCGACTTCAGCTTCTGCTTCAAGCCCATCTCTTCGCTGGCGCGGCGCACCTGGGTGCGGTGGGTGTAGAGCAACATTCCAATGGCTGTGGCGAACTCCGGTCCCGCCAGTTCCTGTGGCATGCGTGACAGCGGCACGGGTGATCCTACGCGTGCAGGTGTGCGCAACAGGCTCTCCGCCACATCCAACAGACCGGCTAGCTTTGCGCCACCACCGGTCAGCACGGCGCCGGTGCCGAGTGCTTCTAAAACGCCGCCCTGGCGAAGATTGTCACGCAGCATGGTGAACAGTTCGCGGGCACGCGGCTCCAGAATCTCTGCCAGAAAGCGCTGCCGGACGAGCCGTGGCGCAGTCGAACCACCCGTAGATAGGTTGCCGCCCACTTCAATCTCGTTTAGCGAAGGCACGCTGGTCACAACGCAGTTGCCATACATCAGCTTCAGCTGCTCGGCTTCTTCCGTGTTCACATGCAGGCCAACAGCAAGGTCATTCGTAAAGTGATCGCCACCAATGGGAAGCACAGCCGTATGCGCGACGGAGCCTTCGAAGAACACTACGAGTTCGGTAGTGCTGGCTCCAATATCGGCAAGGCAAACGCCAAGTTCACGCTCATCGGCACTCAGAACAGATTCAGCGGAAGCGATGCCTTCGTAAACCGTATCCACCACTTCCAATCCCGCACGATTGGCGCATGTCACCACGCTTTGAGCCACCCCACCACTGCATGTGGAGAGATGAAGATTCACTTCAAGCTTGGTTCCCACCATGCCGATGGGGTCATGAATACCGGGCTGGTCATCCAGGATGAATTCCTGCGGCAACAGGTGCAGAATCTCGCGGTCTGCGGGCAGAGCGACCGAACGTGCGCGATCTACCGCGGCGCGCACTTCTTCACGGGTAATCTCGCGCATACGGCTGCCCATGGAGATACCACCGCGTGAATTGATGCCCTTCACGTGCGTACCGCCAATGCCGACAACAGCGGTTTCAATACCGATGCGCGTCATCCGTTCTGCAGTCAGGGCGGCACGGTTGATGGCATCGGCCGCAGGGCCAAGCTCTGCAATCAACCCTTTGCGCATGCCTTTGGAGCGTTCAATCCCGTGGCCGCGATAACGCAGCACGCCGTCCTGCAACTCCGCCACCAGCACGCAACTCTTCTGGCTGCCGGCGTCCAGTACGGTGATCAGATTGTCGTTCTTCTCTTTCACAGAACGTGACGGGCTCCTCCGTCATGATACTTCGGTGTTGCAGCCCCTTTTCGGCTATTGCAGAAGGGGGTATCCTTCCTGACGACTACTCCGCCTTTGCCGTTGCCTTTGCTGCGCTACGGGCCTTCTCTCGCTTTGCCATCCACGCCTTAATGGCTTCCACACGCTTACGCGTTGCGGCTTCCTTCTCTTGCGTCTTGGTCGATGGCTTATGTGTAGCAGCTGACGCATGCGGTTTGGGTTCCGTCGGCTTTACAGGTGTACTTGCTGCCGGTGCTTTTATCGCAGGGGTAGCCGCCCTCACAGGAACGTTAGTCTTCACCACCTGAATCGGCGTGGTCTTCTGCGCAGGCGCAGCGCTTTGCGCCGTTGTTGTATCCGGAGCCGCAGGGCCGTTCACCACAGTGGAATCCTTGACGGGCATCTGCAGTACCACTTGCCGTTCGTAGCGCATGTCCACACCGCTCAAACGCGGGTACGTGGTGTGCCACTCAGCAATGTGCTCCTGAAACTTATGGAAGCGCTTCAGAAAGTCCTGCGTGCCAAAGTGCACCATCACATCCTGATTGCTGTACGGAATCAACGCCTTTACGTCTTCGGGATCGGACAGGTCCACTTCGCTCAACTGCGCGGATGTGTTCTTGCCATCCGAATCCAGATCTTTCAAAAATGCCGCAAAAAGCTGCATTTTCTGCTGGCGCGATGTTGCAGCATCGGCGGCCTTGATACCGGTGATCACAGGAAACGTATAGCGGGCATTGCCCGGAGCATCCGGGGGAATATCCAGCACGACGCCGGTTGCATCAATCAGGCCAATGTCTCCACCCTGTCGCAGATAAGCAACGGGAACGCGCTCTGTGACATGCACTCGCAGGCGATTCGGCAGCAGCCGCATCACCGTGGCGTGTTCCACCCATGGCATCTGCTCCAGTTGGGCGCGGCGCTCCTGCAAAGGAACATGGAAGATATTGCGATCCACATCTTCGCCAAAGACGCTGAGCATCTGCGCGCGAGAGAGATGGCTATTGCCATCCAATTCCATCTGTTGCGACGAAGTGATGCGAAAGGTGTCGCTCGTGGTCATGTAGCGCATTGCCGTGTAGCATCCCGCGGCAACCGCAGCCAACGACAGGCCAACCGAAACGCCGGCAATAATCCATCCATTACGCGTCTTGGGGATCAGACCACGGCGAATGCGACGATTGCGTCCACTGGCGCGTAGGAATGCTTCCGTGTCGGCATCGTCGGTAAAGTCATCGACCATCTCACGACGCGGGCGCACCGATTCAACCGCGGCACGGTGGAAGGGGACTGGCTCCGGACGCGCCGCCACGTCGTCCTCATCGAGGACTGCAGCGAGCGCGCCGCCATTCTTTTGAAGCTTCCGCATGCCTGAGCAGGGCCGCGGAGAATCGCCTGCGGCCATCTTACAGTGCTGAGATGCGGCATTCGCACGGAAACAGTGGTCTGCGGGAACCTACCTGGGCAATCCCTCGGCCCGACGGTGGGTGCGACCAAATACAATTCCGCCCATGCGACTTTCCTTTGCTGCGCCGTTGTTTGTTCTGGCTTCTCTCCTTCCTGCTGCTGGATTTGCTCAGAAAGATTCCGACTGGGTGGGTACCTGGACCAGCGCGGCCATGCCGCTGGCACAGCCCTCTGACAAGGCGAAGCTACCGCTGGGATATGACGATGTAACCGTGCGGCAGGTGGTGCACCTCAGCCAGGGAGGCAAGCGTCTCCGCGTCGCGTTCACCAACGAGTTCGGTACCACGCCGTTGCATATCCGTGCGGCACACGTGGCGTTTCTGGCTGCCGGATCGAGGATCCTGCCAGCGACCGACAAGGCGCTTACCTTCGCGGGCAGTTCCGAAATCACGATTGCTCCCGGGCAGTTCGCCTATTCCGATGCCGTCAAGGAGACAGTGCCAATCTTCTCCGATGTCGTCATCACCACGGCCATCCCGGCGCAGACCATGCCGACCATCACCTACCACGCACTGGGCATGACCACGACCTGGTTCGCTCCGGGCGCTGATGTCGCGGCACCGGAGTTCGTGCTGCCTGCAAGTGGCGACACTGCACCAGGGGCTATCAAGATCAGCTCCTGGTACTTCCTCAAGAACGTCGAAGTGGATAAGGAACGGCATTCCGCCGCGATAGTCACCATCGGCGACTCCATCACCGACGGCGCGCGCTCTACGCCCGATACGAATCGCCGATGGCCAGATCAGTTGGCTCCGCTGCTGGCAGCCAACAAGAAAACGAAGCGAATCAGCATCATGAACGTCGGCATCAGCGGGAACCGTGTGCTGAAGTTTGGCGCGGGCCCCAGTGCGCTGGATCGCTTTGATCGTGACGTAGTGAAACAGCCGGGCGCAAAGTACGTGGTGTTACTCGATGGCATCAACGACATCGGCAATATGCATCGTGCGCCGGTGGATGCCATCACTGAGAAGGAGATGCTCGACGCCTATACGACGCTGGCCAACAAGGCGCATGCTGCGGGCCTGAAGATCATCGCTGCCACCCTGTTGCCGTACGAAGGCGCGAAGTATTACAGCGAAGACGGGGAACAGATCCGCGAACATCTGAACACGTTCTTCCGCACCAGCAAACTCTTTGACGGCGTCATCGACTTCGACAAGATCATCGCTGACCCGCAGCATCCGCTGCGCTTCAATCCTAAGTACGACTCAGGCGATCACCTGCATCCGTCCGACGCAGGTTACACGGCGATGGCTGCGGGGATTGATCTCAAACTGTTCCGCAAGTAGCTACTTCTTTGCCAGCTTAATGGTCTGGTGCAGAGTCTTGTAGCAGGGAATGGGGTCTGCGGCTTGCGTTTGGAGCCTTTCCCGAACGCTGGCGTCGTACAGTACGGAGTCGCCCGGACGTAGATAAATATCCGTGGTGGAGGCATCGCATTCAGGTTCGCGCGTAACCTCCATATCGAATACCTGCTGGTTGTGCAATAGATCCTGGCGAATGGGCAGGCCGAAGCCGGGATACTGATCCACCAGCTTCACGAACTGGTGTTCATTCTCTTTAGTACTCACGTCGGCAAGATAGACGTCCTGATTGCCGGCAAAGCTCTGATGGGATGAACTGCTCACGGCCAGGATGCGGACCTGCGCCTTCATGGGCTTGGACTGGTTCGTGAAGGGCGTGGGTTGGGCGGCGGTGAGCGTGGCGGTGACCCCAAGCAACACAGGCAGTACGGTCCATCGCTTCGGGTTTCGGTTCACATTCGCCTCCAAGAGGGAAGTTTACTCCACGGGATTCGATTCGGGCTGGTGGAGACAGTCATCGCATGGCAAGTCCTGCCAACCTGCGGCATGCGAAAGCCGTGCGTTCGTTGGCGAAGAACAGTAGTTTCGGGCCTTGATGCACAGTTTCAGATACACCATGTTCATTTGCGTTCGGTATGCTGCTGCATGGATGCCTCATCCCTCCACCTGAACCGACCTACCGCTGCCTTCAATGCGGCACTGCTCTTCTTCTCAACCCTGACATCAAGGAGATGAACGCCATGGACACGATCACCACGCAGGACGGAGTCAGCATTTACTTCAAGGACTGGGGTCCTAAAGACGCACAGCCCATCGTCTTTCATCACGGATGGCCTCTTAGCGCAGACGACTGGGATACGCAAATGCTCTACTTCCTCGGCAAGGGCTTCCGCGTCATCGCGCATGATCGCCGCGGTCATGGCCGCTCCACGCAGACATGGACCGGCAACGAGATGGACACCTACGCTGCCGACGTAATCGCGCTGGCCGACGCCCTCGACCTGAAGAACGCTGTGCACATCGGCCACTCCACTGGCGGCGGTGAAGTCGCCCGCTACGTGGCGCGTTCCAAGCCCGGCCGTGTGGCAAAGGCTGTTCTCATCAGCGCCGTGCCGCCCATCATGGTCAAGTCGGAAAGCAATCCCGGCGGCCTGCCCATCGAGGTCTTCGACGGCTTCCGCGCAACGCTTGCAGCCAATCGCGCTCAGTTTTACGTGGACGTAGCTTCCGGTCCCTTCTATGGCTTTAACCGCGAAGGCGTCAAAACGATCGACGGTGTGGTCCACAACTGGTGGCGGCAGGGCATGATGGGCGGCACAAAGGCGCATTATGACTGCATCAAGGCCTTCTCAGAAACCGACTTCACGGAAGATCTGAAGGCCATCACCGTGCCCACACTTGTTTTGCATGGCACAGATGACCAGATCGTTCCCTATCAGGACGCTGGCCCGCTTTCCGCAAAACTGCTGCAAAACAGCACGCTGAAGCTCTACGAGGGTTTCCCGCACGGCATGTGCACCACGCACGCCGATGTCATCAACCCGGACCTGCTGGCGTTCATTCAGGGCTAAACTGACAGGTCCTGCTTACGCACAATCAGGTACGATAGAAGTATTCCTGAAGGAGATCTCGAATGAGCGACCACCATCACGAAGAACTGTCCCTACCGGACCGCCTCTGGCAGCCGTTTGTTATCAGCCTTGGCGTTGTGGGCGTTCTTTGCCTCATCTTCTTTCATCCCGTCATTCGCTAGCACGGACGAGGATACGAAACCACAAAAGCCCCGGAATCCGGGGCTTTTGCACGTCTAAAACGAAATGAAAGAAAGGCAGTCAGCGAATGGCTGACTTACTGACTCGCCGCTTTCCTACTGCACTTTGCCCAGTGGTCGCAACCGCGTCAGCTCCAGCGCGCAAGCCACAGCCGTCCGTGCCGTCAGCTTGAGATTGTCCGCAGCCATCCACACCGCATAGCGAGCGCCATCGCCCTTCACCTGCACCAAAACTTGTCCCTGTCCGGCAGAAGAAAGATTGCTCGGCGGATCGCCTTCCTCACCCACCAGGTCCATCGACTCCGAAGTGATCGCTGCGCTCACCGCTTCCAGCGTTATGGGCTTCTCAAATTCCACAAACAACGACACCGAAAACCCATGAAACACCGGCGCCTGCAACCACTGCAACATCGGCACAGGCCCACTGGGTAGCAGCGATTTCAACTCGCGCACCACGCGTTCCTCTGTCTTCGCCAGCGGATTCTTCGCGCTCTCGCCCAGCGCAGGCAGCAGGTTAAACGCCACCTGCGTATCAAACTCCTCCGTCGGTGCCGACTGGAAGTTCAGCAGATTAATGCTCTGCTGCTGCAACTCATCCAGCGCCGCGCGCCCATTCTCACTCGCGGGCTGCAACACCGTCGCATACGCGGCCTTCACCGGAGCAACACGCCCAGTCTGCGCCAACGTCAGCGACAACATCGTTGCCACTGGATGCGCCACACGCACCTGTGCCGTCTCCAGATCCAGCGGAGCCGCATCCGCCAGCAACGGCAACCGCACCGGCGCATCCACATCTGTGCCTGTCGCGTCCACAACAGCCGCGCCCATCGCACGCGCCGTACCGGCGTACTCACGCAGCATCTTCACATCCGCAAAGATCGCCACGTCCACGTTCTCCAGCGCCGCAGGCTCCATCGTCTGCAGAAACGCGGCCTCATCGCCCATTGATTCCAGCGTGCCGCTTGCCTCTTCGTTATCCAGCAGGATCGTCACAGCAGAAGCCAGTGGGCTCTCAACGATCTCGTCGCCGATCTCCTTGCCCAACAGCGATCCTGCACCTACCACCGCAATGCGGTAATTTGTCTTAGCCATATCTCTCTTTCAGATGCCAAGAATCGTCCTACGACTCCCAGCCACAAACATTCCAGCGACCGTCATTCTGAGCGAAGCGAAGAATCCCAACACATCCTGCATCACCGCAACTGCTAATGCGCTTTCAGCCTCAGAATCCGGGTGCCCCAGGTTCGCGAAGCTAACCTGGGTATCGTGCGCAAGCACGATCAACGAAGCTCAAACGCGCAGCATTTCGAGAACAGTACGAAGTACTAATTCGTTCCCGGCAATGGCGTGCCCATCCGCCGTGCTCGCCGACTCTGCGCCGCATACATCAACCGTGCCCACATGCCACTGACCATATACGCCAGCGCCATGCTGATCAGCAAGTACTCTGAGAACTCCTCCAGCAGCACAGCCATCAGCACCAGCAGAACCAGCAACCGTACAGGCTGCTTATCCACCAGTGTGATCTCCTTGCCGCTCCAGAAGCGCCAGCGACTCACCATCAGGAAACCGGTAAACAACAACAGGCACAACCAAACCAGCGCAATCCACGGATTATCAATGGGCGACCCGTTAAAGCAGTGCACCACACTGGCAATCACGCCTGCGGCCGCCGGAATCGGCATGCCCACAAAGTACCTGCGCCCTGGTCGTCCCGGATTGCTCGGCTTCGGATTGATGGACACGTTGAACCGCGCCAACCGGCACGCGCCGCAAATCAAAAACAGAAAAGCTGCGATCAGACCCAGTGCAATCAACCGATGATGCAGTTGCGGATACGCGGTCGGGGGCAGCATACGAAAGCCCCACGTATAGGCCAGGATCGCGGGTGCAACACCGAACGTAATCACATCAGCCAGCGAATCCAGTTCACGGCCAAAGTCGCTTTCCGTATTCGTCATGCGCGCAATGCGGCCATCCAGCGCATCGAATGGCATCGCAAACGCAATTGCCAACGCGGCATGATCAAACGCCGCGTAATCGGTAGCTGTTGCACGCATGCTCTGCGTAATGGCATAGAAGCCAAGCGCAATATTGCCGCCGGTAAAAATCGACGGCAATACATACAATCCGCGTCTGGGCCGGCCTCCCTTGCGAGGCTCCACGTTAGCCTTCCACCGTGTTCTTAGCAGGAACCACTGCCAGGATGGTGCTTCCACCCTTCACGCGATCGCCGCTTTTCACCCGCAGATTTGCATCCGCCGGCATCAGCACGTCCACACGCGACCCGAACTTGATCAATCCAAAGCGCTGGCCTCGCTGCAGCGTATCGCCCGGCTTCACCCAGCACACAATGCGGCGTGCCAGCAATCCGGCAATCTGTTTCACCTGTACTGAGCAGTTCTCGTTCTCAATCACCACAACATTCTGTTCGTTCAAAACGTTGCTGTCCGCGCGCATGGCATTCAGGTACAAGCCGGTCTTGTAGTTCACCAACTTCACCGTGCCTTCAATAGGCGACCGGTTTACGTGAACATCAAACACATTCAGAAAGATGCTCAAACGCAGGCGGCTTCCATCGGGCGTCTCAAGCCATTCTGCCTCGGTCACCTTTCCATCGGCAGGCGATACCACTGCACCCGGCTCATTCGGGATTCGGCGCGAAGGATCGCGGAAAAACCACAGAAAGAAAACTGCCAGTACCAGCGGAATCGCACTGACGCCAATCGACCGGGTCAACCACCAAAGCAACAGCGCGACCACAATCAGGCCTAGCGCGTAGAAAATACCATCACGAACCATACTGCTCCATGATACCCATGCCGCCGGATTCCCGTCGGAGAGTTTCCCTACCTTATACTTCCCGAAACATCGTTGCGCGAATCATGCAAACCGCATCTTCCACGGGGTTCGCGTAATACTTCGGCCGCATTCCACAGAGCTTGAAGCCTATTCCTTCATAGAGTTTCCGAGCAACAACATTGCTCACTCGAACCTCAAGCCGCAACTCATCAGCCCCCACAGACTCCGCCCACCACAACACATCCTGCATCAGCGCCCGTCCCACACCCCGCCCCTGCCACTCTGGCGCCACGGCAATGCTCTCCAACTCTGCCTCCACCGGATACACCACAGTCACTGCGGAAACCACGGCAAATCCAACGACCGCCGCATCTGCAGTCGCCACAAGCAAAACCCGCGTCACCGCGCTCTCGCCAGCCGACAGAATTTCCTCAAACTGCGCGAGCGTCCATTGCGGCGCAGAGGGATTCGCCGCGGCAATCGTATAGACCTGCGGCAGATCATCGGCCACAGCCGTACGCACCGTTACGCGCATTGCCGCGCTCGCAGCGCTAACTCCGCATCCGGCACACGAAGATAATTCGCATCCAACAACGCCGTATCCGCAAACTCGCCAGCCAGAAACTTGCGCAACGCAATCCCCAGCGCCTCGCGGACACCCACTGGATTCACCCGCAGTGCCCGCAGCAGCAACTCCGCCAGCCGCTCCTCCATCACCATCACCGGCTCATTGCCAGCGCTAGCCACGGCAGCTGCTCCTGGCAGCATCACTTCCTCTTCACACACCGCGCCACGATATCGCCCCACGAACACATCGCCACGACCGGCATCCAGCCAGGCCTGTACAGACTCGCTTTCCGCCTCAGGATCGCGGCTTACAAACCAGCGCGAAGCCAGCGACTCCAACCGGGAAACCGCAATCAACGGCACATCCAGCGCGTCCGCCAGCCCCTTCGCCGCCGCCAGCCCAATCCGCACCCCGGTAAACGATCCCGGTCCATGCACCACAGCAATCGCATCCAGATCTGTCCCTGCGACGCCAGCCTCGGCAAAAACCTCATCCAGCGCGCCCATCAGGCGCTCCTGCGTCTCGCGCCCGGGCAGCGAACGCTCGGCCACCAGCGCAGCCGTCGCCCCATCCACACGAGCCAGCCCTACACCGCCGCCTTCGCCACACGTATCCAGAAGCAGCAACCAAGCCATCCCCTGATGATACCCACCCACCGCAACCCCACTTCTCCAGGAACCTGTTCCCACCAGAAGCCGTCATTCTGAGCGCAGCGAAGAATCCCGACACATTTCACCGCACCAAGGCCGCTCGGTCCTTCCAGCCAAGAAACCAAAACCAGCTTCGCGAAAAGCGAAGCTCGTACGATTGAAAATCGTCATCCTGAGCGAAGCCGAAGGACCTGCTTTTCTCTGTGCCCACTGCAACGCAAAAAGGAAACCACAGAGCACGAACCAACCCAGGGCCGCTCCATCGCGCAGCTTTTCGAGAACCGTACGAAGTACCGCGAGAGGTGGGAGCAGGGGCCTTCGGGCCCCT
>Ga0209233_1000966_pt1 | contig 12406 bp, 14 predicted proteins | sample AraplaCL_Cvi_mCL_FD_184269 | JGI IMG/M metagenome (GOLD analysis project Ga0209233, IMG submission 184269) | Arabidopsis root microbial communities from the University of North Carolina, USA - plate scrape CL_Cvi_mCL (SPAdes) (version 2) | ecosystem: Host-associated > Plants > Roots > Endosphere... | reverse complement strand
TTGATAAACTTTACGGCACGTTCGCCGTAGCCGTGAGGGTCGGGCAGGTAACTATCGTCAAATATCCAAGCCGTCGAATTCGTCGTCTTCATTATCGGTAGCGCCGCCCTTGTTCTTTGATCGGCTGGCAGGCGTGATCCCGCATTCGGCCGCGAGCCGTCGTGCGGCCTCAATATTCTCTTTATGGATTGTGGTTTCCGGTCGTCGCTTGGACTCGCCGGTTGGGCTGATGAATGTCAGGCCGTGTTTCTGGATTACCGCTTCGCATTCGCGAATGCGGGCTACCGCAATGCAGTACGACTCGACAGTGGAGAGTTCGTGCGATGCGAGGCTGCGGGACCGCACCATTGCCGGGACAACCCGTCCCCATTCCGCTTTCGCGTACTTTGGCAGCCACGTGGGCGCTGGTGGGGGCGCGTCTAGTGCGCCGGCTAGGGCGTGGATTTCTGGCTTTCGGCCTTTCATGTTATTCCATATCTCGGTGTGTAGATGGATTGACCAATGGCAGGCTACTCCTACAAGGCACAGCCATATCTCGATGCAATCGCCTCGGGCGTGTTCGCATCCCGGTCGGTCAGGGACTGGCTCCTCGCCGGTACGCCACAGGCGACCAGCTTTGCCGGGTCTAGTGCCTTAGTTGACGAGCAGAGATCGGTGAGGTGGAGAACGAAGCCAACTAAACAACCGTTCTGGGCCAATTATTGGTGCGGAAAAGATAAGAAATGCCTCTGTCGACCAGAAGGCAGCACAGCGCTGGAATCAGATGCGATCTTCTTTTTGCGGAATGGTGAGAGCCATGTGCTGGCCTTACACGTAGAATTTAAGCACCCCGACGAACCATTCAGCTTTGGTCAGCCTGAAGCATATCCAATGCGTGCGGCTTGTTTCGTCAAAACGCATGGGCAGCGCGGAACGATTAATCCCCACCACCATTGGGCGACCGCAATTTTCTGCGGGCCGGAGGCCTTTGGAGATGTAAGATTGAAACACTTTCAGCGCATCATCAGTCACGATGAAGCTAGGCGCATGCTACCTGACTATCCAGCACTGGCCTGAAATCCCCAATTCGACCAAAAACCGAACTTTGGACCCATGCGGTCACGCGGCCCGATGTCGAAAGTTTAGGTGGCGCCCGGGGTGTCCGCTTTGCATCCGCTCGCTGACATCGGCGGACTCTCGCGCATCGCCCGCAAAGGGCTAAGGGCAGGAATCCATAATTGACGAGGAGAGTTGCTAGCTGATCTAACAAAAATCCGAATTCTAAGCTCTGCTTTGAATACAAGTTCTGGTGGCGTCTACGGTTGCTTTCCATGCCATCGATTGCGGATCATTCGACAGTTGAGGAACTGAAATGTTGCATCTCAGGGCCGAGAATTCCGATTGGACGCGCCGAGCTATGTCTGGATATAGAGCGACGATACATTGTTGGGATCGTTGCACTCCCGGGAACAAGAATTGACCCCGTGCGGGGTCTCGTTCGGCGACCATTTGAGCAATCGACGGTAGAACCGCGAAATAGTGAGCTAGGTTAGATGCCGCTCCTATGTCTCGGCCCAACGAACCAACGATCTGCTCCTCGCCAACCAAAAACGACGATATGAGTGAGTTTGTTGTCCCGATAGCCTCGTTATCAAAGTAAGGAACACTTTTCCCTTGAACGAACCGAAAGAAATTTACTTTGCTGGAAAGTGCTAGCTGTATGTCACGGCTAAAGAGGCGACGAGCCCTTTCTCTAAATACAGTTTCGAAGGAATCCAACTGTCGGCGGGTGGATTCCTCTCCAACCACCGTTCCGACGCCTTGGGACATATCTCCGCTATATAGGCCGACCTGCGCGGCCCCGAGTAGACATGTCCCCTTGGTTAGGGTTGAGCTAACACTCAACGAGACATCGAAAATTTCAGACTGCCGTTGAATACGGGAAGCTTTGCGGTCTGCGGCTATGTCCTTTTTTATATCAATCAAACATTTGGCGTATGCATCATATGTAATGCCGCTGATGACGCCTCGTTCTCCTTTGCTGATCGTTACGCTTCCATTCGCACCGTCAATTTTGTATTGACCAATGTTCGCGCTGATTTTGCCGCCCTGGGCGCGGATGATCTCATTGATCACACCCTGACAGACATTGGCCGCGACCATCGCATCTTCGTCGGGTCCAGGCTGGGCTGAAACGGGAAAAGTATGAAGACAGAGTATGGCGATAAATCCCGATAAAAGAACTGAGCGCATTGCGATTTCTCCTGTTGCGGCAATACTACCAGAGCTTACAATATTTCAATTCTACATCAAAAAGGATTGGATGCAATGAGCGCAAAAAACGTGGTGCTACTGTACGTCGTTTTGCTGGGGATCGTCGCAGCGCTCTATATCTTTTCTGTAAGCATTTCGACATTCGCGCACGCCGCGACGCCCGATTTAGATAAGACCATTTCGATCTTTAGTGACCTAATAAAGGTAATCGTCGGTGCTGCGATAGGATCAATATCTGCCTCACTCACCAAATGAGTCCGGAGTAGAACTCGCGCGATCGCATACATGAGGCCTGAGCTTCACGGGTCGCAGGCGGGTGACGCCATCAGGCGGATGATCAGATTCGGCGCTTCGACAACTGTAGTCGAGCGCTGCGTGTCTTAGACAGTGCCGTGACATTCTTTGGGCCACCCGACGCGATGCCCGAACCCACCATCCTGTTTCGCTGTCTTCCGCGAGTGGCAGGAATGACAGAGCCAATGGAGGTTGGCGGCGTCATCAGTGCCGCCCGCGTTCCGGGCCACGATATGGTCAAGGTGATAGCCGGCCTTCCAAGGCCGCCCGCAGCCCGTACAATCGGTGTGCGGGTGGGAAGCCCTTAGAGCCTGCCAGTCGGTGCCATAGCCCCTAGCGCTCGAGCTGGGGCGTGCAGCCTGCCTCCGCCTCTGGCAGGCGCACAGCGTGCCGCCTGACACCCTAAAGCCGCAGGGGCAGATGCGTGCGTGTTTCGTCATGTTTTGTCCTGTCAGCCTATCCAAACCGCGTTACGGAACAAAGCGTTGAACTGCGCCTTGTCTTGTCCAAGGCAGAGGATACGGACATGAATGAGCCAGCTAGGCGGCCCGTAATCCTCATCGTCGAAGATGAATTGCTGATCCGTTTGGACGCCATTGAAATGATTGAAGCGGCCGGATTTGACACGATTGAAGCGGCAAACGCCGACGAAGCGATTTCCATACTTGAAAAGCGGCCCGACATTCACGTCCTTTTCACCGATATACATATGCCGGGCTCAATGGATGGCGTGAAGCTCGCACACTTCGTGCGCAACAGATGGCCCCCGGTCAAGATAATTGCCACTTCGGCCCACGCGCGTATCGAGGGGTACGATCTTCCTAATGGAGGTCGTTTTCTACCAAAGCCATATTCGTCTCGCGAAGTGGCGACTCATTTGCGCGAACTAATCAATTGCCAGCCTGACACGCACGCTTAGCACGATACATCCGCGGCACGAATCGTCCCCGTATTGGTGGCTACCGCATGCGACGATGCGGTAGCCGCGACCCTTGGCGAGGATTTGAGACTCGCTGTGGTCATAGATATTCAAGTCACCCGGTTAAACAGGTCCGGGGCGGGTGACTCTGGCTATCCGAGCCTTTGCCCTTCCCCGAATTACTGCGGCGGGTTAGCCGTTGGAGCGGTGGCCGGATGGCCCTGCACCCACATTCCCGCAACAAAGAGATTGCCGGTGTTGTTTGATGGGGTGATCGTCGCCTGAATGTAGCGCTTGCTGCCGATGTAACCGATCTTTCGGCATTCGATATCATCGGCAAAGTTGAAGCCCGCGAGCGCCGTTGTCCCCGTCATATCGGTCGCGGCAACTGCATTGGCGCCAGCCATAGCCGGGTCATTCGACTCGTTGAACGTGACCGCAAAGGTCGCGTCGACGTCGGTTAGGGTGCCGGTGACGAATGCCAGAACGGCAGAGCCGTAGCCATATACGTCGAGAATGGTAGAGACCTGAGCGGTGTTGTCGGTAACTGCAGCGGCCGGAGCGAAAGCCGGCTTGAAGTGCAGTTGATTCATAAGATCGCGCAAATTGAAGTCCTTAAGAAATGGTTGGGAGCCGGGGAGATGAACTCCCCGGCGATGATTGATTAGGAAACTGAAATCTTCAGCTTGCGAATGGCTTCTGATTTGCCCACACCGCCGGCAACGCGGCGGCGGCCATGGAATCGGGTCATGCCGTTGGTGGCCTGCGAGTAGGGGTCACGAAGGATGGACAGACTTACACGGTCAAAAATGCGATATCCCTGCGAGAAGTCCCCGAAGACGATCGGGAATGCGTTCGTAGCAATATCGGGCATGTCGGGCATCTCGACCACGGGCCTGCCAAGGATTGTCGTGATCGGCGCGTTGGCCACGCCGCCCTGCGACAAGAGGTAGTTGCCCTGACCGTCCTTCAACTTTCGAACCACGCCCAGCGTATTGCTATTCATACCCCAGACCGCGTTCGATCGGTAAGGCGACTTCACCGCGTGGTAGATATCAAACAAAGCGTCCGGCAACAGAACTGTAGCACTCGTGTTCGGGGTGTATGCAACTCCCGTATCCTGCATGAAGCCGGATGGTGAAATCGCGGAAGCTCCGTTGACGAAAGCGGCACCCTCGGCCCTACCGAATTCTTCCGAGAATTCGTAGGCGAGCAGAGAAGTAACGTCGAAGCTTGAGTCTTCCAACATTGCGTTAGAGCAATCGACCCACGCCGCAAGCTCGAACACAGGATAGCGAGACTGCCCGAACGTAACAGTTGTTTCGGGACGTGCGCCGGTTTCACCAACCCAGCTTGCGGTCATGCCTCCGGCGCGTTTAGGCCACAGAACAGCCGGCGCACCTGTCGGCAGAACGCGGGCGACCTGCCGCACCGGAGAGAACAGAACGACGTTGCGGTCAAGTTCGGCATTGAATTCGTCGGGACTCAAATATCCGCCCGCGGTGTTGTCGGACACGCGCAGCGACTTGACATCTTCACCCAACGCTTCCGGGCCGCGGCGAATGAACTTCTCAAACGCCTTAGTTTCTGCGGTGGGCTCCTTGTTATCGTTCGCCGCAGCGCCCGGACGGTTCAGACGCAGTTCAAGAGCATCGGCCCGCTTCTTTTCAGCGGCGATGTTATCATTGGCGGCCTTAAGTTCGCCTGTGAACGCGGTCATCTTGGTATCGAAGGCGGCATTCAGCTTGGCAATCGCTGCTTCGATATCGGCGCTGTCGTCTTCGGCCTTGGTCTCAAGTCGCAATGCATTGGTATTCAAAATTGTGGTCCTTAGTGAAGTGCCGCAGTGGCACAGTTGATAGCGGCCACGAGGCGGGAAAAATCCGTGCTCTTGACGCGTGAAATAGTTGCAGTTGGCAGCATCGGGAAAGTGACGACGCTGATCTCATGAAGCTCTAGTTCGTTTAAAAGCCGGACCTTCTTGGCCTGATCGTAGCTTTCCCGTTTCGTCCGATATCCGATTGAGAGTCCATCGAGAGCGCCAGCCTTCAAAAGGGCGTAAGTCTCGCGACCTTTGTTCGTATCTAGGATCAATCGGCCGGTAGCTTTCAGGCCGCGCCTGTCCTCTTCGATCGAAGTCCAAATGCCGATGGGCTCCGACGTATCGTGACCACGAAGCATCTTCACTTTCGCCGCCGGCTTCACCTTCAGCGATTTGGTGAACGCCCCGGGCTGAACGGAGTCGCCGCCCAGATCGGTCACACCGAACAAGCTGGCGTACCCTGTGAATGTCCCGTCTTCGGCTATCGCCTTAACGTCGAACTCGAAACAATTTCCTGTTTCTTTGCTGGGTGTCATGCTGCAACAGCATCCTTTGGTTTTACGTTATCGTTTGCCGGTACAGCGGTGCCGGGTGGATCGTTCAGGACGTTGCCGCCTTCGATCGGTGGGCGGTTCTCAAGGGCACGGGCTTCATTTGCTGTCATCCAAGGGCCGCCTACAGCTTTGCTGTAGCTCTCGGTACGTGCCGTAAGGTTCGCCCGAGTGAGAGCGCCGGTATCGAACTCGATATACGACGTTGCTTGCTGCTCCGGTGTGAGCAATGCCCGTGTCAGTGCCCCTTGCCACTGAAGCAGCCAAGGCAACAGACAATAGTCGATAAAACTCTGACCCATTTCGCTGGCATTGCCCCAAGTTGCGCGGCCCAGCTCCGAAAGCAGATGCGGTGGCACGCGGAAGGCGCGGCTGATCTCTTCGATCTGGAACTTACGTAACTCCAAAAACTGCATGTCGACGCTGTTGAACGTCAGAGGCTGAAAGTCAGTCTCACTGTCGAAGATTGCTGTTCCACCGGAATTGCCTGCGTTGTGGCTAGCCTGCCATTGCGACTTGATCCGCTCCAATTGCACGGATGTCAGTTTGGTGCCCTTGAATTTTAGGATTCCACCGGGCCGGGCTGAGTTGCCCATCAGCTTCGCGGCGTGGGCCTCAAGGGCAGATGCCAGGGCGATTGCCTCGCGGGCGTGCACAATCGGAGCAACGCCGTTCAGAGCCTGAATGTGAATGATCTGATCGTAGCTGTACGGTCGCTTGCCGCCGTTGGTCTGTGTTACCTCGTACGTCGGCTGGCCGGAAGCTGGGTCAATCGTTACCGAAGTAGACGAAGGTGCCAGCCGCAAGATTTCCTTGGGTTCGCCACCGACCTTGTTGACGAAACCGTACGCGTGCCCGTGCAAAAGAACGTCGACCTGCGCCTGCTTCCGGAACTCGAATGATGAAGTCCAATTGTTCGGCTGGTCGTGGATCAAAGAGTAAATCGGACTGGCGGTATCGCGTTCTTTGGTATCGCCTTTGCGGCTGTAAAGATGCAACGGAAGCGCAGCAACCGACTCCGCAATGACTCGAACCGCAGCATTAACCGCGGGAACACGCAAAGCTGTTTCGGGACCGACGTTCATGCCGGACAACGTCGGACCACCACCGAGAAGCGCCGTTAGAAGCGGGTCGCTAAGATCGTAGTCCTTCTTCTGGAAGGGCCAAAAGTTAAACTGCATACTGGCAGCCCCGAAGCCCAAGGTCCGCGCCAATCTGTGCAATCACCCGCCCGGGGATTTCGATTGAACGCCGCACGTCAAATAGCGCGTGCTGTTCCATCAGCGTATAGGCTGGATAAAAGTGCTCGGTGTGACCGTCTCGGTCCTCGAAAACAATTTCGAGCCACGTCTGCACAATGCGAAGCGTCTTGTCAGCTTCGTCGCGATCACCGGCCCAAATCTTGGTCACCCATGCTTCAAGCGCGTCGCCAGCCTTGACGTGCTCGGCTTCGACGAGCCGGCGTAAACTCGAATACTGATTCACGGCTGCCGGTGCGTGCCGGACCTTGTCCGCTGAAAGGGCGAGGAGCGTATTGGCGAGATCGACAGGCCGGGCGTTGGCGCCGCGTCCAAGCTGGACAAGGCCAGCGTTTTGAATTTCGCGCGTGGTCTGCTCGACCTTCGTTCTAGGTAGTGTAGTCCGGTCAATAATGGCGCGGACCATCGTCGCGATTGAGCGCGTCATGGAATCCAGTCGTTGAAAAGTTGCAGGTAGTTGGTTCAAAAAAATAGCCAGACACGCGAGGGGGCGCGTGCTGGCGTGAAGGCAATAAAAAACCCGCCGAAGAGGGCGGGGCGGGTCGGCATCAGAGACACTACTTACCCATGAAACAAATGTAACCTGAAACGGTACATTTTGCAATCCCGTTTCCACTTTAGCTTGCGGCAGACCGTGTCTAGGAATCAATTGGCGCCCTTAGAGACACCTTCCGCATCTAATTCATGTGTAGCCCGAAAAGGTACAAATAGCCATCCCGTTTCCACTTTCGAAAGTTACGAACCGATCAAGTTTCACATTTCAAGCCCCAACCACCGTTGCACCGTGCACCCCTAAAGGGGGGTGCAACGGATGCAACGCTAGAATGGTCCGTTGCATTTATTGGATGCAACGCTATGCAACGGATGCAACGGGCCAGAACCGGTCCCCCACCGTTTCGACGGCTTCTTCTTTGTGTACCAGTTCTTCGATAGCTCGATTGAAGCGAGAGCGGAGCGTCGCGTCCTTGAGTTCGGGTTCCTTAGCTCTAGCATCGGCGTAGAATTGCTCACGCCACTCATCTCGGTTTACGGTCGGCGCGCCATCCACAAAGCCCGGTGAGCCGTCTGGGGCGCATTGGCTGTGCTGCTGAATGGCCAGCTTCAACGAGTCCAGCGCTTTGGCACCGCTGCTCCTGAGGTTTGACCCATCCGTCTTGCAAGGTACAGCGTCGACCTGGACCACCACCGGAGCGGTCGTCACGTTGCCGTCCGCGTCCCTGCCAAGTTCGACGGAGTCTAGCCGGAACGATGTTATGTCACCCTCGTCGCCGTCATTGGCCCCGGTGCATTCAAGCTTGAACACCTTGGCTGGCCCCTTACCGACAACGCTAACTCCGTACGAAACGTCGACAGCGCCATCAAGATCAACAGCGCCTTTGCCGCGGTCGCCGGCCCAGCCGGAGTGATGAATAGCCGCCACGTGAGAACCCGTGGCCCGCGTTAGTTCATCGGCCGATTGGATGAAACGCTGCATGTCTTTTGAGCTATTTTGGTCGCCGGAACCGAACGTGCGCGTGACCGTGTCTAAGATCACCATGCGGCATGGCAGACCGCTTTTTTCCTCCAGTCCCTTGATCGCAAGGGCGAGCGCCTTTGCATCAATTAGACCGCTCGTCAGGTCGAGTTTTCCACCTACAACGGCGAACGGAATGCCTGTTGCACTGTGCGTCTTCCGCCACGCGGCGATGCGGCGTTCCGTAAGACCTTTTCGTTCTGCCGCAAAGAAGACTACCAAGCCTTGCTTCACGTTGCGGCCGTGCCAATTTAGACCGGCCGCGATATGGCAACCGATATCACAGAGCAACACGCTTTTGGCCGTCCCGGGCTTCGCGACCCACAGCGAGAACTCTCCTGCACCGATGACGCCCTTTACGATTTCTTCCTTTGCAGGCGACTTGTTCACATCATCGAACCACGTGACTTGGAATCGATCGTTGTCGTTGGCGGGTTTTGGAACGTAGCGCGACCAGACCTCGTTTCTCGTGATGATAGTGTCTCGGCCATGATGGAATACGCTCAAGACCTCTGGCCATCGGTCTTCATTCACCTTGTGAAGGTCCAGATTCACTTCCAGTAAGTGTCTGCACCTGTGGTAGGCTAGCAGATTGCCGGCGTTGAGCATGCCAAGTTGCAGAGCGGCGACGCAGGCGTCAGCGAGGGCAGGGCCTTTCCATTGTCCGAGAATTGTTCGCGCGGCCATTTCACCGTTTTGATGAAGGCGAGCAGCTGCAGGTTGGGTCGTGATAACGGGAGCGATCTGAGACGGCATTCTACTTTGCACCCGATTCACTGGCGGGTCAGATTTGCGTGCAGATTCTCAAGCCACGCTGCAAAGTCGGCAGGCTTCTCCTTGAACCCGACAAGGCGATTTGTCTCGCTTATCGCGGACAGGAACGCTGCGTCATCCTGAACTAGAGGTGCGAAACGGGTCCAAGCGTCGTCGGAAATATCGATTTCGGATTCTAACTCCAACAGTCGACGGGCGGATTCCGCGTTTCGGATGTCGTGCGCGAATCTCTTGGCGTTATTGTCGCGCCATTTTGCGGTGATTTTGAATTGAGCGGACAGGGTTGAGACGAAAATATGTTTGTTGTTCATTATGCTTCTGAGGTTGGTGGTGAGCCGCGCAATTGCGGTCAGTGATGCAGCGCTTAAAATGCCGGGTGCTGCGGGGGCGGCTTGGTCTTAAGAGGGGCAGGGGAGGGGTAAGTGACGAAGAGAGAAGGTAAGAGCCCTGACGAAGAACGACTCGCGACCGTGTTGGCGAGCGCTGTTTCGTTCGTGAAAAACGAGACGGTGGTGCTCGCTCGATACGAAGTGTTTCGAGGAGACAAATTCGCCACGATCTGGCCAAACGATGACGGAGGAGAGTTCGACAAGCGCATGAACCGTGTCGTTGAGCACTTAGGTGGCCCCCCTGAAGCCTACTTGTTGCTTAAAAACCAAGAGCCGCCCCCTGCCGATAATTATCCGGAAGCCGCAATGCGAGAGGTCTTCGCGGTTTTCACCCGGGCGCGTAAGTCGGTGGTGCGTGCGGATCTGTTCATGGCCGGCTCCTCAATGCTCGCAGAGCAGTCGAAGGCGGTGGACCAGTCAGAAAATCAGGGGACCGAGGCGTTGTTTGTCAATGAGGCACGAAATGCTTTTTGGGAGCACGCTGAAGCGGCGTATATTCGGCTGTCATCCTTCTGGGATCGTATCGGACAAGTACTCGATTTCGCGTTCTTCAACATTCGGAAGTTCGATCAGAATGGATTTACAGCGGTAATGGACCGTATCCACTCAAACGCGGTTCCGATGGACGATCGTTTGAGTTCCAGTGTTGGTTGGAAGCGGCTACGTTCATTCCAAGTGTCCGAAAAGGAGGACGGCTTGAAGTGGTTACTCCGGCGCCGCAACCTTGTCGTTCATAGTCTTCATCTTCATCCAGTTGAGACCGATGATGAAGGTATGTTTACGTCGCAGTTCAACCACCTCGATACGGCCCACCGAGAAAAAATGCGTCCGAGGGAACCAGGAGAGGAAGTTGCATTGCTCACAGGGCAGCTCGATAAGGCAGCCGCATTGTTTAAAGACTTCTTAGCGGTTGTTGAGTGCGCGCCTTCGCGGAAGCGAGATAACGTGCTTTACTGAGCTGTCACCACATCAAGCCACTTCCAGCCGGCGTACTTGTCGCCGGTCTGTCGTAGGTGCGTGTAGCGCTGCAAGCTTTGCCACGACTTGTGGCCCGACACAGACGCGGCCTGCGGAATTGTTTTCCCCATTTCAAAAAGTCGGGATATCCCGTCGTGACGTAAGTCGTGGAAATGTAAATCGTCTATGCCCAGAAGCTGGCAAGCTCTCGTAAAAGCGGCGCTTACTGCGTCAGTGCTGTATGGGAAAATTCGACCATCTTTGTTCATCGCCTTTATTATGCGCAGTGCTTCGTCCGGCAGATCGCACCACGAATCGTTGCCTATCTTCTCCCCCGGATGTTTCATGTCCCGTACAAGAAGCCGGCTGTGGCGCACGTCAACATCCGACATTTCTTGGCGCGTAATTTCTTCTTGCCGGCGTGTAGAGAATATTGCGAACGCGATCACGCGATGCATCAATGCAGCGTTAGGGTCGCGCTGAGATCGGTCGATGAAGTGCTGCATGAGCATGTCAAGTTCTGGCAGAGTGGGGCGCCTATCCCGCGACTTACTCTTGCTGATAACGCCCATTTGGCGGAGGACTGCCTGCGCGTCCTTCATTTGGGATTCATCCAGCCGATAGCCCCAAGCCGGCCGCGCAATTGCAAAGATTGCGGCTAGGTGTGAAATGTAGTTGCCCACCGTCGCGGGCTGGCGACCACCGGCGAACAGTTCATTTGCGAAACCGACGATATGCTGGCTTCGAATTTCGCCGCAGTCCATATTGGCAATGTCGTAATCCTTGATCGAGGCGAGTACCTGAGCCTTTGTCTTGCCAATGACCTTGCGGGACTCGGCGATGTACCGGTCGATGGCATTGACCAGACTTTTGTCCGGCATTTTGGCGCGGTCGAGCGCGCCCGGTTCTGAGAGCTCTGTTTCTCTACGCTTCAGCCATGCAACTGCGGCCTGCCTACGATCGAAGGTTTGAGCCTCACGGTGAAGGATTTTGCCGCTTTTCTTTCGCAAGATTTGCGCGGTATACCCCGTCGAGCCGTCCTTGCGCTTTCGCGCTACAATTGTCCCCATGGCCGGTACGACTTCGCTCCCAGTTGGTACGACATTGTTGTACCGGGTACGACAAAACAGTCAAGAATGGGCTAAAACGGACTTAAACGGGCGTCGCGAGAAGTGCTTCAAGTGATTGAAAACTCAGGTAAAGCTAGCGTTCTCAATAGGTGGCGTTTTTCCGTGGCGCCCATGATGGATTGGACCGACCGGCATTGCCGGGTGTTCCACCGTCATCTGACCCGCCGGGCGCTGCTCTATACCGAGATGCTGACCACCGGCGCCATCATTCATGGCGACCGGGAGCGGCTGCTTGGGTTCGACGCCGTGGAGCATCCGGTGGCGCTTCAGCTTGGCGGCTCGGATCCGCGCGAGCTCGCGCAGGCGGCGCGCATCGGCGAGGCGTTTGGCTATGACGAGATCAATCTCAATGTCGGCTGCCCGTCCGACCGGGTGAAGGATGGTCGCTTCGGTGCTTGCCTGATGGCGGAGCCGGAGCTCGTGGCGCGGTGCGTCGAGGCGATGAAGCGCGCGGTTGCCGTGCCGGTCACGGTGAAGTGCCGCATCGGCATCGACAATCAGGATCCGGAAGTCGCGCTTGATACGCTCGCGCGTGCGGTGGTTGC
>Ga0209233_1000965_pt1 | contig 12414 bp, 10 predicted proteins | sample AraplaCL_Cvi_mCL_FD_184269 | JGI IMG/M metagenome (GOLD analysis project Ga0209233, IMG submission 184269) | Arabidopsis root microbial communities from the University of North Carolina, USA - plate scrape CL_Cvi_mCL (SPAdes) (version 2) | ecosystem: Host-associated > Plants > Roots > Endosphere... | reverse complement strand
AGGAAACGACATGTGGCCCTTCAGTCATAAGGAAAGAACGATGAATTTTCGCAAGGTTGATGAACATTTTTCCGTTGCCGGCCAGTTGAGCCCCGACCAGCTGGCCGGGGTTGCGGCCGCCGGGTTCAAGAGCGTGCTGTGTGCCCGCCCGGACCAGGAGGAGCCGGGGCAGCCCAGCTTTGCAACGATCGAGGCGGCGGCCAAGAGCGTCGGACTGGAAGCGGTGTACATTCCCATTTCGGGCGGTATCGGGGAGGGCGCGCTTATCCGCATGGAGGCCGCGTTGAGCAAAATGCCGATGCCGATGCTGGGATATTGCCGCTCCGGCGGACGTGCGGGGTCGCTCTATGGCGCCGCGCGGCAGGCAATGCGTCCGTGATGGTCGATTTGCCGATGACCCCCGAAGTTACCTACTTCTCGGATGTCCTCTGCGTCTGGGCCTATGTGGGGCAGGAGCGGCTCGAGGCCGTGCGGCGAACGTTTCCGAACCTGACGATCCGGCATCGCTTCATCTCGGTTTTCGGCGACGTGCCGGGCAAGATTGCCGGCGCCTGGAAGGATCGCGGCGGCTTTTCGGGCTATGCCCGGCATGTGCGGGGCGTCGCCGGGCGCTTTCCGCACGTGACGGTTGGCGCCGAGGCATGGGAGGCGGTCCGTCCCGCCTCCTCCGCCAGCCCGCATCTGGTGCTTTCGGCCCTCCGGCAATGGGAAGCCGAAACGTCGCCGGGTTCGGACGGCCTGAAGTTCGAGGCGGCGCTCTGGGCGTTTCGGCGGGCCTTCTTCGCCGACGGCAAGGACATCGCCGATCAGCGCATCCAGCAGAGCCTGATCGAGACTTTCGACGTCGACTACGCGGCGGTGCTGGAGCACGTGAAGGACGGCTCGGCATTCGCCGCCCTCTGCCGCGACTATCAGGACGCCGAGCGGATGAAGATCGAGGGCAGCCCGACCTTCGTGCTCAACGATGGGCGCCAGAAGCTTTACGGCAATGTCGGCTTCCGCATCGTCGAGGCGAACATCGCCGAAATGCTGCGGCAGCCCGATCCCGAGCAAGCCAGCTGGTGCTGATCGGGCCGGAGCGTTGATCGCCCGGCCCGAACCGCCTATCTCCTTGTCATGCAGTGGACGGGCGAAGGCCTCATCATCGGCGTCAGGCGCCACGGGGAATCGAGCGTCATCGCCGAGGTGATGGTCGAGGGGCGCGGGCGGCACATGGGGCTGATCCGCGGCGGCCGCTCGACGAAATACGCCGCCGCGCTGCAGGCCGGCAATTCGGTGCAGCTGACCTGGAGGGCGCGGCTCGAAGAGCACCTGGGCACGTTTTCGCTCGAGGTCACCGACGCCCGGGCCGCCGACCTCATCGCCGACCGGACCCGGCTCTACATGTCGCAGCTCCTCTGCGAGCACCTGCGCCTGCTGCCTGAGCGCGACCCGCACGACCGGCTGCTGGGGCTGGTCGTCCGGCTGCTCGACGGCACGGCGCCGGCGGCCGTCGGCGTCGCCATGGCGCGGTTCGAGCTGACGTTGCTGGAAGAGCTGGGCTTCGGCCTCGATCTCATGAGTTGCGCGGCAACCGGCGAGACCACCGACCTGACACACGTCTCGCCCAAGACCGGCCGCGCCGTCTCCCGCGCCGCGGCGGCGCCCTACGCTGAGCGGCTGTTCCCATTGCCAGCGTTCCTCATCGAGGCGAGCGCCCAGGCGACCCCGGGCGATGTCGCCGCCGCCTTCACCCTGACCGGCTATTTCCTCGACCGCCATGTCTGGCTGCCGCGCCAGATCGATCCGCCTCCGACCCGCCTGCCTTTGATCGAGATTCTAGGCCGGTAGGTGGGCGCGGCGGGGCGACGGTCCTGCTCTGGCGGGGCAATTGCGTGCGGCAGCGCCCCGCCTCCCTGCAACGGGGAAGGTGTCGCCGATGGACGGGGAGCGCGAGCGCCCTACCCGCGCCCGCCTTCCTTCATGATGCGGGCTTTGTCGCGGTTCCAGTCGCGGTTGGCTTCCACGGCGCGCTTGTCGTAGTTCTTGCGGCCCTTGGCGAGGCCGATCAGGAGCTTGGCCATGCCGCGCTCGTTGAAATAGAGCTTTAGCGGCACGATGGTGTTGCCGGCGCGATGTACCTCGGTCGACAGGCGCGATAGTTCGCGCCGCGAAACCAGTAGCTTGCGGCGCCGGCGCTCCTCGTGGTTGAAGCGGTTTGCCTGGAGGTATTCGGGAATGTGGGCGTTGATCAGCCACAGTTCCCCATCCTCGGGTGAGGCGTAGCTCTCGGTGATCTGGGCCTTGCCGGTGCGAAGCGACTTCACCTCCGTGCCGGTCAGCATGATGCCGGCCTCGAGGGTATCGAGGATCTCGAAATCATAGCGGGCCCGCCGGTTTTCGGCGACGGGACCGGTGGTGATGAGGGCGGGCTTTTTGGGTGCTGCTGCCATGATCGTCTATATGGGGAGCGGCCGGCTGAAGCGCAAAGCGCCGCCGACCCTCTCGCGCCTCAGTTCAGCAACCCCGCGTGCGACAGGGCGAAATCGACTGCCTCTTCGGCCGCCTTCGAGATCGGCGTCAGTGGGAGCCGGAATTCGTTGCGGCAGAGGCCCAGCCGCGAGGCCGCATATTTGACGCCGCCGGGATTGTTCTCGAGGAAGAGGTTCTTGTGCAGGTGCACCAGCTTGTCCTGCAACTCCAGCGCCAGGGCGAAATTGCCCTGCTGGCAGGCATTCTGGAACTGCGCGCTGAGCTTTGGCGCCACGTTCGAGGTCACCGAAATGCAGCCATTGCCGCCATGCGCGTTGAAGCCGAGGGCCGTCATGTCCTCGCCCGAGAGCAGGATGAACTCGGCCCCGAGTCGGGCGCGTTGCAGGCTGGCCCTTGCCATGTCGGCCGTCGCGTCCTTCACGCCGACGATATTGTCGTGCGCGTCCCGCAGGCGGGCGATGGTATCGATGGTCAGGTCGACGACAGTGCGGCCGGGCACGCTATAGAGCAGGATCGGCAGCGCCGTGGCCTGGGCGACGGCCGAAAAATGCTGGAACAACCCTTCCTGCGTCGGCTTGTTGTAGTAAGGCACGACGGAGAGCACCGCGTCGGCGCCGATATCCTCCGCGAAGCGGGCGAGTTCGACCGCCTCGGCCGTCGAGTTCGACCCGGCACCGGCGATGACGGGCACGCGCTTGTTGGTGGTCTTGACGCAGATCTCGATGATCCGGCGATGCTCCTCATGCGTCACCGTCGGGCTTTCGCCCGTCGTGCCCACCGGCACCAGCCCGTGCGAGCCCTCGGAAATCTGCCAATCGACGAATGCCGAGAAGGCTTTCTCATCCACCGCCCCGTTGGCAAAGGGGGTGATGAGCGCCGTGATCGATCCTCTCAGCATTTGCTGCAGTCCTTCTAGACGGAAAAGGCCCCGAGGGGCCGTGTGAAAACTCCCGCGAGGCCTCCCCGCCCCGCCGGCCCTCCTTGGAAGAGCCACGATCGGGGACCATAGTGAGTTCTACGCGAGGCCACAAGCGGCCCGCAGGCGGGCGGCACCGGCGCCCGGAAACGAAATGTTCACCGGATCAGGGTAATCTACGGTTAACCGCAAGGTTGGGGCGCCTTGTTGGACGGGCAGCAGCACCAACAGGACGACATATGTCTCGCACCAGCATCGGGGCCGCAGGGCTAGTCACCGCCATTGCGCTTTTCGCCGCGGGCTTTGCCGTGCCGGCAGTGGCGAGCGAGGCGGTCGATCCGCTCACCACCGGTTCGATCGGCCCGGTGAGCACCGCGGCGCCGCAGCCGCAGGGATCGCAGGCCTTCCGAACGGCGCTGGCGGCGCTGGCCAACAACGACCAGACCAGTGCCTTCCAGCTGGCGACCAGCATTCCCGACAACCTCGAACGCCGCACCATTCAATGGGCCGCGATCTATTACGGCAATGGCGCGATCGACTACCACCTGGTCGCGCAGTTCGCCCAGGATGCCCCCGACTTCGCCTCCGAGGCGCTCTACAAGAACCGGCTCGAGCAATCCCTGATCAGCTCCAACCCGAGCGATGCGAGCCTGATCCAGTACCTCGGTAGCGGCACGCCGAACTCGATCAAGGGCCGCATCATGCTGGCCGCCGCCTACGCCCGGACCGGCCAGCATGACCGGGCCACAAAGCTCGCGCAGTCGATCTGGGTCAACAACATCCTCGACCAGGACAGCGAGCAGCAAGTGCTCGCCTCGCTCTCGGCGCTGCTGAAGCCGCAGGACAACTGGGCGCGCACCATCCATCTGCTGATGACCGATCACGCGACCAGCGCGGGGCGGATGCTGGCGCGGCTGACGCCGGCGGAAAAGACGCTGGCGATGGCCGGCATCGCGGTGATCGGCAACAACGCCAATGCCAAGGCGCTGCTCGCCAAGGTCGATCCCGCGCTGCGCAAGACGCCGGTCTACTACTTCATGGCGGCCCAGTATGCGCGGCTCAACAACAACTTTGCCGGCGCCCTCGCCGACCTCGACGCCGCCAAGGGACCGCTGCCCGACGCCGCGGAGTGGTGGTACGAGCGGCGGACGCTGATCCGCCAGGCGCTACAAGCGGGGAACGCCAAGCTCGCCTACCGGGCCGCCGCCAACTACACCAGCGGCCCCGAAGGCCGGCTGGTCGAAGCGCGCTTCCACGCCGGCTGGATCGCGCTGGCGTTCCTCAACGACGCCAAGTCCGCCAAGCCGCAGTTCGAAAAGATGCTGACGCTCTCGACGCTGCCGGACTCGGTGACGCAGGGCAATTACTGGCTCGGGCGCACGCTGGTGGCGCTGGGCGACAAGGCCGGCGCCAAGGCCGCGTTCGGCAAGGCGGCGCGCTTCGGCACGCTCTACTACGGCCTGCTGGCGCGGGCGCAACTGGGCGAAAAGAGCGTCGAGCTGCGGCCGATGCCGGCCTGGCAGGACAGCCAGGCCGCGTTCGACTCGCGCGACATCGTGCAGGCGGTCCGGCTGCTGGCCGCCAATGGCCAGGGCGCGCTGGCGGCGCCACTGCTGCGCAACTGGTCGAACCGGCTGAAGGATGGCCCGCAATTGCTGCTGGCCGCCCGGCTGGCGCAATCGATCGACGCGCACTACCTCGCCATCCTCATCGCCGACCTCGCCGAGCAGCGCGGCACGCCGCTCGACCTGTTCAACTTCCCGATGGACCCGCTGCCGTCGACCATGAAACTGGCCGATATCGACCGGGCGGCGGTCTACGCCATTGCCCGGCAGGAGAGCCGATTCCAGATCGATGCGGTGTCGAGTTCGGGCGCCCGCGGCCTGATGCAGCTGATGCCGGGTACGGCCAAGGAAGTGGCGGCCAAGATCGGCCTCACCTATTCGCCCAAGCGCCTAACCACCGACGGGCCCTATAACGCGCTGATCGGCTCGACCTACCTCGCCGGGCAACTGCGGCAGTTCGACGGCTCGCTGGCACTGGCCGCCGCGGCCTACAATGCCGGCGCCGGCAACGCGGCCAAATGGGTCGCGGCCTATGGCGACCCGCGAGCCAGCAACGTCGATCCGGAAGTCTGGGTGGAGCTCATCCCGTTCGAGGAAACGCGGCGCTATGTGCAGCGGGTGATGGCAAACTACGTCATCTATCGCGCCCGCCTCGGCAGCGAAGTCACCATGGATCAGGCGCTGCGCCGGATCCCGAGCTGAGATCGGCGGCTCGTGCGCCTGACCCTCAAGGGGCTGCTCGGCAGGAAATCGGCTGAGGCGGCCGAGCCGGCGGCATTTGCCGGCCTGCCCATCCGCAAGGTGGCGATCGGGGGGGCCGACGAGTGGCTCGCCGTGCACGTCAACGGCCAACTCGGCCAGGGCCGGGTGCCCATCCTCTGCATCCCCGGCTACAACCGAAACATGAGCGATTTCGCCGACCTCGTCCGCCTGTTGCGGCGCGAACTCGGCGGCGACCCGCCGATCGTGCTGGTCGACCTCAGGGGCCGCGGCCGCTCCCCTCGCCGTCGCCGCGGCGAGGACTACACCACCACCAACGATGCCCGTGACCTGTCGCAGCTCTGTCGGGCGCTGGCGATCGAAACCGCGATCGTCGTCGGCGAAGGGCACGGGGGGCAGGTCGCGATGGCGCTCGCACTCGAGCGCCCTACCCTGCTGGCGGGCACGGTGCTGATCGACGCGGGGCCGGTGATCGCACCCGAAAGCCTGGTGCGCCTGCGCGGCAACATGCAAGCCATCGCCGGCCTGCGTGGTGCCGGCGGATTGACCGTGATGCTGCGCCGCATGATCCGGGCCGACTACCCCGCCATCGAGGGCGAGGAAATCGACCGGCTGGTGGGGCGGACGCACGTGATCTCGGCCGCCGGTGCCGCGGAACCGCTCTACGATCCGGCGCTGATCACGCGCCTCGCCGACCTCACCTATGACGATGTGCTGGCGCCGCAATGGGACTTCTTCGAGTTGCTGCGCCACCTGCCGATCATGTTCATCCGCAGCGAACTGACCGACCAGCTGCCGCTCGCCGTGCTCGAAGAGATGGTCACCCGCCGCCCCGACGCCATGGGCATGGCCATCGACCAGCAGCGCTCGCCGCCGCTGCTGAACCGCGCCGAAGACGTCGCGCTCATCGCCGAATTCGTCCGCCGCGCAACGGGCGTGTGATGGGCGGCTATTGCTGGGATTGGATCGCGTCCTGACCGCCTGGTGGCGGTCGGGTCGAGGTGGACGGCAGGCTCGGCGTCTGGAGTCTACCCCCTTGCCCAACCCTCCCCACAAGGGGGAGGGTGCCGCGCCGCGGCTGTAGTGAAGCGGACCAAATACTCAACCTACACCGTCCCTGTTGTGGGCAAGGCTAAGGCGCCCGCCCTATTGGACGACCACCTTGAAGTCGATGCGGCGGTTCTTGGCCTTGTTGGCCTTGGTGGTGTTGGGCACCAGCGGCAGCGTTTCGCCGTAGCCGACGGCGTAGAGCCGGTCGGCCTTGACGCCGCGCTGTACCAGGGCGGCGATGACCGCCTCGGAACGAGCGACGGAAAGCGCCATGTTGGCGTCGGCGGGGCCATCGGAATCGGTGTTGCCTTCGACATCCACCCGCGTGCCGGGACAGGCATTGAGCGCTGCGGCCACCTGGTCGAGCTGGGCGTCGGTGCCTTTGACGAACTTGGTGGTACGGCCGTCGAAATTGATGCCGCCGCCGCCATGGACGAAGGCAGCGAGCTGGGCACGGCAGAGCTCGATCGGTGAGGGACCGACGACGTCGTCAGGCGAAAAATCCTTGGCGGCCGGCAGCTTGGCGAGGCTTGCGAGAACGGCGTTGCGGGTATCGACCGACTGGGTCTTCCCATGCAGCGACCACTTGCCGTCGGCGAGCTTGAGCTCCCCGACGTCGAGCTGGTTCAGCGCATCGATGCCGCCGAGCGCATTGAGCACGAAATCGGTCGGCGGGTTGGGAGCGACGGTGAGGCCGCCGGTCAGCGCCTCGCTGGCCATGTCGCCGAAATAGCCCTTCGCCCCGTCGGTCGGCACGTTGCCCGAGAGTCGCATCGTGCCGCCGACCGCCTTGGTGGCGGTGAAGGCGTAGGCAGGGGCAGTCGCCACAGCCGGGGCGGGCGCCGCTGCCGTCGTTGCAGGGGTGGGTGCAGAAGTGGCCGTCGCGGCGGGGGCAGCCGGCGCAGCAGGTTCGGCGGACTTGGCCGGCGCAGCGGCCGCTGCCAGCGGCACCGGCGCAGTCGAAATCGCGAACTGCCACGCCTTGGTGTCGACGACGCCCAATGCCGCCATGGCAGCCCTAGAGGTCGCATCATCCTTGGCGGCGCCCGACAAGCTCCATTTGCCGTCGGCGAAGGCGAGCTTGCCCGAATTGAGCAGCATCAGCGCATCGAGGCCGTAGAGCGCCCCGCCGACGAAGCTCGGCGGCGCTCCTGCCGCGACGGTCGACTGGTCGACCGCCTTGCCGGTGACGTGATTGGCGAGGAAGCCCTTGAGCTTGTCGTTGGGCACCGAGCCCGAGAAGGTGATCGTGCCGTCGGCCGCCTTGTCCACCGACCAGGCGTAGGTTGCAGAGGTCGCGGCCGGAGCGGTCGCGGGCGCAGCGGTGGTGGCCACTGCGGCAACCGGCGCAGCGGCGGGAGCCGCCGCAGGCGCCGCGGCGACCGCCGTCGGGGCGTCGACGTGATAGGCGCTGTCGAGCGCCTTCAGCGGCGAGGCATCGAAGGTCGCCTGCGCCGTCTTGGCCTTGTCGGGGCTGCCGACCTTGCCGGTTACGCTCCAGGCCGAACCGTCAAAGCTTGCCTGGCCGCTATCGAGGGTGCCGAGGACATCGAGCGCCGCAACGGCGTCGGCGACGAAGCCGTCGGGTTCGCCGCGCGCCACCGTGGTGGTGTCGGTGCCGAGCTGCGCCACGCCATCGACCAGCGACTGCTTGGTCTCGGGCGTCGGCACGTGCCCTTCGATGTTGATGGTGCCGTCGGCCGTCTTGGTGGCCGACCAGGTGTAGGGGCTCGCAAGGACTGTGACGTCCTGCGCCACCAGAAGCACCGGCATGTCCGGTCGCGCGGCAAGCGGCGCCGACGCGCTGCCGGACCCGAGCGCGGCGCCGGCGGTGGCGGGCGCCTGCGCCGTTGCGCCGGACGAGGCCGCGGCGAACGCTAGAGCCGCCACGGAAAGCAATAGTTTCAATCTGCTGCCGGTCATATTTCCCTCAATGCCGCAACGGCCGAGATCCCGCTTCGGCTGCCGCTCTTGCCCTGCCCAGCCCCAGCGTCGCGTAAGCCGTCGATCCGCCGGGGCCGCCCGCGAATCAGGCCGTCAGGTTGCCACACAAATCCGTGGTTCGCGCCCCGCTAGAGCATTTCACGTTTCGATAGAACGGAAACGTGAGCGGCATGCCCCGCAGGTGTCGCGCTTCCGAACCGCAAAGGTCGCGGGCAGCTTTTGCCAGAGACAGTCCAATGCGAGAGTTCGCAAGCTCAAGTGACGGCGGAGCCCACGGCGCGGCTCTCACGTATCGGGAAAATAGAAAGGGCCCGACAATGTCGGGCCCTTTCCAAACTGCAGATACCGACCAGACTTACTGGAAGGCCTTGCTGGCGTTGAAGGTCGCCTTGTAGGCGCCGTCCGAGTAGATTTCGCCCTTGAGGGACGAAGTGAAGCCGCCGCCAGGAGCCCAAGTGACCTGAGCCGCACCGTAGTAGGTGTTGGTCCAGGTGCCGGGGGCATTGAGCGCACCGGTGAGAGTGCCGCCCGAGGAGGTCGACTCGGTGTATATGCCGCCGCTGTTCGTGCCGTACACGCCCAAATCACCTTCGAGGGTGAGGGTCTCGGTGACAGCCGCGACCAAGGCGATGGCGCCCTGGTAGCCTTCGTTGTCAGACGAGGACGTGTCGGAGTCGAAGTAGCGACCGCCGATGTTCAGGCTGACGCCGTCCGAGACGGTGACAGTCGCCGACGCGCCGTAACCGATGAAGGTGTCGCCAGGAGCCGCGGCAACAACCGTGGTGCCAAAGCCCGGGCTGGTCGGGTCGGTGATCGACTGGGTGGATGCGACCGCGCTCGACGAGTACTGACCGCCTTCAACCGAGGCCGCCAGCTTGAACATGTCGAAGGTGGCCTGAGCCGACGCGAGGCCGTCCCAGTAACCGGTGCTGTCGCCAGCAACGGCGCCGACGATCTTGAACTTGTCGAAGGTGCCAGTGAAGCCGGCGTGGTAAGCGCCAACATCCGGGTGACCGTCGAGCACACCAGCTTCCATCACGCTCAAGTGAGCGGTCAGGTTGTCGCCGGCGTAGCTGATCACGCCAACGGCGGTACCAGCGCGGCCCGGCTGGGTGTCGCCGAGATCTTCGAGACCGCCCTTGATGGTGATGCCGTTGCCGAGGCTCGAAGCGATCTGGATCGAGTGACCGCCGGTCTGGATGTCAGCACCCGAACCGTCCGTCACAACGCCGCCGCCCGAAGTACCGGCGGTGTCGTAAGCCACGCCGCCAGCGCGAGAGCTGACCGACCACAGAACGCCGCCCGAGGCAGTGTTCGAGGCGTTGAACAGGCCGAGCCAGTTGAGCGGGGTGTCATCGCCGGTGTTGACGATGGTGCCGGTCTTACCAGCGGTCAGGACGGTGGAGTCGCCGACCGACACGTAAGCCTGGTCGAACAGAACGGTGCCCGAGGCGCTGTTCGAGTTCGAGGTGGCGCTGTTGCCGTCGCTGGTGCCGGTTTCGCCGCTGGCGCCATTGTTGGTGGTCGAGCCGCCGGTGTCGTCACCGTCGTAGTAGCCGTAGCCATTGTAGCTGTGGCGGTACTGCTCGGAACGGATCTTGATCACGGCCTTGGCAACGCCGAAGTCCGAGTCAGCCGAAGCGACAGCCTGGAGCCAGGCGATCATCTGGCTGTCCCAGTCGGTCGAGCCGTTGGCAGTGCCCACGGAGTCGCCGGCGATCGGGATCGAGCTGTTGTCGTCCGGGGTCTGCACGATGCGCTGACCCGAGTTGTTCGAGCCGGCCGCCGTGGCGTAATCGCCCCAAGCGAACATGTAGGACACCGAGCCCGAGAGCTGCAGGCAATCCTTGTCGGAAGAAATCGTCAGGCCCGAAAGACCCAGCGCGTCACAGACGTCGAGGGACGTCATGACGCCCTTCTGCAGGTCCGCGGCGTTCGCACCGGTCGCGAGACCAGCGGCTGCGATAGAACCCAGGAGAAGGCTCTTGATTTTCATTGTTGACCTCCAAAGTCAGTCGTTGGTGCCGGCGAACCGGCGGTTTGTCGAAACGCGACCACACCGTTCGTGGTCTAGTGTGTTGTCGCCGCGTTTGCGACCGACAAACGATCCCATGCATGGATTCGCAGTAGCCACCTTAGCTGCGCGTTCCATGGACGCAACCACACAAAAGACGAAATGGGGCCCGGACATTATGGTTGGATACCGGATGTTGCAGATTCAGCACACAGCCTGAAACGGCCGGTTAAGGGTGGTAAATGGTCGGTTAAAGCCCTGCACTCGTTGACAAGTCCGCGCCACCGCAGGGCTGCACAGCGAGCGGCCGATGCCGCCGGTTTCTGGCATGATTGCGGCAGAGCGTGCGCGGACGGCCGCCCCCCGGCGACACGTTCCGAAACGGGCCGGGCCGAGGCGCGGGCGCCCCTTGCCGGCCGCCGGGGCAGGGCGTAACGCCCATGGCGCAGCAGCAAGCAGGAGGACGCAAGTTGAGCGAAGAGAAGGTGGCGCTGGTCACCGGCGGCAGTTCGGGAATCGGCAAGGCAGCGGCGATCGGGCTGAGTCGGGCGGGCTATAAGGTGGCGATCTGCGGCCGGCGGCGGCCGGAACTCGAATCGGTGGCGGCCGAAGGCGGCCTCGCGCTCGCCGAGGTCTGCGACGTCACCGACCCCGCGGACGTCGCCGCACTGTTCGCCAAGACCCGGGAGCGTCTCGGCCGGATCGACGTGGTGTTCAACAATGCCGGCCGCTCGAGCCCCACGACGAGCTTCGGCGACCTCGACATCGAGACCTGGAAGCAGGTGGTCGACACCAATCTCAACGGCGCCTTCTACGTGGCCCGGGAGGCGTTCCGGGCGATGCGCGACCAGCAGCCGCAGGGCGGACGCATCATCAACAACGGCTCGATTTCGGCCTATGTGCCGCGCCCAGGTTCGGCCCCGTACGCGGCGACCAAGCATGCCATCGGCGGCCTCACCAAGGCCATTTCGCTCGACGGCCGGCCGTTTCGCATCGCCTGCGGCCAGATCGACATCGGCAACACGTTGACCGACATGACCAAGGACATGGGCCAGGGCATGCCGCAGGCGGACGGTTCGATCCGGCGCGAGCCGACGTTCGACGTCAAACATGTGGTCGATGCCATCCTTTACATGGCCGGGCTGCCGCTCGAGGCGAACGTGCAGTTCATGACCGTGATGGCGACCAACATGCCCTACATCGGGCGCGGCTAGGCGAGAGGCGGGGCCGTCCGGCGGGATGGCCCGGCCTCACTTCACCACGGCGATATTGAACTCGGCGGTGCCGACGGCGCCGAGCAGGCGCACCCACAGCGACACGTACTGCTCGACGCCGCGCGCCGTCGTGATATCGCCCAGGTCGATGATCGACTGCCAGCCGAAACTGCGCAGCAGATCCATGGTCTGGTGCTTGGCGGCGGCATCGTCGCCCGAAACGAACACGGTGTGCGTGGCGTGCAGCCGTGCCGGCTCGATCATCACCGAGGCGGTGACGGTATTGAGCGATTTCACCACGCGGGCCTGCGGGAAGGCGCGCTGGATCATCTCGCCCAACGAATCGGTATTGCTGACGCTGAGGGAGGGCGGAAAGCCGCGCGAAAAATCGAGCGGGTTCGAGATATCGATCAGCGTCTTGCCGGCGAGGTGCTCGGCCCCCTGCCCGATCGCGGCAATCGAACCGTCGCCGCGGGTGCAGTTGAAGATGAGCTCGGCATGCCGGACGGCGTCCCCGAA
>Ga0209233_1000964_pt1 | contig 12429 bp, 12 predicted proteins | sample AraplaCL_Cvi_mCL_FD_184269 | JGI IMG/M metagenome (GOLD analysis project Ga0209233, IMG submission 184269) | Arabidopsis root microbial communities from the University of North Carolina, USA - plate scrape CL_Cvi_mCL (SPAdes) (version 2) | ecosystem: Host-associated > Plants > Roots > Endosphere... | reverse complement strand
GATGGAGATGGCCGGCGACAGGCCCTCGATATGGTCCACATCGGGCTTCTGCATCAGTTCCAGGAACTGGCGGGCATAGGCCGACAGCGATTCCACATAGCGGCGCTGGCCTTCCGCATAGATGGTGTCGAAGGCAAGCGATGATTTGCCCGAACCCGACAGGCCGGTCAGCACGGTCAGGGTGTCGCGCGGGATCTCGACATCGACATTTTTCAGATTGTGTTCGCGGGCGCCGCGAATGGAGATGTTCTTCAGCATCAGTTGGGTTTCCGCAAACTGGCGAGATAGCGTTTGTTGGCGCCGTCCGATATCGCACCCATCTCTATCAGGGTAACGATGGCTTTGAGGGCGAGATCATAAGAGCCGTAGCAATGATGCGCGATCAAGGCGAGGTGTTTCCATTGTTCCGCATCCATGTTTTCGGGCCGGCTGAAATCCTTCACATAGATCATGTCGGTTTCCAGGAGCTGGCGGATGCCGCGATTGGGCGCGTCACCCACCACCATGGGTGCGATCGGCCAGATCTTGGTGCCGGTGACGGCGTGGGGCAGGAAACCCAGTTCCCGCAGCGCCAGATCCATGTCTCCGAATGTCGGCTGGCCCTGGTAAAGCGGAACAAAGGAAACCTCGGTCTGGATCACCACCGTCTCGGCAAGCTTGCCCCGGCCATGCGCCAGCACTTCGCGTTCCGCGCCCTGGACATCCATTTTCAGGAAATCCAGATGAGCGATCTCCGCGATATCGTCCAGTTTTCGGGTGGTGACCGGGATCTGGTTCTTCACTGTTCCCCATATAGGAAACAAATTGAAAAGCGCCAGATGCGCGGGATCGGGAACCAGAAGGCTGGTCATGCCGGGGAGCTCGCATACATTCAGAACGCGCGCACTGCCGTCGCCCAGGACATAAGGAAAATAGCGCTCGCGCGGTCCTTTCGACTTTTCCAGCCGCGCCAAGGCGTCGGCCTGCGGTTCAAAGCCGATGACTTCGCAAAGCCCCGCCGCCAGCATCGCGCGATAGGGCGGATCGCCATCGATCGGATTGGCGCCCACATCCACGATGGCGGTGGGGCGGCGGGGGCTGAGAATCTCGGTCAGCAGGTCCATGGCTGTTCATAACCTTTTCGCGGTCCCGGCGAAACAAAAAGAGAACAGTTCATCTGTCCGCTGGCATTGTTCATTTGCAAAGGGGCGATGATGGGCCCTAATTATCACGAACCGGGCCATATGATTTGGCCAGGCGGAACAGGCTTTTACACCGCCGTTCAGGCGGGATTGTTACAGGGGAATGCCATGCGGAATATCGGCAAGACCGCGATCGCGGCCGCGGCTGTTGCGGCGTTGACCGGCAGCCAGGCCCTGGCCGATGGCGCGCTTTCGCCGGGCAAGCCGGCCGGGATCGAACAGGCCCAGCGTCATGGTCACAACCTGCTTCTGATCGGCGGCGTCGCCGCGGCGGTCGTGGCCGGCATCGTGGTTGCCGCCACCAACAGCGGCGGCGGTGCTTGCAGCGCCGCCAACTGCCCGACCACGGGCGCGACGACCTCGACCAGCTAGAGCGAGCCGTTCTTCAGGCCCATTTGCCGCAGCAGCCACAGGCCGGCGGAGGGGCGGAAATGCACCAGATCGACATAATCCGGGCTGAGACCATCCTTCAGACCTTCGGTGGTGAGCGCGTTTGGCGCCATGAAATCGAACAGCGTGACTTTGTCGGGGCACTGGCGGTTGTGCTTAGCCACCACCTCGGTCACGGTCCGTTTGAGCGTGTCAAAACCTTTGGGATCGGTCTGCCGATACCGGGCGACGATCGCCATATTGTCCGGCGGGAAAAACAGGGTGAGGGGCGCCCTGGCATGACAGGCTTGGGCCAGCATGGTCGAGAATTCGCCCCGCGCGCGCTCGCCCATGCTCATGCCGCGCGCGCGGCGATAGTCGAGATCGCGCTGCATCACCTTCAAGGTCATATGGCTGTAGGCGCCGAAGATATCCGGCCGGTCGGCGGCGGTTTGTCCCGGCCCGAGCCGGACCAGGGCAAGAACACCAAGCGCGTTCATGCCGAGCGCACCGCCGCTCAGATAAGCCGTGGTGAAAAGCCACAGCTTGCGGCGCGGCGTGGGCGAACCGTCCGGCGTCACGGCGAGGCGCGTCTCATCGAAGCTGGGCAAGGCTTCTCCGGTGCCATTGTTGCCGGTGAAGGCATCCAGCGCCACCACCACCCGCTTGACCGACGGCTGGGAGAGCGCGTCCTGAACGAAGCGGCGGGCTTCGTAAGGCGTCATGCTGGACGCGCCGTAATTGAAGCTTTTGATCTTCAATGCCGGATCGATCAGGGTGGGATCGAAGCCATCGCGCACCCGGCTGGTGCCCACCAGCACCAGCTCCGGCTTGATTCGCGCCAGCCAGACAGGCTTGAGCGTGCGCTCGAAGCCCGACAGGGTCTGGACGCTGCCGCCGGAGGGATGGTTCAGGATGAAGTCGCCCGCCAGCGCGTTGAACACGGCAAGGGCCGTGATGGCGATCGCCAATGTGCCCAGAAACCAGACGGCGTAGCGGGTCTTTTCCATCAGAATTGGAAATAGATGAAGGGTTTGAGATTGGAGAGCGCCAGAACCGCAAGGATGCAAAGAAGGCCGTAAGCCGCCGCATGCAAGGGCGTGGGCGCCCAGGAAAGGCGCCGCGCGGGTTCAACCGGCTGGTCGGCATAGGGCGAGGGCAGGGCCGGCCGGTAGTTCCACATCAGCTCCATGCTGTTGGGCATGAACCAGACGACGATGAAAAGAAGCAGAAGCGTCACTTGCGCCAAATGCGAGAAGCTCACCACATTGCTGTGACCGCCGCCCAGCAGCCCTTCCACCACATTGCGCGCCGAGGCCAGATCGGGCGCGCGGAACACAATCCAGGCGAGCGTCGTGGCGGCAAAGGTCAATGCCACGGAAGCGATGTGCAGCGGCAGGTGAAGCGCGGGCGCCACCGCCCTGTCTTTGGTCGCGCGGCGGAAGGCGTGGTTGATGCTGAGATAAAGCCCGTGCAAGCCGCCCCACAGCATGAAGGTCCAGTTGGCGCCATGCCACAGCCCACCCAGGAGCATGGTGATGAAGAGATTGAGCGCGCGCCGTCCGCGCCCATGCCGGTTGCCGCCCAGCGGAATGTAAAGATAGTCGCGCAGGAAAGCCGACAGCGAAATGTGCCAGCGGCGCCAGAATTCGATGATGCTGGCGGCCTTGTAGGGCGAGTGGAAATTGACCGGCAGGCGGATGCCCAGCATCACCGACGAGCCCAGCGCCATGTCGGAATAGGCGCTGAAATCGAAATAGATCTGGAAGGCGAAGAATAATGTGCCGAGCCAGGCGTCGGTCGGGCCCAAATGCATGCCCCGGCCGGCCGCATTGAAGATGGCGTCGGCGAAAGGCGCCAGATTGTCGGCGATCAGGGTTTTCTTGGCGAGACCGATGGTGAAAAGCGTGATGCCGGTGGCCAGATCGTCATTGCTTGTGCGCGTCTGGCGGAATTGCGGGATCAGATCGTTGTGGCGCACGATCGGCCCGGCGATCAGGTGCGGGAAATAAGCGACGAACAGGGCATAGTCGAGCAGCGTATAACCGTGGGTCTTGCCGGCATCGGCGTCGACCAGATAGCTGATCTGCTCGAAGGTGAAGAAACTGATCGCCAGGGGCAGGAAGAAATGGGGCACGGGCAGGCCCAGGCCCAAAAGCTGATCGGCCGTGCCCACGAACAAGGTGTCGTATTTGAAGGTGGCGATCAGGCCCAGGTTGAACGCCAGGCCGGCGATCAACAGCGCCCTTCGGTCGCTTTGCCGGGCACGCCGCTGTTCGATCTCCCGCCCCAGCGCATAGTTCACCAAGGTCGAACCGCACAGCAGGAACAGGAAATCGGCCCGCCACCAGGCGTAAAAGGCGTAGGACGCCAGGAGCAGGAACACGCGCCGGCCGGTCAGCGCGCTTTTCTCAAGCAGCCGGAACCCCAGCACGGCAACCGCCAGAAACACGAAATAGGGATAGGAATTGAAGGGCATATGCCTCACCAGCCATCCCGGTTATCGGGGAAAAGCCGTGGCTTTGCTATTGGAACAAAATGGGAACAATGTTATGGGTGGATAAAAGGCCGCGCTCCATGGCGCAAGAAGGCGGCCGTCGTCTAACGTCCGCGCCAGTTCAATGGAGAAGGTCATGGCGGGCAGCGTCAACAAGGTGATTTTGGTCGGCAATCTGGGCAAGGACCCGGAGGTGCGCCGCACCACGGCTGGCGATCCCATCGTCAATCTGTCGCTGGCCACCAGCGAGAGCTGGCGCGACAAGCAAAGCGGCGAGCGCAAGGAAAAGACCGAATGGCACCGGGTGGTGATCTTCAACAAGAACCTGGCCGATGTGGCGGAGAAATATCTGCGCAAGGGTTCCAAAGTCTATGTCGAGGGTCAGTTGCAGACCCGCAAATGGACCGACAAGGACGGGCAGGAAAAATACTCCACGGAAGTGGTGCTGCAGAATTTCCGCGGCGAGCTGACCATGCTGGACGGCAGGAGCGGCGGCGGCGAGGGCGGCGGTGGCGGCTTTGGCGCGCGCTCTGGCGCGAGCGAGGCGCCGGCCAGTTTCCAGCGCGACGAGATGGATGACGAGATTCCGTTCTAGTCTTAGCGCCCTTCTTTTGTCATTGCCGGCGGCCGGCTGCGCCACTTCATCGGGGGCGCCGGCGACTGTGATCGCCCAGCCCGGCATCGCCGCGGCCTATCTGCCGCTGCATGGTCGTGTGCATTTGGGCCTGGACACGGCCGACGGCGCCGCGGTGGTGATTGCGCCCCATGTCGCGGTCACCAACGCGCACAACGCCAATCTGCTGAATTCCAGAAGCGTGATCGGCGTGCGGCAGGACTATGATCTGCTGTTCTTCCGCACCGCCAGGACAGCCCAGCCGCAAACCGCTCCCGTGACCGTAGGCGAAGAGGTGACGGCTTACGGCCAGGGCGCGGAAGCGGAGCTGCGTGTCGCGCATGGCGTGGTGCGAAGGATCGTGACCTGCACGGGCTGTAGCGCGCCCGCCTATTTCACGTTCGCCGGCAATGCGGGACCGGGCTTTTCCGGTGGACCGGTTCTGGACGGCGAAGGCCGGCTGATCGGCATCACTTTCGGCTATAAGGATGAGGCTCATGAAAGGCTGATTTACGCCTATGACATGACGCGGGTCCAAGCCGAGCTCGCCGCCGCGACCAAGGGGCGAAGTTAGGATCTGATTTGGGCGATGGCCTGGGCCAATTGCTCTTCTCCGACAAAGAGCTGGCGCTTTTCGCAAACATTCGCGGCCACTTTGCGATAGTCCCGCTCCGTCAGGCTTTGCAGAAAAAGCGGCAGTTCCTGTTCCAGCGGTTCGGCGATGCCCCAGCCGATGCCATTGTCATGCATATGCGTGCCGGCATCGGTGTCGGCGCGCACTAGGGCGGGGCGGCCATGGGCGCCGCCCTCGAAGGTGCGCACCGGCAGCGCCCATTGCGCCTTGATGGGCGATTCAAAATGCACCGCCCAGGAAAAATGCACATCGCGGTAGAGCCGGCCTGTGTCCATTGCGGCGAACGGGCCAAGATAAGTGATATTGGACAATGGCGCGATGGCCTGTTCCAGCAGGCCCGCCGGCAATTTGCTCGTACCCGCGATTCGGATTTCCACCTTCTGTCCCAGAATGGCGGCGGCATGACACAGGATTTTCACGGATCGCTCGCACCGCAGGCTGCCGAACCAGCCGATGATCCAGGTGCCATTGAAAGGTGGAGCTGGGCACGGTTCTTCCGCCTCGCCGCTCGGCAATCTGTTGTTCACCACCGCGGCGGGCCCTCGATACCCTGCAACGGGCCTGAAATAGCGCGGCAGAGCGCCGGCGCTGGGGACGACCAGAAGATCTATGGCGCCAAGCAGCCGCCTTTCGATCCATCGCAAAAGACGCCGATAGGGACCGGGATAGAGAAGCAAGGAGTGCACGTCCAAGATCTGGCAGATAAGCTTGTTGTGCCGCGCGATGCCCATGCGCGCCAGAAGGACCGCGGCCAGGCAGTCCAAGGCGTTGACATAGAGGATGTCGCTCGGCGACAGGCGCCGGATTTCGGCGCGCAGCCGGAAAATTCCGCGCCAGATGGCGCCGAGCCGTGCCCATAGGCGTCTTCGCCTGAGCGAATCGAAGACTTCCGGGAAGGCTTCATCCGAAAGGGAAATATGACGCCAGGCCATTCCCAGATTTCGGAACTGCCGGCAGCGTCGCTCATTGTCCAGCGAGCTGCGCCGCGTGGTGACGAACAAAATCATGTTGAGTTTTTTGTGCCCCTGCCGGAAAAGCTGACTATGACCCAGGCGCCGATCACCTGTCTAACCGCGCCTGCCGGGCTCTCCCTGCAACGGCCGGCGCTGGTTGTTGCCCATCCCGGCCATGAATTGCATGCCTTTGGCTGGGTATCGGCATTGCGGCCGGTCTGTTTTGTGCTGACGGACGGTGCGCGACGGGGCGGCGCCGCGCGCCTGTCGGCCACGGCATCTTTCCTGGACGCATGCGGGGCCAGGCGCGGCAGCTGGTTCGGCTCTTTGTCGGACGACGCGGTCTATCGGGCCATTCTGGATCATGACGCGACGGTTTTTTGCGCCCTGGCGGACCGGCTGGCCGATACTTTGATCGCCGATGAGATCGACCATCTGGTTTCGGATGCGGTCGAGTATTTCAATCCGGCCCATGATATCTGCTGTTACATCGCCGACGCCGCGGCGATGATTGCGTCACGGCGCGCGCGCCGCGAAATTCCCGTCTTTCGCTTGCTGTTGGCGGAAGACACGCTCGGGCGCTCGGACGAAAAGCCGGCCTTGCAATTTCGGCTGGGCGAGGAATTGTTCGCGGCGAAGCTCAAAACCGCCGCCAGCTACCGCGCCTTGGAGGAAGAAGTGGCGGTTGCGCTAGATCATCTTGGTACGGAGTATTTCCGGGAGGAGCGCTTTTATCTGCCGCCAGCCGGGAAGACAGCGCATGCGCCGGCGCAAAAGCCTTACTATGAACGCTTTGGTGAGAGCCGGGTGGTAAGTGGCCAGTTCCAGACCGTCATTCGCCACGCCGATCACGTGCGCGCGATCGAGAACGCCCTTCGCACCTATGGGATGGCTGAAAAGTGAGCGGTTCGTCTCCCGCGATCTGATTCGATTTTGAGCTCCATGACGCATCTTCCGGGTACTTCGATGTGAGGCAAAAAAAACCAATTAAAACAGTGGCTTATTTCTGAATATTTTCTGGTTTCCGCACCCGCAAAATGCTAGGAATCGCCACCGATTTCTCCGCCTCCCTGGGGCGCTTCCGAGGCCTGATTTTTGAGCGCCAAATTCCATGAGTGAACCGTCCGACACGCTGCCCCCGCCCGAGGGCGGCAATCCGGCCCAGTCCATCGCGGTCGAAGACGAGTTGAAGCGTTCCTATCTCGATTACGCCATGAGCGTGATCGTGCAGCGCGCGCTGCCCGATGCGCGCGACGGCCTGAAACCCGTGCATCGCCGCATTCTCTATTCGATGCACGAGAACGGCTACGACTGGAACAAGGGCTATCGCAAATCCGCCCGCGTGGTCGGCGATGTGATCGGTAAATATCATCCGCATGGCGACCAGTCGATCTATGACGCGCTGGTGCGCATGGCGCAAGATTTCTCCATGCGCGCGCCGCTGATCGACGGCCAGGGCAATTTCGGATCGGTCGACGGCGATCCGCCGGCCGCCATGCGTTACACCGAAGTGCGCCGTGCCAAGATCGCACATAGCCTGACCGAGGACATCGACAAGGGCACGGTCGAATTCCGCGACAATTACGACGGCACTGAAAAAGAGCCGTCGGTGCTGCCGTCGCGCTTTCCCAACCTGCTGGTCAACGGTTCGGCCGGCATCGCGGTGGGCATGGCGACCAACATCCCGCCGCACAATCTGGGCGAAGTGATCGATGCCTGCCTGGCCTATATCGAAGACCCGTCCATCAATCTGGAACGGCTGACCGAGATCGTGCCGGGCCCCGATTTTCCCACCGGCGCGCTTCTGATCGGCAAGCAGAATGCCCGCGCCGCCCTGGCGCGGGGGCGCGGCTCGATCCTGATGCGGGCGCGCTGCGCGGTCGAGGAAATCCGCAAGGACCGCGAAGCCATCATCGTCACCGAACTCCCCTATCAGGTGAACAAGGCGCAGTTGATCGAGCGGATTGCCGAGCTGGTGCGCGACAAGAAGATCGAGGGCATTTCCGACATCCGCGACGAAAGTGACCGCTCGGGCATGCGCATGGTGGTCGAGCTCAAGCGCGATGCCTCGTCGGAAGTGGTGCTGAACCAGCTTTACCGGTTCTCCAATCTGCAGATGAGCTTCGGCGTCAACATGCTGGCCTTGAATGACGGCCGGCCGATGCAGATGAATTTGAAGGACCTGCTGGGGGCTTTCGTCAACTTCCGCGAGGAAGTCGTCACACGCCGCACCAAGTTCGATCTGGCCAAGGCGCGCGACCGCGGCCATGTCTTGGTCGGCCTGGCGGTCGCGGTCGCCAATATCGATGAAGTGATCCGGCTGATCCGCGCCGCTCCCGATGCGGCCACTGCGCGCGAGCAATTGATGGCGCGGGCCTGGCCGGCCAAGGATGTCGCCCCGCTGGTGGCGTTGATTGCCGATCCCCGCCACCGCATGGAAGCCGATGGCACCATCAAGCTGTCGGAAGAACAGGCCAAGGCCATTCTGGACCTGCGCCTGCAGCGGCTGACGGCGCTCGGCCGCGACGAAATCAATGACGAGGCCCAGAAGCTGGGCCTGGCGATCGCCGATTATCTCGACATCCTGTCCTCGCGCGGCCGGGTGCTGGCCATCATCACCGACGAACTCAAGGTGATCCGCGACGAATTCGCCACCCCGCGCAAGACCGAACTGATCGACGCGGAAATCGAACTGGAAGACGAGGCGCTGATCGAGCGCGAGGATGTCGCCGTCACCGTCACCCATGCCGGCTATATCAAGCGCACGCCGCTGGCCGAATACCGGGTACAGGGCCGTGGCGGCAAGGGTCGCGCCGGCATGGCGACGCGGGACGAGGATTTCGTCACCAGTCTGTTTGTGGCCTCCACCCATGCCTGGCTCCTGTTCTTTTCCTCCACCGGCATGGCCTACAAGCTCAAGGTCTGGCGGCTGCCGGAAGCGCGTATCGCGGGCAAGGGCAAGGCGATGGTCAATCTGCTGCCGCTGGCGCAAGGCGAACGCATCACCACCATCCTGGCGCTGCCGGAAGACGACGGCGCATGGGACAAGCTGAATGTGGTGTTCGCCACCAAGTCCGGCGATGTGCGCAGGAACCAGCTGTCCGATTTCGCCCAGGTCAACAAGAACGGCAAGATCGCCATGAAGCTCGCCGATGGCGATGGCATTGTCGGGGTTGCGACCTGCACCGATGCCGACGATTTCCTGCTCACCACGCGCGGGGGCAAGGCGATCCGTTTCCCGGTGGCCGATGTGCGCGTCTTCAAGGGGCGCGATTCCACCGGCGTGCGCGGCATCAAGCTGGCCCCAGGCGACGAGGTCGTCAGCCTGTCGCTGCTCTATCATGCCGACGCGACGTCCGCGGAGGCCCGCGCCTATCTCAAGCAGGCCAGTGCCGCGCGCCGCGCCGAAAGCGGCGAGGCGGAAGCCCCGGTCGAGATGGAAGAGGATGCCGAGGAGGGCGTCGAGGAAGCGACCCTGACGCCGGAACGCTATGCGGTGCTGGGCGCGCGCGAACAGTTCGTGCTGACCATGTCGCAGACCGGCTTCGGCAAGCGTACCTCGTCCTACGAATACCGGGTTACCGGCCGGGGCGGTTCCGGCATCGTCGCCATCGGCATGGGCAAGAAGAACAGTTCGGTGATCGCCTCCTTCCCGGTGGAGGAGAGCGACGACCTGATGCTGATTTCCGACCGCGGCCAGACCATCCGCGTGGCGGTGTCGGGCATCTCCATCCAGGGCCGTGCCGCCCAGGGCGTCACCGTGTTCCGGGTGGATGAAGGCGAAAAAGTGGTGTCGGTGGAACGCATCGCCGATGTCGGCGGCGGCGAATGAGCTTTTTCCCATGAGCGGCAAGAAGCGCGTGGGGCTTTATCCGGGCACCTTCGATCCGGTGACCTTGGGCCATCTGGACATCATCAAGCGCGCCGTCAAGCTGGTGGATCATCTGGTGATCGGGGTGGCCACCAACGCCTCCAAGGGGCCGATGTTCTCGCTTTCTGAGCGGGTGGCCATGGTCAAGACCGAGGCCGAAAAACTGGCCGAGGGCCGCGCCACCATCGCGGTGGTGCCGTTCGACAGTCTTTTGGTGCAGTTCGCCGCCGAAGTGGGCGCATCGGTGATCATCCGCGGCCTGCGCGCGGTGTCGGACTTCGAATATGAATTCCAAATGGTGGCGATGAACCAGCGCCTCAATACCGAAATCGAAACCGTCTTCCTGATGGCCGATCCGCGCCATCAGGCGATCTCCTCGCGGCTGGTCAAGGAGATCGCGCTTCTGGGCGGCGACATCAAGCCTTTCACCACACAAGCCGTGGCGGACGCACTCATCAAACGCAGCAGGGAAAAACTGTAATGGCCGAATATCTCATTCTCGAGCTCAAGGACGGGCCGGTGAAGATCAAGCTTCGCCCCGATCTGGCGCCCAACCATGTCGAGCGCATCAAGACCCTGGCCGGCCAGGGTTTCTATGATGGCGTGGTGTTTCATCGCGTGATCCCGGGTTTCATGGCCCAGACCGGCGACCCCACCGGCACCGGCTCTGGCGGTTCGGATCTGCCGGACTTGAAGGCCGAGTTCTCCAGCGAAAAGCATGTGAAGGGCACCGTTTCGGCCGCGCGCACCGCCAATCCCAACAGCGCCAACAGCCAGTTCTACATCTGCTTCGACGACGCGCCCTGGCTGGACCGCCAGTACACCGTATGGGGCCAGGTGGTCGAAGGCATGGATGCGGTCGACAAGATCAAGAAGGGCGGCGAGCACAATAACGGCGCCATCTCGGGCGCCCCCGACAAGATCCTCAAAGCGCGCATCGAAGAAGAATAAAGCGCAACAATTGGTGAGTGGCGCGGGCTTCGGCCCGCATCCTAGAAGCGTGTGTCATCCGCGCGGGAAATTTCTGTGGCCGATCCTATCGCTTTCATCGACCTGCAGGCTCAGCGCCGCCGTCTGGGCGCGCCTTTGGAAGCCGCCATCAAGGCGGCGGTGGAAGGCGGCCAATGGATTCTTGGTCCGCAAGTCGCCCAGTTCGAGAAGGACATCGCGGCCTGGACCGGGGTCAAGCACGCCATCGCCTGCGCCAATGGCACCGATGCGCTGCTTCTGATCCTGCGCGCCTGGGGCATCGGGCCGGGCGATGCCGTGTTTGTGCCGGCTTTCACCTTCGCGGCATCGGCGGAAGTGGTGGCGCTGGCGGGCGCGGCGCCGGTGTTTGTCGACGTGCTGTCCGACACGTTCAACATGGATCCGGCCAGCCTGGAGACCGCCATCGCGCAGGTCAAAAAGGATGGCGCCCTCAAGCCCAAGGCCGTCATGCCGGTGGACCTGTTCGGCCAGCCCGCCGATTACCGTGCCTTGGAGCCGATCGCGCGGGCCGAGGGCCTCAAGCTTCTGTGCGACACCGCGCAAGGTTTCGGTGGCCTGCTGGACGGCAAGCGCACCGGCGCGATCGGCGATGCGGCCGCCACCAGTTTCTTTCCGGCCAAGCCGCTGGGCTGTTACGGCGATGGCGGCGCCTGCTTCACCAATGACGACGATCTGAAAGACAGGCTGCTGTCGCTGCGCATGCATGGCCAGGGCAGCGACCGCTACGAGCATGTGCAGGTGGGGATGAATTCGCGGCTGGACACGATCCAGGCGGCGATCCTGATCGAGAAGCTGAAAATCTTCGACGACGAAATCGAAAAGCGGAACGCGGTGGCGCGGCGCTATAACGACGCCTTTGCCGGCTCCAACCGGATCAAGACGCCGGTGGTGATCGATGGCGCGGTCTCGACCTGGGCGCAGTACACCCTGCAGGTGGCCGACCGGGCCAAATTCCAGGCCGGCCTGAAAGAGAAGGGTGTGCCCACGGCCGTCTATTATCCCATCCCGCTTTCCCGCCAGCGGGCCTATGCGGCTTATCCCAGCGCCCCCACCCCGGTCAGCGAGGCCCTTAGCGGCCATGTGGTGAGCCTGCCGATGCATCCTTATCTGGAGCCGGCGACCCAGGACCGGATCATTGCCGCCGTTCTCGCATCTGCAGGATAAAGTTCCCGCTTCCGCGGCGTCCTGTCGCAGGCTATCGTTCCGACACTGGTACAGGTCCACGGGTTCGCCGTGACCGACGGCCCACGACAAGGCCGCCAGGCCAAGGCGTCCCGCAACAGAACGGGAGAGGCACCATGTCAACCATCCGAAATCCCAT
>Ga0209233_1000963_pt1 | contig 12430 bp, 10 predicted proteins | sample AraplaCL_Cvi_mCL_FD_184269 | JGI IMG/M metagenome (GOLD analysis project Ga0209233, IMG submission 184269) | Arabidopsis root microbial communities from the University of North Carolina, USA - plate scrape CL_Cvi_mCL (SPAdes) (version 2) | ecosystem: Host-associated > Plants > Roots > Endosphere... | reverse complement strand
TCAGCACGTGGCCGACGATGATGATGGCGAGGTAGGGCGGCAGGTCGTCGGCGCGGTGGTGGAACAGTTCCTCTCCGCACACCGGGCAGGTATCGTTCACCTTGAGGTAGGCGCGGAACAGCTTGCCTTCGCCACACTTGGGGCACCGGCACAGCGCGCCGCGCGCCATTGCCTGCCAGACGTCGCGCTTCTCCGTATCGACGATTTCGACACCCATGGGCCTACCGCCTTCTGCTTTTTGTTTGCTGCGCCCTATATGGTCGCTTGGCCCGGCGAACGGAAGTGGGCACTTTGACCAAGGTCCCCTCCGACATCAGCTCGAAGCGCAGCGCGCCGGCGATCGGGGCGGCTTCCACCAGCTTGACCGTCACCTGCTCGCCGAGCCGGTAGCGCTCGCCGGTGGCCTGGCCGATCATTGCCTGCTGCTCGGGCATGTATTGGTAGTAGTCGTGGCCGATGGTTGAGGCGGGGATAAATCCGTCCGCGCCGGTTTCCGCCAGCCGTACGAACAACCCCGACTTGGTGACGCCGGAAATCTTGCCCTGGAAGGTTGCGCCGATCTTGCCGGCGAGGAACTGCGCCAGCAGCCGGTCGACGGTCTCCCGCTCGGCGATCATCGCCCGCCGTTCGGTGGAGGAGATGTGCTGGGCGATGGGAGAGAGCTGTTCGGTCTCACGGTCGGTCAACCCGTCCTTGCCGAGATCGAGCGCCGTGATCAGCGCCCGGTGCACGATGAGGTCGGCATAGCGGCGGATAGGCGAGGTGAAGTGGGCGTAACGATCGAGGTTGAGGCCGAAATGGCCATAGTTGTCGGCGGAATATTCCGCCTGCGCCTGGCAGCGCAGCACCATCTCCGAGACCTGCTCGATCTTTCCTTCCGCCCTTGCCTTGGCGAGGATGCGATTGAAATCGACCGGCCGCACCGCTTCCGACTTGGCGAACGGCAGGTCGAGTGAGCCGAGGAACTCGCCCAGCGCCGTCAGCTTTTCGCGGCTCGGACTGTCATGCACCCGATAGATCAGCGACTGCCGGTGCTTTTCCAGCGTTTCAGCGGCCGCCACATTGGCCGCGATCATCATCTCCTCGATCAGCCGGTGCGCGTCGAGCCGCGGCGGCACGTGCACATTCTCGACCAGCCCCTGGTCGTCGAGCAGGATTTTGCGCTCCGGCAGATCGAGGTCGAGCGGCGAGCGCTTGTCCCGCGCCTTGGCCATGATGCCATAGGCCGCCCAGAGCGGCTTGAGGATGGTATCGAGGATGGGCGCGGTCGTCTCGTTGGGCCGGCCATCGATCGCGGCCTGCGCCTCGAGGTAGCTGAGCTTGGCGGCCGAGCGGAACATCACCCGGTGGAAGGAGTGGCTCTTCTTCCGCCCGTCGGGCCCGATCACCAGCCGTACCGCCATCGACGGCCGGTTGACGCCGGGCTTCAGCGAACAGAGGTCATTCGAGATGCGCTCGGGCAGCATCGGCACCACGCGATCGGGGAAATAGACCGAATTGCCGCGCAGATAGGCCTCCCGGTCGAGGTCGGTGCCGGGCCGCACATAGGCGGCGACATCGGCGATCGCGACGTAGACGAGATAGCCGCCCTCGTTCTTGGGGTCGGTGTCGGGCTCGGCGTAGACCGCGTCGTCGTGGTCCTTGGCATCGGCCGGGTCGATGGTGATGAGCGGAATGTGCCGCCAGTCCTCGCGGCCCTTGAGGCTGGCTTCGCCGGCTTCCTCTGCTTCCCGCAGCACGCCGGCGGGGAATCGGTAGGGAATGTCGAGGTTGTGGATGGCGATCAGGCTGACCGCGCGTTCGGTCTTCGGATTGCCGATCACTGCGATGACGCGGGCCTTGGGGATCATCAGCCGGCCGGTCATCCGCACCTCGACCTCGACCAGATCGCCTTCGCCGGCTTCGCCGAGGTCGCCGCGCTCGATCCGCATCTCCCGCTGCTTGCGGTCGACCGGCTCCAGCACCGCCCCGTCCTGATCGATCCGCACGATGCCGATCTGGCCGCGCCGCGGCTTGTCGAGGATCTTCATCGCCCGGGCCGTATAGACGGGCAGGGCACCGTCACCGGCATCGATCCGGGCGAGGATGCGGTCGCCGGGGCCGGGCACCACGCGGGCCTTCGGGGGCGTCAGGACCGTTACGCGCGGACGCTCCCCTTCCTCCTCGTTCCAGGTGGCGGGGAACGCATGGAGGTTCTCCGGATCGGCGTCGGACGGGATATCGAGCACCGTCACCGCGGGCAGCGTCGCGGTGCGCCGGATGGTTTTGCGCGACCTGGCGAGGAAGCCCTCGCCCTCCATCTCCTTCAGCAGCACCTTAAACGGGGTGCGCATGTCGCCCTTGATGCCGAACCGCTTGGCGAGGTCCCGCTTGCCGTCCAGCCCCGGGTCCTCCGCCATCGCGGCCAGGATATCCTCCCGCGTCGGCAGCGTGCCGACGACATAGGCGCGCTGGCGCCGGGGAGCGGTGGATTTGGGTGAGGTAGCCATGGCCAATACATGGGCGCTTTCGCCGCGAAAGTCACCGGGGTGGGGCATCGGTCATGCGCCCGGAAAGGCTTGGGGAGTGGCAGCGGCCTGCCTCGCACTCCCCTCCACCGATGGTGGGCGCCGCAGATCGCGGACCGCCCGGCAGTCCCGTCAGGCTTCGGCGTCTGCCTTGCTGGCCTTCTTCGCGGCGGACTTTTTGGCCGCCGGCTTCTTCGCCGCCGCCTTGGCCGGCTTCTCCGCCCCCTCATCCGCGGCTGCGGCCTTCTTCGCCGGAGCCTTCTTGGCAGCGGGCTTCTTGGCGGCAGGCTTTTTGGCGGTCTTGGTGGACTTGCCCGTGGCCGCGGCGCGTGCGGTGATCAACTCGACCGCCTGCTCCAGCGTAACCGCCTCGGGCGTCACTTCCTTGGGCAGGGTGGCATTGACCTTGCCCTGGTTGACGTAGGGCCCGTAGCGCCCGGCACGGACCGTGATGGGACCATCGGCGTGCTCGAACGTCTGGATGGCGGCCGGTGCCGCGCCCTGCCGGCCGAAGCGTCCACCGCCGGCCGCCTTGGCGGCCAACAGGTCGACGGCCCGGTTGGCGCCGACCGTGAACACTTCCTCGACGTCGGGCAGGTTGGCGTACTTGCCGCCCGACTGCACAAAGGGTCCGTAGCGGCCGATGCCGGCGGTGATCGGCTCTTTCGTCTCGGGGTGCAGGCCGACTTCGCGTGGCAGACTCAGCAGCTTCAGGGCCTTTTCGAGGTCGAGGGAAGCCGGCTCCCAGCCCTTTGGCAGGCTCGATCGCTTGGGCTCCTTGTCTTCGCCCAGCTGCACATAGGGCCCGAACCGTCCCGATTTGAGCAGCACCTGGAGACCGCTTTCGGGGTCGACACCGAGGATGCCGTCGCCGGGCGCATTCTCCGTCGCGCCACCGGTCGCCGCGTCCGAAAGCTGCATGGTGTAGCGGCAATCGGGGTAGTTGGAGCAGCCGATGAAGGCGCCGAACTTGCCCAGCTTCAGCGATAGCTGACCGGTACCGCAATTGGGGCAGCGGCGCGGATCGGAGCCGTCCGCCTTGGCCGGGAAGATATGGTCGGACAGTAGTTCGTTGAGCGCGTCCAGCACTTCGGAGACGCGCAGGTCCTTGGTCTCGGCGACGTGGCGGTTGAACTCTTCCCAGAACTCTCGCAGCACCACTTTGTAGTCGAGTTCGCCGGCCGAGATCTCGTCGAGCTGCTCCTCGAGACGGGCGGTAAAGCCATATTCGACGTAGCGCTTGAAGAAGCTCTCGAGGAAAGCCGTGACCAGCCGGCCGCGGTCTTCGGGAACCAGCGCGCGCTTGTCGAGCCGCACATAGTTGCGGTCCTTCAGCACGGTCAGCGTCGAGGCATAGGTGGAAGGCCGGCCGATGCCGAGCTCCTCCATCTTCTTGATCAGGCTGGCTTCGGTAAAGCGGGAGGGAGGCTGGGTGAAATGCTGCTCGATATCGCAGCCCTTGAGCTCCGGACGGTCACCGGCGGCGAGCGGCGGCAGTTCGCGGCTCTCTTCGTCCTCGTCGTCGCCGTCTTCCTTGGCGGCAACGCCATAGAGGGCGAGAAAGCCCGGAAAAGTCACCACCGAGCCGACGGCACGGAGCGCGACGTTGCGCGGCGAGCCTTCGACCGCGATGTCGGCGGTGGTGCGCTCGATCTCGGCCGCCCGCATCTGGCTGGCCATGGTGCGGCGCCAGATCAGCTCGTAGAGCCGGTGCTGGTCGGAATCGCCACCGCGCAGCGTATCGGGGTGGCGGCCGAAGTCGGTTGGTCGGATCGCCTCGTGGGCTTCCTGCGCGTTTTTCGCCTTGGTCTGGTAGAGCCGGGCCGTGGAGGGCAGGTAGGCGGAGCCGAACTCCTTCTCGATCGCCGCGCGGGTGGCGGCAATCGCTTCCGGCGCCATCTGCACGGCGTCGGTCCGCATATAGGTGATGATGCCGTCCTCGTAGAGCCGCTGGGCGATCTGCATGGTGCGGTTGGGCGACAGGCCGAGCCGCGAGGAAGCGTCCTGCTGCAGGCTGGAGGTGGTGAAAGGCGCGTAGGGGTTGCGGCGCGTCGGCTTCTTGTCGACGCTGGTGACATAGAGCCGGCCGGCCTCGATCGCTGCCTGAAGCGCCGCGGCTTCGGTGCCATCCTTGATGTCGAGCTTGTCGGTGGTCTTGCCGTCCACCGCATAGAGGCGCGCGTCGAACCCCTTGCCCTTATGCAGCAGATGGGCGAGCACGCTCCAATATTCCTGCGGGCGGAACTTTTCGATCTCGGCTTCCCGCTCCGACACCAGCCGCAGCGCCACCGACTGCACGCGTCCCGCCGAACGCGAGCCGGGAAGCTTGCGCCACAGGATCGGCGACAGCGTGAAGCCGACGAGGTAGTCGAGCGCGCGGCGCGCCAGGTAGGCGTCGACCAGCGGCTCGTCGATATCGCGCGGATGCAGCATCGCCTCGGTCACGGCGGACTTGGTGATGGCGTTGAAAACGACGCGGCGGACCGGCTTGCCTTTGATCACCTTGCGCTGTTCGAGGACGTCGCGGACATGCCAGGCGATGGCTTCGCCTTCGCGATCGGGGTCGGAAGCGAGGATCAGTTCATCGGCGTTGCGCGCCGCGTTGACGAGGTCGGCGACGTGTTTCTTCGAGGCCGCATCGACCTCCCAGTCCATGGCGAAGTCTTCCTCGGGGCGGACCGAGCCGTCCTTGGCCGGCAGGTCGCGCACATGCCCAAAGCTCGCCAGGACCTCATAGTCCTTGCCCAAATACTTGTTGATTGTCTTGGCCTTAGCCGGACTTTCAACGATCACGAGCTTCATGAAAAAACGCCTAGATGGAGGGAAAAGTTGCCGCGGCGCAACATGGTGAAGGCGCTATAGGCTGTCAACGGTGCCCCCCGCAACCCTGCTTCTCTCCCCATAGGGGAGGAAAATTTGAAGGGACCCAGCAGCGACGCCGCTCCCGGTTGGCACGCTTTCGGGAGGCAGCCCCACCCACCAACCTCAAGGGGAGCTGGCCGAACCATGGTCCATATCGCCAGTGCCCGCCCTCATGGTTCGACAGGCTCACCCTGAGGGCTGCGAGAGCACAAATGAGTTTGTCGGCCGGGCCTTATTTCTCGTCCGCCTCGCCATCGCGCTACCGGGCCGCGCACGCCAGCCTCATGGTGAGCCTGTCGAACCATGGGCCAGTATCTCAGCGGTGCCACCCTGGCCCGAACCCCACGAGCGCCACCCGTCGGGTCGCCAGCGCCCGTTAACCCCGCAACGCCACCAGTTGCCCGCTCGACCACTCGATCCGGCCCGCCAGGTCGAGCTCGAACAGCAGCGTCTGGATCGACGAAACCGGCAGGCCGGTGCCGGCGATCAGCGCATCGACCGGCACCGGGGTGACGCTGAGCGCTTCGAGCAGGCGGCTTCGCTCGTCCTGCGAGGGGAGGGCGAGGTCGCCCGGATCGGGGAGATCGAAGAACTCAGGCTCCCAGTCCGGCTCGAGCAGGGTGCGCCGCGCCGGGTCGGCATCGACCAGCGCTTCGATGATGTCGCCTGCCGAGGTGATCAGGCGGGCGCCCTGCTGGATCAGGTGGTTGGCGCCCTCGGCTCGCGGATCGAGCGGCGAGCCGGGCACGGCGAAGACGTCGCGGTTCTGCTCGAGCGCGAGGCGTGCAGTGATCAGCGACCCCGAGCGGCGCGCGGCCTCCACCACCACGATGCCGAGCGACAGCCCCGAAATCAGCCGGTTCCGTCGCGGGAAATCCCGCGCCCGCGGCTCCCAGTCGAGCGGCATTTCGGTCAGCAGCGCCCCGCCATGCGAGACGATCTCGCGCGCCAGCGGGATGTTTTCGTCCGGATAGATGTGGTTGAGGCCCCCGGCGAGCACGGCGACGGTGCCGCCCCTGAGGCTTGCGTGATGGGCGGCGGCATCGATCCCGCGCGCCAGCCCGGATACGACCGTGTAGCCCGCGGCACCGAGATCGCCGGCCAGCACCCGCGTCATCTTCTGTCCCGCCGCCGAGGCGTTGCGTGCCCCGACGATGCCCACCGTGTGCGACCAGTCGAGATCCTCGCCGCCGGCGATGGTCAGGAGCGGCGGTGCGCCGGAAATGTGCCGCAGCAGCGGTGGGTAGCCGGGCTCCCCGATCGCCACCATCCGCGCCCCGAGTTGTTCGGTGGCTTCGAGTTCGGCCTCGGCCTGGCCGGACGAAACTACCGCCGTCGGCACGCCGGCGGCGCCGGACAGCGAGGGCAACGCCTCGATCACTGCCTCCGCCGAGCCGAATCGGTTGAGCAACTGCCTGAAGGTAACCGGCCCGATATTGTCGGTGCGGATGATGCGGAGCCAGGCGATCCGCTGTGCCCGGGTCAGCTGCTTGCCATCCACCGGCGGCGCCACGGCCTCAGGTCGCCTTCTTTTCGGCGCCGATCCTCGGTTCGGTTCCCTGGATCAGCCGCCCGATATTGGCCCGGTGGTTGTAGATGAGGAGCAGCGCCAGCACGGCGGTAACCGCTGCGAGCTTTGGCCCGTCCACCCAGTCGAGATAGAGCCCTGCCACGTAGGCGAAAAGCGGCGTCGTGACCGCGGCGGTCAGCGCCGAGAGCGACGAAATCCGCTGGGTCAGCGCGATCACCAGCCAGACGAGGCAGAAGACGATGCCGATCGGCCAGGCGAGGCCGAGCAGCAGCCCGATGAAGGTCGCCACGCCTTTGCCGCCCTTGAACCCCAGCCAGACGGGAAAGCAGTGACCGAGGAATGCTGCGACTCCGGCGAGCAAAGCCGCGTCATCGCCCCAGAAGTGCCGCGCGATGAGCACGGCTGCCGCGCCCTTGAGCGCGTCGAGCACCAGCGTTGCCGCCGCCAGCTCGCGCCGGCCGGTGCGGAGCACGTTGGTCGCTCCGATATTGCCCGAGCCGATCTTGCGCACGTCGCCGAGACCGGCAGCGCGGGTGATCAGGAGGCCGAATGGAATGGAGCCCAGCAGGTAGCCGACGATGGCGGCCAGGATATCAGTTGCGATCAAGCTCACTCCCCCTCGTTCAGGTGTGCTCGAAAACCTTGCGACCGGCAACGTAGGTCGCCATTACCTTGCCGGCAAGCCGTGCACCCTCGAAGCTCGAATTGCGCGAGCGGGAGTGGAAATCCCGCTCGGTCACCTGCCAGGGGTAGTCGAGGTCGACGAGAATGAAGTCCGCCGGCGCGCCGACCGCCAGCCGGCCCGAAGGCAGGCCCAGGATTTCCGCCGGCCGCACCGTCATGGCGCGCAGCAGCGTCGATAGTTCGACATCGCCGGAGTGCACCAGCCGAAGCGCTGCGGCCAGCAGGGTTTCGAGCCCGATCGCCCCATCCGATGCTTCGGCGAAGGGCTGGCGCTTGACCTCGGAATCCTGCGGGTCGTGGTCGGAGTGGATCACGTCGATGACGCCGGTCCGCAGCCCTTCGATCATCGCCCGGCGGTCGCTCTCGGCGCGGAGCGGCGGGTTGAGCTTGAAGAAGGTGCGATAGGCGCCGACGTCGTTCTCGTTGAGGGAGATGCTGTTGATCGACACGCCGCAGCTGATGGCCGGATTGGCGCGCTTGGCGGCGGCGACCAGCTCGACCGACCGGGCGACCGAAATCTGCGCGGCGTGGTAGCGCACGCCCGTCAGCTCGGCGAGTTCGAGGTCGCGGGCGAGCGGGATGGTTTCGGCCGCCGCCGGGATGCCTCTCAGGCCGAGCACCGAGGCGAAATGGCCCTCATTCATCACGCCCTCGCCGACGAGGCTGCGATCGGCCGCGTGATGGATGACCGGCATGTCGAAATTGGCCGCATAGGCGAAGGCCGAGCGGAGCAGGGCGCTCGACTGGATCGAGTGGCGCCCGTCGGCGAAACACACGGCGCCCGCCTCCTTGAGCAGGCCGAACTCGGTGATCTCCTCGCCCCTGAGGCCCTTGCTGATCGCGGCCGCGGGCAGCACGTTGACGCTTGCAGTCGCCGCGGCGCGGCGGATCAGGAAGTCGACCAGCGCGCCATCGTCGATTACCGGGAGCGTGTCGGGCATCAGCACGAAGCTCGTGACGCCCCCGGCCGCCGCCGCCTTCGAGGCGCTGGCGAGGGTTTCGCGGTATTCGTGCCCGGGCTCGCCGGTGAAGACGCGCATGTCGATGAGCCCCGGCGCCAGCATAAGTCCCCGTGCGTCGAGGCGGTCGGCGCCCTGCGGCGCGGCTGGTCCCGAGGCGCCGACATGGGTGATGCGGCCGTCCTCGACGTGCAGCGCCCCTACGGCGTCCATGCCCGAGGCCGGATCGACGATCCGGGCGTTGTCGATGATCAGCGGGCGCATCACGCGGCGGCCTCGTTGCGGTCGGGCAGCAGCGCATCGAGCACCGCCATGCGGACGGCAACCCCCATCTCGACCTGTTCGGTGATTACCGAACGCTGGCCGTCGGCGATCGCCGGGTCGATCTCGACGCCGCGGTTCATCGGCCCCGGATGCATGACGATGGCATCGGGCTTGGCGAAAGCCAGCTTGTCGGCATCGAGCCCGTAGAAGCGATAGTATTCGCGCACCGAAGGGATCATCTTGCCGGCCGCTCGCTCGTGCTGCAGCCGCAGCATCATGACCACGTCGGCGCCCGCAAGGCCCTCGCGCATGTCGGTGAAGACCTCGGTCGCCATGTGTTCTATCCCCGCCGGCAGAAGCGTTCGGGGCGCGATGACTCGGGTACGGACCTGCAGTGCGCCGAGCAGCAGCAGGTTCGAGCGGGCAACGCGCGAGTTGGCGATATCGCCACAGATGGCGACGGTGAGGCCGGTGAGGGTGCCCTTGTGGCGCCGGATGGTGAGGGCATCGAGCAGCGCCTGGGTCGGGTGCTCGTGTGCCCCGTCGCCGGCATTGATCACCGCGCACCCCACCTTTTGCGACAACAATTGCACTGCACCCGCCGCAGCATGTCGCACCACAATCACATCGGGCCGCATGGCATTGAGCGTGGTGGCGGTGTCGATCAGCGTCTCGCCCTTGGTCACCGAAGAGGTCCGGACGGACATGTTCATGACCTGCGCGCCGAGCCGCTTGCCGGCGATCTCGAACGAGCCCTGGGTGCGGGTCGAGGGCTCGAAGAACAAATTGATCTGCGTCTTGCCGGAGAGCGTCGGCAGTACCTTGCGCTCCTGCCTCGAGACCGGAATCATTTTCTCCGCCCGGTCGAGCAAGTCGAGGATTTCATAGGGAGAAAGGTCGGCGATGCCGAGCAGGTGCTTTTGGGAAAAGCCCGGGCCGCCTTGGTCGAAGGCACTCGTCCGGCCGGTGCTGATTGGGGAGGGCCCTGCCATCTCGCTCCATCCGCTGATCGCGAGGCGGGTCTAGCGGAGGGCTGGGGGACGGGCAAGAGCCGCGCCGAGGTTTTACCGCCGGAGTTGCCTAGCGGTCGCCGCGCCGCAGGCGGTCGAGCGCGCCCTGAAGAATGTAGCTGGCCGCCAGCTTGTCGACCACCTCGGCCCGCTTGTCCCGCCGCACGTCGGCCTCGATCAGCGTGCGGGTGACCGCCGATGTCGACAGCCGCTCGTCCCAGAACGCGATCGGCACCGTCACCAGCCGGCTGAGATTACGGGCAAACGCCCGCGTCGACTGCACGCGTGGCCCCTCCGATCCATCCATGTTGAGCGGCAGGCCCAGCACGATCCCGATCGCCTGGTTTTCGGCGATCAGCTCGGTTAGTCGCACGGCGTCTTCGGTGAACTTGCTTCGCCGGATCGTCTCGAGCGGCGTCGCCGAATACCGCATGCCGTCCGACACGGCGACGCCGATGGTCTTCGTGCCGAGGTCGAGCCCCAGCAACTTGCCGGAGGCGGGAAGAATGGCGAGGGGATTTTCGGGCGCTGCGGCGGGTTCGGTCATCTTCTGGCACCTAGCACGAGCGGCGTGGCGACTCGATTAATTCGCGCATCCGGCCTATCTTTTGCCGAAACGAATGGAGGTCGACATGGCGACAAGGACGTTTACGGCGACGGTTTCGTCCGATGTCGCCGAGCGCATCGAGGACTATGCCCGGTTCACCGAGCAGTCTGCCTCGAACGTGGTGGAACTGGCTATCGACCGGTGGGTGGCCTGGGAGAAAGAAAAGGCACGGCTCTCGCTCGAGGCCGCCGAGAGAGCCGAATTGGTCGGCACCGTCGATGATGCCGAGGTAGCGGCGTGGATCGAGAGCCTCGACACGGAAACTCCCTCGCCCTTACCCAAAGCGCGGAAATGAAACTCCGCTGGTCGGAGGAAGCTCTCGCCGACTTGAGACGTCTCGGCGACTTTCTTCGACCAAAGAGCCCTCGCGCCGCCAAGGGTGCCATGGCTGCGATCAGACAGCGTGCGCTTCGGATTCCTGACCAACGGCGTCTCGGAAAGCGGGTAGAGGTCGCGGGGCGTGAAATTCGTAGCGTCGTCACTGGCGACTACGAACTTCAATACGAAATCTCGGGCGATACCATCATCCTCCTCCGCATCTGGCATACTCGCGAGAATCGATGAAGCTGACCTGGTTCGCCCATACCGCCATCCGCGTCCATGTCGGGGGGCAGATTCTGGTTGCCGATCCGGACGAGGCGCCGGCCTCGGTGGAGCGAGAGGAGCTGCTGTCGGGAGCGGATCGTGTGTTCAGCCTTGCCACACACACGAATGCGCTGCCGTTGATCGACCCGGCGGTCTGGCGGCGACGGACCCCGGTACGGGCCATCGACGAGACCCCGGCGGAGACGGAGATACTCGTCTCCTCCATCGGGCCGTTCGCGGTGCTGGTCGATGCGCCGGGTGAGCCACCCCTGGCGCTGCTCGCGGGTTCGAGCCCGCCGGCCTTTGGCCGCTGGGCCGACGATGGCGTGGTGGTGCTGTTCGGCGTCCGCGAAGCGCTGGTCGCCACGGCCACTGTGCTGCTCGACTTGGCGCGCCCGCGGCTGATTGCGCTGGCAAGCGACGAGGAGACCGTCGATCTGGCCATCGATGAGCTGCGCGAGCATCTCGATGGTGCCTCGCTGGTATCGCTCGAACCCGGTCTCGCGCTCGAAGTCTGAATTGTTGCGCCGCGCCGGGCGCTGCTGATAAATGCCCCGATACGCGCTGCAACGAACCAACGGGACATTATGGCCGTCGACGCTGAGACCGTGAAGAAAATCGGACGCCTCGCCCGCATCCGCATCGAGGACGACGAAGTCGCCAAATATCAGGGCGAACTCAATGTGATACTGGGTTTCGTCGAGCAACTCGATGAGGTGAACGTCGAGGGCGTGGAGCCCATGACCTCGGTCACCCCAATGCAACTGCGCCGCCGGGACGACAAGGTCACCGATGGCGGCTACCCCGAGGCGATCGTTGCTAACGCACCGCTGACCGAGGACAATTTCTTCATGGTGCCCAAGGTGGTCGAGTAACCGCCGCCCGCCCGCAGCCATTCCTCAACGGGACGCCCTCGTGCAGGCCGCTGTCCCCCTGAGGTTGCGGTCCCTGTGGCCGCCCTGTACCTAGCCCAAGCCTAGCGCCCAATTCTGCGAGCCCGACCTTGACCGATCTCACCCGACTGACCCTAGCCGCTGCCCGTGACGGCCTCAGGAGCCGGCAATTTACCGCGGCCGAGCTGACGGAGGCCTATCTGTCGGCGATCGAAGCGGCCAATCCCAAGCTCAACGCCTACGTTGCCGTGACGCCCGAAATGGCCCGTGCAGCCGCCAAGTTGAGCGACGCGAAGCTGGCGGCGGGGCAGGGTGGTGCGCTCGAGGGCGTGCCGCTCGGCATCAAGGACCTGTTCGGCACCAAGGGCGTCCACACCCAAGCGGCGAGCCACATCCTCGACGGCTTCAAGCCGGAGTACGAATCGAGCGTTACCGCGAACCTCTTCCGCGACGGCGCCATCATGCTGGGCAAGCTCAACATGGACGAATTCGCCATGGGCTCGTCCAACGAGACGTCGTACTACGGCC
>Ga0209233_1000962_pt1 | contig 12441 bp, 12 predicted proteins | sample AraplaCL_Cvi_mCL_FD_184269 | JGI IMG/M metagenome (GOLD analysis project Ga0209233, IMG submission 184269) | Arabidopsis root microbial communities from the University of North Carolina, USA - plate scrape CL_Cvi_mCL (SPAdes) (version 2) | ecosystem: Host-associated > Plants > Roots > Endosphere... | reverse complement strand
TCGTCGACGACGTGCACCTCACGCCGCAGAACTGGCAGCAGCTGCTCGAGGTCAACACCTCGTTCAACACCTCGATCGTCCCCGAGACCGACATGCAGCTCTACCATGTCGAGGAATACTGGACCTATCCGCACGGTTATGGCGACTGCGAGGACATCGCGCTCGCCAAGCGCCGGCAACTCGTCGAGGACGGCTGGCCGGTGTCCACTCTGCTGATGACCGTCGCCAAGGAGGCGGACGGCGAGGGCCACGCCGTGCTGATGGTCCGCACCGACCGCGGCGACATGATCCTCGACAACCAGGATTCGACCATCCGCGACTGGCGCGAAAGCCCCTACCACTTCCTCAAGCGGCAATCGCAGGACAATGCCGGCGAGTGGGTCGGCATCAACGATGCCCGCCCAATGGTGGTGCTGGCCAAGAACTAGCGCCGGCTGACGAGCGCGAAGAAGCGGTCCTGCTCGACCCGTTCCTCGGCGAAGACGCCCGTAAAGCGATGGGTGATGGTCATGGCGCCGTGCGCGTGCACGCCCCGCATGGTCATGCACATGTGCTCGGACTCGAGCATCACCGCGGCGCCCCGCGGATTGAGGTGCTCGTTGAGGGCGTCGATGATCTGCGCCGTGAGGTTTTCCTGCGTCTGGAGCCGCCGGGCATAAACCTCGACCAGCCGCGCCAGCTTCGACAGCCCCACCACCCCGTCATGGGGCAGGTAGGCGATGTGCGCCTTGCCGACGAACGGCACCATGTGGTGTTCGCAATGCGAGCTGAACGGAATGTCCTTGACCAGCACCAGGTCGTCATAGCCGCCGACGTCCTTGAAGGTGCGGCTGAGGATTTCGCCGGCATCCTGTTGGTAGCCGGCAAAGAACTCGCGGTAGGCGCGGGCGACGCGAGCGGGGGTCTCCAGCAGCCCTTCGCGAGTCGGGTCGTCGCCGGCCCAGGCGATGAGCGTGCGGACCGCGGCTTCCACTTCTGCTTCGCTCGGGCGGGCGGGATCGGACGGTTGGGCAGGCGACGAGGTACCGGCGGTGAGGCTCGCGTCCATCGACAGGCTCCGTGTTGGGTCGGCAACAATCGATACGTTGCCCGCCGGCCCCCGGACCAACGGCGAGCCACATTTTTTCCGGCCCCCTCAACAGGGACACCGGCGCCCCTTATATAGGGCGAGGCGTCATCGCCTCAAGAAACAGAATTGTGCGGCCCATGGAACTTAGCGATCTCTATTCCGATCGGATCCTCGAAATCGCGGCCAACCCGCCACGCGCCGACCGTCTCGCCGACGCCGATGCGACGGCGCGGCGGGTCAGCCGGGTCTGTGGTTCGGTCGTCGAGGTCGATATCAAGCTGGAGTCGGGGGTGATCGTCGCCTTCGGCCAGGACGTGTCGGCGTGTGCGCTGGGGCAGACCTCGGCGGCGATCGTGGCGCGGGAAATCGTCGGCACGCCGGCCAGCGAGTTTCGCGCCGTGCGCGAACAGATGACCGCCATGCTCAAGGCCGACGGGGCCCCGCCCGACGGCAAATGGGCCGACCTCAAATATCTCGAGCCGGTGCGCGACTATCGCCCGCGCCACGCCTCGACACTCCTGGTGTTCGACGCCGTGGTCGAGGCGCTCGACCGGCTCGAGGCGCCCCGGACGGGGACGGCGTGAGCGGCAGGCCGCTCGAGCCGGGGGCGATGCTGCGGGCGGTCGTCGACAGCTTCTGGTCGGCGGTCGACGTACCCTTCAAGTTCGTCGCCATCGGGCTCATCACCGTCTACCGCTATACCCTTTCCTCCTTCGCCGGACGAACCTGCCGGCATCTGCCGACCTGCTCGGAATTCACGGCCGAGGCGATCTGGCGCTATGGCTTCTGGCCGGGCGGCTGGATGGGCCTCGCCCGCTTCTCGCGCTGCCGCCCCGGCGGCACGCATGGCTACGACCCGGTCCCTCCCAGCCTTCCTGACGGCAGCACTTGGTACCGCCCCTGGACGTACGGCCGCTGGCGCTAGAGGCGCCTCGGCTGCCCCGGGGTTGCGGCTTCGGGTAGATGGCGCATCATCCTCGCGCACGCGGCACGGCAGCCGGTGATTCTTCGAGCCAGAGGCGGGACGGGATGTTGAAGCGCGGTGCGGCCACGAGGCTGGGTCGATCTCTTGTCGCTGGCCTATTGGCGCTGGTGCTGCTGGCGACCGCCGCTCCTGACGCGCTTGCCACTTCGGTTACGCCGTCCGGCGTCGACGGCGTGCAGCATATCCTCGATTGCTTCGGCGCCTTGCTGCACGATCCTGTGGCGCACCACAGCTATTGCGGCGAGGGACCGTCCGGTCCTGGCCCGCAACTGGTGCCGACCACTCCCGGCGGATCGTTCGCGACCACCTGCCCGACGGTCGGCGAGTTCGACCGGGCAGGCGGGGATGCCGCGCGGCTGGTTGCCTCGCTGGCCGATGACGGGCTCGATCGCACGCCGCCTTCGCTCCATCCGGAGCTCTTGCGGCACTGGACAACCGTAGCGTGCATCGGCGGCTGCTTTCCTTGTTCGGGACCTACCTCCGAGCGTGCCTCGTCCGCCCCCATCGAGGTGGCCTCGCTCGAACGGGATCTCGATGGCATCGGCGGCCGTCCGCCTGTCAACCTGCTGCAGTTCGCCTGCTGCCCCGGCTGATCACGAACGGTTGCGGGGGGACGGTCATTCTATTGTCGGCCGCTTCGCTCTAAACAGGTGGCATGGCGACATGCGAGATCGCCCGCCGACGCAGCCCAGCGCGGATCGGCGACACCCGGCAACCTTTGATCCAAGGAGAGATGACATGAAGCGCAGTGCAACGGCGCAGTGGAAAGGGACGGCGCGCGAAGGCGGGGGCACCGTGACCACGCAGAGCGGCGCGCTCACCGGCCAGCCCTATACCTTCAAGTCCCGCTTCGTGGACGAAGAAGGTCGCGCCGGCACCAACCCCGAAGAGCTGATCGCGGCGGCGCATTCGGGCTGCTATGCGATGCAGCTCTCGGCATTCCTCAGCGACAACGGCACGCCGCCGGCGGAGCTCAACGCCACGGCGGTGGTCGAGATCATTCCGGGCACCGGCATCACCTCGAGCGCCCTGACGGTCGTCGCCAACATCCCCGGCATCACCGCTGAAAAGTTCGCCGAACTGGCGACCAAGGCCAAGGCGGAATGCCCGGTGTCGCGGGCGCTCGGCGCCATCAACGTCACGCTCGACGCCAAACTGGCGTAGCGGACGCGGGTTCGGGTCCCTTCGGCGCCGCCGGACGCGGGGCCGAAGGGACTTCGGCCTCTCGCGCCGCAAACCAACAGTGGCGGCCGCCTTCGCCGGCGGGGCGCCTACATGCGGGGCGGGCAGGGGTGATCGGGACTGCGGGTGTCGCAGACGCCGACCTTGTCGAGTGCCCCGCCACTGCGCGTGTCCTCGTCGTCCGACGGCTTGGCCCGATAGGCGAACTGCACGCTGTAAAGCGCATCCTTGCCGGACATTATTTTGAGCCGCATGGTTTCGGGCTTGCCGGTCTCCGGGTTCAGCGGGCAGGTGTAGCTCCAGAGCGCGAAGCGGTAGCCATTGTCCGTCGCGCCGCCCACGCGCTGCCCTTCGCCTCCCGGGCAGGCATTGCTCCAGCCGGTCGCGAGGCGCTGGGCGAAGCCGTCGAGGTCTACCCCGCCAAGGCCATGGAACACCTGCACGGTGACCATTTCCGACCAGTCGTCGACCGTTTCGCCGGCGGGGACGTATTCGGCCATGTCCTCGTTGCCCTGGCTCGCCTGGTAGCCGAGCTTGAAGCCCTGCGGCAGCGCCGTGAGCAGGTTCTCATCCCGCAACTGGGCCAGGGCGGGTGCCGTCGCGGCGAGGAAGGCGAGGGTCGCGCCGGCCAGCCGGGCCGGCAGATCGTTGCGATGCATGGTGCTCCCCAACTGTGGTTCGAACACCTTACGGCGGATTGGTTCAGGATCGGCAAACGGCCGCTCCTCAAGGGCGGTCGAAGCGTTCGACCCGCCCGTCGATGACCGGGCCGGCCACGAGCCCCTCCATGCGCGGCCGCAGCGCCTCGTAGTGGAGGTCGGCCTTGAACAGGAACACGGTATGGCATTGCTCGAGGCTGGACGCCGGATCAATCACCTGCGCCGGTGCCACAGCGTCGGGGGCCATCGAGGCGACCCCGCTCGAAGCGCAGGCGCCCGGCGTGGCGAGGAGCGCCGCCCGCGTTTCGACCGCCAGCAGCGAAAGGTTGGTGGTGTCGGTCGCGATCGCATTGGTTGCGACCGGCAGCCAGCCGGGGGGCAGGACGACGAACAACAGCGGCCCCGAGCCCAGAATCGCAAAGGTGAGGAGCACGGCGGGTTCGTAAAGCTTTGCCTGCCCCGTACGGATACGATCGCCGGCGACGAGCACCGACCCCATCCAGATCACCAGGAACGGCGCGGCATAATAGGCCATGAAGTGCCCGAGTTCGTCCCGGGCGGCGAGCAACTGGGCCACGACCAGCGGCGACATCAGCACCGGGAAGACGAGATAGCGCCGCGAGGCGAGGGCAAGCACCACCGCGGGCACCAGCGCCGTGACCGCGTGCGGGTCGGTAACGAAGTGCAGCAGTCGCGCCGCGACGAAATCGGGCGTCAGGTGGTCCCAGCCATTGCCGGAGAAGTTGTAGGCGAAGGTCGAAAAGCCCGGAAAGAAGCGCGACTTCACCCAGAACATGAGGACCGCCATGGCCGCCCCGGCGAGCGCCAGGCGAATCTCGGACGTGGCGAGGGTCCGCCACGACAGCGGGCGGAGGGAGGCGAGCCCCAGAAGAAACGCCGCGACATAGAGCCCGCCATCCTCCCGGACGAGGCAGGCAAGGCCGAAGGCGAGCGTTGCGAGGGCGCGGCGGCCGCACGTCCAGAGCCAGGCACCCACGGCGCAAAAGGCGGGGATGGCGATTTCGAAATGCGGAAAGCTCGCCATCTGCAGCACGACGTCGCCCAGCAGCATCAGCAGGGCCACGGTCAGCAGCAGCAGGATCGAGCGCGCGCCATCCCAGTTCGACAGCGCCAGCGCGAAAAGCCCCGCCGCCAGCAGCGCGAACGCCGCCCCCTGATGCAGCGCCAGCGCCGTGAAGCCGTCGACGCCGAGGGCATGGAAGACCATGCTCAGCCCCGACAGGTACGGCGACAGGTGGTAGTTGAAATAGCTGATGTCGCTGACGGCATGGGGATTGGTCAGCCACGGATCGCCCGACGCGATGATCCAGGCGAACCAGCCGGCATCGAGCAGGTCGCCGCCGTTTGAAAAGTGCACCAGCACGAACCGGTAGTTCATGTAAAAGACCGCGCCGACCAGCAGCGCCGCAATCACCGTCCGCGCTATCCGGTCGGCCATGCTCTCTCCCCGGCCCGATGGGATGCCGGGCAGGGCTATTCCAAGCCGTGCGGCGAGGTGATTTGCAAGCCTGCGTCGGCTTGGGGGCACAGGTAGCGCGATCGGGAGACGGGCAGGGGCCGCTTCGCGCTCCGCTCACCTTGAGCCTGGCCTCGCCCTCCCCCACATAACGGGTCTTGCCGCCTTGCCCCGGCCGAGGGTGGAATCGGGGCCGAGCTATGGTAGAGAGCCGGTGCCGCGACGCTTTGCGGCGCTAACCGGCCAGGCGGCCGCAATGGAGATCCAAATGATCAAGGTAACGTTCCCCGATGGTGCAGTGCGCGACTACGCTGCGGGCACCACCGGGACTACCGTGGTCGAAGCCATCTCCAAAAGCCTCGCCAAGAAGACGGTGGCGATGAAGTGGAACGGCGTCCTGACGGACCTGTCCGACGCGCTCGATTCCGACGGCACGATCGAATTCGTCGATCGTGATTCCGCCGACGGGCTCGGCCTGATCCGGCACGATGCCGCGCACGTGCTCGCCGAGGCGGTGCAGGAGCTCTGGCCCGGCACGCAGGTCACCATCGGCCCCGTGATCGAGAATGGCTTCTACTACGATTTCTACCGCGACCATCCGTTCTCGGAGGACGAGCTGCGGCAGATCGAGGCCAAGATGGCCGAAATCGTTGCGCGCGGCGCGGCCTTCACCAAGGAAGTCTGGAGCCGCGACGAGGCCAAGAAGGTGTTTGCCAGCAAGGGCGAGAACTTCAAGGTCGAGCTGGTCGACGCCATCCCGGCCGACCAGTCGATCAAGATCTATCGCCAGGGCCAGTGGTTCGACCTTTGCCGCGGGCCTCACATGCGGACCACCAAGGATGTCGGCACGGCATTCAAGCTCACCAAGGTCGCCGGCGCCTATTGGCGTGGCGATTCCAACCGCGAGGTGCTGAGCCGCATCTACGGCACCGCGTTCGCCAACCAGGCCGATCTCGATGCCTACCTGACCATGCAGGAGGAGGCGGAAAAGCGCGACCACCGCAAGCTCGGCCGCGAACTCGACCTGTTCCACCTGCAGGACGAGGCGCCCGGCTCGGTGTTCTGGCATCCCAAGGGGTTCACCATCTACAACCAGATGGAAGCCTATATCCGGCGGCGTCTCAATTCCTCGGGCTATGTCGAGGTAAAGACTCCGCAATTGATGTCGTCCAAGTTCTGGGAGGCCTCGGGCCACTGGGGCAAGTACCGCGAAAACATGTTCGTGGTGCCTGACGAGGTGCCCGGCACCGAGGACGAGGGCCCCATCCTTTCTGGTAAATCGGAACTGATGGCGCTCAAGCCGATGAACTGCCCGGCCCACATCCAGATCTTCAACCAGGGGATCAAGAGCTACCGCGACCTGCCGATCCGCATGGCCGAATTCGGTTGCTGCCACCGCAACGAGGCCCATGGCGCGCTGCATGGCCTGATGCGCGTGCGGCAGATGACGCAGGACGACGCGCACATCTTCTGCCGCGAGGACCAGATCCAGAGCGAGACCGAGCACTTCGTGCATCTGCTCTATTCGGTCTACGAGCACCTGGGCTTTTCGGACGTGGTGATCAAGCTCGCCACCCGGCCGGAAAAGTTCGGCGGCACCATCGAGCGCTGGAACGCGGCGGAAAAGGCACTTGGCGACGCACTGCTCGCCACCGGCCACAAGTTCGTCATCGCGGAAGGCGAGGGGGCGTTCTACGCGCCGAAACTCGAGTTCCACCTCAAGGATGCCATCGGCCGTTCCTGGCAGGTGGGGACGCTGCAGCTCGACTACGTGCTGCCCGAGCGGCTCGACGCCACCTATGTGGCCGAGGACGGCTCGCGCAAGTACGCAGTGATGCTGCACCGGGCGATTCTCGGTTCGCTCGAGCGCTTCATCGGCATCATGATCGAGAGCTATGCCGGCAAGCTGCCGATGTGGCTGGCGCCGACCCAGGTGGTGGTCGCAACCATCGTGTCGGAGGCTGACGGCTACGCACAGAAGCTGGTCAATCAGCTGCGGGCGGCCGGTATCCGCGCCGAGCTCGACCTCCGCAACGAGAAGATCAACTACAAGGTGCGCGAGCACTCGGTGCAGAAGGTGCCGCTGATGTTCGTGGTCGGTAAGCGCGAGGCGGAGGAGGGCACCGTCTCGGTTCGCCGCCTCGGTTCGGAAGGCCAGAAGGTGCTGCCCGCGATGGACGCCATCGTCTCGCTGATGGCCGAAGCCGTGCCGCCCGACCTGCAGGAAAAGGTCAAGGCGGCAGCATAGCGGAACGCAATCTGTCCGATCGCTTCGCATTCGACTGAACGATCACTGCGTCTCTTCCTTCTCCCCTCAGGGGAGAAGGTGCCCCGACAGGGGCGAAGCCGTTGCAGAGTCTACTGAATTTGCAGCACGACTGAACCCTCGCCCACCTGCCGACACGAGCTCCCCTTAGGGGAGAGGGGAGCTCGTGGCACGGTCGCTTCATTCGAATCCCGATCGCTCTAGCTCGGCACGCCGCCCCCTGCGGCCTTGGCGCGGGCGGGCGGCGGAGCAGCCTTGGCGGCCGCTGTCTCGGGACAGAGCTTGCTCTGTTCGAGCAGCCGTTCGATCGCAACCTCCGCCGCGCCGCATACCGGGGTTGCCGACGCCTGCGCGTCATCCTTCTTGCCTTGCGCGTAGAGCGTCATCGCCAGCGCGGCGCGCATATTGATTTCGACCGAGGGGTCGAGCGTATCCCGCAGCAGGTCGTGCTCCGCGAGGCCGGTTCGGAACCGCTCCTCCGCCTGCGGCAGCCGGAATGCGCTCAGCAGCTTTGCTCCCTGCTCGAACATCGGCCGCGGATCATGCGGATACCGGTTGGCGAGGTCGTCCGCCTGCTCACGAAATTGGGCCGGGTCGACCGGGAGCGCCGGCACGAGCTGCCGGTATTCGTGGAAAACCAGCGTCATTGGCACCGCTGCGAGAATGGCTGCCGCAGCATAGACGGCGACGATGCCGACGGCGGCGCGCTGGTAGGCCGGGACAAGCCAGTCGCCCCGCCACGCCGTAAAGACGAACTCGCCGATCGCAAAGCCGGCGATGGCGCCCCCGAGATGGCCGGCATAGTCGACAGTCATGCCGTCATGGGTCGACCCACCGCCGAGGAAGAACGGCACCACCGACGACAACAGACCGAACAGGGCCTGCGCCGTGAGGCTCGAACGCGCTCTGTTGTGCGGCATCCGCATGGCCAGCAGCACCGCGGCGGCGAACAGGCCGACAATGCCGCCCGAGGCGCCGACGCCCACGATGTTGACGGGATTGAGCGCCAGCGACATCAGCGAGCCGCCGATCGCACTGAAGCAGAAGATCGCCACGAGCCAGGCGCCGCCGATCATCGGCTCGAGCCGTCGGCCGACGAAGAAGAGCGCAACGCAATTGAGGGCGATATGCTCGAGGCTGCCGTGCAGCAGCGGGCCGGTGGCAAGACGCCACCATTCGCCGCGGCTGAGGACCCCTGCCCGCTGCACGCCGCCGAGTGCCGCGAGCGTCAGTGTCGTCGGCGAGAGTCCGGGCTCGAGGCTGCCGAGCTTGCAGAGCAGTTCGACCTCGAAGACGATGACCAGGAGGCCGATGAGGATGAAGGTGAAGATCGGGCGCCGCGGTTCGGCGAACAGCGTCGGCCGTGGGGCCAGGTCACGGAACGAGGTCTCGACGGTCATCTCGAATGTCGCCAGGGTTGAGCCATCTGCGAGGCTACCCGCAAAGCGACCGCGCGTTTTCAGGGGATTCGCGTAGAGCGACCCCGTGTGGCGGCTCACCTGCCGCGATGGTCAACGAGAGCTTGATGCGATGCCAACGGATTCGGCGGACCAGGGTCCATCCGAATCCACTCATGACAAGGGAGGAGTGCTTCCCGGATGGCGGTCGGCTGCCATGCCAGGACTATTCTTCCGGCTGCAACTGCGGGTCCAGGACTATCCCGTCCACATTTCGATCGGCCCGCAACAGCCCGTTCTCGACCCATAGCCGCGCGACATGGATCACCGTCCGGCGCTCCGCGGCGGTAAGCGGCACCGGCGTTTCGGTTTCGGCCCAATGGGGGTGGGTGAAGTAGAACAGCGCGGCCCAATCGCCCTGCGGGACGACGTCGGCATGGCGGGCGAAGCGCAGGTCGTCCGGCGGGGCGCCGGGGGCGTCGAGGATGAGCCCCTGACGGGTCCAGTTGCGGCAGTCGGTCGAGCGATAGACGCCCTGGCCGCGCCATTCGTCGACGATCAGCCACCACCAGCCGCCGAGCGGAAAGACGTTGGGCCCTTCATGCGGCGGCGCCTCGGGGGCGCCGGGCAACACTTTGCCCTCCATCCGCCAGTCGTAGAGGTCGGCACTGCCGAGCACCCAAGTGCTCGAGCCGTCCGCCTCGTCCTTGTACCAGAGGCGGTAGCGACCGTCGGGGCAGAGCGCCACAGCCGCATCGATGACGTTGGGCGAGCTGCGCGGAAGCACGCTTTGTCGGGTCCAGTGCTCGAGGTCGGGGGAGGTGAAATGCACGATCGCCCGGTCGGCCCGCTCGAAGCCGCTCGGCGCCCCGGTGATGTAGCTCAGATACATGTGGTATTCGCCGCGACCCCAGATCACCTCGGGGGCCCAGTGGGTGTTGAGCGGCGGATCACCCGGGGCATCGAGCCCCGCGACCGCGCCCCGGTGGCTCCAACTGCGGCCGGCATCGGTCGAAACCGCGATGCCGATCGGGCTGCCGTGGATCCAGTCCGCGCCAACACCGCCGTGCCGGGCCCGGCGGTTGGTATAGAACAGCCACCATTCATCCGTGCCGCGGCGCTGGATGACGGTGGGATCGGCGGCGCCGTTCTGAATCGGATCGTCGAAGATGGGCTGGGACATCGCGTCTTCCTTACTCGAACGTCAGGCTCGCGTGCCCGTCACTCCACGAACCGCACAGCGCCGATGTGGGGCAGGTTACGATTGCGCTGCGCGTAGTCGATACCGTAGCCGACGACGAACTTGTCGGGGATTTCGAAGCCGATCCAGCGCGCCTTGACGTCAACCTCGCGGCGGGACGGCTTGTCGAGCAAAGCGCAGACTTCCATGCGCTTTGGGTGGCGCGTCGCGAGGATATCGAGCACGTGGCGCAGCGTGTGGCCGGTATCGACGATATCCTCCACCACCAGCACATCGCGCCCTTCGATCTCGCCGCGCAAATCCTTGAGGATGCGAACCTCGCGGCTCGACTCGGTGGAGTTGCCGTAGGAGGAGACTTCGAGGAAATCCACCTCGAGCGGCAGGTCGAGCTCGCGCACCAGGTCCGCGATGAAGATGAACGAGCCGCGCAACAGTCCAACCACCACCAGCTTTTCCGTGCCGCGGTAGTATTCGGCGATGTCCTTGGCGAGCGCCTCCACCCGCGCGGCGATCGCCTTGGCCGAGATCATTTCGTCGATAACGTAGTTATTGCTTGCCATTCCTGCTGCCGTCCTCGCCCGAAACTTGCCTTGCAACCGAGACCACACTGCTTCCGCAAACCCGGCGGGAGCCACGTCACGCCGCCGTCACTTACCCTGCCTAGAAGCGCCGAGTCTCTTTTTGGGGGAGCTATGCAATGACATTTGTGCATTCTTGCGTGCGGCTGATCGCCGCCCTGTGCCTCGCCGGTTGCGTCTATCTGCCCGCCATCGCCGGCGCCGCCGATGTGTCGGCGACGATTGGCGGTACCGTCTACGTCAACCACGGCCTCGTCGGCGTCGGCCGCATCCCGGCCAACCAGCGCGACAAGTTCGGCGATACGTTTGGGTCGGGCTCGGGTCTCGCGATCGACCTCAAGAGCTGGGCCAAGAATGGCGACGGCTACAAGGGCAGCCTCTGGCTGCTCCCCGACCGCGGCTACAATGCCGTCGGCACCGTCGACTACCAGGCGCGCGTCAACACCATCGATTTCACCCTGACGCCCGTCGCTCCCGGTGCCGCCGTGCCGGCCGACAAGCAGCAGGCGGAGGTTGCGGCAAAGCTCGCCGACACGCTGATGCTCGTCGACGCCAAGGGCGCGCCGACCACCGGCCTCGATCCGGTCCGCGTGCGCGCCGCCGCCGATGGCCTGCCGACGCTGCCCGAGGGCCCGAACGCGCGGCTGCCGCTCGACGACGAGGCGATCGTGCGTCTCGCCGACGGCTCGATGCTCATCAGCGACGAGTATGGCCCCAACATCTATCACTTCGGCGCCGACGGTAAGCTCATCTCGGCCACCCAGCCGCCGCAGGCGCTCGTGCCGATGCGAAAGGGGCAGCCGAACTTTTCGTCTAGTAACCCGGGCACGGGCGAGACGGCGCCCGACCCGAAGGATCCCGAAACCGGCCGGCAGAATAATCAGGGCCTCGAGGGGATGTCGCTGGCGCCCGACGGCAAGACGCTGATCGCCGTGCTGCAGTCCGCCACCCGCCAGGATGGCGGCGATTCGCCGGCGACGCGCGACCATACCCGCGCTCTGGTGTTCGACGCGACCGATGTCGACCACCTGAAACTGGTGCACGAATACGTCGTGCCGCTGCCGAAATTCCAGGATGCCAAGGGCAAGACGGCGGTAGCGGCGCAGAGCGAGATGTTCGCTCTGTCGCCGACCCGCTTCCTCATGCTGCCGCGCGACAGCGGCAACGGCCAGAGTCTCAAGGGCTCGACCTCGCTCTACCGCAAGGTGGTGATCGTCGACACGACCGGCGCGACCGATATTGCCGGCACCGATTTCGACGGCCTCAAGCCGGTAGCACCGAAGGGCCAACTCGACGCCTCGGTGACGCCCGCCAAGCTGACCGAGTTCATCGACATCAACGACAACGCTGAACTCAACCGCTTCGGGCTGCACAATGGCGAGCCCAACGACAAGAACGACCTCTACGAGAAGTGGGAAGCCATGGGGCTGGCCCCGGCCCTCGATGCCGCGGCGCCCGACGACTACTTCCTCTTCATCGCCGACGACAACGACTTCATCGCCCAGGACGGCTTCCAGGAGGGCGCGCCCTACAAGGCCGATGGCGGCGGCGACGTCGACACCATGTTCCTGGTCTATCGCGTCACCCTGCCGGGGTTCGGCAAATAGGCTCAGCCCTCATTGCGAGC
>Ga0209233_1000959_pt1 | contig 12479 bp, 12 predicted proteins | sample AraplaCL_Cvi_mCL_FD_184269 | JGI IMG/M metagenome (GOLD analysis project Ga0209233, IMG submission 184269) | Arabidopsis root microbial communities from the University of North Carolina, USA - plate scrape CL_Cvi_mCL (SPAdes) (version 2) | ecosystem: Host-associated > Plants > Roots > Endosphere... | reverse complement strand
GCCTTTGTGCTGGTCAACGGACTCACGCAATATGCCGAGCTGTGGGCGGCCTATCGCGACGCCCTCGTCACGCGTCACTTTCGCGTCGCGACATTCGACCTGCTCGGCCAAGGTGAGTCCGACAAGCCCGCCCTCTTCATCAATCAGGACGACCAGGTCGCAGCGCTTCATCTTTTGATCGGCGAGCTCGGCGAGGTCCCCGTTTTTCTCAGCGGTATCAGCTTCGGCGGCCTGATCGCGCTACGCTATGCCGTCGGGCATGGCGAGCGGCTGGCAGGGCTGGTGCCGATGAGCTGCTTCGCGGAACTTCCGCCGCAGCTCCTCCTGCTCGGCAATGCGTTGCGCACCGGGTTGATCCTCGGCGGCACGGGCTATCTACAGGACTTGCTGCTGCCGATGAACGTGTCCGATCAATGGTTGAAGCCGGTGCTGGACAAGCTGGACAGCGTGAAGCGGCAGGGATGGCTGGTCAACGACGTCTACGCCCTGCAAAACCTGATGGAGTCCTTCCTCGACTTCCAGCCGCTGACACCGCAGCTGCCGTCGATCAGCGTACCGACCATGATCCTGAACGGCGAATTCGACTTCCTGACGCCGCGCGCACTGCACGAGACGCTGCGCGTCCATATCCCCGACAGTTCGCTGGTGATCATCCCGAGAGCCTATCACGCCTTCACGCTGGAAAAGCCGGCGCTGACCGCGGACCTGCTCGCGCGTTTCGCGGAGGATGTGCTGGCCGGTCGCTGGCACGGCAACAAGGCCGTCTGGATCGCTCCGGAGGACGCCGGCGGCGAACTCGTTCCATTTCCGGCCGGCTATGATCATCTACGCGCGATCCCGGTGCAGGGAACGACCCAATGAGCGCATTTTTCGGGCCGCTCGACTCCGAAGGCCGCGTGCCGCCGCGCCAGCAGACGCGCGCCGCCGCATTCCTGACCTCCGCCCATGGCGCACTGGCACGCCAGTTCGCATTTGCGTTGCCCCCGAAGCTGGAATCCGCCTGGCAGACCGAATTGAACGCGCAGTTCTACCACGAGGCGGAGATCGTTTCTCTGCTGCTGCGCGCGACCTCGTGGGTGCCGGATGTCGCGCTGGGCTATATGGCGATGTCGTGGGAGACGGCATGGTTCCCTCGGCCGCCCGAAGAGATTCCGGATCGTCCCCTGGCGCTGGCGCTCGATCTCGCAACGCTTGCACATGCCGTTCATGCCGGCATACGGCCGGCAGCCTTGCTCCCGCTAGAAGCCAATGCCAGCGACCCCTTCATGATGGCGCTGCGCCGCATCGAATTCGAAAGCGGCCGACTCCTGCAGGCACAAATCCTGTTCCTCAAGGGTTCGGCACTCGTGCCATTTCGCGCGGCCGTCAACGCGGCTCTTGAAAAACGTCACGCCGAAGTGCGCAAGCTTTGGAGCGAAGCGCTCGAAGGCGTCGGCGTCATCGTTCGCGAATGATGAGAAGCCTTGATGCAGATCAATGGAGCGTGGTGATGGCACGCCAACATTCATTCACCGTCGCCTTTCTTTGATCGCCTGCAGACCGGAGTTACAATCATGAGGGCCGTTTCCGTCGAAGAAGCTGTCGCGATGATCCCGGCCGGCGCCACCGTCATGGTCGGCGGCTTCATGGGTGTTGGAACGCCGGAGCGCCTGCTTGATGAGGTGGTGCGGCAGCAAAAGAGCGGACTCACCATCGTCAGCAACGACGCGACGGTGCCCGGCAAAGGCGTCGGCAAACTATTCGATGCTGCGCTCGTGTCGCGTCTCATTGCGACCCATATCGGGCTCAATCCGAAGGCACAGCAGCAAATGCTCGCTAACCAGGTCGCCGTCGATCTCATTCCGCAAGGAACGTTCGTCGAGCGCATTCGCGCCGGTGGATGCGGTCTCGGCGGCGTCCTGACGCCGACCGGCGTCGGCACGTTGGTCGCGGAGGGCAAGCGCCAGATCGAGGTCGACGGCAAGCCGTACCTGCTCGAGACCGCACTGCGGGCGCAGTTCGCCCTGGTGCACGCCTTTCTCGCCGACTATCTCGGCAACCTCTCTTACGCGCTGACTGCGCGCAACTTCAATCCGGTCATGGCGATGGCGGCCGATACCGTGATCGTGACGGCGGAGCACATCGTGCCCGTCGGCGTCATCGGGCCCGACCATGTCGTGACGCCGGCGCCGCTGGTCGACTATCTCATTACGAACCCGAACGGGTGAAAGCATGGACGCACAGGAGATCATCGCCCGGCGGGTCGCGCAGGAACTCCATTCCGGCGATCTCGTTAATCTGGGGATCGGAATTCCAACGCTGGTCGCGAACTACGTTCCACCTGGCTTGAACGTGTTCTTTCAGTCGGAAAACGGGTTGATCGGCACCGGGCCGATCCCCGAGCAGGGATTGGCGCATCCGTTGCTGACGGACGCTGGCGGTCGGCCAATCAGCGCCCTGCCCGGCGCCTCGACCTTCGACAGCGCAATGTCTTTCTCCTTGATCCGCGGCGGCCATGTCGATGTCACCGTGCTTGGCGGTCTGCAAGTCGACGCGCACGGACATCTCGCCAATTGGATGATCCCCGGCAAGATGGTGCCGGGCATGGGCGGCGCGATGGATCTCGTGAGCGGCGCGAAGCGCGTCATCGTCGCCATGCAGCACGCGGCCAAGGGCAAATCGAAGATCGTCAAGCAATGCAACCTGCCCCTGACCTCGGCGCGGGCGGTTAGCCTGGTGGTGACCGACCTCGCGGTGATCGGCTTCCCCGACGGCAAGGCCACCCTGCTGGAAACCGCGCCCGGCGTAAGCGTCGGCGAAGTCATGGCGGTCACGGACGCCGAACTCGTGATTCCCGATACTGTCCCCGAAATGAAGATATGAGCAGGGAACGAACATGCGGATATTCAGCGACTTCAACGAGATCAAATCCGCCGTCGGCACCGAGATCGGGGCCAGCGATTGGGTCGAGGTGACCCAGGATCGCATCAACCGCTTTGCGGAGGCGACCTGCGACGAGCAATGGATCCATGTCGACCAGGAGCGCGCGAAGAAGGAGTTGCCCGGCGGCACCACGATCGCGCACGGCCTGCTGTCGCTCGCGCTCGCGCCGATGTTCATCCGGTCGGTAATGGGCCTGAAGGGACTGCGCAACACCCTCAATTATGGCGCGGACAGGATCAGGTACCTGGCCCCAGTGCCGGCGGGCTCCAGGCTGCGCGGCCGCGTCACCGTCGCCGAGACGGAGGACGTGCCGCCCGACGGCCTACGGGTCAACTATCATCTCGTCATCGAGATCGAAGGCGGCAAGAAGCCTGCCTGCGTCGCCGAGCTGATCGCCCTGCACTATCGCTGAGCAGCGTGCCAGACGCGCGCCAATCACGCTCAGTCTATGATGTGATAGCCGCCATCGATATAGAGCACTCCGCCTGTGATCAGCTTGGCGCCGTCGAGCGCCAGAAATGCCGTGGCGTTGCCCACGTCATCGATGCTGACGAGGCTGCGACTCGGCGCCTTCGATTGAGCCTTGTCCATCAGCTCGTCGAATTCGGGGATGCCTGACGCAGCCCGCGTGGCGAGCGGCCCCGGCGAGATCGCGTGCACGCGGATGCCCTTCGGCCCCAGTTCGGCGGCAATGTAACGGACGGCAGCCTCAAGCGCCGCCTTCGCCACGCCCATCACATTGTAGTTCTCGACCACCATCTGGCTGCCGTAATAGGTCATGGTGAACATCGTGCCGCCGTTCTTCATCAGCGGCTCAGCCAGATGCGCCATCCGCATGAACGACCAGCACGAGACATCCATCGTCTTCAGAAAGCCATCGCGGCCGACGTCGACCACGCGTCCGTGCAACGCTTCTTTTGGCGAGAAGGCGATCGAGTGCAACAGGAAATCAAGCTGCCCCCATTCCTTTGCGATCCGCTCAAATACCTGTTCGGTCTGCCCCTCGGCCATGACATCGAGCGGCATGAAGATCGGCGCTTCCAGCGCTTGCGCAAGCGGCTCGACGTGCTTCCGGGCGCGCTCGTTCAGATAGGTGACCGCAAGCTCCGCCCCGAGCGCTCGAAATGCCCTGGCACAGCCCCAAGCGATGGATTGATCGTTGGCGATGCCGACGATGAGGCCTTTTTTCCCTTTCAGGGCAACCTTGGTATCCGGAAATACGGGAATCATGACAGCCTCTCATGCTTGGGGTTGGGCGATGGCCTGTTCATCAAGAGCGACAACGTGTGCTGCGCGATCATCAACTCCTCGTCGGTCGGCACGACATAGACCGGAATGAGGCTGTCGGGGCCCGATATGAGAGTCGCGTGGCGGGAATTCTCGGCAGGATTCAGCGTCACGCCGAGCCAACCAAGGTGTTCTCCCACGCGTGCGCGGATGGTTGCGGAGTTCTCGCCAATGCCGGCCGTGAACACGAAGGCGTCCGGCCCCTGCAGCGCCGCTGCAAGCATGCCGGCATTGAGTCCGATCCGATAAACGAAATAGTCGATCGCCAACCTGGCGTTGGCGTCTTTGCTGGCCTCAAGCTCACGCATATCGTTGCTGATGCCGGAGAGCCCCTTCAATCCGCAATCACGATAGAGGAAATTCTGCACGTCCGATGCCGACATTCCCTTCTCGGATAGAAGATAGAGCACGACGCCGGGATCGATCTGACCGGGACGCGTTCCCATCGGCAGACCATCCAGCGCGGTGAAGCCCATGGTGCTCTCGATGCTCCGCCCTTCCTTCAGCGCACACATCGAGGCACCGCTGCCGAGATGGGCGACGATCACCCCGCGCTTCGCGATATCGGGCGCGACCTGTGGCAAGGCTCTTGCGATGTATTCGTAGGACAAGCCGTGAAAGCCGTACCGCCGCACGCCGTCGGCGTGGAGCTGACGCGGAATCGCGTAATGATCGGCGACCGCGCTGTGTGTGCGGTGAAACGCAGTGTCGAAACAGGCGACCTGCGGCAATGCCGGAAAGCCGGCAAGGATCGAGCGGATCGGCGCCAGATTGTGCGGCTGATGCAGCGGTGCGAGGCTGACGAACCGGTCCAGGCGGGCGACCACCCCGTGGTTAATCAGGACCGGCCGGTCGAAGTCCGGACCGCCGTGCACCACGCGATGCCCGACAGCGATCGGGTGGATGCGGAGCTCGTCTCGCAACCATGCGCCGGCGATGCCCATTGCGGCCGGGACATCCGGAATGGCTTCAATCGGATAGGCGCGGTCAGCCAGCGGATCGCCGCTCACACCTCTTGCCCGCAAGCGCGGCCGACTGCCAATTCCGTCGACCTGGCCCTTGATCTGCCGCCGCAGCCTGCCCTCCCCCTCGACCAAAAAGATCTGGAACTTTACGCTTGAGGAACCTGCGTTGACGACGAGGATGGTATCCATGCCGATCACGCGGCTACTGTTGGAGCACGCTGGCGCCGCGCATTGGCATAGAGCGCCGCCACGGCACACGATGCCATTCGCGCGCGCGCCGAGTCCGCGCGCGACGTCAAAACGACCGGAACCCGGGCGCCGAGCACGATACCGGCACCATCCGCCTTGGCAAAATAAGCGAGGTTCTTGGCCAGCATATTGCCGGCCTCGAGATCGGGAACGAGCAGGATCTGCGCCCGGCCAGCGACCTCGGACTTGATGCCCTTTATTCGTGCTGCCTCCAGGTCGATCGCATTGTCGAACGCCAGCGGCCCGTCGAGCACACCGCCGGTGATCTGGCCGCGGTCAGCCATCTTGCAGAGCGCCGCCGCCTCGATCGTCGACGGAATCTTGGTGGTGACGGTTTCGACCGCGGACAGGATCGCCACGCGCGGCGTTTTGCCGAACCCGGCCTCGTTATAGAGATCAATGGCGTTCTGGATGATGTCGCGCTTGGCGTCGAGGTCCGGAAAGATGTTGATCGCCGCGTCCGTCACGAACAGCGTTTCGGCATAGGCCGGCACGTCCATCACGAACACATGGCTGATGCGACGATCGGTGCGCAGGCCGCCCACTTTTGCAGTGACAGCGCGCATCAGTTCGTCGGTGTGCAGGCTGCCCTTCATGAGCATTTCGCCTTTGGCAGCGTGGATCAGTTCGACACTCTTGGAGGCGGCTTCCTCGCTATGCGCGGCATCGACGATCTCGAAGCCGGAGATGTCGAGACCATGCTTGCTTGCGGTGTCCCTGATCTTCCTCTCGGGACCGACCAGGATCGGTCGGATGATGCCGGCCCTCGCGCTCTCGACCGTGCCGCGCAGCGAAGTCTCATCGCAGGGGTGCACGACAATGGTCGGGACCGCAGGCACGGCCTTGGCCGCCGCGATCAGGCGGTCGTACTTGCTGGGTAACTGCGTGTCGGCTGACATGATGCCGTCCCTTCCAACCGGTGTTACGACGCTTTCGCCTTGGGATCGAAAGGGGCAACTTTCGACGCCGCCCCTGCATCGACGCCGAACAACTCACCAACACGATTGAGACGATTGGCGACTTCACCCGAAATTTCGCTGCTGGCTGACAGCACCTCCCGGATCGCCGCAAAGGCCGCGCGACGTTCATTGGCATTCTCGGGCAACAATTTAGGTATTGCCGCCAACGCAGCCTCCTGGTCCAGCAGCAGCATGAAGAACTGCTCCCGGACCAGCATCTTGAACTCGGACAGCGTCATGCGCGCACCTGTATCCTGGCGGCGCAAGTTGCGCAGCGCCTCGAGGCTGCGTTCGTCGACCATCCCTCGCACCGATCCGGCATAGAGCAGGCCACGAATTCCCGCTTCGCGAAGCCCGCCGTCACCGATCTTGGACTTCAGTTCCGCGATCCGCTTCTCGAGCATTGCACGGTGTTCGGGCGGCATTTCGCGCCTGCGCGATGGCTCGGACTTCGGATCGATGCCGACGGCCGCCTGCAGCGCCGGCGAGCCATAGACGTTGAGGAAGATCGCCTCGCTCAGCGCCTCCTGCGAGTCACGCCAGCTATCCAGCATATGCACGATCTGCTTGGACATCTGTTCCTGAAATACCAGGAAGGGATTGTCCTTCGAAACCGGCTTGCGGCTCTCTTCTATGTCGTCGGCGGCCGACTTAACTGCCGTCATCCACGGATTATGGCTGCTGAGGGCCTCATACTGGAGCCGCAGCGGATGCAGATTGCGCATCGTTTCCGCCATCTGCGGTGTCACCATGCTCTTGATCCACGGCTGGACGAATTTCTTGTAGGCGGCGAGATTGAGCTCCGAGACACGCTTGGCGGTGGCAAAGCGCCGCTCGTCCTCGGGCGAGTTGCCGCCCATGGCACGAATGTCATCGAGTGTCCGCGCTTCGCAGCGCATCACCCATTGGCCGACGACGAGATCGGAGCTTGTGGTTTCTTCGCCCTTGGCCTCGAAGGTCGCTTCGTAAAGTCCGGGCGGCAGCACATCGATCAGATCGATGTTGCTGGAAAATTCCGCATGCTCCTTCTTGGCGACCCCGCCGGACACGAAGATGCCGAGATGGCCGATGCTTTCGTGAACCGTGTAGACGATCGTCTGCCCATACGCCCTGATTTCGTCGACGTCGGCATAGCAATCAAGAATCCAGTCCAGCGCCTGCTGCGGCGGGGTGACATTGTCGCCCTTGGAGCAGAACACCACGATCGGAGACCTGATGTTGCGCAGATCGACCTTCTGGCCGTCGGACATCTCGATCTTGCCGGCAGCGAGGTTGTTGCCGATGAAGAGCTCATCGACGATGAACTGGATCTCCTCGGCATTCAGGTTGACGTGGCCGCCCCACCAACGCTCGAATTCGAGGTAGCGATCGGCCTCGGTGTCGACCTTGGAATAGACATTGTACTGCTTGGTCCACAGCGTGTTCGAGGGATTCTGGTTTTCGAAGTTCTGCACCAGCCAGGCGCCGTCGAACTTGCCGGCCCCGAGATCGCCGGTCAGCGCGGTCAACCAGCTCCCGCCCAACAGGCCGCCCGAATAGCGCATCGGATATTTGCCGTGCACACCCGCCCAATAGGCGAGCGGAGCGCCGGCGATGATCAACGGCCCGAACAGCTCCGGCCGCAGCGACGCCAGAATCATGACGGCCCAGCCAGCCTGGCAATTGCCGATCACGCAGGGCTTGCCGTCAGCCTTGGGATGCAGGCTGATAACCTTCTCGATGAACCGTGCTTCAGCGCGCGCGATGCGCTCGATGGTCTGCCCGGGCATCGGTTCCGGCAGGAACCCGACGAAGTAGCAGGTATGCCCAGCCTTCATCGCAACGCCGATCTCGCTATCGGCCTTGAACCCACCAATTCCGGGACCGTGCCCGGCGCGCGGATCCACCACGATGAACGGCCGCCGCTCCGGATCGATCTCGACGCCCGCGGGCGGAATGATGCGGACGAGCGCGTAGTTGACCGGTTCATCCAGCTTGCGACCGTCGATGATCAATTCAGCGGCATATTGCAGGACATGCGGCGCCGTCTGGGCGACGTGTTCACGGTACTGGTCGCCACGCCGGCGCATGATGTCCAGGAACAGCACGCTCCGTTGCCCTGCATCGACCATGTATTCCACTGCCGAGGCGACAAGCCCGGACATAGCACCGCCCGGCAGGTTTGGAGTTTCCGTCGACATGTTGATCCGACCTCACTGGTATCTCATCTCATACAAGGTGAGTTGCGGTGCAGGACGTTGATTTAGGTCAACGCTCGCCGGTTACTTGCAAGCTGGCCCGATCCGATCGAATCCAAGCCACGGCGAGCTCCCAGGCCACCGACAGGATGATCGGCCCGACAAAGAGGCCGACAATTCCGTGCGCAAGCGTGCCGCCAATCACGCCGATCAGGATAACCAGTGTCGGCGTCGTCAGCCCGCGCCCCATCAGCAGCGGCTTCAGGATGTTGTCGAGAATGGCGACGACCCCAAGGAACAACGTCAGCAGGAGTGCCGTGGTGATGTCCTTGTCGGTCCAGATCCAGATGATCACGGGCAGAATGATGATCGTTGCACCGATCTGAACGATAGACAGCAGCAAGACCAGGAGCGCCAACAGGCCGGCGCTCGGGATGCCGGCCATCTTGAAGCCGACACCGGCGAGCAGCGACTGGATGATCGCGACGCCGATCACGCCTTGGGACACCGCACGGATCGTTGCACCGGCCAAGTCAAGAAAATGCTCGCTTTGGTCCGGCACGATCCGCGACAGAAAACCCCTCCCGGCCGCCACAAGCTGCGATCCAAACGGAAGGATGGCGCCCGCCACAACCACGGAAAGCAGGAACTTGATCGCGCCGAGGCCAGCACCGCCCGCAAAGGCAAGTAAAGTGGCCGCGACGCTTTTCAGATGCGGCGCAACTTGATGCAGAACGGAGCGGAGATTGGTTGTAGCTTGGTCCCACAGCTCATAGAGCTGCGATCCTATCAGCGGCCAACTCTTGAGGGCCTGGGGAGGCGAAGGGAGCACCAGATCGCCCGTGGTCAACCGTCCGGCGAAGTCCTTGAGTCCATCCAGCGCGCTCAGGCCGAGCCAAGCCGCCGGCCCGATGACGATGACAAGATTGATCAGTGTGAGCGCGGCCGCCGCAAGCTTCGGCCGTCCGCCGAGGATTTTGGCAAGCAGGACGAACGCGGGATTGAGTGCAGCCGCGAGCACGAAAGCCCATGCCAGGATCGGCACAAACGGTCGCATCAGGACGAATGTCCAGAAGATCAACAAGCCGAGCAGTCCGAGCCGGATCAGGAGCTGGACCATTTCCTCTCCGGTAAGAAGCTGACGAAGGGTTTTCACGTCCGCGCCTCTATCCTCTAGCCGTGCCTGCTGCGACCAAGCGTAGCTGGCGCCTTCGCGCGCCTGTCTTGATCCAGATCAAGCGAACGCGGGCTGCCCGACGGATTCATTCATGGACGCCGGTCGAGATCGCTGCCCCGGCGTAAGACAGGAAAGCCTCTCAATGTCGGATTTCGCCAACTACATCGCCCACGAAAATTCGCGCGACGGTCGGCCGGTCGAAATTCGAGCGCTCCGGCCGGATGATGAAGCCGACATGCTGGCGGCGCTGGAGCAGACCAGTGCCCGGTCGCTCCAGCGCCGGTTCTTCGTGATGAAACGCCATTTCTCCGACAAGGAGCGTGCGTTCTTCCTGGACATCGACTTCAGCAACCACGTGGCGTTGGCGGTACTCGCCGAGCAAGCCGGCCGGAAGGTCATCATCGGCGGCGGCCGATATATCGTCTTCGCGCCCGGGCGGGCCGAGATGGCCTTCATGGTGATCGATTCCTGGCAGGCGCGCGGGATCGGCTCGATGCTGATGCGCCATCTCATCAAGCTCGCGGATCATGCCGGGCTAAAGGAACTGACCGCGGAAGTCCTGCCGGAAAACGCGGCGATGCTGAACGTGTTCCGCAAGTTCGGCTTTAAACCCGTCTCGACCCGGGATCCACAAACGGTCCATCTTGTTCTGAAGCTCACGTAGCGCTGACGTGGCGGTGAACTTGAAGTGCCAGCCGCACCTGACGGACCCGCGTCAGGGGGCTTGCTGAGCTCCGTGGTCCCGTTCAAACCAGATATTCGCGCTCACCAAGAGCACCCAGAATGGGAATACGACGAGGCTCCAATCGATGAAATAACTGCCGATCAGCAATATCGCCGCCACTGTATAACCCCCATGCGCCAGCCACCGGGGAGTCAGGCCGGTGTAGAGTGCAATCGTCGAAGTCGTGATCATGAAAACCGAAGCGGTCTTGACCAGGTAGACGTTGACCATTCCATAGGCCAAGCCGCGGCCAAAGTGGAAGGTCGCCGAATTGATCAGCGTTCCGGGTGCTGCGTGAAAGGCAAGAATGACCGCGCCGATGACCGCCGCGGCGGTGAACAGCATAGCGAGCAGCAGTACCGCACTGCCGAGGAAGATCGTCGCAAAGAACTGATCCTCCTGCGCGCCGAGGCGATCGCGAAGAAACCCGACGAACCAAAGAAAGGCGACGCCGGCGAAGGGCACCAGATTGAGGGCCAGTGCCACATTCCCCGTTCCACCCTCGAGCCATGCTCCAGGTTCGAGCGGATCGGCCGGCACGGAGCCGCGCATCAACAGGAATACCGCAAGGAGCAGCAGCGAAAACAGGATGCCGGCCACTGCGGCGACCCGCGGAGCCCGCAGTCTTGCTCGCATCGATCCGGATGACCCGGCGGTCACGATGCAGCCCGTCCGGCCGATTCCATCAATGCGGACCGATCGACTTTGCCGTCCTCGTGCCGATGCGACAAGCCTAGCCCCTGCCGGTCTTCGATACGGGCCGCGGCGCGATCCTGCAGATCGAAGCCCGACCGTTCGATGCTGGAATCGAGATGGCTGAGATAAGCGCGAACTATAACCGCACGCTCACTGCCGATACAGTCGGCAAGCTCCAACAAAGCGGAGCGCAAGCGGCGCATGACCTGAATAGAAGTCGATCCGAACTGCCGAATCTCATCGAAGGCGAGTGCGAGGTAATCTTCCCAGGTTGGCATCCGGTAGATCACCCTCAGAACACCCTCCTGATCATGCGCGCTGCAGGTCTCCAGATCGCATTTTGCCAGCCGCCGCAGCAGATCCTCGATCTGGTCGATAGCCTGAACCGCCGTTGTGGGATCATTGATTGCTGGAGACAGGGCCTTAATGGCGATATCGACCAGCAAGCGTAACGCGTACTTCGGATCCTGCTCGAAGGTGCGTTGGTCGCCGAGATGAATGCATGCATTCCACTGCTCCTCCGAGACCAAGGCGACCTTGCCGTGAGCATGCAAGATGGTTGTATCCTGGAGCAACGTATCGCCGACGGCGCAATCCAACGTGACGACTCCGTCGATCCGACGCGCATAGCCTACCAACCCAGCGATATCGATTGACGTAACCGATCGCGGATTTCCGGTACGCTTGACCGTAAGCACCGTCCCTCTGGATGGTTGCTGCGCTTGAATCGTCTCGCCGGATGTCAACCATGGGGCGGCCTGATAGGTGCTGATGATGACTTCCCTGCCCTTATCTCCCAGAATCTGCAGCACCCGCGTAATCTGAAGATTGTTCAAGCGCTCGACCAGCCGCGAAAGCATCAGCACGCTAGCCATCAGCATCGCGGCCACGATAGCCGCGGACAGCAAAGGAACGCTTGGCGCGTCCGCGCGATCGACCCAGGCCAGCGTCGCGAGGCTGTACATGAACGTCGCAACAAACATGCCCAATGAATGAAACAAGAGCCGATCGCGTGCGAACCAGACGACGAGACGAGGCGAATAGACGATAGCGTTGAATTGGACGAGCACAAAGGCGATCGAGAAAACGATGCCGGTCAAGGCCATCATTCCAGAAGCAACCGCCGACAGATACGCCTGGGCAGACGACGTCGAAAGGTGAAGGCTGATAGCGAGAAATCTGGACTCGAGGCGCGGCACCACGAAGCCGCCTGCGATGCTCAAAGCGGCATAGATCGTGGGTATGAGCCAGAGCTGCATTTCACGTCCTCGCGGCGATTCATTGACTACTAGTTTTCGGCGCCAGTCTTGACATAGGTCAATC
>Ga0209233_1000958_pt1 | contig 12490 bp, 9 predicted proteins | sample AraplaCL_Cvi_mCL_FD_184269 | JGI IMG/M metagenome (GOLD analysis project Ga0209233, IMG submission 184269) | Arabidopsis root microbial communities from the University of North Carolina, USA - plate scrape CL_Cvi_mCL (SPAdes) (version 2) | ecosystem: Host-associated > Plants > Roots > Endosphere ... | reverse complement strand
CTAACGGTCGGTTTTGATTTTACGGCATCGGTAGTCGCATCAACCACGGTCATCCCGGCAGGTGTAGCAACAAAATCGCCTAAAGACATCACGTAAACATTGCTGTAGCTATCAGCAGCCATAGTAACCGGATTTACCTGTACAGTGATTTTTTTAGTTTCGGTCAAGGTATTCAGATCAATAACCGACACGGTATTAGTCGGCGGATTAGGATATAAAAGACCACCGGAGTTTGCCACATACAGCTTACCGTTTGATATAGCCATTTGCTCGGGGTCATCGCCTACGGTAATGGTCTTAGTAATGGTTAATGAGGCTGTATCGATTACCGATACTGTGCCACTGTATGAAGTCACAAAGGCATAATTTTTATTAAATACTATACTGCGCGGCTGGTTCAAAGTGATCTTTTTGACCTGCTTAGCGGTTTTTGCCTGTGTAATATAAATAGCATTTGAGTTATTTACTACGATGTACATTTTTGAACCGTAGATGCCGAGGTCGTTACCTACGTCGCCTAAAGTAGATGAGTTAGCTGCCGAAAACTGGTCGGCTACCAGGGTTTTGCTGGAATAATCGTAATAAGTCAAAGTACTGTTGTTGTGGCCTGCGCCGCCCTGGTTCAATACATAGATACCGGCTCTTTGCGCAGTTGGTGTGTCGGTTTTTGGTGCTACCTTATCTTTATGGCAAGAAGCTAATAAGGCTACGCTTGCTAAAGCGATAAAGAAAGAATGCAGTTTAAATTGTTTCATGGTTGTGTTATTTAATTAAATGGATATTTGAACTGAAAATCTGTATGAACGCCCCGGCATCGGGTAACTTTGTACTACCACATAGTTTTTATCAAAAAGGTTATTCACCTCGGTAGATAGCATCACCGGGAAATGTGATAACGAAGTCTTGTAAACTACAGATGCATCGCTCACCGAATATGCAGGCATAAAGTCGGCCTGGTTGTTATTGTTGTTGTAATATCTGGATGAAATAGCTGTCAGGTTATAATACACCCCTATCGGCCCTTTATTTAATCCGGCATTAAGCGCTACGGTATGCTTGGGGATATAAGGTAGCTGATTAAGATAATTCTCATCCGTTACCGGACCTGTAACATTCAAAGCTTGCTGGTAAGAATAGTTTGCACTGATATTAAACCTATATCCTGCTCCAGGGACTATGGCGGTCTTTATTCCTGCATCAAGCCCTTTAATGTCTACCTTGCCAAAGTTTTGTGTCGAACCATTATATAGAGTAGGGATATAAACAATCTTGTCGGTAACATGATTAAAGTAGGCGTCGCTGCTTATCGCCACAAAATCAAATAATCCGCCTAAACTTTTGGTATACGAAAAACCTGCATCATATTGCTGTGCATATTCGGGTTTTAAGTTTTTATTAGGCGAATAGCCGTAATACAAGTCATTAAATGTTGGATTACGGAAACTCGATTTATAATAAGCCCTCAACTGCAGGTTTTGGGCTTCAATAGGCTTGTAAGTAGCCATTAATGTAGGTGACAACAGGTGTTTGTTTGGAAAAGCAGTTCGCCTTTCAACACTTTCATATATATTGGTGCACAATACGCTACCCTGTAACAATAACCGACCTAAAGTAAGGTTAGTTGCCAGCGCGGTAAGCAACGTTACCCGCGTAGGGTTAGGAAAATTCGGGATATCGGTATTCAGGTTATTTACCGATAAATCTGCCGGCAACGAAACCTCCCAATTGCTTCGTATCCTGTAAGCCAAAGCAACGGATTGATAATATTCTCTTTGTGTAAAATGCTGATCAAGCACCACCGCTGTATTGATAAAATGTGGATCGAGGTAATGTAGCTTGTTATCGGCAAATTTTGAGTTTAATAACAAATGCAGTCCATTTGCCCAATTTTGCTCATAAGCCCCCTGGATAAACAGATCGCGGTTTGAGATGTGTTGCGCTGATGAAGATGGTATGCTGTCAATCACAGCACCGGGCAACCCGCGGTCTGAATTGTAGTAGTTAATATGCAGGTTGAAATTGGCGCTGTCCTTCGCCCAATAAAGTGCACCGTCTATTTGTTGTGTATTTACCTGGGCGTTGGTGCGGGTGCCGGCTTCTAAAACACCATTATCGTTGTGCCGGTAGCTGTATCGTCCGTTGGCATCTATCACATAACTATTCACAATAAACGACCAGTTATCATTCAAACGCTGCTGCCATTGCAAATAAGGCTGAAATAAACCGAAGCTACCGGCTTTAACGCCAGCGACAATACCATAAGGCTTAATCTCAGTAAGCGCCGGCTTGATAGTTTTGATAGATAATACACTCGACGATGCAAAGGCCTTCGCAGTTTGGCATATGTTAGGCGGCTGGCCGTTATATAGCGTTATTTGCTGTATATTATTGAGATTTAACTTACCGAGGTCAATCTGTCCGTTTTCGGCATCTGTTATCTGTATGCCGTCAAATAACATAGTTGTATGGTTGGCGCCTAGTCCGCGTACAGAAACGGTTTTCAATCCTCCTATCCCACCATAATCTTTAATGCTGACACCCGAAAGGTCACGAATAGCATCAGCGACGTTAAAAGCGCTATATCGAATAAACTCGCCGGATGATATGGTTTGTGATGGGCCAACGATGGGAATAATTGGCAAAGTGCTGCTATTTACATTAACCTGATTTAACTTTTTGGTGGTATCGGTTTGAGCGGATGCAGATAACCAACTTACGAGGCAAACTAATACCGTCAAATATTCGGGCTGTCGCCGCAGATGCTTACAATTAAACGGTAAAGCTTTTTTCATGCCTGTGCAAATCAATTACAGCAGAACAGGAATATAAAATGGAACAGAAACGCGCCGGCTATTCAGGTGAGTATCTTAATCCAAGCTTCAATCCCCGAAAGCTGTGAATAACATATAATGCTCTGGCAGGTCTTCTGACTTACTCCCCTTTCGTCCGGTCTTCCCATCCGCCGGTTGACGGATAGTGACCAAAGATTAGACGTTGGTTATGGAGCTTACAGCTGCGGGACAGTTACAGATTTACACTGTATTCCCTTTTAATTCTTGATCGATACGATTATCGACAAGAAACCTAAAGCGTTGCAAAAGTAGAATAACAAATGCTAAACACAAAGTATTGAAGCGTTTAATTTCATTAAAACCAAACCACAGCAAGGGTATGCTGTTAATTAACAATAGCATAAACGTTAAATTATGACAACAAATACCTTATATCCGGTTAAACGATACGCTACAGAAGCGGAACCGGTAGATATAAACTTAAACTGGCCCGAGCGTTATATTTCAATTGCTGCGGGTGTGAAAATGACTTTATCAGGCTTGGGCCATTTGTTTTCAAGTCCGTTTACCAGTATTTTAAGATTAGGTGCAGGCGGGTACTTATTAAACCGCGGCATTACCGGGCATTGTGCCGTTTATTCAAAAATAGGCAAGAATACACAGGAGCCTGTGGATATCAATATCCGGTCGGCCTTCACTATTAATAAGCCACGTGAGACGGTTTATAATTTTTGGCGACAGCTGGATAATTTGCCGCTATTCATGAATCATCTGGAAAGTGTAGAATTAATTGATGATATCCGTTCACATTGGGTAATGAAACTGCCTACCGGTGTGGGCAACATTAGCTGGGACGCCGAAATAGTAGCCGATAAGCCCGGCGAAATGATTGGCTGGAGCTCATTGCCTGATTCAATTATAGATAATGCAGGCAAGGTATTTTTCCGCGATGCGCTTGATGGTAAAGGTACTGTAGTTGATGTGCTGATTACCTATCAACCTCCGGCTGGCGGCGTCGGTGCAAGCATTGCCAGTTTGCTTAATCCATTCTTCAAAAATATTGTAGATAACGACGTTCGCAACTTCAAACAATACATGGATCTTGACAATTCGTTAAAGCCAATCGCTAAGAACGGGCATGAGCATAAGGCGCCATCCAAAAAGCATATGACCGAAAAACATTAAGTGTAATGGAAAATCTCACTAAAAGGCCCAGTCTGGTTATCCAAACGGGGCCTTTTAGTTTTAAATGACGTTATAGTTAGTCGACCTTTAAACCATATTTGTCGACATATTTTTTGTACAACTCCTTGTGCAGGTTATCCAAATTAACGTGCCGGCCCTGAATAAACTCGTCCTCAACATTCAGCGTGATCATATCCAGCGCGTCGCCACTTGAAATGAACAGGTTGGCATCTTTGCCGGTTTCCAAAGTACCAGTTGTTTTGTCAATACCCAGAATTTTAGCATTATTAATGGTGATCATGCTTAAAGCTTGTTCTTTGGTCAGGCCATAGCCTACCGCCTGACCGGCTTCAAAAGGCAAATTGCGCTGACGCCAGAAACCAATACCGGTTAGTCCGTATTCAACGCCGGCATCCTGTAAAATCTTCGGCAATTTGTACGGCAGATAGACATCATCCTCATCACGAGCCGGTAAAGTTTGGGTTTCGCGGATGATAACCGGCACATTGTTTTGCTTCAACAAATTAGTAACCAGGTATGATTCTTTGCCACCTACAATCACTGCTTTTACGCCCAGTTTATTGGCAAATGCAATTGCTTCTATAATCTCTTTAGCGCCGTCAACATTAATGAACAGCTTTTTACTGCCATTAAACAAGCCCTTTAATGCTTCGAACCTGAGGTTAACCACAGCGGGTTTTACCTCAGCATAAGCTTTGGCTGCTGTGAACAGGTTGTTGATTTCGTCCAACTGCCTCAATCTCGCTTCATCAGGTGACTCACCTCCGGTGTTTGGGGCAACCGGCCCTCTTCTGCGAGCTACTCTGATTACCGGCCAATTTAAATGAACCGCGATATCGGTTTTATAAGCCGCATCTTCCCAATTCCAGGCATCAAGCTGTACTACTGACGATTGCCCTGAAAGCGTCCCGCCGTTTGGTGTGGGTTGAGCCAACACGATACCATTAGAGCGAACAGTCGGTATTATTTTTGAATCGGTATTGTAGGCAATGAGTGAACGAACGTTCGGATTTAGCTCTCCTGTCTCTTCATCATCTACGGTGCCCTTTGCTCCTTCTTCAACTTCAATTAATCCCAAAGTAGTTACCGGGCAAATAAAGCCAGGGTAAACTTGTTTGCCATTGGCATTGATCACATCGGCGTTACTGATGTTTGGAGCAGTGCCCTCGCCTATGGCAGTAATCTTACCTTTATCAAAAGCGATATATCCGTTGTTAATCACTTGTCCATTACCTATGTGAATGGTAGCGCCGGTAATAACCATTGGTCTGGTTTGCGGCTTGGCCGGCGATATAACCGCCTGTGCATACGTAAGGACCGTGCTTAGCAACAATCCTCCGAATAATAATATCTTTTTCATGTTGTTTGTCCTTATTTTGATTTAGCTATTCCGTTATAATCATCAGCAACTACATAAGCACTGTCTTCGACAGTGTCGCAGGTATAAGCCGGGCGACGGCGACCACCACCACCCACAGGTTGCGTAGCAGCACCTTTGTTTTTAGCCTCGATCATTTTTTGGATGATACGGCCTTCGTCGGCTTTCAGTGCTTTTTGTTTAGCAGCATCTTTATCGTAATCCCAATATGGAATACCATCAACAAAAGTTTTCTCGGCTACTGCATAAACGGACAGCGGGTCGGCCGACCAAACTACCAGATCAGCATCCTTACCAGCTTTCAAGCTGCCTATCTTATTATCCACATGCAGCATTTTTGCCGGATTTAAAGTAACCAGTTTCAAAGCTTCTTCTTCGCTCATATGGCCGTAAGTAACCGCTTTACCTGCTTCTTGGTTCAGGCGACGCGCCATTTCTTCGTCGTCAGAGTTAAAGGCGGTAACCACACCTACGTCATGCATGATCTTGCCGTTATATGGAATAGCATCGCTAACCTCACTTTTATAAGCCCACCAATCAGAAAAGGTAGACCCTGCAATACCGCGGGCTTTCATTTTATCGGCTACTTTATAACCTTCCAGGATGTGGGTAAAAGTATTGATCTTAAAGCCCATAGAATCGGCCACATGCATCAGCATGTTGATCTCTGATTGTACGTACGAGTGACAGGTGATATGACGGGTATCATCCAATATTTCAGCTAAAGCGTCCAGTTCCAGATCGCGGCGAACATGATTACCTTTTACAGCACGGGCAGCTTTGTACTCTTTAGCCCGGGTAAAAGCATCTACATAAACCTGTTCAACCCCCATCCGGGTTTGCGGGAAGCGGGTATTCGGTCCGCCCGGCAGGTTGAAGTTGCTCTGCTTAACATTTTCGCCCAATGCAAATTTGATAAAGCCCGGAGCGCCTTCTAATTTCATTTGCTCAGGCAGTACGCCCCAACGGTGTTTAATCAGCATGGTCTGACCGCCGATCGGGTTAGCCGAACCGTGCAGAATATGCGAAGTAGTAACGCCACCAGCTAATTGACGGTATAGGTTAATATCTTCAGAATCCAGCACATCGCCTACCCTAACTTCTGAGGTAACTGCCTGTGTACCTTCATTGATACCTCCGGTCGCTGCAATGTGCGAGTGCTCATCGACGATGCCCGCGGTGATGTGTTTACCAGTAGCATCAATCACTTTGGCGTTGCCTGCCGGCAGATTTTTACCTACCGCCTTGATCTTGCCATTCTCAATCAAAACATCGGTGTTTTTCAGGATGCCTTCTTTTTCGTTTGTCCAGACCGTTGCGTTTTTAAACAGCACAGTTTCGGCTTTCGGTATCTCAGTGTTGCCATAAGCAGTGAAAGGGTAAACTATCGGTCCGTAAGTTAAGTTCGGTTTTGGTGTTTCGCGACGCTCAGCAGCAGGCACAGGACCTGAATAAATAGCCGACCAATTAGTCGAACTGCCATCAGGTAAAATGGCGCCACCTGTTAATGTTAATGGCGATGTTGACGAAATATAACCATTAAGACGAATAGTTCCTGCCGGATTATTTTTCAAATCGAAATATAGAGTCACCATATCCCCTGTACGAATAAAGGTTCCTCGGGTACGTACACTGTCGGCACCGACTCTTTGTACCGATAACTCGTATGAGCCCGGATTACCCGTTACACGCAGATTAAGACCAGCTAATCCATCGCCACTTAATTTATAATTACCGGCTAGGCTAATAGCACTAACGCGGCTTACTACGAATTGTCTGCCTTCAACCCAATTCTCGTAGATTACGTTCTCTTTCTTAAACAGATCATCAGAAGTGATCAGGAAGTTCGCCATTTTACCTTTGGCCAGCGTGCCCACTTTATCGCTCACACCCAGCATTTCGGCAGGAATTTCAGTTAGCGATTTTAGGGCTTGTGCCTCACTCAGGCCGTGGTCGATTGCTGTTCGCAGGTTTACCCAGAAATCGCGCGGGTTATCTAAACCGTATGATGTTATCGCAAAGCGAATACCTGCTTTTTCCATCATTGCCGGATTGTTTGGCGCCAGCTCCCAGTCTTTTAATTGCTCATAAGATACTTTTCTCGCTTGCAGCGGATCTTCAACATCAAAAGCATTCGGAAAAGTAAGCGGGATGATGAAACTGCTGCCGGTTGCCTTCATCGCATCTAGGCGGCGGTACTCGTCACCATCAGTTTTATAAATGTATTTCTTACCAAATTCTTTGGCAATCTTATCGGCGCGCAATACCATCAGCGGATCGGCTGCCTCAAAGATCTGCGGCAAGTTTTGCTGACGATTAAACTCGGCCAATGAAATATTATACTCTTCTTTTTGCGAACTATACCATTGCGCATCCAGGTAAGTTTGCCTGATCAGCGCAATGGCCCCCATTAATGATGACGGATAATTAGTGGCAGCCGTACCTTTTGAGAACGAATAATTTGCAGCGGCTTCATCATTCAATATCACCAGGTTGTCGCGCTCATCGCCTAAAGTAGCAACTACAGAGGTACCGCGGGCTATACCATCATGTATAAGCGATTGCACGGCACCGAAACCATTCTTTTTAAATGCTTCGGCACTGGTACCATTAGCATGGAAAATTGATTTTACGTTCATTTCCGGTCGGATAGCCTCGTTCCAGCCAAAAGCACCGGGTTTTGTAGATAACGGCGTAATGGTTCGCGAGAAACCAAATGTAAAGGCCTGGCGCGGCGCTTCGGGCTGACCGTAAGTGGTGTAAGCATCAATCAGACTGGGATAAATGTATTTCCCCTTCAGATCAACCACCACATAGCCTTTTGGAACCGCTGTACCTGCGCCTACCGACTCAATAACGCGGTCTTTAATCAGTAAGGTGCCATTCGGGATAGTTTGTTGTGAATTGACGACGATGGTCGCGTTGGTAAATGCGTATTGTCCGGGACGGATATCCTGCACGCCATTTACCGGGAAGGTTTGCTGAGCCCTTGAAAAATTACACAACAGAACAGCAAAACCACAGAGTAAAAGTTTCTTCATGTGATCTAATTATGAACCAGTTAATAGTATGCCCTAATATAACTTTTAAAACTGATTTGGTAGACGCGTAACAGAAATGTTAATAATAAATTCCTAACAGAAAATTGCCCAATCACAAACTAAAAGAGGCTGTCTTTTCAGGCAGCCTCTTTAGCCATTTAGTTCAGCGCAGCATCTCATGCTGCAAACAAACTACGCCTGAACTAAATACATGCGTCTTTAGAAGCTTCAGCGGTTGCTTTTCCTTAACATCTTTAAATACCGGGATTCCATCGCCCAATAATACCGGGTTAACGAAAAGCCAGCATTCATCAATCAGGTTTTCTGCCAACAGGGAGTGCGCCGCGGTTGGGCTTCCAAATAACAGCATCTCTCCTGTCACTTCTTGCTTTATTTTCCGCAGGTCAGCCGCGTAATTCCTTCCGATCACCGTAGTATTGGTTAATATTGACTGATCCAATGTATTTGACAATACTACTTTATGCGCAGTCTTGTACCAGGCAGCATGCTCCTTGTCGTGTTTACTCGCTCCGGGTTGATCGGCCGCTGTTGGCCAATAGCTTTCCATCATCTGAAAAGTTACCCGGCCATATAATGCCGTATTTGACTTCGCGATCCTATCTTCCACGAAATCAAAAATCTCCTGATCTACATGAATCCAATTCATTTCACCTTTTGTGCCGGCGGCAAAGCCATCAAGCGACATATGCATGAATAATACTATCTTTCCCATATCGGTTCTTATTTGAGTTTTGTGAATGTTTTTAGAGTGATGATTTGTTTATGATCAAATCTAAGGGAAATATCGGTAATAGAATTGGGCGAAACCGATAAATTATATAACAAAAAAGGCCATCTCAAATGAGACAGCCTTTTCTTATTATTTGTTGGTTACGATTTATTTTACCGCATCAACCACGGCTTTGAAAGCATCCGGGTTGTTCATAGCTAAGTCAGCTAATACTTTACGATTTAAACCAATGTTTTTAGCGTTTAATTTACCCATTAAAACTGAGTAAGATAAACCGTGCTGACGTGCACCAGCGTTGATACGTTGGATCCACAAAGCTCTAAATTCTCTCTTTTTGGTTTTACGGTCGCGGTAAGCATATTGTAAACCTTTTTCAACTGTGTTTTTAGCAATAGTATAAACTTTGCTGCGTGAACCCCAATAACCTTTGGCGAGGTTCATAATCCTTTTTCTTCGTCTTCTCGACGCTACGGCGTTTACTGAACGTGGCATTTTGTTGTCTTTTTGGTAGTGAGTGTCCGTTTACCGAATCTTAAATACTCTAATACCTGGTTAAAAATTAATTAATTACTTGCCTATACCAAGCATACGTTTTACGTTACCCATATCTGCCTCAGAAACTAATGAGGTTTGAGTCAGGTTACGTTTACGTTTTGTTGACTTCTTGGTAAGGATGTGGCTTTTGAATGCGTTTTTTCTCGCAATCTTACCTGTTCCAGTAAGCTTAAAGCGCTTTTTTGCACTGGAGTTGGTTTTAGTTTTTGGCATATCCGTTATTTATTATTGTTAATTACTGCGTTTCTCAACGCATTATCTTCATTTGCACATTTGCATATTCACGCATCTGCACATTTTAAAAACCTTATTTTTTAGTGCCTTTAGGCGCAACTGTCAGGAACATACGTTTACCTTCCAGTTTTGGTAATTGCTCTACTTTACCAATTTCTTCTAAAGCTTGTGCAAAACGCAGCAACAAAATCTCGCCTTGTTCTTTGTATACAATTGCACGGCCTTTAAAGTGTACGTAGGCTCTCACCTTTTCGCCACTTTCCAAAAACTTAGTGGCATGCTTTAGCTTAAACTCAAAGTCATGGTCATCAGTGTTCGGTCCGAAGCGTATCTCCTTAATAACTGTTTGCTTGGCGTTGTTTTTTATCTCTTTAAGCTTTTTCTTTTGCTCATAGATAAATTTGTTATAATCAGTTACCTTACAAACAGGGGGAACCGCGTTTGGAGATATCTCAACCAGATCTAATTCCTGCTCCTCTGCTATCGCTAACGCGTCTCTTAGTGAGTAAACACCTTGTTCTACATTGTCGCCTACTAAACGAACTTCTGTAGCCCTGATAAATTGATTGATGTTGTGTTCGGCCTCTTTTTTCTTAAAAGGAGGTCTTGGTCCTCTGTTTGCTGGTCTGTTTAATGCCAAGTTATATTATACGGTTATTTCTGTAATTATTTGTTTTTTAAATTCTTCAATGCTCATGATTCCCAAATCGCCCTGACCATGTTTACGAACTGAAACCTTATTTTCTTCAGCTTCCTTTTCGCCCACAATCAGCATATATGGGATCTTTTTAACTTCAGCGTCTCGGATCTTACGACCGATTTTTTCGTCCCTAAAGTCAATCAGCCCGCAAATATCGGAATTCTTTAGTTCTTCTGAAAGTTTTTTTGCATAATCTTCATATTTTTCAGAGATAGGCAAAATGATAAACTGTTCTGGCGACAGCCACAGAGGGAAATTACCGGCGCAATGCTCAATCAATACCGCCACAAAGCGCTCTAACGAACCAAACGGCGCACGGTGAATCATTACGGGGCGATGTTTCATATTATCGCTGCCTGTATATTCCAGCTCAAAGCGTTCAGGCAGATTATAATCTACCTGTATGGTACCCAATTGCCATTTACGACCCAGGGCGTCTTTAACCATAAAGTCAAGCTTAGGGCCATAAAAAGCAGCCTCGCCTAGTTCAACTACGGTTTTCAAGCCTTTTTCGGCTGCTGCTTCCTGGATTGCTGCTTCGGCTAAAGCCCAGTTTTCGTCGCTGCCGATGTATTTGGTTTTATTTTCAGGATCGCGAAGCGATACCTGTGCGGTGTAATCATCAAAACCTAAAGCTTTGAATACATACAATACCAGGTCGATAACCTTCATAAACTCTTCTTTCACCTGATCAGGGCGACAGAACAAGTGCGCATCATCTTGAGTAAAGCCACGTACACGGGTTAAGCCATGTAACTCGCCGCTTTGCTCATAGCGGTATACAGTACCAAACTCAGCCAAACGCACCGGAAGGTCTTTGTATGAGCGTGGTTTTGTTTTATAGATCTCGCAGTGATGCGGGCAGTTCATCGGTTTAAGGAAGAATTCCTCTCCTTCTTGCGGAGTTTTTATAGGCTGGAATGAGTCGGCGCCATATTTCTCATAGTGACCTGAAGTTACATATAAGTTTTTGTGGCCGATGTGTGGTGTAATTACCTGCTCGTAACCGGCTTTAACTTGTGCTTTTTGTAAAAAGTTAGCCAGGCGCTCGCGCAGGGCAGTTCCCTTTGGTAACCACAACGGCAGGCCCATGCCTACTTTCTCAGAGAAAGCAAACAGCTCCAACTCCTTACCTAATTTACGATGATCACGCTTTTTGGCCTCTTCCAGAAGATGCAGATATTCAGTAAGTTCACTGGCTTTAGGGAAAGTAACACCGTAGATACGGGTTAACTGTTTACGGCTCTCGTCGCCGCGCCAGTAAGCCCCGGCAACGCTCATCAACTTTACAGCTTTGATGAAACCGGTGTTTGGTATATGCGGACCGCGGCAAAGGTCGGTAAAGTTACCCTGGCTGTAGAAAGTGATCGCACCGTCCGGCAAGTCCTTAATCAGGTCAAGCTTATACTCGTCGCCTTTTTCAGTAAAGTAGGCTGTTGCGTCGGCTTTTGACACCGGTTTGCGAACAAACTCTTCCTTAGTCTTAGCCAGTTCGATCATCTTATCTTCAATGGCTTTGAATTCGTCTGATGAAAATTCGCGATCGCCAAAATCAACGTCATAATAAAAGCCGGTCTCAATTGCCGGACCGATACCAAACTTAGTTCCCGGATAAAGCGCTTCCAGGGCCTCGGCCATTAAGTGCGCTGACGAGTGCCAAAAGGTTGATTTACCATGAGCATCGTTCCAGGTCAACAATTTAACGCTTGAATCTTTTTCGATCGGGCGGCTTGCGTCCCACACCTGGCCGTCAACTTCGGCTGCTAAAACGTTGCGGGCCAAACCTTCAGAGATTGATAGAGCAATCTGGTGGGCAGTGATCCCCTTGTCATA
>Ga0209233_1000955_pt1 | contig 12500 bp, 8 predicted proteins | sample AraplaCL_Cvi_mCL_FD_184269 | JGI IMG/M metagenome (GOLD analysis project Ga0209233, IMG submission 184269) | Arabidopsis root microbial communities from the University of North Carolina, USA - plate scrape CL_Cvi_mCL (SPAdes) (version 2) | ecosystem: Host-associated > Plants > Roots > Endosphere ... | reverse complement strand
TCGGCGGCAACGGTGGGATTGCCGCTGTCCGCCTGCTGGCGGATGCGGATATCCAAGGGCAGCTGGCCGAGCAGCTCGGTGCCCGCGGCGCGGGCCAGCCTCTCGCCGCCGCCGGCGCCAAAAATGGCTTCTTCGTGGCCGCAGCTGGAGCAGACGTGGGTGCTCATGTTCTCGACGATCCCGAGCACAGGGATGCCGACCTTGCGGAACATCTCCAGGCCCTTGCGCGCGTCGAGCAGGGCCACGTCCTGCGGCGTGGTCACCACCACGCTGCCGGCCACCGGCACGCGCTGCGACAGCGACAGCTGGATATCGCCGGTACCGGGGGGCATGTCGACGACCAGGTAGTCGAGCGCGTCCCAGGCGGTCTCGGTCAGCAGCTGCCACAGCGCCTGGGTCGCCATCGGCCCGCGCCAGATGGTGGGCTGGGCCTCGGAATCGAGCAGGAATCCGATCGACATCGCCTGCAGGCCATGCGCCATGATCGGGTGCATGCGGCGGCCGTCCGGCGAGGTCGGCTTCTCGCGCGGGCTGCCCAGCATCAGCGGCTGGCTCGGCCCGTACAGGTCGGCGTCGAGGATGCCGACGCGCGCGCCCTCGGCGCGCAGGGCCAGGGCCAGGTTCACCGCCACCGTGGACTTGCCGACGCCGCCCTTGCCGGACGCCACGGCGATGACGTTCTTCACCCCCGGCAGCGGCTGCAGGCCCTTCTGCACCGCGTGCGGCTGGATGGTCCAGTCCACCGCCACCTCGACGCTCAGGCCAGGCCTGGCCGCCGCCAGGTGCTGCTGCACCGCCGCCGCCAGGGCGGCGCGGTAGCCCGCGGCGGGATAGCCCAGCTCCAGCTGCACCCGCGCGCGGGCACCGTCCAGGCTGAGGCGGCGGGTCACGCCGGCGCTTCGCAGGTCACGGCCGAGCAGGGGGTCGACGTAGCCACCCAGTGCGGCTTCCAGGAGAACTTGATCGGACATCGGCAGGGCTTGGAAAAGAGGGGAATGCTTCAATCTTGAGGATCGAAGTCTAGCATCCAAGTCCTGCCGGCCCCTGCCGGGGCGCGGGCAGGCCTATGCGATAATCCGCCACCGGCTTTCCCGTCTCCTGCACATGACCGCCCCCGCCGTCCGCAAGATCTTCGTCACCAACGCCCTGCCTTACGCCAACGGCCCGCTGCACCTGGGGCACCTGGTGGGTTACATCCAGGCCGACGTCTGGGTGCGCTTCCAGCGCATGCAGGGCCACGCGGTGACCTACGTCTGCGCCGACGACGCCCACGGCACGCCGATCATGCTGGCGGCGGAAAAAGCCGGCCTGACGCCGGAGGCCTTCATCGCCGGGATCAAGGTCGGCCACGAACAGGACTTTGCCGCTTTCCACATCCGTTTCGACCACTACCATTCGACCCACTCGGAGGAAAACCGGGTGCTGTCGGAGCGCATCTACCAGGCCCTCGACCAGGCCGGCCATATCACCACGCGCGAGATCGAGCAGGCCTACGACCCGGTCAAGCAGATGTTCCTGCCCGACCGCTACGTCAAGGGCACCTGCCCGAACTGCGGCACACCGGACCAGTACGGCGACAACTGCGAGAACTGCAGCGCCACCTACTCCGCGCGGGAGCTGAAGAACCCCTACTCCACGCTCTCCGGCGCCGCGCCGGAATGGCGCCCTTCCGAGCACTATTTCTTCGCGCTGTCCAGGCTGCAGCCGGCGGTGGAGGACTGGCTCGCCCATGCCGAGATCCACCCCAGCGTCAAGGCCAAGCTCAAGGAATGGACCGACGGCGGCCTCAAGGACTGGGACATTTCACGCGACGCGCCCTACTTCGGCTTCGGCATCCCCGGCAAGCCCGGCAAGTTCTTCTACGTCTGGCTCGACGCGCCGATCGGCTACTATGCCAGCCTGCTGGCCTTCCTCGGCGGCGACGCGGCGAAGCTGGAGCAGGTCATCGGCGCCGGTTCGCCGTACGAGATGTGGCATTTCATCGGCAAGGACATCGTCAACTTCCACGGCCTGTTCTGGCCGGCCATGCTGCACGGCGCGAAGCTGCGCCAGCCCACCGGACTGTCGGTCAACGGCTACCTGACCGTGGACGGCGCGAAGATGAGCAAGTCGCGCGGCACCTTCATCAAGGCGCGCACCTACCTCGACGTCGGCCTCAACCCGGAATACCTGCGCTATTACTTCGCCGCCAAGCTCGCCCCCGGCGTGGCCGACCTCGATCTCAACCTCGAGGACTTCGTGGCACGGGTCAACAGCGACCTGGTCGGCAAGTACGTCAACATCGCCAGCCGCTGTGCCGGCTTCGTCGAGAAGCTGTTCGGCGGCAAGCTGGCGGGGGACCTGCACGACGCGGAAGGCTATGGCCGCATCGCCGCCGCCGCGCCGCAGATCGCCGGGGCCTACGAGCAGCGCGATTTCGCCGAAGCCCTGCGCCGCGTCATGACGCTGGCCGACGAGGCCAACGAGTCGATCCAGCGTGCCGCGCCCTGGGTGATGGCCAAGGACGAGAGCCAGCGCGAGCGGCTGCATCAGGTCTGCACCACCTACCTCAACGTGTTCCGCCTGCTGACCCTGTACCTCAAGCCGGTGCTGCCGCAGTTGGCCGCGCAGGCCGAGCGCTTCCTCGACATCCCGCCGCTGGCCTGGGCCGACGCCGCGCAGCCGCTGCTCGGCCACGCCGTCCGCCCCTACCAGGCCCTCGTCACCCGCATCGACCCCGCGCAGATCAAGACCATGGTGGAAAGCTCCAAGGAAGACCTCGGCCCCACGGCCACGCCCGCCCCGGCCGCCCCGAAGGCCGCGACCCCGAAGGCGGCCGCCCCTGCCGCGGTTCCCGCCGCGGAGGGCACCTTCGCGTCGATCGACGACTTCGGCAAGATCGAGCTGCGCATCGCCCGCATCGACAACGCGGAAAGCGTCGAAGGCGCCGACAAGCTGCTCAAGCTCACCCTGGACCTGGGCGAGCTGGGCAAGCGCCAGGTGTTCGCCGGGATCAAGTCGCAGTATGCGCCGGAGGCCCTGATCGGCCGGCTCACCGTGGTCGTCGCCAACCTCGCCCCGCGCAAGATGCGCTTTGGCCTGTCCGAAGGCATGGTGCTGGCCGCCAGCCACGGCGACGGCAAGCCGTTCCTGCTGTCGCCGGATTCCGGCGCCGAACCGGGGATGCGGGTGAAATGATGCGCTTTTCCTTAGTCATTCCCGCGTAGGCGGGAATCCATTCTCGCCGGCCATGCAGGCCTCCCTCGCCCAGCGCATCGACGCCCTGCTGCCGCAGACCCAATGCGCCCGTTGTGGCTATGACGGCTGCAAGCCCTATGCGGACGCGATTGCCGCCGGCAGCGCGGAAATCAACCAGTGCCCGCCCGGCGGCAAAGCCACCATCGCCGCGCTGGCCGCGCTGCTCGGCCGCGCGCCGCTGCCGCTCAATCCGGCCAATGGCACCGAGCCCGCCGCAGATCTCGTAGCGGTCATCGACGAACCGGCCTGCATCGGCTGCTACAAGTGCATCCAGGCCTGCCCGGTGGACGCCATCGTCGGCGCCCCCAAACGGATGCACACCGTCATCGCCGCCGAATGCAGCGGCTGCGAGCTGTGCCTGGCGCCATGCCCGGTCGACTGCATCAGCCTGCAGCCACGCGCGGCGACCCTGCCCGCGCCCGCGGCGCAGGCCTCGTTGTGGCGCCGCCGCCATGCGGCGCGCAACACCAGGCTGGTGCGGGAACAGGAAATGCGCATGGAAGCCCGGCGGCGCCGCGCTCCAAGCCTCCGCGACCGCGCCCAGGCCTTCGATATCGCCGCGGCGATCGAGCGGGCTCGTTCCAGAAGGGGTACGGACATGCCCGTCACCGCGGCTCCGCCAACCCTTGATGGGGATGGCAAAAAGGCATGAAGCCCGCCGACATCGCCGAACTCTACCGCCGTCTCGCCGCGGCCAACCCGAACCCGCGCAGCGAACTGGAATACGGCTCGCCCTTCGAACTGCTGGTGTCCGTGGTGCTTTCCGCCCAGGCCACCGACGTCGGCGTGAACAAGGCCACCGCACGGCTCTATCCGGTGGCCAACACGCCGCAGGCGATCCTGGCGCTGGGCGAGGACCGGCTCAAGGAATACATCAAGACCATCGGCCTGTACCAGACCAAGGCGCGGAATGTCATTGCGCTTTGCCGCCAGCTGATCGAGCGGCACGGCGGGGCAGTGCCACGCAGGCGCGAGGAGCTGGAGGCGCTGCCCGGCGTCGGCCGCAAGACCGCCAACGTGGTGCTCAACGTGGCCTTCGGCGAGCCGACCGTTGCGGTCGACACGCACATCTTCCGCGTCGCCAACCGCACCGGCCTGGCCCCCGGCACCAGCCCCGACCGCATCTCGGAAAGGCTGGAAAAGATCACGCCGCTGCCCTACCGCCTGCACGCGCACCACTGGCTGATCCTGCACGGCCGCTATGTCTGCAAGGCGCGGACGCCGGAATGCTGGCGTTGCATCATCGCCGACCTGTGCCGCTACAAGCCGAAGACGCCGCCGGCGGCGGCGGAGCCCCCCGCCCTGCGCGGCAAGCCGCTGGCGCCGGCCCGGACCAAGCCCGGGGCACGCCGGCCCGCCAAGCGCTAGGCAGCCTGGCGGCGTTTAGCTGCGGAACCGGCCCTGGTTCTGCAGGAACCAGTGGTAGGTTTCGGCAATGCCCTCGCGCAGGGAGATGCGCGCCTTCCAGCCCAGGGCATGCAGCCGGCTCACGTCCATCAGCTTGCGCGGCGTGCCGTCCGGCTTGCCGGTGTCGTTGACGATGCGCCCCCGGAAGCCCACGGTGTCGCACACCAGCTGCGCCAGCTCGCGGATCGGGATGTCCTCGCCGACGCCGACGTTGATGATGTCCTCGCCCTCGTAATGCTGCATCAGGTGGACGGCCGCGTCGGCAAGATCGTCCACATGCAGGAACTCGCGCCGCGGCGTGCCGGTGCCCCACATCACCACTTCCGGCTTGCCCGAGACCTTGGCCTCATGGAACTTGCGGATCAGCGCCGGCAGCACATGCGAGTTTTCGAGGTGGAAGTTGTCGCCCGGGCCGTACAGGTTGGTGGGCATGAGCGAGATGGCGTTGAAGCCGTATTGCCGGCGATAGGCCTGGCACTGCTTGATGCCGGCGATCTTGGCCACGGCATACCACTCGTTGGTGGGCTCGAGCGGGCCGGTCAGCAGCTCGGACTCGCGCATCGGCTGGGCGGCGTGCTTGGGGTAGATACAGGATGAGCCCAGGAAAGCCAATTTCGCGGCGCCGTGCTTCCAGGCGGAATGGATGACGTTGGTCTGGATGGCCAGGTTGTCGCGCAGGAATTCCGCGGGATAGCGGTCATTGGCCTGGATACCACCGACCTTCGCGGCCGCCAGGAACACGTATTCCGGCTTCTCCGCGGCGAAAAAGGCTTCCACCGCCGCCTGCTCGGTGAGGTCCAGCTCGGCGCGGCTGCGCACGACCAGGCGACCGAAACCGAGCGCCTGCAGCCGGCGCAGGATCGCGCCCCCTGCCAGGCCATTGTGGCCGGCCACGAAAATCCGCGAATCCTTGCGCATGGCCTATTCGTTGTAGCTGTAGGCGCGGAAGCCGGCATCCTTCACCAGGGTGTCGCGCTGCGCCAGCTTCAGGTCTTCCTGGACCATCTCGCGCACCAGCTCGGCGAAGCTGGTGCGTGGCGTCCAGCCCAGCTTCTGCCGCGCCTTGGTGGGATCGCCCAGCAGGGTTTCCACCTCGGTGGGCCGGAAATAGCGCGGGTCCACCTCTACGATCGTCCGGCCGGGCCGCGCTTTCGACTCCGCCGGTGCCGCGGCAACCACGCCGACCTCGTCCACACCCTGGCCGGACCACTCGATCGAGATACCGAGGTTGCGCGCCGCCTCCTCGACGAACTGGCGCACCGAATACTGCACTCCGGTGGCAATGACGTAGTCTTCCGGCTGCTCCTGCTGCAGCATCAGCCACTGCATTTCCACGTAGTCGCGGGCATGGCCCCAGTCGCGCAGGGAATTGTAGTTGCCCAGGTACAGGCGATCCTGCAGGCCCAGGTGGATGCGCGTGATGGCGCGGGTGATCTTGCGCGTGACGAACGTCTCGCCGCGGATCGGCGATTCGTGGTTGAACAGGATGCCGTTGCAGGCATACATGCCATAGGCCTCGCGGTAGTTCACCGTGATCCAATAGGCGTAGAGCTTGGCGGCGGCATAGGGCGAACGCGGATAGAACGGCGTGGCTTCCGTTTGAGGAACCTCCTGCACCTTGCCGTACAGCTCGGAGGTCGAGGCCTGATAAAAGCGCGACTTGCGCTCCAATCCGAGGATCCGGATGGCCTCCAGCAAGCGCAGGGTGCCGACGGCGTCGCAATTGGCGGTGTATTCAGGGCTCTCGAACGAGACGGCGACGTGGCTCTGCGCGCCGAGGTTGTAAATCTCGTCGGGCTGGACTTCCTGCATGATCCGGATCAGGTTGGTCGAATCGGTCAGGTCGCCGTAATGCAGCACGAAGCGCCGCCCATGCTCCTGAGGTCCCTGGTAGAGGTGGTCGATGCGGTCCGTGTTGAACAGCGAGGCCCGGCGCTTCACGCCGTGCACCTCGTAGCCCTTATTGAGCAGGAATTCAGCGAGATAGGCTCCGTCCTGGCCGGTTACCCCGGTCAGCAGCGCGACTTTGTTGGCTGGCATTGCACTTGTCGTCCGTAGATGGTGGCCGGCCTTCGGAAACCGGCGCGTCTCGCAGGCGATTGTCACATGGCCGAGTGGGCTCTGCTCGTCGATTGCTGCATCGCGCAAACCGCCGGCACCTCCTTGGTTGAGTCGCAGCCGCAAGTCCGCGACAATCCTCGTCAATGCACGATGGTTCCGCCCCTGCTCCTCCCGCCTGGCAGCTCGCCCGCCATTTTCTGCGCGCCGGGGAGCTCCTGGAAGCGCTGGGGCTCGATCCCTGCCTGCCGGGCCTGGATCCGCAGCACCTGCGCGATTTCCCCCTGCGGGTGCCGCATGCCTTCGTTTCCCGCATGCGCAAGGGCGACCCGCGAGACCCCCTGTTCCTGCAGGTGTGGCCAGCCGGCGCCGAGGCGCTGGAGACGCCGGGCTTTACCGGCGACGCCGTCGGCGACCTGCATCGCCTCAAGCCCGGCGGCCTGATCCACAAGTACCAGGGCCGCGCCCTGGTGGTGAGCACCGGCGCCTGCGCGGTGCACTGCCGCTACTGCTTCCGCCGCCATTTCCCCTACGGCGAGCACCTCGCCTCCCGCGGCCACTGGCGCGAGACCCTGGCGGCCCTGGCGGCGGACCCCAGCATCGAGGAAGTGATCCTGTCCGGGGGCGACCCGCTGTCGCTGGATGACGATAAGCTCGCCGCCCTGGCCGCCGGCCTCGAGCGCATTCCGCACGTGCGGCGGCTGCGCCTGCACACGCGTACCGCGGTGGTGCTGCCGGAGCGCGTCGACGAGGCCCTGCTGGCCTGGCTCGGCCGCTCCCGTTTACAGAAAGTGGTGGTGCTGCACGTCAACCATCCCAACGAGATCGATGCCGCGGTGGAAGCCGCCGCCGCGCGCCTGCGGGGCGCCGGCGCCACCCTGCTCAACCAGTCGGTCCTGCTCAAGGGGGTCAACGATGATCCCGCCGTCCTGGCGGCCTTGTCCGGGCGGCTTTTTGCCTGCGGCGTTTTGCCCTACTATCTGCATCTACTCGATCGCGTCCAGGGAGCGGGGCATTTCGAGGTGAACGAAAACATCGCTGTCGAAATCATGGGGGAGCTGGCGGCGCGGCTGCCGGGTTATCTCGTGCCGCGCCTGGCGCGCGAACTGCCGGGCGCCCCGGCCAAGACCCTGCTGCCATGGTAACCGGCAAGCCCGTGACCCGGCTTCCTTCCGCCCTGCTCAGCGAGGCCTCCGGCGTGCTGCTGGTGGTCACCAGCGCCGAGGAGGTGGCCAAGCGCATCGAAAGCCACCTGCGCAACGCCGGCCATCCGCTGCGGGTGGCCTGGATCACCGACCTGGAAGACCTGCAGGACGTGCTGCAGCGCAACCCTCCCGACCTGGTGCTGTCCGACGAGAACGTCAGGAACGCCTCGCCGGAACAGGTCATCGCCGTCGCCAGCAAATTGCGGCCCGATCTGCCGGTGGTGGTCATCAGCAAGGAGCACTCGGTCGAGGACGCGGTCGCCGCCCTCGCCGCCGGCGCCCAGGATTTCGTCTCCTACGACGACCTGCGCCACCTGCGCCACCTCGAGCTGGTGGTGGTGCGCGAGTTCGTCAAGCACCACAATCTGCGCAACCTGCGCCTGACTCAGCAGCGCCTGGCCGATTTCGAGTCGCGCCACCAGCAGCTCACCGAAAACACCGCCGACGCCGTCGCCCATGTGCAGGAAGGCATCCTGGCCAATGCCAACACCGCCTTCACCCACCTGCTCGGCTACGACGACCCGGCCGAGCTGGCCGGGCAGCCGCTGATCGACCTGGTGGCCCCGGACCAGCAGGTCAAGATCAAGGAACGCCTGCGCGCGGTGCAGAAGGGCAAGCACAACGGCGAGCCGCTGGAATTGGTGCTGGCCGGGCGCAAGGGCCAGGTGCACGTCAAGGCCCAGCTGATCCTGGGCACCCAGGACGGCGAGAGCGTGATCGAGCTGCTGATCCGCGCCGAGGGCGGCAAGGGCCGTCCGGCCTCGGCCCAGGCCGCCTTCCACGGCCGCGGCGTGTTCGCGGAGGCGCTGGCGGAAGCGCCGCCGGCCGACAGCAAGGTGGTGCGCACCGCGATCCTGCTGCACATCGACGCCTTCGACGCGCTGGAGCAGCGCATCGGCCACGCCGACGCCCAGGAAGTGACCTCGCTGCTGGCTGAGACGGTGCATTCCCGCCTCGGCCCGCAGGACCAGTCGTTCGTCTTTTCCACCGACGAGCTGGCGCTGCTGGTGCAGCGCCCCAACTACAACGAAGCCGAGCAGTTCGCCGAGTTCCTGCGCAAGGAGATCTCCGGCCACATCTTCGCGGCGCGCAGCCACGAGGCGCACATCAGCCTGACCATCGCCGTGTTCCCCCTCGGCGGCCAGGAATCGCCGGAGCAGGTGATACGGCAGCTCGCCGAGGAGGCGCGCAAGACCTCCACCGGGCGCGGCGGTAACCAGATCGTGGCGCTGGGCGCCACCGCCAAGGCCAACCAGGTCGAGCGCGAGGAGGCCCGCCGCGCCGCCCAGGTGAAGAAGGCGATCGAGGAAAACCGCCTCAAGCTGGCCTACCAGTCCATCGCCAGCCTCGAAGGCGAGTCGCGCAGCCACTTCGACGTGCTGGTGCGCATGCTCGACGAGAGCGGCAAGGAATACCACGCCAGCGAGTTCCTGCCGGCGGCGCAGAAATTCAATTTGATGCGGTCGGTCGACCGCTGGGTGGTGACCCGCGCCCTCGGCGTCATCGCCAAGCGCGCCGCGTCCAAGGAAGCCTCGGTGCTGTTCGTCAAGCTGGCCGAGGACACGCTCAAGGACAACGACGGCTTCATCTCCTGGCTCAAGGCGCTGGTGCAGGAGCAGCCGCTGAGGAGCGACGAGATCGTCTTCGAGATCCAGGAAGTGGTGATCCAGAACCACGTGCGCAAGGCCAAGGCCCTGACCCAGGCGCTGCGCGAGATGGGCGCCGGCCTGGCGGTGGAGCACTTCGGCGTCGGCGCCAACTCGGCGCAGCTACTCGACCACATCCCGGCCAATTTCATCAAGTTCCACCCCTCCTTCACCCAGAAGTTCACCGAGAAGGACACGCAGAAGCGCCTGAGCGAGCTGGTCGAGGCGGCCAAGCAGCGCAACCTCAAGACCATCGTCTCCCATGTCGAGGACGCTCACGTCATGGCGCGCCTGTGGCAGATGGGCGTGAACTTCATCCAGGGCTACCACGTGCAGGAACCCGAGGTGGTGCTGCTGGCCAGCGATATCGCCGGGGGCCGCGGCTAGGCCGGCTATCATCGTTCTGGGTACGGCTGCGGGCGGAGCGCCGGGACATTCCCGGCTACAACAACAAAGAGCGTAGCCCCAGGAACGTTCATGGCCCTACCCTGCTTCAAAGCCTATGACCTCCGTGGCCGCGTCCCGGACGAGCTGAACCCCGACCTGGCCTACCGCCTGGGCCTGGCGTACGGCCAGCGCTTCTCCTCCAGGCGCGTGGTCCTGGGCCGTGACGTGCGTCACTCCAGCCCGATCCTGCTCGAGGCCGTCGCGCATGGCCTGAGCGCGAGCGGCGCCGAGGTGCTGGACCTGGGGTTGTGCGGCACCGAGGAGGTGTATTTCGCGACCTTACAGCCCGGCATCGACGGCGGCATCATGGTCACGGCCAGCCACAACCCGATGGACTACAACGGCATGAAGCTGGTGCGCGGGGGGGCCATCCCGGTGTCGGGTGACACCGGCCTGCGCGAGCTGGAAGCGGCCACCGAGGCTTCCTCCGCCACCTGCCCGGGTGGCAGCGCCCCGCGGACCCCGCTGGATCTGCGCGCCGCGTACTGCCGGTACCTGCTGGGGTATGTCGAGACGCAGCGGCTAAAGCCGCTGAAGATCGTGGTCAACGCCGGGAACGGCTCGGCCGGCCTGGTGATCGACGCGCTCGAACCCGGCTTGCCGTTCCGCTTCGTCAAGATCCAGCATGAGCCTGACGGCTCCTTCCCGCACGGCATACCCAATCCGCTGCTGCCGGAAAACCGCGCGGCGACCAGCCGGGCGGTGATCGAGCACGGCGCGGACTTCGGGGTGGCCTGGGACGGAGACTTCGACCGCTGCTTCCTGTTCGACGAAACCGGCGCGTTCATCGAAGGCTACTACATCGTTGGCCTCCTGGCGGAAGCGCTGTTGCAGCGGGAGCCGGGCGCGAAAATCATCCATGATCCGCGCCTGACCTGGAACACCATCGACATCGTCAAGGCGGCCGGCGGGCTGCCGGTGCAGTCCAAGACCGGGCATGCTTTCATCAAGGAGCGGATGCGCGCCGAGAATGCGGTATACGGCGGCGAAATGAGCGCGCACCATTACTTCCGCGACTTTGCCTACTGCGACAACGGCAACATTCCCTGGCTGCTGGTCGCGGCCCTGCTGTCGCAGACCCCCATGCGCATGTCGCAACTCGTCGGCGAACGCCAGCGGCGCTTTCCCGTTTCGGGCGAGATCAACCGCAAGGTCCGCGACATCGCTGCCGTCCTCCGGCAGGTCGAGCGGCGCTACGCCGCACAGGAGCCGCGCATCGAGCGGATCGACGGCCTGTCGCTGGAATTTCCCAACTGGCGCTTCAACCTGCGCGGCTCCAACACCGAGCCGGTGCTGCGCCTGAACGTCGAATCCCGTGGCGATCAGGAACTGATGCGGCAAAGGACGCAGGAACTGCTGGCACTCATCGACGCCGCCTGAGCCTCCAAAAAATGTCCAGACAAGCTCCGACAATCGTCCCCGTATTCCTAGCCGGTGGTTCCGGAACACGGCTGTGGCCGCTTTCGCGGGAACAGTATCCGAAGCAGTTCCTGCGCCTGACCGACGAATGGTCGCTGCTGCAGCACAGCGCGCGGCGCGGCCAGAGCCTGCCGGGCGCAACCCCGCCGCTGTTGATCTGCAACGAGGCCCACCGCTTTCTCGTCGCCGAGCAGCTGCGCCAACTCGGCACCAAAGACGCGGAAATCCTGCTCGAGCCGGAGGGCCGCAACACCGCCCCGGCGGCCGCTGCGGCCTGCCTGCTGGCGCAGCAGCGCTACGGTCCCGAGGCGCTGATCTTCATCATGGCGGCGGACCACCTCATTGCCGACCTCGAGGCATTCGGTGCCGCAGTGCAAACTGCCGTGACGCTGGCAACAGGCGGGCGGCTGGCCACCTTTGGGATCAGGCCAAGCCGCCCCGAAACAGGCTTCGGCTACCTGAAAAAAGGCCCAGCCCTGCCGGGCGGCGGCCACGTCGTCAGTGCCTTCGTCGAAAAACCGGATGCCGAGCTCGCCGGCGCCTACGTCGCCAGCGGCGAATATCTGTGGAACAGCGGCATGTTCCTGTTCAAGGCGCAGGCCTTCCTCGACGAACTGCAGCGGTTCGAGCCGGCAATGCTCGGCTACTGCACCGAGGCCGTGGCCAAGGCCAAACGCGACCTCGATTTCATCCGCCTCGACAGCACTTCGTTCAAGGCCGCGCGCGCCGACTCCATCGACTACGCGGTCATGGAAAAGACCACCGCTGCCGCGCTGGTCGAGATGGATGCAGGCTGGGACGATGTCGGCTCCTGGACGTTTCTGCAGACCCTGCCGCGCGATGCCCACGGCAACTATGCGCACGGCGACGTGGTGCTCGAGGAGAGCGTCGACACCATGGTCCACGCCGAGGACCGGCTGGTGGCCGGACTGGGGTTGCGCGATTTGATCATCGTCGAGACCCGGGATGCCGTGCTGGTCGCCCACCGAGCCCGTTCCCAGGAAGTAAAGCGCATCGTGGCGCGGCTCAAGCAGGGCAAACGCAAAGAGGTGGACAGCCATACCGTGGTGCATCGCCCTTG
>Ga0209233_1000954_pt1 | contig 12514 bp, 13 predicted proteins | sample AraplaCL_Cvi_mCL_FD_184269 | JGI IMG/M metagenome (GOLD analysis project Ga0209233, IMG submission 184269) | Arabidopsis root microbial communities from the University of North Carolina, USA - plate scrape CL_Cvi_mCL (SPAdes) (version 2) | ecosystem: Host-associated > Plants > Roots > Endosphere... | reverse complement strand
ACGCGCTGCTCGCCATGTTCGGCGTCAACGGCACCAACTGGCTGCAGAACACCACCTGGGCCATGCCCGCCGTGTCGCTGGTGATCGTCTGGCTGCGCCTGCCGCTCGGCATCATCCTCTATTTGGCAGCGCTGCAGCAGATCAATTCGTCCCTGCTCGAGGCGGCCGAGATCGACGGCGCCAACTCCTGGCAGAAGCTGGTGCACGTGATCTGGCCCAACGTCCGGCCGGTAACCTTCATGATCCTGATCATCAACCTGAGGGGCATCATCTTCGACTCGTTCGACGTGGTGCAGGTGATGACCGGCGGGGGGCCGCTCGATTCCACCGACATCCTCATCAAGTACATCTACGACCTTGCCTTCGCCCAGCTGCGGCTGGGCTATGCCAGCGCCCTGTCGACGATGCTGTTCATCATCGTGGCGGTCCTAGCCCTGGTCTTCACCCCGCCGCAAAACCCGAGGGCCGTCCGATGATCGCTGGACATCCCTGGCGCCGCCGCGCCCATGTCGCCGCCGTCGTCGCCATCGGCCTGATCATGGCGGCGCCGTTCTACCTGCTCATCATCACCGCCCTGAAGACGCCGCAGGAAGCGGTCGGCTTCCCGCCGACCTGGTACCCGCACCAGATCCGATGGGAAAATGTCGGCGATGCGCTCGGCCTCCTCAACGTCACCTCGGTCGTCAACTCGGTGATCTTCACGGTCGCAGTGACGGCCTGCCAGCTGGTGCTCGTCGTCACGACCGGCTTTGCCATCGCCAAGATGCCCTTCCCCGGCCGCGGACCGCTGCTCTGGCTCTACGTGATCACGCTGTTCGTGCCGTTCCAGGTGGTGCTGATCCCGACCTTCATCATCGTGCGGGACCTCAACTGGATCGACTCCTACTGGGGCCTCATCGTGCCCGTGGTGGCGCAGACGAGCTTCGGCGTCTTCATCTTCCGCCAGTTCTACGTCTCGATGCCCGATGAACTGCTCGATGCGGCCCGGATCGACGGCGCCAACTGGGGCGACATTTTCGTGCAGGTGGTGCTGCCGCTCTCGGGTCCGCCGATCGCGGCCTATGTCGCGGTCACCGTGCTGACGGCGTGGAACATGTATATCTGGCCGCTGATCTCGACCACAGTCAACGAGATGCGGGTACTGCCGCTGTCGATCGCCGCGCTCGCTACGCCGTCCTCGCAGGTCCCGGCCAACATCGCGATGATGGCGGTGCTGGTCTCGACCCTGCCGATCATCGTGATTTTCGTCTTCTGCCAGCGCTATTTCGTCAACGGCCTGGGCGGCGCGCTGAAGGAGTAGGTGGTCGTGTTTGGGAGTAGAGCATGAACAGCGTGCCAGTGTGCCTCGTGGGATGTGGCGGCATGGGCAGTCGCCACGTGCAGGGCTTTGCGGCCTTGCAGCGTTCGGGACTAGCCAATGTCGATCTCGTCGCCGTCTGCGATGTGCGGCAGGACAATGCCGACCGGGTGGCCAACGAGGCCGAGGCGTCGCTCGGGCGACGGCCGAAGACCTTTCTCTCCGTCGCCGAAGCCATCGCCGATCCCTCGATCGCCGCCTTCGACGTGGTGACCGAAGCGTTCAGCCACCTGTCGGTGGTGCTGCCGGCGCTCGAGGCGGGAAAGCACGTTCTGTGCGAGAAGCCGCTGGCGCTGACCGTCCGCTCGTGCCGGACGCTGATCGATGCCGCCGAGCGTCGCCGCGTGGTGCTGGCGACGGCCGAGAATTATCGCCGCGACCCCACCAACCGGCTCGCCAAGGCCGTCATCGATTCCGGCCTGCTGGGTCCGATCCACCTGATGGTGCAGACGATGATCGGCGGCACCGACCGCATCATCATCACGCCGTGGCGGCACTTCAAGGACAAGGGCGCCATCGGGCTCGACATGGGCGCCCACCTGACCGACATCGTGCAATACTATTTCGGGCCGTTTGCCACCGCTTACGGCAAGGGCTTCATTGCCGAGCCCGTCCGCCGCCGGCAGGAAAAGCCGGAGATGCAGACGGAAGCCTATCTGAAGCGCTTCCTCGAGATTCCGGCCGAGATCACCGCGACCGGGGAGGATTCGTTCGTCGCCACCTACACCATGGCGTCGGGGCTGCTGGTGCAGATGTCCTATGTCGCGTCGGGCCCCGGCAAGGGCTGGACACAGCGCACCGTGCACGGACGGAACGGCTCGCTCGAAATCTTCAACGACCGCACCGGCAAGGCACCGATCCTCCATCTGGCGGACGGCGACATCACCGGGCGGGCTTTGGCCGACAAGGTAGGCTTCACGCTCGATGCGCTGACCGAGCGGCTCTATGGCAGCGAGATCGCCTACGATAAGCCGTGGGCGGAGATCGACGCCGGGCTCTTGGCGATCGAAATCCACGACTTTGCCGCCGCCATCAGCGAAGGGCGGCCGCCGGAGGTCGACGGCTGGGGCGGCCTTACCGCCGTCGCCTCGGTGCTCGCCGCCTATGAAAGCGGCCTCAGCGGCAGGGCGGTGAGCATGGACGACGTGCTTGAAGGCCGCATCTCTGCCTATCAGGACGAGATCGATGCGGCGCTTGGCCTGTTGCCCGGCACCACCTCGAACGCGGCGTGAGGCGGGCATGAGCGATCTTTCAGCCCTCGATGACCTGCCGATCATGCAGCAGCTCGGGCCCAAGCAGGTGGCGTTCGTGGTACGCGACCTCGAGGCGGCGGCGCGGCAATGGTGGGACGTGCTGCGTATCGGGCCGTGGACGGCATGGGAATACACCCCGGCCTTCCTCAAGGAGATGACCTATCACGGTGCGCCAGCGCAGTTCGGGCTCAAGCACGCCCTCGCCTGGAAGGACGGGGTGCAGTTCGAGCTGGTGCAGCCGACCGCCGGCCCCTCGATCTTTGCCGACCAGCTCGAGATGAGCGGCGAAGGGCTCAACCACCTCGGCATCCATGTGATGGAAAATCACGCCCAGGCGGTCGCCGAAATCCTCGCCGCCGGCTTCACTTGCGTGCAGAGCGCCAAGGGGTTCGGTGCCAATGGCGACGGCGCCTTCGCCTATTTCAGCTCGCCGAAGCTCAACGGCCTGATCCTCGAGCTGATCGGCCCGCCGAGCGTACGCCGCGAGCCGCTTTTTATCTATCCGCATCCCCAGGAAGCCCAAAAGTGAAGATCGAAAAGGTCGAAACCTTCGTCGCCCACAACTGGATGTTCGTCCAGATCACCACCGACTCCGGGATCACCGGGGTGGGCGAATCCACCTTCTTCGGCTTTCCCGATGCCACCGCGCTGGTGGCAGAGGCATTCGGCAAGCGGCTGATCGGCGAGGACCCGGCGCGTATCGAGTTCCACAACCTCAGCCTCCACCGCGCCTATTCCATGCGCGGCATGGCGATCGGCGGGGCGATCTCGGCGATCGACCAGGCGCTGTGGGACATCAAGGGCAAGCGCCTGCAGGCGCCGGTCTGGGACCTGCTCGGCGGGCGGGTGCGCGACAAGGTGCGCGCCATGCTGGTCGTCCCCTACGGCACGAGCGAGGAGGTGGTCGCCAGCTCGAAGCAGGCGGTGGCCGATGGCTACACCGCGCTCAAGATCATGGTCTACCAGCCCGAGCACCATCTGATGGCGTTCGGCGCCAAGGTGAAGGACATGGTGGAGCGGATGGCGGCGCTGCGCGAGGCGCTCGGCTGGGAAGTCGAGCTCGGCATCGAGCTGCACCGCAACATGGCGCTGGGCGAATCGATCGCGGCGATCCGCGAGTTCGAGCAGTTCCGCCCGCTGTTCGTCGAAGACCCCATTCCGCCCGACAGCGTGCTGTCGTTCGGCGAGGTCGCCGAGAAGGCGCGCGTGCCGATGGCGGCGGGCGAGCGCAACACCTCGATCTGGGAGTTCCGCGAATACGTCGAGCACGGCGGGGTGCATCACATCCGCCCCGATGTCGGCATCGCCGGCGGTATTACCGGGACGCGCAAGATCTGCGCCCTGGCCGAGGCGCATCACCAGGGCATCATTCCGCATGCCGTGCCGTCGGGGCCGGTCGCGACCGCGGCGCAGGTGCAGCTCGGCTTCGCCGTCCCCAACTGGGAAGTGATCGAGCACCAGCTTCAGGACCGCGCGCCCTGGACGAAGGCGGTGAAGGCCATCGTCCCGGTGGTCGACGGCCACTGGCTGCCCAACGAGACGCCCGGCCTCGGCGTCGAGCTCGACATCGAAGGGCTGAAGACCATTCCAGTGCTCAGCAAGGTGCCGCTGACGGCGCTCAAGACCGACGGCTCGGTGGCGTTCCGGTGACCCGATGATCGTCGACAGCCACACCCATGCCTGGTCCCGCTGGCCCTACCAGCCGCCGGTACCCGATGCGCCCACCCGCGGCTCCGCCGAGCAGCTCATCTACGAGATGGACCTCAACGGCGTCGATCGCGCCGTCATCGTTTCAGCACGCATCGACGAGAACGACGACAACAACGACTATGTCGCAACAATGTTGCGACGTTTCGCGACGCGGCTGCACCAGTTTGCCGACGTCGACTGCGTCTGGATGCCCGAGCACCACCAGCCCGGCGCCGTCCGGCGCCTCGAGGAAACGGCCGACCGCCTGCCGATCGACGGCTTCACCCACTACGTGGCGAGCGACAATGACGGCTGGTTCCTTTCCGACGAGGGCCGGGCCTTTTTCCGTGTCGCGGCCGAGCGGGACCTCATCGCCTCCATCGCCATGTCGCCCGCCTGGGCAGCCGATCTCGGCCAGATCGCCGATGCCAATCCGGGCCTCGTCATCCTGCTGCACCACATGGCCGGCATCCGGGCGAGCGACACCCGCGCGGCGCTCGAGGCCGTTGCCGGGCTCGCCGCGCGGCCGAACGTCTACATCAAGCTGTCGGGCTTTCACTATGCCGCCGACGATGGCCGGGGCTTCGATTACCCCCATCCCGAGGCCATGTGGATCGCCGAAGGCCTCTATCGTGCCTTCGGTCCCAGGCGGCTGTGCTGGGGCTCCGATTTTCCCGCCCTCACCCGCCACATGACCTACCGGCAGGCGCTCGAAGTCGTTCGCACGCATTGCCGTTTTCTCGCTCCCGGCGATCTCGACTGGATCCTCGGCGACACGCTCGACGGCCTACTCCGCGCGGCCGCTTCGAAAAGGAACACCCGATGACGAAGGCCATGACGTCCAGTTCGCTCTTCAGATCGATCAATCCGGCGAATGGCGAAGCCTTCGGCGCCTTCGCGCTGCACGAGGAGGCCGCCATCGAGGCGGCGCTCGACCGCTCCGCCGCGGCCTGGCGCGCGGTGACGGCTCTGGGCGTCGACGGCCGGGCGCGGCTGCTACGCGCCGTGGCCGATCGGTTCGACGCCGAAATCGAGACGCTGGCCCGGCTGATGACGGCCGAAATGGGCAAGCCCATCGCGGAGGCGCGTGGCGAAGTGCGCAAATGCGCCCTGACCTGTCGCACCACGGCGGAGCTGGGGCCCGGCTGGCTGGCGCCGGTCGAGGTCAAGGCCCCGACCCGGGCGGCCCGGGTCCGCTTCGAGGGCCTGGGCCCGATCTTTGCCGTGATGCCGTGGAACTTCCCGTTCTGGCAGGTGGTTCGGTTCTTCGCCCCGGCGTTCCTTGCCGGCAACACCACGGTGGTCAAGCACGCCGAAAACGTGCCCGCCTGCGCCGAAGCACTCGAGCGCATCTTCCGCGAGGCCGGGGTGCCCGACGGCACCGTCACGAACCTGCGTGTCGACCATCCGACGGCGGCCCGCATCATTGCCGACGAGCGCATCCGCAGTGTCACCGTCACGGGGAGCGTCCGGGCGGGCCGAGCCATCGCCGCGGTGGCAGGCGGCGCCGGCAAGAAGGCGGTGCTCGAACTGGGCGGGTCGGACCCGTTCATCGTCTTTGCGGATGCCGATTTCGACGCGGCTGTAAAGACCGCAGTGGCGGCAAGGCTCACCAATTCGGGCCAGAGCTGCGTCTGCGCCAAGCGCTTCCTCGTCGAGCGCAGCATCGCGGGACAATTCACCGAGGCGTTCGTTGCAGCGGCTGCGGCCTACGGCGTGGGCGATCCGATGGACGAGGCCAACGCCATCGGCCCGATGGCGCGCAGCGACCTGCGGGCCGGCCTCACCAACCAGCTCGAGCGAAGCATTGCCGGTGGCGCAAAAGTGGCCTTGCCGGGGGGCAGCGTCGAGGGGCCGGGGTTCTACTTTTCCCCGGTCGTGCTCACCAACGTGGCCGACGACAACGTCGCTGCGCAGGAGGAACTGTTCGGGCCGGTCGCACCCATCCTGCCCTTCACCGACGAGGCCGATGCCATCCGCATCGCCAACAACTCGGAATTCGGGCTCGGCTCATCCGTCTGGACCCGGGACGAAGCGCGTGCGGCGCGCCTCGAGGTCGCGATCGAGGCGGGCGCAGTGTTCGTCAACGACATGGTGCGATCCGACGGGCACATCTCGTTCGGCGGCATCAAGTCTTCCGGCTATGGCCGTGAGCTGGGGCTGGTGGGCACGCACGAATTCACCAACGCCAAAACGGTCTGGATCGCCTGATGAGCACCACCTCCACGCCGCAACGGCCGGTTCGCATCGGATTTGCCTGCAACCAGGAAACCTATGAGCGAATGGCGACCTCCGAAGCGGTGGCGACGCTGTCGGCAATCGGACCGTTCACACACCACCTCTGCAACGAGGCCTCCGCCTGGGAGTCCGCGCCGCCGGCCAATCCGGCCGCCATCGACGCGCTGGTCGCTTTCGGCAAGGAAGTGGATGCGCTGCTGGTCTGCCATGGGTCGCCGCGCCTCACCGGCGAGATCTTCGATCGCCTGCCCAACCTGAAGTTCGTCGCGGAAGTGGAAGGCGACCGGTTCAGCCAGCGCATCGACCTGCCCGCGGCCTCGGCGCGCGGCATCACCGTAGTGGATACGACCAACGGCTCGTCCTACCCGGTGGCCGAGTGGGCCTTGGCTATGGCCCTGATCGGGCTGCGGAACGCCGGCTCGCTGTTCCGCCGCATGATTGCGGGCGAGGTGCTGTTCAAGAGCTGGAGCGACCGCGTCAACGATCCCGGCTTCGATGGCGAACTCACTGGACGCCGGGTCGGGCTGATCGGTTGCGGCTATATCGGCCGACGGCTTCTCGAACTGCTGGCGGCGTTCCATTGCGACATCTACGCCTTCGACCCCTACGCGCCGCGGGTTCTGGCCGACATCTACGACATCACCCTGACCTCGCTCGACAACGTGATGGGTCAGGACGTGGTGATCTCGCTGGTGCCGCTGACACCGGAGACGCAGCGGATGATCGGAGCACCGGAGCTCGACCTGCTGCGGCCGGGCGCCGTGCTGGTCAACGTCTCGCGCGGCGCGGTGATCGATCCCGATGCGCTCGTGGCGCGGCTCGGCCGAGGCGACGTGGTCGCCGCGCTCGACGTCTTCGATCCCGAGCCACTGCCGGCCGGCTCGCCGCTGCGGCAAATGCCCAACGTCTTCATGACGCCCCATATCGCCGGGGTCACGGCGGCGTGCGGGCCGCGCTTCCTGACGCTGGCCGCCGATGAGATCGCCCGGCACTTCGCCGGTCACCGGACGCGCCACGACCTCGTGCCGCGCGCGGCGGTGACCTCATGAAGTTCGGCTATTGCGTGCCGGCCTTCGCGATGCCGGGAGCAAACCTGTTTCGCACGCCCAACGTCGCCGACATCCGCGATGTGGACGTGGTCGGCAACGCACGTCGGGCGGAGGAACTCGGCTTCGATTCCATCTGGGTCTGTGATCACCTGATGCTCGGGCGCGACCGCGCGGTGCTCGAGGGCTGGACGACACTGGCGATGATCGCCGGCGCGACGCGTCGTGCCCGACTGGGGCTGATCCATCAGGCAAACCTCTTTCGCGAACCCGCCATCGCCGCCAAGATGATGGCGACGCTCGACCGGCTGTCGGGTGGCCGGTTCATCCACTTCTTCGAAGCCGGCATGGCCAAGCCCGAACAGTTTGCCTATGGCCTCGACTGGGACGACGACCATGGCAAGCGGGTCGAGCGGCTCGAGGAAGCGATAGGCCTCATCCGCGCGCTCTATGATGCCGATGGCCTGATCGATTTTGCCGGCCCGCACTATCGGCTGCATCAGGCGGGCCTCTCGCCCAAGCCGCTGCAGAAGCAGGTGCCGCTTTGGCTCGGCGAAGCCTTTCCCTGGGTCATCGAGCTGACGGCACGACTCGCCGATGGCTGGAATTCGACCCCCGTGACACTCGATGAGCTCCGCCGCCGACTCGCCTTGCTCGACGCCGCCCTGGCGCGACAGGGTCGTCAGCGCTCGGCGCTCGAAATCAGTTTCGAAACCCAGATCCTCGTCGCCCCGGACCTGCCGGCGTTGCGCGACAAGCTCGCCGCCCTTGTCGAGCGCGGTCGCGAGGCCGGCGAGGAGCCGAAGCCCGAGGTCGCCGACTTCGTCGCCGGCCGGACCGATGGGCTGCCCGACTGGATGACCGGCCCCTGGATCGTCGGCACCGCCGAGACCGCGCTTGCAAGGATCGGCGAACTCCGGGCGGCCGGGGTCGATCACCTGATGCTGTGGTTCATGGACGCGCCGGAGGCCGACGGCATGACCTATTTCATGACGGAGGTGGCGCCCCGCGCAAAGTGAGCGCCGGGTGATTATATTTGCAGCGGAGAGCCAAAGCCGGGTATTTGACCATTTGGTCCACCCGGGCGGAGATGACGGCCAGGCATGATCGAGGAGACGGAGACTCGCGGCAAGGTGGTGCCGGCGCTGGTTCGCACCAAGCGGATCCTCGATGCGCTGTCTGCGGGCGGCAAACCCAAGGGCGTCTCCGAGCTGGCGCGGATGCTGGATCTGCCCAAGAGCACGGTGCATGGGCTCTGCCACACGCTGGTCGATCTCGGGCTAATGATCAAGGTCGGGCCGTCGCAATTCGCCGTCGGGCCGCATGTCCTCGCCTGGGCCAACGCCTTCGAGGGCCAGAGCGACCTCACGCAGGAATTTCTCCGTATCGCCGATTCGATCGATCCGACCCTGGTCGCCAAGGAAGCGATCAACCTGTCGATCATGACGGGTACCGAGGTAATGTATGTGGCGTGCAGGCGCGGCACCGACCCGCTCGGCGTGAGCTTCAGGCCCGGCGTCCGGCTGCCCGCCCCGTTCACCGCCACCGGCAAAGCCATGATGTCGACCATGCGCCAAGCCGATGTCGAGCGGCTCCTCGGCAACACCTGGCCGGAGCCCTGGACCCGCAACAGCGTGCGCAGCCTCGATGCGCTGCTGCTCGAACTCGAGGAGACCCGGGCACGCGGTTACTCGATCGACAATGGCCAGTTGCGAGAAGCGATGGTCTGCTTCGGGGCGCCGGTATTCAACGCCAGCGACGACCACGCGGTGGCGGGGCTCGCCATCGGCTTGCTGTCAGGCGAGGTGAACCAGGCCTCCACCGAGCGGGTCAGCCGTGCCGTCCGCCTCATCGCCGATCGCCTGTCGCACCGGCTCGGCGGCCGGACAAACTGACGCTTCAGCGGCCGCAACTCGTTGACATCGCAGCGTTTGCATGAGATGTTCAATACAGAGAAAATCGTTCAACTCAATGAACGATCGCCTGTTACGGAGGAGACTCGGATGATCGTGCTGATCGCGAAGTACCACACCAAGCCCGGCAACGTGCCCAAGGTGCTCGAAGAACTGAAGAAGATGAAGCCGCTGGTCGAAAAGTCCGAGCCCGGCTGCAAGTTCTACCAGGTCTCCCGCTCGACCGAGAACGAGAACCTCATCGTGCTCTACGAGCACTACGCCGACCAGGCCGCCCTGGCTGCCCATCGCGAGACCGCCCACTTCAAGTCGATCATCGAGGGCACGGTGATCCCGCTGCTCGAAAAGCGCGAGCGCGAGCTCTACGAACTGGCGATTTCCTGAGCGGGCGATGCGCCTCGTTAGCTTCATCGTCGCAACGCCCGTCGGTCAGCTGACCCGCATCGGCGCAGTCACGCCGGGCGGCCGCTATGCCGATCTCGAGGCCGGCTACCGCACCCTGCTGGTCGCCGGCGGGCTTTCCCTCGCCGGGGCGAAGCGCCTGAGCGCAGCCATGATGCCCGCCGACATGGTTGCCTTTATCGAGAACGGGAGCGCCGGGCTCGATGCGGCGCGCCGGACGCTCGATTGGATCGCCGGCGCCGGCGAGACGGCGGCCGATGGTAGCCGTCTCAGCTACGCGCCCGAAGAGGTGACGCTGCTGGCGCCGATCCCGCGCCCGCCGCTGATCCGCGATTTCATGGCGTTCGAGGCGCACCTCAAGAACATCTACCCCAGGCTGGGGCGCGACATTCCGCCCGCCTGGTATGAATTGCCCGTCTACTACAAGGGCAATCCCTCGGCGGTGGGGGCGGATGGCGATGTCGTCGACATGCCTGCCTATGCGGAACGGCTCGATTTCGAGTTCGAATTCGCCGCCGTCATCGGCCGCGGTGGGGCCGATATTTCACGCGAGACGGCCATGGGGCACATCTATGGCTACATGATCTACAACGACTTTTCGGCCCGCGACATCCAGCAGCGGGAAATGTCGGTGGGGCTCGGGCCAGCCAAAGGCAAGGATTTTCGTCGCGGCCACGTGTTCGGCCCATGGCTGGTGACGGCGGACGAAATTGCCGACGTCTATGCCCTCGGCATGAAGGGGTGGGTCAACGACAAGCTCTGGACCGAGTCGAGCACGAGCACGATGCACTGGCGATTCGACCAGATGATCGCACACGCCTCGACCAGCGAGACGCTGGTTCCGGGCGAGATCTTCGGCAGTGGCACGGTGGGCGGCGGCTCGGCAGCCGAAATGGGCGGCCACCTGTCGCACGGCGACCGAGTGGTGCTCCAGGTCGACGGGCTCGGCACGCTCACCAATACGGTCGGTTGAACGCCGTGCCGGCGGGGATCGACTTCACGGGTCGCACGCTCTGGCTCTCAGGAGCCAATGGCGTCATCTCGCGCGCCATCGCCCGGCAGTTCTTCGAACTCGGCGCCAGCTGCGTGCTCACCGACCTCAACGACGCAGCCTTAGTGGACTTCGCGGCGGAGCTCGATCCGGCCGGACAACGCATCACGACGCTGAAGCAGGACGTGACCAGTTCGGCAGACGCCGAGCGCGTCGCGGCGGTCATCCGCCAGCGCTTCGGCCGGCTCGATTTCCTGGTCACGAGCGCCGGTCTCTATCGCGACCAGATGATCGAGGGGATGAGCGACGCGCAGTGGCGGCAGGACGTGGGCGTCAACCTCGACGGCGTGTTTTATTGCTGCCGTGCCGCGAAGCCCCTGCTCGCCAAGGGCGGCGCCATCGTCAACGTCGCCTCGATGTCCGGCCACAAGGGCAGCTACATGCACGCCCCCTACGCCGCCTCGAAAGGCGCGGTGCTGGCCCTTACCCGCACCCTGGCGCTCGAACTGGCGCCCGACATCCGCGTCAACGCCGTATCGCCCGGCCTGATCGATACCCCGCTGGTCAAGCCGTTGCTCGATCGCTCCGGTCCCGAACTGATCCGGTCGACGCCGCTGCGCCGCCTGGGGCGGGCCGATGAAGTGGCGAGCGCCGTGGCGTTCCTCTGCTCCGACTGGGCCAGCTTCATCACCGCCGAAACGCTGCATATCAATGGCGGCATCTACATCGCCAGCTGATCGCGGCCACGGATGAAGTCGCGGCCCGCTGCCCCGACGATGAGGCAGCGCGCGGCTCGCTTCAGCCGCCGCGCGGACTTCGCGTCCCCGGATTCATCACCGATGAAAGACTGAGGCCACCGTCGGAGACGAGGACGGCGCCGGTGGTGTGCCGATTGTCGGGGGAAGCGAGGAAGACAACGTCGCGGGCGACATCTGCCGCGTCGATGACGAGGCCGGTCGGGATGGCGGCGCGGGTGCGCCGCTCGAGCGCCGGGTCGCGCCGGAACAGTTCCCGCGACAGGCCGGCATCGACGATCCCCGGCGCCACCTCGTTGACCAGGATGCCGTCGGCGGCGTGGTCGAGCGCAAAGGTCTGGCAGAGGGCGCGCAGCCCGGCCTTGGTCGCCGAATAGGCCCCGATGTGCGGGTGGGGCGCATCGGCGGCCCACGACCCGACAAAGACGAGGCGACCGCGCGTGCCGTGCCGGAGCATGCGGCGAATGACGGCCCTGGCGGTAAAGAAGGCGCCGGTCAGGTTGACGTCGACGACGTCCTGCCAGTCGGCGTCGGAGGTATCGACCAGCCGGGCCGGCCGCGAAATGCCGGCGCAAACAACGCCGATCGTCACGGGGCCCGCGGCGGCTTCGGTCCGGTCGAGCCACGCCTCGATCGAGGCCGGTTGCGTCACGTCAAGCGCTGGAAGGTCGCCGCCGACGGCCCTGGCGCCGTGGGCGGCGAAGCTCTCCACGATCGCCGCGCCGATGGCGCCGCCGGCGCCAGTAACGACGGCAATTTCGGTCGACCAGTTGGCCATGGCGCTAGACCAGTGGGGCTTCACGGCCCGGATTGAGCCCGATGCCGGCGGTCATGGTGCGGGGGTCGAGGACCGCGAGCCACGCGCCGTTC
>Ga0209233_1000952_pt1 | contig 12546 bp, 10 predicted proteins | sample AraplaCL_Cvi_mCL_FD_184269 | JGI IMG/M metagenome (GOLD analysis project Ga0209233, IMG submission 184269) | Arabidopsis root microbial communities from the University of North Carolina, USA - plate scrape CL_Cvi_mCL (SPAdes) (version 2) | ecosystem: Host-associated > Plants > Roots > Endosphere... | reverse complement strand
AATCACCTCATCGCCGCTACCAATTTCCAACGCGGCCAAGGCGAGCTGCAGGGCGGTCGTGCAATTCGCTACGGCACACGCGTGCGGGGCACCGACCTGGGAAGCGAACTCGCGCTCGAATGCGGCGACCTGCGGCCCTTGCGAGAGCCAGCCCGATAGCACGACTTCGCGGGCAGCGTCAGCCTCCGCCTCGGCCAGAAGGGGTGCCGCAATCGGAATCACGACGCCGCCGCCTGTCCTTGACGGACCGTCGCGTCACGTTCGGTGCGCCACCATTTCACCAGGTCTGCAAGACCCTGCTCAAGTGAAACCGCGGTACGGAAGCCCAGCAGGCGCTCCGCCTTGCCCGTGGATGCCAGCCGACGCGGGACCGGGTTGACCGAGCGCTCAGGTGCCAATTCGGGCGCGAGGCCGCGGCGCCCCATCACCGATGCGAGAGCTTCAGCGAGTTGGATCAAACTGGTCTCGGTACCGCTGCCGATGTTAAAGACCTCATCGGTAACCTTTGCCCTGGCCGCGAGAATATTGGCCCGCGCGACGTCGCGGACGTGCACGAAATCCATGGTTTGATGGCCATCACCAAAGATGATTGGACACAACCCTGCTTCGAGCCTCTCCATCCACCTGATCAACACTTCGGTGTACCGCCCGTGGATATCCATGCGGCTGCCATAGACATTAAAATAGCGAAATGCCACGTAGTCGAGGCCGCTTACATCATTGAAGGCCCGCAGCAGCCCTTCGTTAAACGCTTTGGCCGCGCCGTAGAGAGTTCGGTTATTATACGGATTTTGCCGCTCGGTCGTTGGAAACTCCTCGGCCATACCGTAGACGGAGGCGGACGATGCTGCGATGATCTTCTCGATGTCGTATTTGGTGCACAGCTCGAGCAGGTCGAAGGTGGCGTCCACCATGACTTCTTTGGCAAGGCGCGGTTCGGTTGCACAATGAGTGATGCGCAGGGCAGCCTGGTGAAAGACGATATCGGCGGACTTGACCAACGCCTCCATCAGCTTGCGATCGCGTATGTCGCCATGAACCAACCGCACCGGTCCACGGCCGAGCGCCCGCCGTACATTTTCAGGCCTGCCCCTGACCATGTTGTCGAGGGCGACGATTTCGATGCAGCCCTCGTCGCAGAGCAGATCAACGATATGCGAGCCGATGAATCCCGCCCCGCCGGTGACCAGAACCCGTTTTCCCTTGAGATCGATCAAGACGCTCTCCTATTGTGGGACCTTGCCATGAGGTCTTGTGAAGTTTGGTCTTCGGCGCTAACCGGCCGGCTGGAGGATGATGTCGCCAGACACGCCAATGTCGATACGACTTCGGCCACCTGTTCCGGCAGCAACTCTGGATAGACCGGAAGTGAAAGGAATTCGTTTGCAAGCATCTCGGTGACAGGAAGATCGCCGGGCCGATAGCCGAGTTCCGCATATGCTTTCTGCAGGTGCACCGGAACGGGGTAGTGAATTCCGGCGCCGATGCTCGCCTCACGCAACCTCTTCAGGGCCTCCTCGCGCTGCGGCAACCTGATCGCATACACGTGGTAGACGTGGCGGCTGTGCCAAGGCGGCTCGGGGTGAGCGAATGGAAGGCTCGATAGCAACGCATCGTATTGCCGGGCGATCGTACGTCGCGCCTCTGTCCAGGATTCGATGTGACGCATCTTCACGTTCAGTACCGCGCCCTGAATGCCGTCCATCCGATAGTTGTATCCGGCGATAACGTGGTCGTATTTTGCCTCCTGGCCCCAATCGCGCAGCAATGCCACGCGGCGCGCGAATTCGGGCCGGTTCGTTACGACTGCTCCTCCTTCGCCAAATGCGCCCAGATTTTTGCCGGGATAGAAGCTGAAGCATCCGAGATCGCCAATCGAGCCGGCGCGGCGGCCCCTGTATTCCGCACCGTGGGCCTGCGCCGCGTCCTCAATGACCACCAGGCCATGGCGACGGGCGATCGACATGATCGGATCCATCTCGGCCATCAGTCCGTGAAGGTGAACGGGTAGGATCGCTTTCGTTCGCGGCGTTATCGCGGCCTCGATGGCGGCTGGATCCATTGTCCATGTTGCCGGATCGACATCGACGAACACCGGCTTGGCGCCGCTGTAGAGAATGGCCGCGGTTGTCGCGACGAACGTCATCGACACGGTGATGACTTCATCGCCCGGTCCAATGCCTGCCGCGAGCAGCGCCAAATGAAGCGCCGATGTCCCACTGTTCACTGCGCGACAATGGGCCGTCTGGCAATAATCCGCAAAACGTTGCTCGAACGCCGTCACCTCCGACCCCTGCACAAACTCCGCACTGTCGATAACCCGTGCGACTGCCGCGTCGATGTCGAACTTGATCTGGCTGTATTGGGCTTTCAAATCCAGAAATGGTATCAATGTATGACCTCAGAGCTTGTCGAGATTTAAAATATTTAAACTATTATTATTCTAATTAATCAAGCATTAAATCGGCGCAATGGATATTGAGGACTCAACTCGTAAAGATGGTTTATGGAGCTGTTTGAGATATGCGGTCAGTCAACGTCGTGTTTTTCGCGGAAACAACGCGAGCCGGCACTCCCGCAACAATGGCTGCCGGCGGCACATCCTTCGTTACCACCGCTCCGGCGCCGACCAATGCGCCGGCCCCGATCGTCACACCGCATAGAATTGTAGCATTCGAGCCAATGGACGCTCCCTTCCCCACCTGGGTGCGCTGTAGCGTCCAGTCGGAAGCCCCCTGAGGACGGCCATCGGACGTGGTCGCCTTCGGATGCTTGTCGTTCGTAAACATAACGCCATGGCCGACGAATACCTCGTCCTCGATGATTACACCTTCGCAGATGAAGCTGTGTGACGATATCTTGCAGCGAGCACCGACAATTGCGCCAGCCTGGATTTCGACGAACGTGCCAATCCTGCTCTCATCACCGATTTCGCATCCATATAAATTGACCAGTTCGGGATGGAGGATGCGGACGTCACGACCAAGCTTGACGTCTTGCGTTATGGGCATGTTTGAACTCCTAGTTATACGGCTACGGGTATCGGGCGCGACGGCCCTGGAGCGACTCGACCAGACCGATTGCAGCCCGATGAAGTTCATGCAGCAGCGGGTGTCCCGTGATAACCAGCCCCAGCCACCAACATAACGCGACGGCGACGCCCCCTGACATCAAAGCGACAAGGGGCGCGAGGCTCTCCGCCTCTGTCAACGTTGCACTTATAATCACACCGGATGATGCGATAGCCGTTACAATTCCGCTCTTTAGCAGAGCACGCGCAAATTCTCCGGGCCTAAAGTTGAGATGGCGCCCGAGAAAATATACCGCCACCGCGGCTTGGAATGGCAACGTCAGGATCGCCGATGCTGCCACCGCCTCTACGCCCAGGAACGATGCCCCGAAAATGACGAGAAGCGATGGCGGAAGCGAGATCAGAGACGAGATCAGCGCATCATGTACCCTTCCGACGGTAACGAATACCGGGTAGGTCAGGCAGGCAGCGAACAGCGCCAAGCTACCGACACATAGAAGGCGCACCACCGGAACGATTTCCAGCCAGGTCGGACCAAGCCAGAGCAAAACGATAGGCCGCGCCATGACTGCGACAAAAATCATGAACGGCCATTGTACAACAGAGAGCAACTGAACGGCGTCAAGGTAGACGGACTTCAAGTCGCCTCCGGCCTTGCTACGGGCGACAACCGCCGGCATGATTACAGGGCTTAGGACCTGCGTGACCAACTTGTCGAACACTTGCGTCAAGGCGGTCGCCCGGCTGTACAAACCGACCGAGGCGAAGTCGAGAATCTTTGCCAGAAACAGCTGAGGCGCGAGGCCGTAGAATACGTTAACGACGCTAACCGCACCGGAATAAAGACCGAAGCCGACGATCTCACGGCAATCGAGCAGCGACGGGCGCATCGCGCCAAAATCGCGCCGCCACATCAGCAGCATTAGAGCTAACATCGCGTTGCCCGCCACGCCACCCCAGATCGGCGCCATGTAGCTGAAGTCAGCAACTGCGAGGACGACGGAAACGGTCGCGACCACCATACCGGCTATCAGATTGCAGATCGCCAGCACGCCGAATTCCATCTCTCGCCGGAACAGCGCCGATATGGTTCCGGAAAACGGCAACAGGAGAAGATTGAGCGCAGAAACCTCGATGCCGCGCTTCAAGCTTGGCATCTCGAATAGGTGCGAAAGCGGTTGGGCAAGCGCAAATAGAGCCATGGCGGCCGCCGCCGAGATCACCATAGTAATCGTGAACGTGGTCTGCACATTTGCGCGCGTCAATTCTCGCTTCTGAACCAAATAGCTCGCACCTGCAAACTCCTGAAAACAAGCAGAGATCACCGATATGATGGCGTTCGCAACCGCATAGATGCCGAACTCCGACGGCGACAACAAACGGGCAAGCACCGCGGTCACGACAACGAAAAGCAGAAGGCTGGCGTAGCGGTCGAACGCCGAAAACAAGATCGAACGCTGTACTGAGCTCATTGCGCTGCTGCCACACCTGCCACGATGAGATGCTACGTCATGGCACCATTATGCCGTCGCTCTGGTGCGTTCCGGAATTCCGCGCAACCGTTTGAGGAATATGGGCGCGCCTCGCTGCGCGATAGAAAGCGATGCAGCCTCCAGCACCTCGATCACCTGGAGGCTCGAGATCCCGTCCGAAATCGGCTGCGCGCCCGTACGCACACACTCGACAAAATGCTCGACTTCCGTTTGCAGCGCCTCGGTCGGCGCGATGTGGGGAGCCCACATGTCCCCGGCACGATAACCGATCCGAAATTGATGCGCATCTTCGGACGGCGCGTCGAGTGTAATTCCTTTGTCGTAGACCTTGATCTTTTCGGTCGGCTCGAGGTCGTCATAGACAATCATCTTCTTGCTGCCGCCAATGAATGTCTGCCGCACCTTGACCGGCGAGAGCCAATTGACGCTCACATGGGCCACGCACGCATTCGCAAAGAACAAGGTGATGTGAGCCATGTTCTCCGGCGATCCGGCGACGTGGCACGATCCCGTCGCCGACACCGCGATTGGCTCCTCATCGAGAATATAGCGGATGATTGAAATGTCGTGCACCGCTAGATCCCATATCACGTTTATATCCTTTTGGAACAAGCCGAGGCTCGATCGGGTGCTATCGTAATAGTAGATGTCCCCGAGCTCTTTCTTCAACAGGAGCTCACGAATCTTTTGAACTGCCGGCGTGTAGAGAAACGTGTGATCAACCATCAACGTCAAACCGCGCCGATCGGCTTCATCGATCAAGCGGCAGACAAGGTCCGCGCTTGGCGCAAGGGGCTTCTCCACCAAAACATGCTTCCCGGCCCTCAATGCCGCAAGGGCCAGATCGTAGTGTGTATGCACCGGGGTCGCGATGGCGATTGCGTCAATCTCGGGGTTTTTCAGAAGCTGTTCATAGTGCTGGGTCGTCACAATGCCCGGATAGAGACGATTACTGACGGCCAGCTTGCCCGGATCGAGATCGCTCACGCCGACAACGCGGGCGGCGGGGCTGCCCGCAAAGTTACGAACGAGATTCGGCCCCCAATAGCCGTACCCCACAATCCCGATTCCCAGTTGGCTGCTTGGCATGCTGTCCTCGGCGTTGTTCTGGGTTTAGACCTTGATCTGGTTTGGCTGGTGGTCGAACAAAATGGCCATCACGTCCGTGCTGGCATGTCCTGCCATATGCCTCGCGTGTCCACGACATCGAGATGACGGCGCTCTGCCAGCGGCACCATCTTGAATTCATCATGGTCGACAAGAAGAACTGCGATTTCGCAACTGCGCAGCGCTTCGTCGATGCTCATGAACGCAACGCGATAGTCCGCGAGCTGAGGTGGGAGACGCCGCAAATTCGGTTCGACAATTTTGATCCGTTCACCATATTTCGCGGCTAGATGGGTCGCGATCTCCATCGCCGGGCTTTCGCGCAAATCGTCGACGTTGGCCTTGAACGCCAGTCCACAACAGGCAACGTTTGCATACGGATGATCGTCGATCAGCGCCTCAATGCGCTCGATGACCTTTTGCGTCTTGGCATTATTAACTTCGCGGCTCGTCCGCATGACGCGCGCGAGATCCGGCGCGGAATCAATGATGAACCAGGGGTCTACTGCGATGCAGTGCCCGCCGACGCCCGGCCCTGGCCGCAGTACATTTACGCGCGGATGACGGTTAGCAATATCGATCACCTCCCAGACATTGATGTCGAACCTGTCGCAAATCAGCGAAAGCTCGTTGGCAAATGCGATGTTGGTGTCGCGGAAGGCGTTTTCCGTCAACTTGACCAGCTCGGCCGCGCGCGCCGTGGTGCCAACGCAGGCGCCGCGAACGAACATCTTGTAGAAGCGTTGAGCGCGCCGTGTGCAGGCTGATGTAATCCCGCCGATGCACCTGTCATTGTTGATGAGCTCAGTCAAAATCCGTCCTGGCAGCACGCGCTCCGGACAATAAGCGACGTAGATCGCTCCGTCTTCCTTGCCGTTGACGCCGATATGCAAATCGGGCCTGCGTTCGCCAAGACGTTTTGCGATACCCTCGGTAGTTCCGATCGGCGAGGTCGATTCAAGAATGACGAGGTTGCCAGGCACCAGAAGGTCTAAGACGCTCTCGACGGCGGCATTCACGCTTGACAAGTCTGGCCGGTTCTCGCGATCAATCGGGGTAGGTACCGCGATGATGAAAACGCCGGCTGGCTCCGGTTTGTTCGACGTCGTAAGCACACCGCTCGATACGACCTTGGATACGAGGCCATCGAGGTCGGGCTCCGCGATGTGAATCTTGCCGCTCGCCACTGTATCGACGATACGTTGATTGGTGTCCACACCCACCACCTTGAGCCCCCGGCTCGCAATCAGGGCAGCGGTCGGCAACCCGATATAGCCAAGCCCAACGACACAGACTTTCTGAAATTCAGGCATCGAGAAGGACTTTCACAATCCGCTCGCTAGCATGCCCGTCCCCGAACGGATTATGCGAGCGCGCCATGGCGGCGTAGGTTTCGTCATCGTCCAGAAGGCGGAATGTCTCCGCAACGATCTTGTCGTAGTCCGCTCCGACCAAGCGAGCCGTGCCCGCTTCCACTCCCTCCGGACGCTCGGTCGTCTCGCGCATCACCAGGACCGGCTTCCCGAAAGTCGGCGCCTCCTCCTGTACGCCGCCCGAGTCGGTCAGCACCAAGTGAGATAACGACAGGAGGCTCACAAAGTCCGTGTATTCCTGAGGCGAAATAAGAACGACCCTCGGGTGGTCCGCGAGCCGAGACGCGAAAACATCGCGGACATTCGGATTCGGGTGGACGGGAAGCACAATAGCAACGTCCTCCCTGCGCAGGATCGTCTCTAGTGCATTGACAATGTTGGTAACACCGCCCCCGAAATTCTCCCTCCGATGGCAGGTCACCAGGATAATACGGCGGTTCCCGTGGCGTTTCTTGATGCCGTCCCAACGACAAGAGAGTTGTGGGTCGGCTTCGACCATGGCTTTCGCGAAGATGAGAGCGTCGACCACGGTATTTCCGGTGACGTGAATGCGGTCATCGGAAACGTTCTCAGAGCGCAACGCGCTCGCGGCGCGCTGTGTTGGTGCAAAATGCTGATCGGCGATCGACCCGACGATCTTTCGGTTCACCTCCTCGGGCCAGGGAGCGAAGATGTCTCCACTTCGCAGTCCGGCTTCGATGTGCGAGACCGGAATACGATGATAATACGACGCCAGCGCACCCGTCATGGCCGTCGCGGTGTCGCCCTGCACAATAACCCTGGTAGGCTTGACTTTGTCCATAAGCTCGCCGATTTCCCCGAGCAGCCGGGCGGTGAGATGATCCAGAGTCTGATTGGCCGTCATGACGTTCAAATCAAAATCCGGGACCACTTTGGCCAGCTTCAGGACTTGATCGAGCAACTGCCGGTGCTGTGCAGTCGCACAGATGGTTATGGTAATGTCCTTGCGCTTTTCGGCCTTGAGTCGGTTGATGACTGGAAAGAGCTTGATTGCCTCCGGTCGGGTCCCGAGGAGAATGAGAAAATGCTTGTGCACGCCTCACCCTCCAATCCGGCTGGTACCCGACGGAACCGTGCCGAGCGCTCCAAGCGAACGTCGAAGCGCCTGCCGCATAACGGCCGGCGCAAGAATGCCTGCGAACAGCGTATTCGTCCTGGCGTATCGCCACCACATACGCCCGGGCTCCTGATAGATGCGGTACAGCCACTCGAGACCAAGCTTCTGAATTTTTATCGGAGCGCGTTGAACGGCGCCCGCCAGAATGTCGAACCCACCACCCACACCCATGATAAACGGCACACCGAGATCATCGCGATGGGCCGCGAGGAAGCGCTCCTTCCGGGGTGTCGGCATGCCAATGAAGAGACAATCGGCCCCGCTGGATTGGATGTCCCGGACGACCTCAGTCTCCTGGTCGCGCTTGAAATAGCCGTCGTGTACGCCCGCAAAGACGAGTGAAGGATGCCTCTCGCACGCGTGTTCCATTGCCTGCCGCAGGACGTCGGGAGTCGCCCCCAGGAAATAGGGCTTGAAGCCGTTCTGCGCGCACACCGCGAGCAGCTCAATGAGGAGATCCACGCCCGTGACGCGCGAAGTAGCCGGGAGGCCAAGCGCACGAGCGCCCCATAGAATTCCCATGCCATCGATGCTGACGACGTCGCTATTGGCGACATCGGCCGCGAGCATGGGATCGGATCGCATATTGATGAATTTGGCGACGTTCAGCGCTACATGCTGCAGCCTGCGGCGGGTGCGCATGGCATTGCGCGCCAGCTCGACTGTTTCTGCCATCGTCAGAAGGTCGACGGGGCACCCCAAGAATGACGCACGCATGGGAAAATCCTCCAAAAACATCACTTGGTTTAATTTAGATTTAAGTTTATTAATCCAAATATAGCTGGCAACAATTTAATAGCAAGTTTTAAATTATTAAAAGCCGGGTGCCTAAATCGACACTGAAACGACAGAGCTGCAGCGAAAGGAATCGCTGCAAACAGCCCTGGAAAATTAAATAATGAAGGGATTATCAGCGCATGATTTCGGTGATTGTTCCGCACCTCAACCAACCCGCCGCGCTGGAAGCCTGTCTGTGCAGCTTGGACGTCCAGAGCCTGTCTCGGGATCTGTTCGAGATCATCGTGGTGGACAACGGCTCTGCCACGCCTCCCGTAGACGTTATTGCCGCCCATCGTAGCGTACGGCTGCTGCATGAGTCGCAGCCGGGGCCCGGGCCGGCGAGAAACGCCGGAGCCGCGAATGCGCGAGGGGACATTTTCGCCTTCATGGACGCGGACTGCCGCGCGCATCCCGACTGGCTCACCGCTATTGATGAAACGTTTCAGCAGGCGGGGCCAGGAACCATTCTTGGCGGGGAGGTTCGGATTTGGCCGCTCGCCAAAGGACGCTTAACGGCGATCGAAGCGTACGAAAGCGTTTTCGGCTTTCGTAACCGCCTGTACGTTACGAAGCACGGTTACTCGGTGACGGCGAACCTTGCTGTCCGCCGTGCTGACTTTGCGGCTATCGGACCGTTCCCGGGCATCCAGTTCGCGGAAGATATGCAGTGGGGACAACTGGCAATCCGGGCTGGCCGCCAATTCCGCTATGTTCCGGAGATGATCGTGCTCCATCCTGCGCGGCGTTCCCTTCAGGAGCTCTATGCCAAGTGGGACCGGCAAATCACGCACTACCGCAACATGGCGCAAGGCAGACGCGGCTGGCAGATCCGCTGGTTCGCGCTCGCGCTTCTCATCTTCGGGTCGCCGGCGGTTAGCGCGATCAGCGTTCTGACCACCAGCCGCGTCCGGGGAATAAGCGATCGAGTCAAGGCGATCGCCGTTCTTTGCGCCGTCCGAAGCCATCGGACCGCCAAGATGCTGGCGTTGCTCCGTGGCCAGAGCGCTGTCATCTGGAACCGCTAGCGTACCGGACGCCCAGGCTCAGGTTCGCCATCGGACGGTGGCGGCATTTCCTCGAAGGCCGCATGGTGGCTTAGATTCCGCAGGTCGGTACGCCGGCCGAAGGACCACAAGATCCAACCAAGTTCGTAGCTGCGGCACTCGAGCCGAACTCCCACGTTAGCGCCGTCGATCAGCGTCTCCTGCCCGGCTCCGAGCCAGGCGTTCTTGAGCGCTCGCAGCACCCGCGGTGCCTTGGTCTTCAATTCACGCTCGCGAACCTGCGAGCGGATGGTCAGGTTCAGTTCGGGCACGAGCATGGATCGTGCAAGCAGGTTCTGACCAAGCACCCAGTTGAATCCCTTAGTAAGGGCGTCCCGCGCTCCCCGCCGCTCATAGCGCTCCGCCCATTCCAGCAATGCTGGGGCCATTCCATACTGATGGACCGAATAGACTTCGTAGAAATCAAGCACCCGGCCGTTCAGCGCATCGAAAAACCAAGGCCATTCGCCTTGGGGGCCTTGAAGCGCCATCAGATTGCGCACACACTTATCCGCCATGACAAGCGCGGAGGCGTCACCCGCGAACTCGCCGTAGTGATAGCAAGCGAGCGAGAGATAGGTCTCGGTCGCAAATGATGCGAAACGGCGCCGAAACCCGAATGGCGCGTCGAAGAACAATCCGGAATCGCTACCGAAACGCTCCCTGAGGAAGCGATAGAGCGGTTCGGCGAAACACGCCCACTCCCTTTCGCCAGCCTTGGCTTGAGCCACGACTCCCGTCAGCAGCATACCTAGGTCCTGCGCGCGGAACGAATTCCACCGTGCCTGGTCCGAAAGGATTTGTTTCAATCTGCGATTCACTTGCTCCGGAATCGGAAGGCCGAGTTCGGCGGCGGCCCACAAAGCCATACCAAAGGCATAGGTGCGCACGGGAAGGGCGGTGAGGTTCATAGCATTTCGATGGAATATCTCAGAGAGATCAATACCGTTTGGCAGATCCGCAACCCGCGACATCCCAAGCAGCACATTGAGGGTATAAAACACGTCGCTATGCGGTACCGACTCGTTTGCCGAAGCACGACCGTCAAGGTGATAAATGTGCGACCAACGGTGCTCTTTAGGTAACCAACAGCGCTCCAACCCCTTGAGCGCGTAGTTCACCAGCGGAGAGTTCGCCGACGGCCTGTTCGCCGTAGCAGGCATCACCAGCTTAACACTACTATTCGGACTGTTCATGATTGCAAACCCAGCTGCCAGGTCAATATTCCCGAATGCTTTCATCCAGGCCGCGAAGCAAGGGGTAGAGGAAGTACGAAATGATCGTGCGTTTTCCGACCTTCAACTCGGCTGTGACCGCCATACCGGGAATCAGTTGGACACGTTCCGACGGCAGCCGAAGGTGCGTGTCCCGCAAATCGACCAGTACGCGATAATAGGGAGCTGACGTGCGGTGCGCACCTTCGGCCTTCGGGTCCGGCGAGAACGCGTCCTGGCTGATGACTCGTACCTCACCGGTCGCCGTACCGTATTTCTGAAATGGGAATGCCTCGAATTTGATCCGCACGGGCTGCCCGACCGTAATCTGCCCGATATCCTTGCCCTCAATATTGACCTCCGCCTGGAGCGCCACATCGCGAGGGACCAGCACGAACAATGTCTCGGCCTCGCGTACGACCGAGCCGATAGTTCGGTTGGCAACCTCGAGCACCACAGCGTCGGCCGGGGCCTGCAGTACGATCAACCGACGGCGGAGCTGCACCTTCTTGAGCTCCTCCGCGGCCCCGTCGCGCTTCGGCATGGTCTCCACAAGCTCCTGATAGGCCGTCCGCCGAAATTCTTCTGCGAATACTCTCTGATCCGCGCGTGCCTTTTCCAAACGATGCGTGTTATCGACGATGCTGCCGCGAACGCGAGCCATATTGCCCTCGACCTCAAGCCGCGCATCTTGGGAAAGCAGGAAGTTCAGCCTTGAGCCGACTTCCTTGGCCATCAACGCGCTCCTCATGGCTTCGATAGAGCGCATCGTGTCCAATCGTTGACCCAGCAGATCCTCCTCGTCGTGTGCAGTCTTCAGATTGGCTTGAGCGGACGCGATCTGAGCATCATAGTTTTGGATTTGGGCCTCGAATGCGGTCCTACGCTGCATAAACACCTTGCGTTGCAGGACCTGGTCGGAATCGGCAGGATCCACAACGACGTACTCTGAACCATCCAACTCCGCCTGAATCCGGTGAATGGAGGCGTCGAAGGCGGCGACCCGGCTGCGCAATTGATCGAGGTCAGCCTGCGAAAATGTCGGATCGAGCGTCGCCAACACCTCACCGCGGTTAACGGAGTCACCTGCCCTGACATGAACATCCCGGATAACCGAGGTTTCCAGCGGTTGCACAACGAGGTTGGGACGCGTGGTAGTCAGCTTGCCCTGCGCCGTCACGACCGTGTCAACACGCGAGACGCATGCAAAAACGACCCCGGCCGCTATCGCCGCTACAACGCAATAGAGCGTGATCCGACCTACGCGCGGCGGCGTACGCTGCTCGATCTCCACGGCATCTGACTGAAACTCCGCCAGGACGCGCGGTTCTATCGGCGCTCGCCTCAACAGTCCCCGCCTCCGCCGT
>Ga0209233_1000951_pt1 | contig 12571 bp, 15 predicted proteins | sample AraplaCL_Cvi_mCL_FD_184269 | JGI IMG/M metagenome (GOLD analysis project Ga0209233, IMG submission 184269) | Arabidopsis root microbial communities from the University of North Carolina, USA - plate scrape CL_Cvi_mCL (SPAdes) (version 2) | ecosystem: Host-associated > Plants > Roots > Endosphere... | reverse complement strand
AGCAGCGGCCCGAACAGCACCAGATAGAGGATCGGCTGCATCAACCCGATCAGCACCCACAACGGCTGACGGAACGACAGCCGCATGGCACGGGCGAAGATGATCCAGGTGTCGTGAAGGAAGGTCATCGTGTCCTCATCGGTTGTTGCGGCCTTTATCCCCCCCGCGGGGGGGATAAGTGGAAACTCAATCCCGCAGGCTCCGGCCGGTCAGCGTCAAGAAGACGTCGTCCAGCGTCGGGCGGTTGACTTCGACGCCGATGGCTTCGATGCCGTGCTTGACGAGGTCGCCCAGCAGGACGGGGAGGGCGACGGCGCCGTCGGGGACATGCACCCGCACCACATGCGTTTCGACCGTCGGCGCATCCGCCCCGGTCAGCCCGGCGGCGATGGTGGCGGCCTTGGTCGCATCGGGCTCGGAGCGAAGCGTCAGCGTGACGGTGTCGCCGGAGACGCGCTTCTTCAGCTCGGCCGGCGTGCCTTCGGCGACGATTTCGCCCTTGTCGATGATGAGAATGCGGTCCGACAGCGAGTCCGCCTCGTCCATGTAATGGGTGGTGAGAAAGACGGTCGTCCCGAGCTCGTCGCGGAGCTTGCGGATATGGGTCCAGAGGTTGGCGCGGCTCTGCGGGTCGAGCCCGGTCGAGGGCTCGTCGAGAAACACCAGCTCGGGCTGGTGGATCAGGCCCATGACGATGTCGAGTCGGCGCCGCTGCCCGCCCGACAGCGAACCGCACTTGCGGTCCCAGATATCCGCCAGGTCGAGGGCGGCCAGCAGGTCGCGGGCCCGTGCCGCCGAGACCTTCGGCGCGATGCCGTAGAGCTCAGCATGGCTCGTCAGTTCCTCGCCCACCAGCGCTTCGGGCGAGGTGGAGCCGGCCTGGCTCACATAGCCGATCTTGCGCCGCACCCCGACGGAATCGCGCCTCAGGTCGCTGCCCGCCACCGTCGCCGAGCCGCCCGTCGGCTCGAGCAGGGTGGTCAGCATCTTCAGTGTCGTCGTCTTGCCGGCGCCGTTGGGGCCGAGAAAGCCCACGATCTCGCCGCGACGCACCTGCAGATCGACGCCGCGCACGGCCTCGATCAGTTGCTTGCGCGCCTTGAAGGTGCGCTTGAGGCCCTTGGCCTCGATGATCAGATCGCCTGCGTCGGTTTGCATCTGCGCCTCGAAAAATCTTGATCGCCGGAAACTCTTAGCGTAAATTTATCTCGTGGATCAAGATAGTCATTCGTCAAACAAGATTTCGCCCGATCTGCGGCTGCGCCTGATGAACGCCGTGCGAGCGTCCCAGACCTCCGACGACGTGTTCGATACCGCTGCCGTCGAGTTCCTGGGCATCAGCCGCAATGACGGGCGCTGCCTCGACATCGTCGATCGCCTCGGCCGGTGCACCGCCGGCCGGCTGGCGGCCGAGAGCGGCCTCACCACCGGCGCCGTCACGGCGCTGGTCGACCGCATGGAGCAGGCCGGCTATTTGATGCGCACTCGCGATGCCGAGGATCGCCGCAAGGTCTGGATCGAAGCGACCGACCGGACGCGCCAGCTCAACAGCCTGTTGTGGGGCCACCTGCGGATCGTGCTCGGCCCGCTGTTCGAGCGCTTCAGCCTCGCGCAGATCGAGGCCATCGTCGACTACATGGAAATCGCCGCCTACGTGAACCGGCAGCGCGCCGCGCTGCTGGAGGAGCACCTGCTCGGCGGGACGGCGACGCCCGAGCAGCGGCTGGAGCAGGCGAGGGCGTTCGACGCCGAGGCACAAAAGCTGGCCGGCTGCATCGGCGAGCAAATCCGCCAGGGCCAGGCGCCGCGCGATTTTGCCGATCCGGCCAAGGAATAAGGCCGCTCGCCCCGCTCTTGTCGGGCGCTCCTACTCGGCCGCCATCCGCAGCCCTTCCGAGGGCTCGAGGTTACCCATGCTGGCGACGATGTGCTGCACCAGCGCGTCGTAGATACCGCCATAGGCGTGGCTGGCCCGCAGGATCGCGATCTGCGCGTCGTTCAGCCGCGGCAGGCCCGGCCCCTCGGTGATCACCTGCATGCCCGGCTGCAGCGCGCTTTCGGGGAGGAAGCCGACCGCGAGGTCGGAGAGCACGGCGCTCGTGATCGCCAGCGCGTTCGACGAGGTATAGGCGACGCGGTAGTCGCGGCCGATGCGGTTGAGCGCTTCAAGCGCGTTGGCCCGCCAGTAGCAATTGAGCGAGCCGCAGGCGAGGGGCAGGGGGTCGGCCCGCACGGCTTCACTGCCTTGCGAGGCGACCCAGAACATCTTTTCGGTGCGGAACAGTTCGCCGAATTCGTGCCCTGTGCCCTGGGTGAAGACGATGACGTCGTATTTGCCCAGCTTCATGCCGGCCAGCAGTTCTTCCGAGGGCTGGCAGCGCACGTCGACCACGATTTTGGGGTGGGTGCGCTGGAAGCTCGACAGGATCACCGGCAGCAGGCGCACGGCATAATCGTCCGGCACCCCGAACCGGATGCTGCCCGACAGGTCTTCGCTTGAAAACAGGTCGACGATCTCGGCATTGAGCCTGAGCATGCGTCGGGCCTTGGCGTAGAGCGCCTCGCCCTCGGGCGTCAGCACCACGGTGCGCCCGTCGCGCAGGAACAGCTCTTCTCCCAGCCGCTCCTCGAGCCGCTTGATCTGCATGGAAACCGCCGACTGCGTCTTGCTGACCCGCCGCGCCGCCTCGGTGAAGCTGCCGCAATCGGCGATGGCGCAAAAGCTCTGCAACTGGTCGAGATCGAGAGGCGAGGGCATCCCTGTCTCCATCACTGGAATTGATCCGCAACATGAAATCTATTTGTTGGAGTTATGGAAGGCAAGCGCGCATATCGCTGGGCGTAGCGATGCGATGGTGCGTCGCGCCGTCGGGGCCTCCCCCCGCGCCCCGAATTCTGGAGACCAGTCGTGGCTTACTCGCTATCCGGCGAGCGGCCTCTTGCCGCCGCTTGGCCGATCGCTCTGCTCGTCGCGTTGACCCGCCTCGTCAATCGCAAGAACAAAGCCCGCCGGCAGCGCCTGGCCTTCACCGCCCTGCTCGAACTCGAGGATCATCGCCTCTGGGATCTCGGCATTTCGCGCGACGACCTGCGCCGGGCGCTGCGCTCCGACAATTTCGACATCGACGCCGTGCGCGACCAGCGCCGCGCTTTCGACGTCTGGCCGCCGGCCTGATACCGGCCGCTCACGGTTCCTGACGACTGGCCGGGCCAACGCCCGGCCTTTTTTTCATTTGCAGGGTTGCCGATTGGCCCCCTTCACCACCTATCGGTGGTCCCCTTCCCCCGCGAACGGGGGAAGATGCCGCGTGGCACTGCCTCCCTTATCCTCCCCTGCGAAGCGGGGGAGGGGACCGGCGCAGCCGGTGGAGGGGGCGGTTCCCAGCCTCGTCCTACGGCAGCTGCGCGAAGCCGTCGCCGAACCCTTTCAGCGACACCGGGATGCCGATGCCTTCTTCAGGCGTCTTGAACACCACGAAGATGGCGCTCTTGCCGGTCGACAGCAGCTTGATCAGCGCATCGTCCATGGCGACCTCGGCGACGCAGCCATTGGGCAGGCAGCGGACGAAGGCGACCCGGCCCATGTCCTTGCCGTCGATGTTGAGGCCGAGCCCGTTGGGCAGCAGCACGCCGAGCGGGGCCAGCACGCGCAGCAGGTTCGCCTTCTTGTCGGCGGTCTTCAGCACGATGACGCTCAACCCGACGTTCGGCTGATCTTCAGCAGTGACATTTTGAATGATGGCGCATTGCTGCGCGCTGGCGCCGGGGGGCGTGTCGCAGCTCATCTGCCAGTCGCCGTACTGCGCCTTGACCACGCCTTGGGCATTCGCGCCAGTCGCACCGATGAGCAGGCCGAGGGCAAAAGCGGCCGAACCCAGCGCGCGTACGATATTTGACTTCACTTTGGTCGCTTGCTCCAGGCGGGTCAGGGCCTATCGGCCCATGCTCTTCTCATTGACCGGCGAGGCCTTGTCAATTGCGCTCGGGGCGGGAATGAATTCGCGCCGGATGAAGAAAGATAAGTGCGGCGAGGTTGAGGCGGGCGCCACGGCGGGCGGGGACGACCCGATTCCGGGGCGCCGCGAGAATTGCCTTGGCCAGTGGGATGTGGTTTAGGAAAGATCGCGCTTGCACGCCTTGGGCACGAGTCGACGCGGTAAACATACCTGCCGCCGCCCACTGCCCGGCCGCTGGGCGCGGCACGAGTTCGCAGGGGAAAGTTGCTAGAGACTTTCCCAAGCGGTCATGCAAAAGAGAAGGCAAGGACCCCGGCGCCAACTGGCCGCCGCGGGTGGGCGACTAAGGGGGTTATTAGGTGACGGGACAGTTTTTCCGCTTCTGGAGGGCCCTGCCGGGCATGGGCCTGGCGCTGCTACCGGGAGCGGCCCTCGCTGCCGAGGCGGGCCGGCCGGATCCGGCGCAAGTCGGCTTTCAGAAATCCGTGACGCCGATCATGGATTCGATCATTGCCTTCCACGACAACCTGCTGCTGCCCATCATCACGCTGATCGTGGTGCTGGTGCTGGCGCTGCTGGTGGTGGTGATCTTCCGCTTCAATGCAAAGTCCAACCCCGTCCCCTCCAAGACCACCCACAACACGCTGATCGAAGTCATCTGGACGGTCGCCCCGATCCTGGTGCTGGTGATCATCGCCATTCCGTCGTTCGGCATCCTCACCGACCAGGAGACGATCCCGGACGGCGCCCGCAAATACCTCGGCTCCTCGATCTATAATTTCGGGGCCGTCGACGTGCCGGCGGTGGGCCTGACGGTCAAGGCGACCGGCAACCAGTGGTTCTGGAGCTACGAGTACCCGGACCTCAAGAAGCACTACGATTCCAACATCCTGACCGAAGCCGACGACAAGAAGACCAACCAGCCGCGGCTGCTGGGGGTCGACAACGCCCTGGTCGTGCCGGTCTCGACGACCGTGCGCGTCGAAGTGGTCGGCGCCGACGTGATCCACTCCTTTGCCGTGCCCTCCTTCGGCATCAAGATCGACGCCGTGCCGGGTCGCCTCAACGAGACCTGGTTCAGCGCGCAGAAGACCGGCATCTATTACGGCCAGTGCAGCCAGCTCTGCGGCAAGGACCACGCGTTCATGCCGATCGCCGTCCGCGTGGTCACCAAGGAACAGTACGACGCCTGGTCGAAGGCGCTGGTCGCCGGCGACGTGAGCAAGGCGAACGCCACCCTGCCGCCGCTCGACGCGGCCAATTCGTAAGCCCTGCGCCCGACCAGACAGCAGCGACTTTAGGTATCGGAAGACAAAGCCATGGCAAACGCCTACGCCACTCACGAAGATCACTCGCACGATGCGCATGCCGACCATCCGACAGGCTGGCGCCGGTACCTCTATTCGACCAATCACAAGGACATCGGCACGATGTACCTGATCTTCGCCGTGATTACCGGCGTGATCGGCTCGCTGCTGTCGGGGGTGATGCGGCTCGAGTTGCAGGAGCCGGGCATCCAGATCTTCCACGGCCTCGCCGCTATGGTCTATGGCGTCTCGGGCGACGCCGCGCTCGATGCCGGCAAGCAGATGTACCTGGTGTTCACCACGGCCCACGGCCTGATCATGATCTTCTTCATGGTCATGCCCGCCATGATCGGCGGCTTCGGCAACTGGTTCGTGCCGCTGATGATCGGGGCGCCGGATATGGCGTTCCCGCGCATGAACAACATCTCGTTCTGGCTGCTGCCGCCGGCGTTCCTGTTGGCGCTGATCTCGATGTTCGTCGAGGGCCCGACCGGCCTGCACGGCGCCGGCAATGGCTGGGTGCTCTATCCGCCGCTGTCGACCACCGGGACGCCCGGGCCGTCGATGGACTTCATCATCCTGGCCATCCACCTCGCCGGTGTGTCCTCGATCCTGGGCGCCATCAACTTCATCACCACTATCTTCAACATGCGCGCCCCCGGGATGACGCTGCACAAGATGCCGCTGTTCGCCTGGTCGGTGCTGGTGACGGCGTTCCTGCTGCTGCTCTCGCTTCCCGTGCTCGCCGGCGGCATCACCATGCTGCTGACCGACCGCAATTTCGGCACCACCTTCTACAATCCGGAAGGCGGCGGTGACCCGATCCTCTACCAGCACCTGTTCTGGTTCTTCGGGCACCCGGAAGTCTATATCCTGATCCTGCCCGGCTTCGGCATCATCAGCCAGATCGTCTCGACCTTCTCCAAGAAGCCGATCTTCGGCTATCTCGGCATGGTCTACGCCATGGTCGCCATCGGCGGCGTCGGCTTCGTGGTGTGGGCGCACCACATGTATACGACCGGTCTCAGCCTCGACGTGCAGCGCTACTTCGTTGCCGCCACGATGGTCATCGCGGTGCCGACGGGCGTGAAGATTTTCTCCTGGATCGCCACCATGTGGGGCGGCTCGATCACCTTCCGCACCCCGATGCTGTGGGCGCTGGGCTTCATCTTCCTGTTCACCATCGGCGGCGTCACCGGTGTGGTGCTCGCCAACGCTTCGGCCGACCGCGCCCTGCACGACACCTACTACGTCATCGCCCACTTCCACTATGTGCTGTCGCTCGGCGCCGTGTTCGCCATCTTCGCCGCCTGGTACTACTGGTACCCGAAGATGTTCGGCTACATGTACAACGAGACGCTGGCCAACTGGCACTTCTGGATCACCTTCATCGGCGTGAACGTGATCTTCTTCCCGCAGCATTTCCTCGGCCTCGCCGGCATGCCGCGCCGCTACATCGACTACCCAGACGCGTTCGCCTTCTGGAACCGCGTCTCCTCGATCGGCTACTACATCACCTTCGTCGGCCTGCTGCTGTTCCTCTTCATCCTGTGGGAAGCCGCGTCGAAGAAGCGCAAGGCCGCCGACAATCCGTGGGGCGAAGGCGCCACCACGCTCGAATGGACGCTGCCCTCGCCGCCGCCGTTCCACCAGTTCTCCACCCTGCCGCGCATCGGCGGCGGCACGGGGCACTGATCGGCGCCGCGTCGCGCTGAACGCACCGACACGCCTCCGGGGCAGCCCGGAGGCGACGTTTTGCGGGGCCGACGGTCCCGTCACGCCGCGGGGCGGCGCTGAGCCGGACCCCGCCAGTGAAGTAGAGCCGCCGCCCCGGCCACGGGTGCGAACCGGCTCGTGAGGTTGCAGCTTGGCCTATCTCGACGACAGCCGGAACATCAGCGCCATGGCAGGCGAGGCACGGGTGGGCGATTACGTCGCCTTGCTCAAGCCGCGCGTCATGTCGCTCGTCGTCTTTACGGCGGCTGTCGGCATGTTCCTCGCACCGGGCCGGATCAATCCGGTCATCGCCGCGATTTCCATCCTTTGCATCGCCATCGGCGCCGGCGCGTCGGGCGCGCTCAACATGTGGTACGATGCCGACATCGACGCCATCATGAGCCGCACGCTGAACCGGCCCATCCCCGCCGGCCGCCTCGAACGCAACGACGCGCTGATCATGGGCATCGTGCTTGCCGGCTTCTCGGTGGTGATCCTCGGCCTCGCCGCCAACTGGGTCGCCGCGGGGCTGCTGGCCTTCACCATCTTCTTTTATGCCGTCATCTACACCGTCTGGCTCAAGCGCTCGACGCCGCAGAACATCGTCATCGGCGGCGCCGCCGGCGCCTTCCCGCCGATGGTCGGCTGGGCGGCGGTGACCGGCAGCATCGAGGTGTCTTCGGCGCTGCTGTTCCTCATCATCTTTCTCTGGACGCCGCCGCACTTCTGGGCGCTCGCTCTCTATAAGCAGAGCGACTACGGCGCGGCGCGCATCCCGATGATGCCTAATGTCCGCGGCGAAAAGCACACCAAGCTCGAGATCGTCATCTATTCGGTGCTGCTCGTGCTGGCGACGCTGGCGCCGGTGCTCACCGGCCTCGGCAGCTGGCGCTATGGCGTCGTCGCTGCGGCGACCGGCGCCTGGTTTATCGTACTGGCGCTTCGCCTGTTCGTTGCCGAAGGGGTGGAGATGAAGAAGCTCGGGCGCCGCCTCTTCACCTATTCCCTGCTTTATCTGTCGGTGATCTTCCTCGCCTTCGTGGCCGATCACTCGCTGCGTTTGTTGGGAGTGGCGTGATGGCCCGTGATGTGGCGGAACCGACTGAAGAAGTATTCCTGCGTCGCCGCCGGCGCCGTTCGATCGCCCTTGGGCTGGTGCTGTTCGCTCTGGTGATCCTCTTTTACGTGCTCACCTTCGTCAAGATGAGCATCTATCACACGCTATGACAGACTCTCCGCACGAACCGCTGATCTCCCGCAATCGCAACCGCTGGGCTGCCTATACCCTGACGGCCCTCGTGGCGCTGATGGTCGGCGCCGCCTACGCCGCGGTGCCGCTCTACAAGATCTTCTGTCAGGTCACCGGCTACGCCGGCACGACGCAGCGCGCCGAAGCCAACGCCAAGGGCGTCATCGATCGCGACGTCACGGTGCGGTTCGATTCCAATATCACCGCCGGCGTGCCATGGACGATCACCCCGGCGCAGCCTGTGACGGCCAAGATCGGCAGCATCCAGACCATCGATTTCATCGCCCACAACAATTCCGACAAGCCCTTCACCGGGCAGGCGAGCTTCAATGTGACGCCGGAAGGGACGGGGGCCTACTTCGACAAGATCCAGTGCTTCTGCTTCACCAAGCAGACGCTGCAGCCGGGCGAGACGGCCCACATGCCGGTGGTGTTTTTTGTTGATCCCGACATCGCGAAAGATCATGACCTTGATACCGTTCGCGATATAACCCTCTCCTATACGTTCTACGCTTCAAATAAGCAGGGAAGCTGACCAATGGCCGACGTCGCCCACGCCAAGCCCAACCACGACTACCACCTCGTCAACCCGAGCCCGTGGCCGCTGGTCGGGTCGATTTCGGCTTTCGTGCTGGCCGTGGGCGCGATCATCTTCTTCCGCACCCATTCGCCCTGGATCCTGGCGATCGGCGGCGTTGGCGTGCTCTACACCATGTATTCGTGGTGGAGCGACGTGATCCACGAATCGCTCGAGGGCGATCACACCCGCGTCGTCGCCATCTCCCACCGCTACGGCATGATGCTGTTCATCGCTTCCGAGGTGATGTTCTTCGTCGCCTGGTTCTGGGCCTATTTCGACGGCTTCTTCCGTCATGCCGATCCGCTGCAGTTCTCGCGCCTCGCGGCCACCAGCGCCGCCTGGCCGCCGACCGGCGTCGAGCTCTTCAGCCCCTGGCACCTGCCGCTGTTCAACACCCTGCTGTTGCTGACGTCGGGCACGACCGTGACCTGGGCGCACCATGCGCTGCTGCAGAACGATCGCGAGGGCCTGCGCTGGGGCCTCGTGCTGACCATCCTGCTCGGCCTGACCTTCACCTGCGTGCAGGCGATCGAATATAGCCATGCGGGCTTTGCCTATTCGGGCAATTTCTATGGCGCCACCTTCTTCATGGCGACGGGCTTCCACGGCTTCCACGTCATCATCGGCACGATCTTCCTGATCGTCTGCCTGGTGCGCGTGCAGATGGGCCAGTTCACGCCCACCAAGCACCTCGGCTTCGAGTTCGCCGCCTGGTACTGGCACTTCGTCGACGTGGTCTGGCTGTTCCTCTTCGCCTCGATCTACGTCTGGGGCTCCTGGGGCCAGGTGATCAAGGGCTGACGCCGGCCCGACCCGCCTGCCCGGGGCGAAGGGCAGGCCAGAATTTGCATTTGAAGATCGGGGCGCGGCCGGGGCTGCGCCCCGTCCTGCTTACGGAGGGGCGAAATGCCCGACCTGCCCGCGGCTCCCTCTGCCTTCGTCACCGGCCTCGCCTGCCGCTGCCCGCGTTGCGGCAAGGGGCGGCTGTTCAAGGGCTTCCTCGAAATCGGCAGCCGCTGCGACGTCTGCGGCCTCGACTACGCTTTCGCCAATAGCGGCGACGGTCCGGCGGTGTTCGTCATCTTCGTCGTCAGCCCGGTGGTGATCCTGCTGGCGGTGATCCTCGAGGCGCTGGTCCATCCGGCGCCCTGGGTCCACCTCGTCATCTGGCTGCCGGTGACGGTCGTGCTCTGCCTGTCGCTCCTTCGGCCCTTCAAGGCGACGATGATTGCGCTCCAGTATCGCAACGACGCGCGCGAGGGGCGCCTCGAATGAGCCCTTCAGCCAGCGTCGCTGCTGCGGGCGAGGGGCGGCGGGCCGCGCTCTACTGGGGCTTCATCGTCCTCATGGTGGGGCTGACGCTGCTCTTTGCCGGGCTGGGCAAGTGGCAGCTCGATCGCCTCGCCTGGAAGGAAGGGTTGCTGGCAGAGGTGCAGCAGCGGCTGCATCTCGACCCGGTGCCGTTTCCCTCGAAGGAGGCTTGGGACAACATCGATCCCGAGACCTACCAGTACCGGCCGGTGACCCTTGTCGGGCATTTCGTGCCGGATCAGGCAGTGCGCGTCTTCACTTCGCTGGGCGACGACGCCCGGGGCCAGTATTCGGGGCCGGGCTACTGGATCATGACGCCGTTCGCGCTGCTCAACGGCGGCACTGTGCTGGTCAACCGCGGCTTCGTGCCCGACAACCTGTCGGGGACCTACGCCAACGATGCCGCGGCGCCCCGCGGCACGGTCTCGATCACCGGCATCGCGATGCCGGGGGAAGACGCCGGCGCCTTCACCCCCGGCCCCAACAGCCAGAAGCGCATCGAATGGGTCCGCAACATCGCCCGCCTCGGCCGCATGGTCGATGCCTCGCTGCAGCCCATCGGGCCACTCTATGTCGACCTGCCGGCGGGTCCCAAAGGCAGCCTGCCGCAGGGGGGCGAAACCACGGTCGATTTCCCCAACAACCACATGGGCTACGCCATCACCTGGTTCGGCTTCGCCATTCTGACCCCGGTGATGCTGCTCGTCTGGCTTCTCCGCCAGCGCCGCCCGCCGGAGCCGGAGTAGGCCAGCGTCCCCGGCTTGCGGTTCACCGCCCGTTTCAATAGGGTGCCGCGACCTTCGAAGGGGCGAACTACACAGCATGCATTTCGTGTCGACGCGCGGGCAGGCGCCTGCGCTCAGCTTCTCGGACGCCATTCTCGCAGGCCTTGCACGCGACGGTGGCCTCTACGTTCCACAGACCTGGCCGCAACTGGATAGCGCGACGATCGCCTCGTTCGCGACCGCGCCCTATGCGACGATTGCCGCGCGGGTCATCGCGCCCTTTCTCGGTGATGAGTTCCCGGCCGGCGCGGTCGCAAGCATGATCGCCGAGGCCTATGCCACCTTCCGCCACCCCTCGGCGACGCCGCTGCTGGAGCTCGAGCCCGGCCACTACGTCCTCGAGTTGTTCCATGGCCCGACGCTGGCCTTCAAGGACGTGGCGATGCAACTGCTCGCCCGGCTGATGGATCATGTGCTGTCGGCGCGCGGCGCCCGTGCCACGATCGTCGGGGCGACTTCGGGCGACACCGGTTCGGCGGCGATCGAGGCGTTCCGCGGCCGGCAGAACATCGACATCTTCATCCTCCACCCCGAGGGCCGCACGTCCGAGGTGCAGCGCCGGCAGATGACCACCGTGCTCGATGCCAATGTGCACAATGTTGCACTGCGCGGCACGTTCGACGACTGCCAGACGCTGCTCAAGGGGCTGTTCAACGACCTCCGCTTCCGGGATCGGGTGCAGCTTTCCGGCGTCAATTCGATCAACTGGGGCCGCATCGTCGCGCAGATCGTCTACTACTTCAAAGCTGCCGCGCAACTTGGCCCGCCCGACCGGCCGGTGAGCTTCGTCGTGCCGACCGGCAATTTCGGCGACATCTTCGCCGGCTACGCGGCGCGGCAGATGGGCCTGCCGATCGAAAAGCTCGTCATCGCCACCAACGAGAACGACATTCTGGCGCGCACGCTCGCAACCGGGCGCTACGAGATCGGCACCGTCACGCCCACCATCAGCCCCTCGATGGATATCCAGGTCTCGTCCAATTTCGAGCGGCTGCTGTTCGACGCGGTCGGCCGCGACGGCGCCGCCATCGTCCGGATGATGCAGAACCTCGGCCAGTCCGGCGCCTTTTCGATTCCCCCCGATGCGCTCGCCGCCATCCGTGCCGGCTTTTCGGCCGGTCGCACCGACGAGGCGACGACGGCGGCCACTATCCGCTCCACCTACGAAAAATCGGGCTATCTGCTCGACCCGCATACGGCCGTGGGCGTAGCCCAGGCGCGGCAGCTGCTGGGGCAGGGAACGCCAATCGTCACCCTCGCCACGGCCCATCCGGCCAAATTTCCCGCTGCCGTCAAAGCGGCCTCGGGAGTTGAACCCGGACTGCCGGTGTGGTTGGCTGATCTTTACGACCGGGTTGAGCGTTATGATGTGCTCGATAACGACTTGGCGGCCGTGGAGGACTTCATCAGCGCCCGCACCCGGGTGACGGCAGCCTAGCCATTCGGGCAGGGCTTTTGGTCGGAAGGCCGCACGATATGGAGCTTGGGCCGAACGGCCGGTTCCGGGAGGATTGAGTGAGCGTAAGGATGACCAGGCTCGACAACGGCATGACGGTGTTGACCGACGACATGCCGCATCTGGAGAGCGCCTCGATCGGCATCTGGGTCAAGGCCGGCTCGCGCAGCGAGACCCCGGAAGAGCACGGCATCTCCCACGTGCTCGAGCA
>Ga0209233_1000950_pt1 | contig 12573 bp, 11 predicted proteins | sample AraplaCL_Cvi_mCL_FD_184269 | JGI IMG/M metagenome (GOLD analysis project Ga0209233, IMG submission 184269) | Arabidopsis root microbial communities from the University of North Carolina, USA - plate scrape CL_Cvi_mCL (SPAdes) (version 2) | ecosystem: Host-associated > Plants > Roots > Endosphere... | reverse complement strand
CTGAAGGCTGACCTCGACCAGCGCGGCGTCAGCTTCGTGTCGAAGCGGTTCGTCAACCGGTCCGATATCCTGGCCAGCGTGCCGCAGCCGATCGTCGTCAACTGCACCGGGCTCGGATCGATGACGCTGTGGAGCGACACCAAAATGATGCCGATCAAGGGACAGCTTGCGCTGCTGCGGCCGCAGCCGGAGCTGCAATATCTCTACGGCCAGAACGGCTACCTGTTCCCGCGCAGCGACCACGTCGTGATCGGCGGCACCTTCGAGCCCGGCGTCAACGACGAGACCCCGGACAAGGCGGTGTGCCAGGGCCTCGTCGATCACATCGCCTCGCTGTTCGGCAAGGCACCGGCGAAGCCGCTGCCCGACATCCATATCCACAACCCCGTCCACGCGCCGATCGTCAACCCGGCAATTCCCGAGGTCTGAGGGTTCGCCATGGAACATCCGCTTCGCGTCGGCGAGTTCTTGCCATCCGATGCGCCGGTTGCCGCCGCCGACGCCGAGATCGCCGCGCCGCCGGCGGGGGCCGTGGCGCCGCTGCCGCCATTGCCGAACCTGCCGGCGGCCGACGTTCAGTTCCTGCGGCCGCAGGACGCGCACTATGCGGATTACCTGCCTGCCGCGAGCAAGCGCAAGCAATTGGCGCCGGCGCTGCGTGCGGTCTGCAAGACCGAGCACGCGGTTGCCGTGATGGTCGACTGGGTGCGCAGCAACGGATTGAGCTTCGCCGTTCGCTGCGGAGGGCATTCCTATGAAGGCCTGTCGCAATCGTCCGGGGTTGCGATCGACGTGCGCGGATTGAAGCAGATTGTGGTCGACAAGGCCTCGAACCTCGTCACGGCAGGCTCCGGCGTATCGCTGTACGCGCTCTATTCCGCGTTGGCCACCCAGGGCCTCGCACTGCAGGCAGGGAGTTGCCCAACCGTCGGCATCTCCGGCCACCTCACCGGCGGCGGCCACGGCCTGCTCGCGCGCTCGCATGGACTGACCTGCGACGGCCTGCTGCAGGCGAATGTCGTCGACGCCCAGGCGCGTGTGCTGCAGGCCAATGCGACATCGGAGCCGGACCTCTGGTGGGCGTGCCGCGGCGGCGGTGGTGGCAGCTTCGGCATCGCGACCGAGTTCAAGATCGAGGTGTTTCCCTTGAAGACGACGCGGGTGTTCGGTGTCTCCTGGAAACTGTCGCAGGCCCACGCGGCGCAATTGTTCGCCGCCTGGCAGGACTGGGCGCCGAATGCGCCGTCGAACATCACCTCGATCATGAAGGTCGGCCCGGCCGGCCACGGCCTGATCACGATGCGCTGCATTGGCCAGTCGGTCGGCAGCGAGAGCGAGCTGCGCAGCGAACTCCGGCGATTGACGGCGGTGCGGCCACCGTCATCGGCGCTGTCGGTGCAATCGCTCGCCTTCCTCGATGCGGTCAAGCACTTTGCCGGACCGCTTGCCTACGAGTCGGTGCTGATGAAGGCGAAGTCGGACTATGTGCTGACGCCGCTCGCCTCCGACGGCATCGAAGCCATGATGGCGGCGGTCGCGCCGATCGTGCCGGGCGGCATCGTGCTGCTGTGCGATTCCTATGGCGGTCGGATCGCCGATGTTTCCGCCGACGCCACTGCATTCCCGCGCCGCGCCGGCACGCAGTACTGTATCCAGTATTTCTCGAGCTGGAGCCGATCCGCCGACACCGCGGCGCATCTCGCTGACGTCGCAAGGGTCTATGCGGCGATGCGCCCTTTCATGCCGGGCGCGTCCTACGTCAATTATTGCGACCTCGACCTCGACGACTATGCGTCAGCCTATTGGGGCGACAACCTCGCCCGCCTGGTTGCGGTGAAGCAGCAATACGATCCCGATGATTTGTTTCACCACGCCCAAAGCGTGCCGCTCAGCGTCCCGACGGCATGAGGAGCAGGCCGAAGCTCAAAGCGTCTTGATGAACTCGATCAAGGCGCGGCGCTCGTCTTCCTTCAGCTCCGGCCCGATCACGCCGACGCGCTTCTCGTTCGAGAATTCGTGCCCGGAATTGCTGTTGCCGCGTTTGCTGGTGTCGAGCACGAAGGCGTTCTTAATGTTGTCCTTCCAGACACGGCCGAGATCCTTGGGGTCATACTCCCGGTTGCCGAGATAGAAGGTCGAGGGACGATCCTTCACCGGCGACAGCAGCGCGTAGATGGACGGCACCGATCCGTTGTGCAGATAGGGCGGGGTCGCCCAGATGCCGTTGAGCGGCCGGACCTTGTAGGCCAGTGGCGCCTGGATCTCGTTCGGCCGGTAGCCGTTGATGCGCTTGCGGTCCTCCGGCGGGGTCTTGTTCTGGTCGTACCAGTAGTCGACGGTCTTCTCGACCAATTCGCCGAGCGCCGGTCCGAAACCACCGTCCTTGATCTTCAGATTGGCCGGCGTCTCGACGGTGCGGCTCGCAAGGCCTTCGGCCTGCGCGCTGTCGGTACCGATATGGCTGATCGGAATCATCTCGACGTCGAGCAGCGGCTGGCCGGCGTCGTTCTTGATCCAGCGCTTCTTGTCCTTGAACAGCGCAAAGGCTTCGCTCGCGGGCAGCGCCTTGCTGTCGATCGCCGGGCCGTGGCAACCTTGGCAATGCGTCTTGTAGAGTTCGCCGCCCTTCTTCGCGAGATCCATGTTGATCTGCCCCAGGATGCTCTCCGGCCATTTCGGCGACGCCAGGCCGCCAAAGCCCTTGTCCTCGCTGGGCGGCTCGCCGGCGATCATCCGCTCCATCTCGTGCAGCACGTCGATCCGCGCGCTCGATTTGAACAGGCCCCTGGACTCGTCGAGCAGATTGAGCTCGGCGCTGACGCCGAGCGCCTCGCCGGCATTGCGCACCATCGGCTGCATGATCGAGCCGTCATACTGCACCCAGCTGAACCAAGGTGCGTTCCATATCCGCGGGAAATGCACCGGCGCCGAATGCGAGGCGTAGTTGTTCGGATTGTTTAGGTCGATCGAGAACACCTGGTTGCCGATCCGGTTGAGCGCGTCGAGCCGTGCATAGCCTTCCTCGACGCTGTTGGCGGCGACCTTGTTCTCCAATGAATTGATGTTGGCGTATTGTTTCAGCACGAGATCGAGCTGGCCGCGCAGCGCCATGCGCTCGTCGAGGCTGGCATCCTTGCCGAGGATCTCGTCGGCGAAGCGCGAGAAGCGGCCCGGCCAGAACCGCGTCAACAGCAGCGAGACGCCGACGCTCTTCTGGAATTCGAACAAATTGGTGTTGGCGGGCCCGCCGTCGATCACGATCTCGGTGCCGCGGTAGCTGAAGCTTCCGGTGTGGCAGGCGGAGCAAGTCAGCCCAACCCCGTTCATGTCGGCTTTGCTATGCGGGTTGCGCCAGGGCGCACCGTTGGCGTCGGCCATCGGGCCGCTCGGCGCAAAGCCGATCGGCAGTGCATCGGGAGTACCCGGAATCACGGTGTCGGGAATAAAGCCGAAGCGGCCGAGATAGTTGGTCTCGCTGAGCCGCGGGGCCGCAGTGAGCAGCGGCCAGACCGTCGGCTGCTCCAACGCCATGAACCATTCAAGGGGAATGCCGAAAGTCCGCGTGCCCTGGTCGGCGTGATAGAACCAGCGCAGCCGTTCGGCGCTGACATTCTGATCCAGCCACACCGTCTTTGCCGGCGGCTGATAGTCGACGACCTTGACGCGGAAGCCGCTCACCACCGTCTCGATATCGTCCTTGAGGTAGAGGACGCCGGCGACAATCAGCAGCCCGATGAAGAAGATCGTCTTGCGAGGCATGCCCCATTCCCCAATTCGCGGTACCCGCGCGTCATATTGATGAGATATTAAAAATCGCCGAAACAGATTCGCGTTAAGCGTGTGATGCGCTGTGCGCCATCCTACAGTAGCGGCGCTGGGTCTACCAACGGAAATGTTGCAGAGGAAATTTCGATTGGCTGTGAGCCAGTTCACGAGCGGCGTGCTCTCCTCGGCGGCATTTGCGCGCATGGACGCCTACGGCTAGAAATGACGGAGCAACAATTCCTCGAGATGTCATCTTGAACGCGGCAGGCGCACAACCGCTCACGATCACGGTCTCGGACGACAGCGCGGTGTCCGCACTGCTGCTGCGCCCGGCGCAGGCCCGTAGCGCCTATGTGTTCGCGCACGGCGCCGGCGCCGGCATGACGCATCCGTCGATGGAGACGATTGCGGTCGGCCTCGCCGAGCGCGGCATCGCGACCTTGCGCTATCAATTTCCCTACATGGAGAAGAGCAGCAAGCGGCCCGATCCGCCCGCCGTCGCGCAGGCGACGGTCCGTGCCGCGGTCGCGGAGGCTGCGCGCCGTTGCGGCGAACTGCCGCTGTTCGCCGGCGGCAAGTCGTTCGGCGGCCGCATGACCTCGCAGGCGCAGGCCAAAGCGCCGCTCGCCGGCGTGCGCGGGCTGGTGTTCCTCGGCTTTCCCCTGCATCCCGCCGGCAAGCCGTCGAGCGAGCGCGCCAAGCACCTCGCCGAGGTCAAGGTCCCGATGCTGTTCCTGCAGGGCACGCGCGATGCGCTGGCGGAGCTCGATCTGCTCGAACCGGTGGTGAAGGCGCTGGGCGCGCGTGCCACGCTGCAGTTGGTGCAGGAGGCGGATCACTCCTTCCATGTCCTGAAGCGCTCCGGCCGCAACGACCGCGAGGTGATGGCCGAGGTGGTCGATGGCTTCGCGGCCTGGGTCGCGAAGCATTCGTAGGTGTGTAGCCCGGATGAGCGAAGCGACATCCGGGGTCTGCAGATCGATCCCGGATATCGCTTCGCTCATCCGGGCTACGCTTGACCGCGAAAGGGATGCTAGTCTCGGCTCATGACCAAAATCCTGATCGTCAATCCCAACACCACCGCGTCGATGACCGCGACGATCGCGACCGCCGCGCGGGCGGTTGCCGCTGATGGTACCGAGATCGTGGCCGTCACATCGTCGATGGGACCCGCCTCGATCGAAGGCTTCTACGACGAGGCGTTCGCCGTTCCCGGGCTGATCGAGGCACTGCTGAAGACGCCGGACGCCGATGCCGGCATCATCGCCTGCTTCGACGACACCGGGCTCGACGCCGCGCGGTCGGCGGCGCGTTACCCGGTGGTCGGCATCTGCGAGGCGGCGCTGGTTACGGCCGGACAGATCGCAAAGCGCATCGGCATCGTCACCACGCTGCCGCGCTCGATCGTGCCGCTCGAGGAACTGGTCCGCCGCTACGGCTTTGCTGACCGCGCAACGGTCACCGCCTGCGACGTCGCTGTGCTCGATCTGGAGAAGCCGGGGTCGGGCGCCAGGCCAAAGCTAGAGGCGGAGATCGCCCGCGCGCTGGAAAAGGGCGCCGACGCCATCGTGCTCGGCTGCGCCGGCATGGCCGATCTCGCGCGTGAACTCTCGGTGCAGTTCGGCGTGCCGGTGGTGGACGGCGTGGCCGCCGCGGTGAAGCAGGCGGAAGCACTCGCCGGCCTCAAGCTCACGACCTCACGCCGCGGCGCCTACGCTTCGCCGGGCGTGAAGAGATACACAGGTCTGCTCGAAGGATTCGCGCCAGGTCTGAGGGAATGACCTCGTCATTGCGAGGAGCGTAGCGACGAAGCAATCCATTTCTCGGCAAGCGGCGATATGGATTGCTTCGCTTCGCTCGCAATGACGGTGAGATCGTTATGATACCGCGCCGCCATAGATCCGGTCGCGCAGGCGGCGCATGCCGGACAGCCAGCGCTCGCGATTGGTGGCCTTGCGCTGCATGTATTCCTGCACCTGGGGATGCGAGAGAATCAGGAAGCGTTCCTCGGCCATCGCCTCGATCACCATCCGTGCCACCTCGCCGGGCTGCAGCACGCCGTCGACGCGCGCCGCGCTCGGGCCCGGCGTGGTCATCCCCGTCTGCACCGATTGCGGGCAGAGCACGGAAACGCGGATGCCGCGATCGCCATACTGGATGGCGAGATGTTCGGCGAGCGCGACCGCGGCGTTCTTGGTCACGCCATAAGGCATCGAGTTCAGCGAGGCCAGCAGCCCCGCCGCGGACGCCGTATTGAGCAGATAGCCGGAGCCGCGCGCGAGCATGCCGGGCACCAGCGCGCGCGCCGCGAACACGTGGCTCATCACATGCACGCGCCAGCTCACATCCCAGTCGGCATCGGACGCGGCTTCCTGTCCCTTGCGCGACAGCCCGGCATTGGAGAAGAACACGTCGACCGGGCCATACTTGTCCTCGGCTGCGGCGATCAGCGCCTTGACGTCCTCCTCGAGCCCGACATCGGCGGTGACCGCAAGCCCGTCGATATCGCCGGCGACGCTGGCGAGCCGGTCGCGCGAGGTCTTGAGATCGGCGACCACGACGCCGCGGGCGCCGGCGTCGGCATAGGCCCGCGCCACCGCCTCGCCGATCCCGCTCGCGCCGCCGGTGACGATGCAGACCTTGTCCTTGACTTGCATGGTTCGATATCCCTGCTTGTTAGCGTCATGGGGCGGATTGTCAGCTCTGATAGAGCCCCTTGTCACGCGCCTTCTGGATCGCGAGCGCGGCCATCAGGTCGACCATCGGGGTCGGAAGGCCCGCCGTGCGCGCGAACGCCGCCGGGGCGCGCACCAGCACATCGATCTCCATGGCGCGGCCGAGTTCGTAGTCCTGCAGGATCGACGGCTTGTGGTCCGGCGCCGGGCCGCTGCGGTTGACGCGCTTGACCTCGGGAATGTAGTGCATCGCCACCGCATTGGCCTCGTCGAGCAGGCGCGGGATCACGCCCTGCATGTCGGGATCGTCGCGGACGCCGCGTGCGGTCAGACCCGTCAGCAGGCAGAGCACCGACATCGACATGTTGGTCAATAGCTTCGACCAGATCGTCTCGCGGATCTCCTTGACCTCGGGCGATTCGATCGCGGCGTCATTAAGTGCCGCACGCAGATTGGCGATGCGCTCGCTCCGGCGATCGTCGCATTCGCCGATTAGGAGGCGATTGCGCTCCGGCGACAGGTTCGCCACCACCCCGGGCGCAACCACCTCATTGGAGGAGAAGATCACGCCGCCGATGATCCGCTCCTTCGGGATGGCGCTGCGCAAGCGTCCGCCGGGATCGAGGAAGCCCAGATCGGGGATCGCAGGATGCTGCGGCGGCAGGCCGAGATCGTACCACCAGGGAATGCCGTTCTGCGCGAACACGATCGCGGTGTCGCGTTCAAGCAGTGGCAACAGCCCGGTTGCGAGCGCGCCGATGCCGGTTGCCTTCAGCGTGCTGATGACGACGTCCTGCGGCCCCAGATCGGCAGGATCGGCCGACGCCTTCACCTTCGCGCTCACGCTGCTGTCGCCGACCTTCAGCGTCAAGCCGTTAGACCGGACCGCGTCCAGATGCGGTCCGCGCATCACGCAGGACACATCGTGGCCGGCGCGTGCCAGCCGGACCGCGAAATGGCTGCCGACGGCGCCCGCGCCGAAAATGCAAATGCGCATGAGTGGAACAAGTCCTTGCAACGTGTTGCGTCAGTTTCCACAAGCGCAGGGCATTGCGCAACCCGCCATGCATGCGGCGCGGCCGCGCGCGCTCGAAAGTGATGGATCAAGGCAGCTCCTCTCGCCATAGTGCTGGGCAACAGCAATGCCGAACGAGGGAGAAACGTCATGTCGGCCAGCCCAGTCCTGTGGAGCCTCGATGCGCGCGGGGTCGCGACCGTCACGCTGAATCGCCCCGAGGTCAACAATGCCTATGACGGCGCGCTGATCGCGGGCGTGCTGGCCGCGATCGACGATCTCTCGACCAAGCCGGTGCGCGTCGTCGTGCTGAATGGCAACGGCAAGCATTTCCAGGCCGGCGCCGACCTGAAATGGATCAACGGCGTGCGGCCGAAATCAGCTGAGGAGAACCAGGCGGCGTCGCGCGCCACCTTCGAGGCAGTGCAGCGCCTCAACACGCTGCCGGTCCCGACCGTGGCGCTGGTGCAGGGCGGCTGTTTCGGCGGCGGTACCGGCGTGATCTCAGCCTGCGATATCGTGATCGCGGCCGATAACGCCCTGTTCTCGATCACCGAGGTGCGCTGGGGACTGACGGCTGCGATCATCATCCCGCAGCTTTGCGATGCGATCGGCGTCCGTCAGGTGCGCCGCTATGCGCTGACCGGCGAACGTTTCGGCGCTGAGGACGCCCGCCGCATCGGCCTGGTCCATGAGGTGGTGCCATCAGCCGATCTCGAAAGCGCGGGCGCCAAGGTCGTGGAGCAGCTGCTCGGCAACGCGCCGGATGCGATGGCCGAGACAAAGAAGCTCGCGATGGAAAGCTCGTTCGGCGGCATGGGCGTCGACGATGAGGCCTACAAGCGCCTCGTCCATCTGCACTCGGCGAAGCGGCAGACCGCCGAGGCCGCCGAAGGGCTCGCATCCTTTGCCGAGAAGCGGGCGGGCCGATGGGGTAGCGGCGCGGCATAAGCTCGGTCGCTCAGCTCAACAACCCCGGCAGATGCCACGCATGCTGCGATAGACCTCTTCGTCGTCACGGCGCATCTGCTGCAGCGATTCGAATGTCCTGGATTCGCTCGACTGGGTGATCGTCGGCTCGGGCTTGCGCTTGGCCGCCAGCTCCTGCTCCTGGCGATGGTAGCAGGCCTCGCGTTCCGGCTTGGCCTCGATGAACCGGCACGTCTCGATCGCCGCCGCGGGTCCGGCGGCGAGGATGAGGCCAAGCGACACTGACATCAGGAGTTTCAAAGCGGGCGATCCTTCGCGTCCTTGTCTCAGGTCGGCATGCAGGGGGCAAGACCGCCGCCGTGTCAAAGCGATTGCGACAGCGACTTTTTCAGTGTCTTCAGCAGCGCCTGCACCGCGGCGGCATTGATGCGGCGTTCCGGAACGGCGGCCTTCACCCACAGTTCCGGGATCGGAAACTCGGCGAGGATCGGCTGCAACGCGCCGTCGCGCAGCGCGTCCGCGACCAGATAATGCGAGAGCAGCGCGATGCCATTGCCTGCGATCGCGCTTTGCGTCAGCACGCGGCCTTCGTTCGACGAGAGGATCGGGCGCACCTGGACATTGATGCGGCCGCGGGGTCCCTCGAACGGCCATTCCGGTCCGGTCGGCAGGAAGCTGAGGCAGCGGTGATCGACCAGGTCGCGCGGATGTTTCGGCGTGCCGTGCTTCTTCAAATACGCTGATGAGGCGCACAACAGCCGCGGCAGCCGGCACAGCGGCTCGTCGACGACGCCGCCGAAGGAATGCGGGAAGGCGCCGATCGCGATGTCAAAACCTTCGGTCACCGGATCGACCGGGCGGTCGATCATCACGATCTCGAGCTTCACGCTCGGGTTCTGTTTTTGGAAGATCGTGAAGGCATCGGCGAGCCGCGCCACCGTCAGCGAGGTCGGCGCCTTCACGCGCAGATGATCGGTGAGGTCGCGCTGCTTCTCGCCCATCCGCGACAAGAGATCGCCGACATCGGCAACCACGCCGCGGGCGCGATGCACATATTGCTGCCCGGCCTCGGTCAGCCGCAATTGGCGGGTCGAGCGGTGGAACAGCGCGGTGCCGATCCGCTCCTCGAGCTGGGTGACGCGCTTGGCGACGACCGATGTCGCGACGTTGAGCTTGCGCGCCGCGGCGGAGAAGCCGCCGGCGTCGGCGGTGGCGAGGAAGGCTTCTAGGTTGACCAGCGTGTCCATCTGCTCTTCCCAAGAGCTTTTCTCGATTCGCGAAAGCTGATTACATAATTTGGTGGATTGTACTGCAATCCGCATCAATTCATAGTTGACCCAATCAACTTTGTTCAGGGCGGAAATGATGCGAGCGAGCACGATCGAAGAGCCTGCGCGGCAGGTCCCGGTCTATGGCGAATATGACGTGGTGGTGCTTGGCGGCGGTCCGGCCGGCATCACGGCAGCCGTCGGCGCGGCGCGCGCCGGGCGGCGGACCCTGCTGATCGAGCGCTACGGCTTTCTCGGCGGCATGGGCACCGCGGCCGGCGTGACCAATTTCTGCGGGCTGCACGCCAACATCTTTGGCGAGATGCACCGCGTGGTGCAGGGCATCGCCTCCGACCTGCTGGCGCGGATCGGCCGGCTCGGCGGATTGAACGCGCCGCATCTGATCCTCGGCAAGATCCTTGCGCAGGCCTATGACACCGCGGCCTACAAAATCGCGGCGGACGATCTGCTGGCGCATCACAAGGTCGATATCCTGTTCCACGCGCTCGGTGCCGGCGTCGTGATGGATGGCGCGCACATCCGCGCGCTGATGGTGGAAACCAAGGCCGGCCGGCAGGCCGTGCGGGCCGGCATCTTCATCGACTGCTCCGGGGACGGCGACCTCGCGGTGTGGGCGGGCGCGCCCTATGAGGTCGGCGACAACAAGGGCGGCATGCTCTACCCCTCGATGATGTTCCGCCTCAACGGCATAGATCCGGCGAAAGCGGGCGATGCGTGGCGGACGATCCCGGCGCTGATGGCACAGGCCGAGGCCGCCGGCACGCATAAATTCCCGCGCAAGTCCGCGATCGTGCGGCCGCAGAAATCGCAGATCGAATGGCGGGTGAATTTCACCCAGGTGACGCGAAGCGATGGCGGCGCCATCTCCGGCATCGATCCCGATGACATGACGCGCGGTGAGATCGAGGGCCGCCGTCAGGCGGTCGAGGCCTTTGCCTTCCTGCGTACGGTGCCCGGCTTCGAGAATTCCTACATCGTCGATCTGCCGCCGCAGCTCGGCATCCGCGAGACGCGCCGCGTGATCGGCGGCTACATGCTGTCCGGCGAGGACGTGCTGGGCTGCGCCTCGTTCGAGGACTCGATCGGCGTCAACGGCTGGCCGAAGGAATCCCACGTGCCGGGCGACGTGATCTTCGAGTTTCCGCCGATCCCGGAAAGCCGCGGCTACAACGAGTTGCCGTATCGCATGCTGGTGCCTGACGGCGTCGACAATCTCCTGGTCGCCGGCCGCTGCGCCTCGATGACCCATGAGGGGCAATCGGCGGCGCGCGTCTCCGGTGCCTGTTTTGTGATGGGCGAGGCGGCGGGAACCGCGGCGGCACTCGCGCTGTCGGGCAATACGATTCCGCGCGACATTTCCGTCGAAAAGTTGCAACAACAGCTCGGCAAGCAGGGCGCGTTCATCGGTCGCGATCAGGCCGTGCCCGAAGGAATCTAGTGCGTTTTCAAGCGAAGTGGATACCGGTTCGCGTGAAGAAGATGCGTCAAGACAGGAATCTGGAGCCCCATTCCGATTTGATCGGAACGGAAAGGGCTCTCAGCGGAGGACGTTCAATGAAGGGTTGGGCGCGGCTCGCACTCGCGGGTCTGCTGGTCTGGGCCGCGAGCGGCATCGCGCGGGCCGATGATCTGCTGAAGGCGAAGGTCGGCGTGTTGCGTCTGTCGTCCTCTGCGCCGGTGTTCATCGCGCAGGACAAGGGCTATTTCCGCGACGCTGGCCTCGATGTCGAGCTGAAGTTCTTTGACGCGGCACAGCCGATCGCGGTCGCGACCACGTCGGGCGATGTCGATTTCGGTATCACCGCCTTCACCGCCGGGCTCTACAATCTCGCCGGCAAGGGTACGCTGAAGGTGATCGGCGGCATGAGCCGCGAGAAGGCCGGCTATCCGCTGATCGGCTATTTCGCCAGCAACAATGCCTATGCCGCGGGCCTCAAGACCCCGAAGGATCTCGCCGGCAAGCGCGTCGCGGTGACCCAGGTCGGCTCCAGCTTCCACTATTCGCTCGGCCTGCTCGCCGACAAATACGGCTTCAAGCTGTCCGACGTGAAGATCGTGCCGCTGCAATCGCTGTCGAACGCGGCCGCGGCGCTGAAGGGCGAAACCGTCGACGCGGCGCTGCTGCCGGTCTCGACCGCGCGGACGCTGATGGATTCCAACGGCGCGAAATTCCTCGGCTGGGTCGGCGACGAGACGCCGTGGCAGTTAGGGGCCATCTTCGCCTCGCCGAAGACGCTGACCAATCCACAACTGGTGACCAGGCTGCTCACCGCGCTTACCCGCGCCGACCACGAATACCACGACGTGATCCTGACGGCGATCAAGGATGGCGTGGTGCCGATCAACGAGAAAACAAAACCGCTGCTCGAGATCATCGCCAAATACACCAATCTTCCGGTCGAGCAGGTGGTGGGCAACTGCGCCTATGTCAATCCCGACGGCAAACTCGACGTGAAGAACGTCGACAACCAGATCAAATGGCTGCAGGAGCAGGGCTTCGTGGACAAGGGCTTTGACGCCGGCACGATCATCGCCAAGGAATACGTGAAGGCGGATTGATGGTGGATGACATCGATCACAACTCTCTCCCCGTCATCCTGAGGTGCGAGCGGAGCGAGCCTCGAAGGATGGACGGCCGAGATACATCCGGGCCGTCGACCCTTCGAGACGCCGCTGCGCGGCTCCTCAGGGTGACGGATCAGATAGTGAGCCGCTAGATGGACCTGATCGCCGACCATATCAGCCATCGCTTCGGCGCGCTCGACGTGCTCGATGATGTCTCGTTCACAGTTCGCACCGGCGAGATCGTCGCGATCGTCGGGCCGTCCGGCTGCGGCAAGAGCACGCTGCTGTCGATCCTCGGCGGCCTGCTGCGGCCAGCCGCGGGCGCCGCCGAGTT
>Ga0209233_1000949_pt1 | contig 12587 bp, 9 predicted proteins | sample AraplaCL_Cvi_mCL_FD_184269 | JGI IMG/M metagenome (GOLD analysis project Ga0209233, IMG submission 184269) | Arabidopsis root microbial communities from the University of North Carolina, USA - plate scrape CL_Cvi_mCL (SPAdes) (version 2) | ecosystem: Host-associated > Plants > Roots > Endosphere ... | reverse complement strand
TTTGCAGAAGGTCGGCTCCTCACATTCGGTGTTGTCCCGGGCAAGCGAAGCGCGACCCGGGACCCATACTCACCGCCGCCAATGTGGCGGGACGCTGGAGCTATCAGGTCGCCGTATCACATCGGCCTGTGGTCATGGGTCCCCGCTTTCGCGGGGACGGCAGTCGAGAATGAGGCGCGTGCGGAGGCAACAAGATCAGTGCGGGTTCTCCAGACTGAACGTCTCCGACTGCTCGTCATACGCGAACAGCTCGGCATAGCGGCCCCAGGAGACGATCGTCTCCAAGGTCTCGTCGGCATACTGCTCGGACATGTAGTCTTCGAGCTCGATGCGGAAGCGCGCGGCGGGTGCGGTGTGTGAGGGACGGTCGTCGAGCACGCGGCGGATCAGGCCGATCAGCGGCACGGTCTCGGTGAGGTGCTGTGCGAACAGCTTCTTGCGCTCGTCAGTTTCCAGATGCGCGAAGCGCTTGCCGGCCTCGGTGAGATTGAGGTCGCCTTCGCTGAGCTGGGCGAAGCGGAGCAGCTGCAGCGCTTCCGCCAGCGGGAAGATCTCGTCGACCTCGAGCTGCAGATGTCCGGCCAGCACCGGCAAATCGGCATGACCGTTATAGGGCTCGCCGGCAAGGGTCTCAATCAGGCCGGAGATCGAGTTCGACCCCACGTGGCTCAGCACCATGCCGACGCCAGGACCAGGCGCGCCGTCGGCACTCGGAGCTTTCGGCTCGGGCCGCTGAGTCATGCGGGCATAGAGGCTGTCGACCAGTTGCCGAAATGCTGGATCGAGCCGGTTGCGCGGATGAGCGAGGTCGACCTTGAACTCGGCGGCGACGCGGCCGGGGTTGGAGGAAAACACCAGGATGCGATCGCACATCAGCACCGCCTCCTCGATGTTGTGCGTCACCATCAGCACGGACTTGATCGGCAGCCGTCCGTCGGTCCAGAGATCGACGAGGTCGGTGCGCAGCGTCTCGGCGGTCAGCACGTCGAGCGCGGAGAACGGCTCGTCCATCAGAAGCAGATCAGGGTGCACCACCAGCGCGCGGGCGAAGCCGACACGCTGACGCATGCCACCGGAGAGCTCCTTCGGAAACGCGGATTCGAAGCCATCGAGGCCGATCAGGTCGATCGCGGCCAGCGCCCGCTTGCGCCGCTCGGCGCTGTCGACGCCGAGCGCCTCCAGCCCGAGCTCGACGTTCTGCAGCACCGTGAGCCAGGGAAACAGCGCAAACGACTGGAACACCATGGCGATGCCGTCAGGCGGCCCGGCAATTGTTTCGCCGCGGCACTTCGCTTCGCCCGACGATGGCGACACCAGGCCGGCGATGATGCGAAGAAGCGTCGATTTGCCGGAGCCGGAGCGGCCGAGCAGGCCGACGATCTCGCCGGCGCGGATCGACAGATCCACCTTCTCCAGCACGACGAGATCCTCGCCGCTCGCCTTTGGAAACAGCCGGCTGACGCTCTTGATGTCGATCAGCGGTGCCTGCTTGACCTGGTCGCGCATGAGACGTCTCCCAATCAGCCGAGCCGCAGCCGGCGTTCGCCGAAGGCATAGAGCGGCCGCCACAGCAGCCGGTTGAACAGGGTCACCAGGATGCACATCACCGCGATGCCGAGCACGACGCGCGGAAAATCACCGGCTTCGGTCGCCTGCGCGATATAGGCACCGAGACCAGCGGCCGTGAGATGCGTATCTCCCCAGCTCGCAACTTCGGCGACGATCGAAGCGTTCCACGAGCCGCCCGAGGCGGTGATGGCGCCGGTGATGTAGTAGGGGAAGATGCCGGGCAGCACGACCTTGACCCACCAGCGCCAGCCTTTCAGGTGGAGGCTCGCCGCGGCTTCCTTGAGGTCGGACGGGAAGGCGCTGGCGCCGGCGATGACGTTAAACAGAATGTACCATTGCGTGCCCAGGATCATCAGCGGGCTCAGCCAGACATTGGCGTTAAGTCCGAATCTGACAATCAGCACCACGAACACCGGAAAGGCGAGGTTGGCAGGAAACGCAGCCAGGAACTGCGCGAGCGGCTGCACGCGCTCGGCCAGCTTCGGCCGCAAGCCGATCCATACCCCGACCGGCACCCAGATCAGCGAAGCCAGCGCGATCAGCACCACGACACGTAGCAGCGTGATCAGGCCGTAGCCGACCGCTGCCGCGATGTCCGAAAAGCCGAGCGTCGCGGCGAGATAATGCCAAGTCTGCCAGCCGGCGTATGCGCAGCCGATGACGATCACTGCGACCCACAGCGCATCAACCAGGTGCTGCGGCGGACCCTGACGTAGCGGCGCATGCCAGCTCGCCGGCCAGTCGATGCGCAGGTTGGAGAAGGTGCGGTTGACGGCCGAGAAGGGCAGCCCGATCGATCGTAGTGCGCGCGTGCGCCTGAACAGGTCGAGCATCCATGAGGTCGGCGGATTGCCGGATGCGGTCTGCTCGAAGCGGAATTTATCGGCCCAGGCCACGATCGGGCGGAACAGCAGCTGATCGTAGACGATGATGACCAGCAGCATCGTGAAGATCGCGAAGCCGATCGCGACGAGGTTCTTCTGCTGGATTGCGAGCGCGACATAGGAGCCGATGCCGGGCAGGGTGACGGTGGTGTTGCCGACGGTGATGGCTTCCGACGCCACCACGAAGAACCAGCCGCCCGACATCGACATCATCGTGTTCCAGATCAGGCCGGGCATCGCAAAGGGAACGTCGAGCCGCCAGAAGCGCTGCCAGCCGGAAAGGTGGAAGCTTTGCGTCGCCTCCTCCAGATCCTTCGGCACGTTGCGCATCGACTGGTACATGCTGAACGTCATGTTCCAGGCTTGGCTCGTGAAGATCGCGAACACGCAGGCGAGCTCGGCGCCTAGCACCCTGCCGGGAAACAGGTTCATGAAGAACACGACAGTGAAGGTGAGAAAGCCGAGAATCGGCACCGACTGCAGGATGTCCAAGAGCGGGATCAGCACCATCTCGGCGCGTCGGCTCTTGGCGGCGAGCGCCGCATAGACGAAGGTGAAGATGAGCGAGCAGACGATCGCGAGCAGCATCCGCAACGTCGTGCGCAGCGCATAAAGCGGCAGATGCGAGGGATCCAGCGTAACCGGCGCGGTGTCGAGTGCGGACAGCGGCAACGTGGTCTGCTCGCCGCCATAGACGATCAGCACCATGGCGCCGATCACGATGATCAGCGCAACGATGTCCCAGATGTTCGGCCGAACCGCATGCCCAAGCGTGGTGGCGCGGATGTCTTGCAGGAACATGGCGGCGGTCTCGTTCGGTTGTCCCGCGGAAAGCGTCTCCTTCTCATAGGGTGGTGGGTCAGTTCAAGCCGTCGCAGCGTGGTTTGCGCAGGCGTGTGTTTTGTGAAGGTTTTGTGATGTCATTCCGGGACATCGCGCGCGACGAAATGGCGAAGCCATTTCGCGCGGTAAGTGATGGGCCCGGAATCCATAACCACAAGCCGTTGCTGCTGCACGGACGTCATCCAGTCTTCGTCAAACATCCGCCTGTGGTCATGGATCCAGGTTCGGTCCTTCGGGCTGCCCCCGGGATGACAACGCGAGATACTGCGCTCACCATCCGCTTTCGCGGATGATGACAGCCGAGATCGCAGAAACAGCCGACCTACTCTGAAGCGCAACTATCCCACATTCGGCGCTTCGGCCTCCAGCTTCGTCGCCAGGATCTTGTCGATCCGCCGGCCGTCGAGGTCGACGATCTCGAAGCGCCAGCCCTCGAGGTCGAAACTGTCACCGACCTCTGGCACGCTGCCGAAGTGCTGCAGCACGAGGCCGGCGACGGTGTGATAGCCGGGATGCTCCGGCACCGCGATCGACAACAGGTCGGAAAACTCGTCGAGCGGCATCCAGCCGGAGACCAGAAGCGAGTCGTCGGCGCGGCGCACATAGGCCGGCTCCGGCGGGCCTTCCTCCGACGAAAATGCGCCGACGATCGATTCCAGGATGTCGGCGGCGGTGACGACACCTTCGAACGAGCCATACTCGTCATGGACCAGGCCCATATGCACAGGTGCGCCTTTCAGGATCGCGATCACGTCGCGGGCATCGACCGATGACGGGACGATCGGCACCTCGCGCACCAGGCTCCTGAGATCGGGCGTTTCCTCGCGCAAATACGCATCGAGCAGATCCTTGGCCTGCAGCACGCCGATCGGGTGGTCGCGTGAGCCGTCGGACACCGGCAGCCGCGAATGCGGGCTCTTGGCGAAGGTCTGGCGAATGGTCTTGGGATCGTCATTGAGATCGATGACGTCGACCTCGGGGCGCGGCGTCATCACGGCGCCGACGGGCCGGTCGCCGAGCCGCATCACCCCGGCGATCATCTCCTTCTCGCCGGGCTCGAGCACGCCGGCGGTTTCCGCCTCGCGCACCAGATGATGGATCTCCTCCTCCGAGACCTTGTCACCGGCATCGCCGCCGCGGCCGAGCAGCGCCAGGATGAGCTTGCCGGAGACGTCGAGCAGCACCACCAGCGGCAGCGAGACCTTGGACAGCATCTGCATCGCCGGCGCGACGCGGACCGCGATCGCCTCGGGGTCGCGGAGTGCAAGCTGCTTCGGCACCAGCTCGCCGACGATCAACGTCGCATAGGTGATGCTGGTGACGACGAGTCCGACGCCGACAATGTTAGCGGCCGATGCAGAAAGGCCGTGCCCGACCAGCCAGGATGACAGGCGCTGGCCGAGCGTGGCGCCGGAGAATGCACCGGAGAGCACGCCGACCAGCGTGATGCCGATCTGCACGGTGGAGAGGAATTTGCCGGGGTCCGAGGCCAACGCCAGCGCGCGCCGGGCGCCGCTGACGCCTTTTTCGGCCAGCAGCGCCAAGCGTGCCGGCCGCGACGAGACGACCGCCAGCTCCGACATCGAGAGCAGGCCGTTGACGACAATCAGGATGACGATGATCGCAAGTTCGACTGAGAGCATTCGGTTGTGCGTGTGTGTTCCGGGATAGCGGTGAGGTGTGCCCGAGCCGCATCATATAGCAACGCGGGGCTGCTGCGGCGCGCGATCGGGCCAAATTGCCGCATCGTTTCCGACTGCCACCCTCCCCTTGAGGGCATGGCGGGCGCACATCTAGAGAACCTGTTGCGAACGATTGCGCAGGCGGCAGTGCGCTCCCTCTAACCCGTTCTTCACGGGGAGAGGGCTGGGGTGAGGGGCAAACGCACGAACGGTGTGAGTAGATAAACCTGTACCCCCTCACCCGGATTGCTTCGCAATCCGACCTCTCCCCGCAGGCGGGGAGAGGTTAGGAGAGAGTGCGCCAAGTCGATAAAGCGCGGCTAAGCACCTCAAGCGGCTGAGCGTCCCTCAAAATTCTCCGTGGAGCCTTCCCGAGAAAATCGACACCGGGCCGCGATCGGCGTTGTAGGCGGGGTTGGCGATGAACTGATAGTCGGCGGTCAGTGTCACGCCCTTCCTGAGCTGATAGGCGTAGTACGCCTCCACGATCTGCTCCGGCCGGTAGTTGAGCTGGCCATCGCCGATCAAAAGCCCGGTGCCGCCGGCGGCGAGGAAATCGCGATGCGCGGCGGAGAGCCCGTTGATCGCGCCGCCGATCCCGATCGTGTCGTCCGGCCGTCCCCAACGGCCGCCCTTGATCGACACGCCGCCCGACAGGCTGCGGTCGATATCGGTGAACGACAGGATCTCGTTCTGGCCATCGTTCCAGCTGGCGCGGGCAAACACCCCGACATCGGCCATGACCTGCTGCTCGAGATTGGCATAGAAGCCGTATTTCGGATTGACGTGGCGAATGCTCGTCATCACGTCGTTGATATCAAGCGACGGATCAGTGGCCTCGATCGCCAGCGCCTGACGATAACTGCCGGTGACGCCCTGGTTGCCGAACACGCCGAGCCGGAGCTTGCCGGGCTGATCGAAGACAGTGTGGCGCTCCTCGAATTCGACCACGGCGCCTTCACCCTTGAAGGTCAGCTTGTCGCTGTTCGGCCGCGACGGCACCTCCAGCACGGCAGCGCGAATCGCCCAGTCCTTGCGGTTGAGCTCGACCATGGCGCCGTTGGTATAGCCCGGCAGGTCGGCCGGGAAATCATAGGCGGCCGATCCCCACAGTGCCCAGTTCATGAAATCCGCGCGCGGATCATGCGCGTAGGAATTGTTGTCGAAGAAATCGCCGACAGCGAAACGGCCCACCACCAGCGTCACGCGATCGATGTCGCGCTTGCCCGCCAGCTGGTTCGGGCCGTCGGCCACATCCTCCTGCTCGCCACCGAGACCGACGGTCTGCTTGAAGTAGTAGCGCTGCGGACGAATGCGGGGGTAGGCGGCACCGGCCTTCTGTGCCTCGCCATTCGGAAAGCCGGCGACGCCGAGCGTGCCGTTCAGGCCAAAACCCTGCGCCAGCTCGGGATCGAAATAGAACTCGCCTCCGTCCCACAGGCGAAACCCGAGGAACGCGGTTGTGGTCCACGTGGACTGGAGCTGGCCGCGGCCGGGAAGGCTGTTCGCGCCGGCATAGGGCGAGCGGAACGAAGGATAGGCTTGCGGCAGGAAAGTCGTCTGAGCGTGGACATTCCAATCGTCGGAGTCGGGAAGGGCAGTCTTGGCCTGACCTGCGGTCGCGCGCGCCCAGAGCTGGTCGCCGAACTGGTAGTTGAGGCCGAACTTGACGAGATGAAGTTTGGGATCGACCGCAACGCCCGGCAGTCCGAAGCCGCCGAGATCGTAATTCTGCCGCGCCAGCGCGACGTAATCGTATTCGGCCTTGGCGGTCCAGTTGCCGCTGACCGCGAATTCAAGGCCGAGGCCCGCGGTCCAGCCGACATGGTCATGGCCAACCACCGCTTCGCCGCCGTCACTGATGTCGGCGTGCGTATGGCCCCAGGCGAAGCCGCCCGTGAGGTAAGGCAGCCAGCGATCGAAGGCGTAGCCGACCCGGCCGCGCACTGTGCCGACATAGTCGACCGTGGTGTTGAAGGGCACAGGTGGCGTGCGGGCAAAAGCGGCCTGATCGAGCGGGCTCGGAAACGTCGCATCGGCCTCGACACCGATGACGAGATGGTCGCCGATTCGTCTGTTGTAGCCGACCTGATAGCCACCGAGCAGGCCGGTGACGCTGTGCGGAAACACGACGCCCTGAAGCGGCAGCGGGTTGGCGGCGGGACCGAGGCTGCCGCCGCCATAGCCGAAATGGCCGCCGATATAGAACCCGGCCCAGTCATAGACGATGCTGGCGGCCTCGGCCTTCAGCGTCAAGGCGTTGGATGACAGGTCGGCCGCCGCGGCTGGCCCCACCAGCGCGAGCAACCCGAGCGCGGAAGCGGCCAGGGTCCTGTCCCATCTCGGGCTGCGATCTGACATCGTGCGCGCGTTGGTCACGGAAGCGGTGTGGCGTGTGGTCCCGTCACAGCAGATTTGCCCGCGCATTGTCACCAACGAATCGGCAGCGGCCGGTAAAGGACTCCCCAGGCATCGGCCCGCTTTGCCGGGGAATGAAGCGAAATTTCTCAACGATCGCAAAAGGCTTATTGCAACTAATTCGCAATATCAACTGAGCGGGAGCAATCGTCGCCTCGTTCGCATGGTTCTGTGACATCAGTGCAACAGGTTGAGCGGCAACGATCGTGTGTCCATCCCCCTGAAAAGTGAACTATCGCGTATGGCGGAAGAGACTGGGGTGCAGTCGTTGCGCGGCCATCCTTCGAGACGGCCGCCTGCGGCGACCTCCTCAGGCTGAGGATCATTCCGCAGCGAATCTCAATGCTCATGGTGAGGAGCGCCGCCCTAGCGAGGTGTTCAGGCGATACTCTCGCATCGCCTTGAGAACCATGAGGCCCGAGGTGTAGCCGAACGCCCGTTGGGCTACCCCCGCGCGCCCGGACCGTTGCCGAGTGTTCCCACGTCGAACTTAGCGATGTCCGCAAGCAGCTCGCAGAAGGCGCGCGCGCCGTGTGCGAGCAACGCCTCACCCTTTTCGGCGCTGGCTTGCGTGGCATCGCCGACCGCGCCGTTCGCGTTGAGATCCTGCGCCTGCCAGGCCAGCGGCGCCGGACGCTGCGTCGATAAATGTCGGTAGCTCGTCGCCATATCCCTGCCGGCTGAGGGGAACAGCGCAAGGTTGTCAGTGCGGACCAGCGTCGGGTGCGCCGCCAGCATGATCGACGTTTCGACCGCACCGCCATGAATGCCGTGACGCAGCTCGTCGGGATCGAACAGCCCGTCCGGTGCGCCAAAGCGCGACCACGAGGTGGTGACCACCAGCATGCGGTGGAACGCGCGCAGATCCTGCGCCACCAGCGTCATCGCCGCGCTGTTGCCGCCATGGCTGGTGACGATGACGAGCTTCTTGATCCCGGCTCGCGCCACGCTCTCGCCGATCGCAGTCCAGCTCTTCAGCGCCGTCTCTGTCGGCAGACTCAAAGTACCCGGAAAATCGATGTGCTCGGTGGAAATGCCGATCGGCTGCGTCGGCAGGAACGTCACCGGTAAATTCGCTGGGAGCAGCTTACGCACCCGTGCCAGATAGGCCTGTGCGATCATCACGTCGGTACCGACAGGCAGATGTGGACCGTGCTGCTCGGTCGCGGCCAGCGGCAGCACCGCGATCCAGCCGGCGGCAGCAAGCCTGTCGATTGCGGGCCAGTGAAGTTCGGTGAAATCGCGGGGCGGGGTGGTCATCACAGGTGGTTTCTTTCGAGCGTCGGGCAGGCTAGTTATCGGTCAAAACGGCACCATGGGCCAGAGTGAAGCGGAGAGTTCGATCATGTCGCAGGCGCTTTTCATGCGAATGTTAACGGCGGCTTTGCTGGTCGCCGTCGCCGTGCTGTCGCCTGCCGCCGCCCAGACGCTGGACAAGGTCTCCTTCGGCACCAATTGGGTCGCCGAGGGCGAGCAGGGCGGCTTCTTTCAGGCGGTCGCCGACGGCACCTACAAGCAATATGGGCTGGATGTCACGATCGTGCCGGGCGGGCCGAACGAGAACAACCGCATGCTGCTGATCGCCGGCAAGATCGATTTCTTCCTCGCCGCGAACACGCTGATGGGTTTCGATGCCGTCGCCAACAACGTGCCGGTGGTGTCGGTCGCCGCGATGTTCCAGAAGGATCCGCAGGTGCTTCTGACTCATCCGGAATCTGGGATCACCAAGCTCGAGGACTTGAAGCCGCTGACGCTGTTCGTCTCCAAGGAGGGGATCGCCAGCTACTATCAATGGCTGAAATCCGAATACGGCTTCTCCGAGAAGAACGTCAGGCCCTATACCTTCAACGCGCAGCCCTTCATCGCCTCACCGAACAGCGCGATGCAGGGCTATGTCACCTCCGAGCCGTTCGCGGTCGAGCGCGCCGCGGGCTTCAAGCCCGGAATCATTCTGCTCGCCGACAACGGCTTCAACACCTACTCGACCTTGATCGAGACCCGACGCGACCTGATCGACAAGAAGCCGGATCTGGTGCAGCGCTTCGTCGATGCCTCCATCGTCGGCTGGTATCACTACATCTATCGCGACAATTCCGCTGGGAATGCCATGATCAAGAAGTTCAATCCGGAGATGACCGACGATCTCCTGGCCAATTCGGTGGCCAAGATGAAGGAATACGGCATCGTCGATTCCGGCGACTCCTTGCGCGATGGCATCGGCGCCATGAACGATGACCGTGTCGCCAGCTTCTTCGACAAGATGGTGCGCGCCGGCGTGGTGAAGGCCAATGTCGATTACCGCAAATCCTACACGCTGCGCTTCGTCAACAAGGGTGTCGGCCTCGACCTGCGGCCGAAGGACGAGCCGAAAAGCCAACAGAGGCCGGACGAGAAGAAGTAAACCAGCGCGTTCATGCAAGCGTTCTCTCCGAACAGTTCAGACGGCAGCGCCTCCGGTTTTGCGGTCGAGCTCAGTGACGTCACCAAGATCTATGAGTCCGGCGTCATGGCGCTCGGCCCGCTCGATCTGCGCGTCGGCAGGGGTGAGTTCGTGTCGCTGCTAGGCCCCTCCGGCTGCGGCAAGTCGACCGCGCTGCGGCTGATCGCGGGGCTGACGGCGCCGACCGCGGGACGGGTTGCATTGGCGCCGCGCGCGGATGCTGCGCTGTCGGGACATCGCATCGGCTTCGTGTTCCAGGAGCCGACGCTGATGCCCTGGACCAGCGTGCGCGACAATGTCGCCCTGCCGCTGAAGCTCGCCGGCGTCGCCAGCGCCGAGGCGCGGCCGCGGATCGAGGAGGCGCTGGCACAGGTCGGTCTTGCCGATTTCGCCGATCGCTACCCGCGTGAGCTCTCGGGCGGCATGAAGATGCGGGTGTCGCTCGCGCGCGCGCTGGTGACGCGGCCCGAGATTCTCCTGATGGACGAGCCGTTCGCGGCGCTCGACGAGATCACGCGCTTTCGCCTCAATGACGATCTGCTGGCGCTTTGGCGCAGCCTGCGCATGACCGTCATCTTCGTCACCCATTCGGTGTTCGAATCCGTCTATCTGTCGCAGCGCGTGCTGGTGATGACGGCTCGCCCCGGACGACTTAGCTTCGAGACGCGTGTCGAGAGCGACGAGCCGCGCAACAGAGCCTTCCGCACCTCGCTCGCCTATACCGATTATTGCCGCGCCGTGTCCGAGGCCTTAGCGCCGGCCTATGCCGGAGCGCTGTCGTTATGAGCACCGCGCCACGCCAGCACGGTCCGGCGGATCATCAGCGCGTGCTCGGCGTGCTGCTGCCCGGCATCGTGCTCGCGCTCGGTCTTGTGCTCTGGGAGCTCGTGGTCGAGCTCAATGATATCAAACCTTACGTGCTGCCGGGACCGATCCTGGTGGTGCAGACGCTGATCGCCGATTGGGGCATCCTGTCGGACTCGCTGGTGACGACGTTGATCACGACGTTCGAAGGTTTCATCGCAGCGGCGATCGGCGGCATAGCGCTGGCGCTGCTGTTCAACCTGTCGCGGCGGCTCGAATACGCGCTGTTTCCTTACGCCGTGGTGCTGCAGGTGACGCCCGTGATCGCGATCGCGCCGCTGCTCCTGATCTATCTGCCGCAGCAGACCGCGGTCGTGGTTTGCGCCTGGATCGTCGGCTTCTTCCCGGTGCTCTCCAACACGGCGCTCGGGCTGAAATCGATCGACCGCAATCTGGCCGGCTTGTTTCAGCTCTATGGCGCCTCGCGCTGGCAGCGGCTGCGCTTGCTGGAATTGCCGTCGGCGCTTCCGTTCATTCTAGGCGGTCTGCGCATTGCCGGCGGCCTGTCGCTGATCGGCGCGGTGGTTGCCGAAATCGCCGCCGGCAGTGCCGGCGCCGGTTCCGGCCTTGCCTATCGCATCGCTGAATCCGGCTATCGTCTCAACATCCCGCGCATGTTCGCGGCGCTGCTTCTGTTGTCAGTGGCCGGGATTGTCATCTATGGGATGCTGGCGCTAATTTCCCACCTCGTTTTGCGGCGCTGGCATGAAAGCGCGCTTGGAAAGGACAACTGATGGCTGCAGCACCTGTCTCGTCTGAAAAGGTCGACCTTTTGATCTACGGGCCGCTGCGGCCGATCCTGGAAACGGGCTTTCCGGACAATTTCAACGTTCACAAGGCGGAGACCCGTGCCGATCTCGAACGGCTGCCCGCTGACGTGCTGGGCCGGATCCGCGGCGTCGCGGTGACCTATCACACGGTGAAGACCGATGCCGAGGTCATGGCGCTGCTGCCGAGGCTCGAGATCGTCGCGAGCTTCGGTGTCGGCTACGATCATGTCGCCGCCGCACATGCCGGCCAGCACAATATCGTCGTCACCAACACGCCCGACGTGCTGACCGAGGAGGTCGCCGATGTCGCGCTCGGCCTGCTGATCGCCACTCTGCGCGAGTTCATCACCGCCGATCACTATGTGCGTTCGGGCGAATGGACCAAGCAGAACTACCCGCTCAGCAAGGGCTCGCTGCGCGACCGCAAGGTCGGCATGGTCGGGATGGGCCGCATCGGCCAGGCGATCGCACGCCGGCTCGACGCCTCGCTGGTGCCGGTGGTCTATCATTCGCGCAAACCGGCGGCCGGTGTCGCCTACCAGCACTATCCTGATTTGATCGAGATGGCGAAGGCGGTCGATACGCTCGTCGTCATCGTGCCCGGCGGCGCCGGCACCAACAAAATGATCAATGCCGAGGTGCTGAAGGCGCTCGGGCCGCGGGGCGTCGTCGTCAACGTGGCGCGCGGCTCGGTCGTCGATGAAGAGGCTCTGATCGCTGCACTGAAGTCCGGTGATATTCTCGCCGCCGGCCTCGACGTGTTCGAAAAGGAGCCGAGCGTGCCGGCGGAACTGACCGGCATGAAGAACGTGGTTGTGCTGCCGCATATCGGCTCGGCGTCGATCGTCACGCGCAATGCGATGGATCAGCTCGTGGTCGACAACATCAAGGCCTGGTTCGCAGGCAAGGCGCCGCTGACGCCGGTCGCGGAAACACCCGTGAAAGGTCGCTGATGTCCCGCTCCCTCCTGCCGATCATGGCCATGCTGCTGGTGGCTCTGCCTGCGCTGCCCGCGCAGGCGCAGGACGCCGCCAGCTTGCGCAAGGAGATGATCGGCCAGTGGGAGCTTGCGACCACCGACCGCAGCAAGACCTGCGTGGTGACGCTCAAGAACGAC
>Ga0209233_1000948_pt1 | contig 12589 bp, 8 predicted proteins | sample AraplaCL_Cvi_mCL_FD_184269 | JGI IMG/M metagenome (GOLD analysis project Ga0209233, IMG submission 184269) | Arabidopsis root microbial communities from the University of North Carolina, USA - plate scrape CL_Cvi_mCL (SPAdes) (version 2) | ecosystem: Host-associated > Plants > Roots > Endosphere ... | reverse complement strand
GAGTAACCTGGCGCACCGGATCGGGGTTCCATTGCTGGTCCCAGGTCACGCTCCAGTTCTTGTTCACGTGCAACTGCACTTCGGTGAAGATGTCCTTGCCGGTGTACGCGAGCGGCGTGTAAGGAGGCAAGGTGACGCGCGGCGTCTTGAAGTAGCGGATCTGGCCGATGCTCGCGCTGAGGAGCTGGTCGCCGCTGTCGGAATTGATCAGGCGCGAGGTCAGCGCGACCGTGGCCTGGTTCGCGTCCGACTGGCGATCGCCGCCGGTGTAGGCGTTGGTGCGGAACAGGCTCGGGAAATCCATGCTCGGCAGCGACGTGTCGAAGTTCGGCAGTTGGTCCTGATTGCGGTAGGGCGCGTACAGGTAGAACAGACGCGGCTCCAACGTCTGGATGAACGAGGTGCCGAATAGCTTGGTGTCGCGCTCGAAGAACAGGCCCGAATCGACGCTCGCGATCGGCAGGCTGCGGCTCGGCGAGGTGTTGGTCAGCAGCGGGTTACTGACGGCTGCGAACTGCATGTCCGACAAGTCGTACTTGGTCACGCGATAGCCGACGGTCGGACGGAAGAACCACGCGAGTGTTTCGATCGGAAACGAAACGTGCGGATAGAGATCCAGGCGCTTGCCGGTGATCGAATAGCCGCGCTGGAAGTCGGTGTATTCCGAATCCAGGCCGAACTCGAAACCGCCGATAGTCTTCGCCGCGTTGAACACCACGTGCGGCAGGCGCGTGTAGGGTTTGTACACGACCGGGTTGGCGCAGCCCTTGAGCGGGCCGCCGCTGGCGCAGAACGACTCGATGCTCGGGTCGCTCACCTGCCAGTCGTCGCCGCCGATCGCGATCGTCCACCACGAGCCGTGGCCGTTGACGTAGGCGCTCGACGGCAACAGGCTGATCGCCGTGCTCTGAAAGCTGTCGCCGAAGTCGCGCAGGTAGGTGTCGTCGGAAACGCGATGTATGTCGACCGTCGCGCCCCAGTTCGAGTTGAACGTGGTCCAATTCTGCAGGCGTAAATAGCCGCGGTTGGATTCGCCGGTTTCGTCGTCGTGCGGCAGGTAGCCGACGTTGACCAGCAGGCGATCCCACTCCGACAAATAGCGGAACTCGGTGTCGAGCATTGGCCCGCGCTTGGTGTATTCGATCGGCTTCAGCGTGAGGTCGTAGTTCGGCGCGAGATCAAGGTAATACGGAATGCCGAGCTTGAAGCCGCGCCGGCTGCTGTAGCCGATGGTCGGCATCAGGAAACCCGAATGGCGCGCTTCATCGAGCGGGAACGACAGGTATGGAAACCAGAAGAACGGCACGCCTTCGTAGGCCAAGGTCACACCGTGACCGTAGCCTTCGTTCTTGATCTTGTCGATATCGAGCGTGTCCGCGCGCATTTCCCACTGGCGTTCGCTGGGATCGCAGGTGGAATAGGTGCCGACGGCCATTTTCGAATGATCCGGGTCGGTCTGGTTGACCGTCGCGGCGACACCGTTGCCGCGCTGGTCGAGCATCTGGTAGCGCACGTTGTCGAGATAGGTCACGTTCGGCGTCGTCGTGCCGCGCGCCTTGTCCGCCGACATCAGCATGCCGGAGTCCTGATAGCGGACATGGCCGTTCGCCGTGTAGTCGGTCGTCTCGGTGTCGTAGGTGAGGAAATCGGTTCTCAGCAGCGCGTCGAGGCGCTGCATGCGCACGTCGTCTTCCAACTGCGCGTGGGTCTTGTCGACCCAGGTCACCTTATTGGCGTCGGCGAGCGACTGGGCCTTCGAGCGATCACCGGCGGGCGGCAGGCCCGGCACGAAGAAGTCGAGCAGGTCGTTGCGCTTGCATTTGCCGAAATCGTTTTTCTGCACCGTGCAATGCATCACCCCGGCCGGGCAGGAGTACTGGCTGGTCGACGGCGCGATCACCGCGGTCTGCGCGGACGCCGGTTCCGCCAGGGCGTACATCAGCAGCAGCGGCAGGAGGCGCAACGAAAGATGCCGGAGCCGGAAATCGAGGCGGCGGTCGAGGAGCAGGGATGTCTGCACGGAAGGCGTCGCAAGCGAACGTAAGGGCGGCAAGCTTGCCCGAAACGGGGGGCACGGGCAATCCGCGGGCGTGGGTTCCGTTCATCTTCAACCACTTGGCGATGTAAGCTTTCTCCCGGTGCTCCGTCTATAGCAGCAGATCCGACAACAATCGGACGTCATTCCCGCGAAAGCGGGAATCCATCCTGCTCTTGGAATCTCGCAAGCAAAGCAAAAATGGATTCCCGCTTTCGCGGGAATGACGACACAGAAGGAAGAAGACCATGACCGACAAGATCGAAAAGACCGATGCGCAGTGGCGCGAGGAATTGACACCCGAGCAGTACGCGATTTGCCGCTGCTCGGCCACGGAGCGGCCGTTCACGGGCAAGTATTATGACCATCATGAAACCGGCACGTATCTGTGCGCGGCCTGCGGCGCCGAGTTGTTTTCGTCGCAGACGAAATACGAATCCGGCAGCGGCTGGCCGAGCTATTGGCAGCCGATCGCCGCGGAGGCGGTCAGCGAGCAGGAAGATCTGGCCCACGGCATGCGTCGCATCGAAGTGAAGTGCGCGCGCTGCAATTCGCACCTCGGGCATGTGTTCCCCGACGGCCCCCGGCCGACCGGATTGCGCTATTGCATCAACTCCGCCGCGCTCGGCTTCGAATCCGGGAAATAAGCGTACCGTGCACTATTGCTGCCGTCGGGTCGGCGACCCGACGGCAGCCCTCGCGCGGTCGCAACGGCAGACGCCAGGCCGAAAATATGCGATCGTGTCGCGGGGGTCGTCTTGGGGAGGATGGGCCGCTGTCCTGGACGGTAACGAATGAGCGAAGTGACCCAACTTTTGCGACGCGCCAGCGCCGGCGACGAAGCCGCGCGCGTGCCTTTGTATCGCCTGCTGTATCCGGAATTGATGGGGCTGGCGCACAGCCATCTCGCCCGCTCCGGCACCCTCTCTCTCGATGCCACCGCATTGCTGCACGAGGCCTATCTGCGCCTGACCGAGCGCACTGCGCTGCCGGACACGAATCAGCGCGTGTTTTTCGCCTACGCCTCGAAGGTGATGCGCAGCGTGATCATCGACTACGTGCGCGAACGCGGTGCGCAAAAACGCGGCGGCGCCGTCGCCAATATCACGCTGAACACCGACCTCGCCGATCTGCTCTTTGCCGACAGCCACAGCAGTGACATCGAAAACGCGCTCGAGGTGCTCGAGAAGATCGACGAGCGCGCCTGCCGCGTGGTCGAGATGCGCTATTTCGGCGGCATGACCGACGACGACATCGCCAGCGTACTCGGCATCTCGCCGGCAACGGTGAGGCGTGACTGGCGCAAGGCGCGCGCTTTTCTCTATCAGCAATTGAACTGAACGCGGCCGCGACGTTTTCCGGTCGCGGTGAGCAGCGCCGTGACCGCACTACGTCTGTAGGGGTGATTCGAGCGTGAACCGCAATGGGGCTGGCATGACGGGGTATGACGTCGACGCGCGTGAGGACATGGCGACATGGCGCAGCGCCTTGCCGCTGTTCGATCGCTGGATGCAGGCCGATGCCGCCGAGCGCAACGCGCTGCTTGACGAAATTCGCACGGACGATCCAGCTCTGTATGCGCAGTTGTTGAAACTGATCGCCGCCGATGCCGCTGCCGAGCAGTCGCACTTTCTCGGCATCGGCGCGTGCTTCGACGCGGCCGTGCTCGGCGAGAAGGACGAGCCGGAGTTGCCCAATCTTGCCAGCGAGCGCATCGGTGTCTGGCAATTGCAACGCCTGCTCGGCGCAGGTGGTTCCGGTCAGGTCTGGCTCGCACAACGTTGCGACGGCGCCCACGATGCCGTCGCCGCGCTCAAACTGCTGCGCACCGGCGTGCAAGACGCGCGTACGCAAAAGCGTTTCGCCCGCGAGGGACGCGTGCTCGCGCGCCTGCAACACGCGCACATCGCGCGCCTGCTCGACGCGGGGCTGGGCGAGCTGTCCGGACATTCGCTGCGCTATCTCGTGCTCGAATACATCGACGGCGAACGCATCGATCGCTGGTGCGATCAGCACTTCGCCACGATCGATGCGCGCCTGTGCCTGTTTCTGCAAGTCTGCGAGGCGGTGGCGTATGCGCACGCGAACCTCGTCGTGCATCGCGATCTGAAACCGTCGAACATCCTCGTCCAGGCCGACGGCGAGGTGAAGCTGCTCGATTTCGGCGTGGCCAAGCTTCTCGCCGACGAATTCACCGTCACCGGCGACGAGTCGACCGAACTGACGCGCCACGGCGGTGCGCCGTTCACGCCTGAATACGCGGCGCCGGAACAGTTCGAGGAGCAGCCTTCCACGGTCGCCACCGACGTGTATTCGCTCGGGGTCGTGCTGTATCTGCTGCTGGCCGGGCGGCGGCCGTACGGCAACGAGGAATCGTCGCCGCGTCAGCTGGCCCGTGCGGCCATTTCCGGCGCATCGCGGCGCCTGTCGCGTGCACTGGAAGAAAAACCGCAGGAGGTGGAACGCATCGCGCATGCGCGCGGTGTCGCGCCGTCACAGCTCAAGCGCGTTTTGCGCGGCGACCTCGATACGATCCTCGCCACGGCGCTGAAGAAGGATCCGAGCGAACGCTATGCCTCGGTGCAGGCTTTTGCCGACGATGTGCGCCGCTACCTGAACCGCAAACCGATCCGCGCGCGCGCCGACAATACGCTGTACCGCTTGCGCCTGTTCGCGACACGGCACACGATTGGCGTCGGCTTCGGTGCGGCGCTGCTGTTCGTTCTCGTCGCGGCGACCGGCATCCTTCTCGTCCAGGCCCAGCGGCTGAAGGTGGAGGTGGCGCGCAGCAATACGATCAAGGAATTCCTGCTCGATGCGTTCCGCAGCGCCGAGCCGTATGCGAGCGGCGGCGCGCACGCCACCGATGCGATGTCGATGCTGGAGAAGGCGGCACGCGATCTCGACGACCATTCGGTGGTGGACGACGACACTCGTGCGGAAACCTACGCGACATTTGCCGGCATCTTTCACTCGCTCGGCCGCTACGCCGAAGCGCGCGAGAACTACGGCAAGGCGGCAACTTTGTACCGTCGTCTTTACGGCGACGACTCGCCGCAGGAATTGCGCGTGGAAGGCGGCGACATCGCCAACGAATGGGTGCAGGGCAATGTCGACGGTCTGATGCCGCGCATCGACCGGCTGCTCGGCGCGATCGGCGACAAGCCTGCGAAAGAACTGCAGGACACGCGTTGGTCCACGCTCGACGGCAAGGCTACCGTGGCCGATCTTCTCGGCGATCTCGAATCCGCGCGCGCGAGCGCGCAGCGCTATGCCGACGACGTGCGCGCGGCGGCTGGTACGGAAAACTATCGTTATTCACACGCGCTTTGGCGGCGTGCTGTGATCGAACTCGACGCCGGGGCACCGCGCGTCGCGGCAAAATTGATGAGCCAGGTGGTTCCGCTCGATCGCAGCTTCGGGCTGCCGCCCGAGCATCCGGGATTCGTGACCGATCTGCAGACGATCACGGACATCCTTATCGATTTCGGCAACTACGCCGACGCGGAGCAGATCGCGCGTGCGTCGTTGCGATTGCGTCAGCGAGAATACGGCACGCGCCATCACACCATCGCCGAGACGCTTTGGGACAACGCAGCCATCGCCGGCGAGCTTGGGCACGAGGAAGCGGCGAACGCGAATTTCAGTATGGCCCTCGATGTCGCCATCGAGGTGTTCCAGCCGCATGCGCGCCAATTGGCCAGCCTCCACTACGACTACGGCCTGTATCTGCTCGAACATCCGCGGCTGGCTGATGCCTCGACGCAGTTCTCAGCGTGCATGGAGGTCATGAACGATACGCCGGATCGCTGGCACTACCAGCGTGCCGCCTGCGCCTCGGGTGTCGCCTATATTGCAGCGCGAGGCGGCGATGTTTCGGCGATCACCACGCTCGACCGTCTGATCGACGAGCAGCGCGAGCAGCGATCGCGCGAACTGCCGACGGCGCTGTGGCTGCGCGCACAGTTGGACGCCGGAACGGCTTCTTCGGATTCACGCGCCCGGCAATTGCTCCGGCTCGACGAAGCATTGAAGCTGCTCGACGATGCCGGGCGCGGAGGTACGAATCTGGCGCGCAACATCGAGGCGGCGCGGCGTACACTCGGCGCGCCGCCTACCGTTCTGCATCCCGAGTTGGGAAGCGATCTCGTCGCGGCGGCGGCCGAGATCATCGTCGCTGCGAAATAGTGTGGCGAGAGTCAGCCGCTGCCGTCGGAAAAACGCACGTCGACAATCCAGTTGCGTTGGTGTCTGGCGCTGCGCGTGGCAGCGTCTTCGTCCGCGAAGACGACCGGCGCGCGCTCGACGAGAGCGGCCGCCGCGTCGTCGAACGTGTTGACGTTGACGACGGCATAGAGACGTCCGTCGACGCTGTCTGTGACCACGGGCACGACGCCGCAGCGTGCGCAGACATGAAAATCGGCGGTCTGCGTGCCGAACGCGTAGCGCGACACGAGTGCGGGTTCTTTGATCGTCACCTCGAGCCGTCCGCTCGGCAACGAGGTCCATACGCCGCCGTGGCGCGTGCAGAACGAGCAACTGCAGGCGCGCGCCGGGATTCGCTCCGGATCGGGCTCCCAGTGCAGGGTGAAGGCGATATTGCCGCAATGGCAGTTTCCATGGATCAGCATGTCGCCCGCGTCCGCAATGGTATGGACAGCAAAGATACGTCAGGTGCGCTTGTGCAGGAACATGTGCGTCGCACGCTCGCCGGCGACGGCCTTCGTGCATTCGTAGCCGAGCGCATCCAAGTCGAGCCCGGCGAATAGGTTCTCGCCGCGGCCGAGCAGAACCGGGCGCACGGCCAGATGCAGCTCGTCGATCAGCCGCGCGCGCAGGAATTCGCGCACGGTGGCCACGCCGCCGCCGACGCGGATATCGCGTTCGCCGGCCACCGCGCGCGCCTGCTTCAGCGCGGACTCGATGCCGTCGGTGACGAAATGGAACACCGTGCCGCCTTTCATCTCGAGCGGTGCGCGCGGGTGGTGGGTGAGGACGAAGACGGGCACGTGATACGGCGGTTCCTCGCCCCACCAGCCTTTCCAACTGTCGTCCGGCCACGGCCCGCGCACCGGGCCGAACATGTTGCGCCCGATGATCCACGCGCCGAGGTTGCTCATGCTCTGCTCAGCGAAACTGTTGTCGATGCCGGTTTCGCCGCCGTCGAGGCCATGCATCACGCGCCAGGCGCGCGCGGCGAAAAACCACTCCATCAATTCAGGGCCGCGCACGCCGAGCGGGTGGTCGAGGCTTTGATCGGGCCCGGCGGCGTAGCCGTCGAGGGAAATGGCGAAACTTTGCACACGCAGCTTGGACATGACGATTCTCGCAAGAAGTGAAGGGTTTCGTGGATAACGACGAACGACCACTCCGGAAATCGACAAACGCGCAACACGGCGTCGAGACGGCGATCGTATCTCAGCGTTCGGCGCCGTTCGCATCCACGGCGAGCGGGCGTACGTACTGGATGAGGCTCATCAAGGTCTTGCCGGGCTCCTCCCACGGAATCATGTGCGCGGAATGCTCGAACCAGACGCCGCGCTTGTACGGCGCCTTCACCTGATCGAGCCACTTCGCGGTCGGCTCGGTCGGCGTGGTGTAGTCGTGCCGGCCCATGAACATCACAACGGGAATCGGAAAGTTGTGCACGCCGGTGTAATCGACGGCGAGAAACTCGGGCATGATGTGGGCGAGGGTGAAAATGTTGCCCTTGTCGATCGCCTGGCGGTCGTTGAAATCGTATTCGGGCGAGAGCAGCGGCGCGTCGAAGAAGTATGGCGAATTGTCGCGGAAGGCACTCAAGCCGCCGTAGAACTGCGGCCATTTGCGCGCGATGATGATGCGCTCGCGCGTGACCGCCTTGTTGCCGGGATACGGCGCGATCGATTCCATTTCCTTGATCGCCTCGGCGTTGTTGTGCGCCTTCGCCTGCGCCATGCCGTAGTCGAAGCTGATGCGCTCGTTCTCCATCGTGTTGATGTTTTGGCCGATGCCGACGTAGGCATAGAACAGGTCCGGCCGTTTCAGCGCCGCACCCATGCCGACGACCGAGCCCCAACTGTGCCCCATTAGGATCAGCTTGCCCTTGCCGTATTTCTTGCGGATGTGCTCGGCGACCTCGACCGCATCGTCGACGTAACTCGAGATATGGATCGTGCCGCCGATCGATTCCGGGTCGACCTCGCCGAAGGTCTTGCCGGCGCCGCGCTGGTCCCAGTTGACGACGGTGAAGTACTCCTCGATCGGGCGTTGAAATTCCCAGATCGTCGGCATCAGCGGCGATGCCGGGCCGCCGTGGATGAAAAGAATGATCGGATTGGCCTTGTCCTGGCCGCGCACGTTGAGCCACTGATCGATGCCGCCGATCTTCGTTTTGTAGGTTTCCTGGATGCCCGACGGCGCGACGATGCGTTCCAGATCCTGCACGACGTCGCGCGAGAGTTTGTAGCGTTCCGCGTCGGTGGCCGCGTGGCCCGCCGAAGAAAACAGAGCGGCGAGAGCGAAAGGAAAGAACAAAAGCTGCTTCATCGACGGGATCCTGAAGTGAGAGAGGGCGCTCAAAAAGGGCGCCAGATTGGGTGCGCAGGCAGGGTTTGGCAAGTGCCCATGGTCATCGCAATGGGTGGCCGCTTCCGCGTCGCATAGCTGATGCGCCGGCGATTTGCGATCATGGCAAATCGGTTGCAGGGAGATTGGTGTGAACGGAAACCCCGAAATGCTCACCTCGGTGGAAGCCTGCGTTGCCCGCATCGTCGAGCGCGCGGGAGTGCAACTGCGCATCGCCGCGCCGCTCGGGTTGGGCAAGCCGAACGTGCTGCTCAATGCGCTCTATCGGCGTGTCGCCGGCGATGCCTCGCTGCGTTTGGACTTGTTCACCGCGCTGTCGCTCGCGCGGCCACAGGCGAAGTCCGACCTGGAGCGGCGTTTCGTCGAGCCGTTTCTCGCGCGGCATTTCGGTGCGGACTACCCGGACTTGGCCTACGTCGCCGCGCAGAAGACCGGCACGCTGCCGGCGAATATCCGCGTGCACGAGTTTTACATGCAGTCGGGCGCGTTGCTCGGCGTCGAATCCGCGCAGCGCGACTACGCGAGCATGAACTACACGCACGTCGCGCGCGATCTCGTCGATCGCTCGATCAACGTGATAGTGCAACTGATCGCGGCGCGCGAGAATGCGGGGCATATCCGCTACAGCCTCGCCTGCAATCCCGACGTCACCGCCGACCTGCTCGATCGCATACAGGCCGCAGGCGCGCCGCGGCCGTACGTCGTCGGCGTGGTGCATCCCGATCTGCCGTTCATCGGCAACGAGGCCGAGGTCGATCCGGGATTCTTCGACGCGCTGCTGTTCGATCAAGCGAATCGCCTCACCTTGTTTGCGCTGCCGCGCGCGAACGTCGATGCGGCCGAATATGCGATCGGCCTGCATGCCTCTACCCTGGTGCGCGACGGCGGCACGCTGCAGATCGGCATCGGCGCACTGTCCGACGCGGTTGTGCACGCGCTGCTGCTGCGCCAGAGCGACAACGCCGCATATCGCACCGCGCTCGCCGCGATCGGCGCGTCGACTGGTGAAGGCACCGTCGCCGCGCGCATCGGCGAACTCGGCGGCTTCGCGACCGGCCTGTACGGCGCGAGCGAGATGGTCATGGACGGCTTCATGCATCTGGCCAAGGCCGGCATTCTCAAACGGCGCGTCTACGACGACTACGCGCTAGAACAGGCGCTCGAGGACGGCAGCATCGGCGACGTCCTGCACACGCATGCCGCCGACGCGCTGTGCGCGCGCCGCGCGCTCGGCCCGCAGATCGATGCGAGCGAACTTGCGCGTCTGATCCGTTTCGGCCTGTTGCCGCCCGGCGCGCAGATATACGGGTCGGGTGTGCGTCTGCCGGATGGTTCCACGCTGCCGGGCGATCTCGTCAGTGAAGATGCGCGCTCTGTGTGGAATCGAGCACTCGCCGGGCGCACGCTGCGCGAGGGCCGTTATCTGCGCGGCGCGTTCTATCTCGGCTCGAATCCGTTCTATGCCTGGCTGCGCGGTCTCGACGGCGCGGAGTTCGACGGTCTGTCGATGACGCGCGTGTCCGACATCAATCAACTTTACGGCGGACGCGAAGCGCTCGACGCGCTCCAGCGCCGCGACGCGCGCTTCTTCAACACCTGCATGATGGCGACCCTGCTCGGCGCGGCGACGTCGGACGCGCTCGAAAACGGCCAGGTCGTCAGCGGCGTCGGCGGCCAGTACAACTTCGTCGCGATGGCGCATGCGCTCGACGGCGGCCGTTCGATCCTGCTTTTGCGCGCCACGCGCGAGCACCGCGGCAAGGTCGAGTCGAACATCCTCTGGAATTACGGCCACACGACCATTCCGCGCCATCTGCGCGATATCTACGTGACCGAATACGGCATCGCCGACCTGCGCGGCAAGTCGGACGAGGACTGCATCATCGCCATGCTCGCCATCGCCGATGCGCGTTTTCAGGACGATCTCGCCGCGCGGGCGAAGGCAGCCGGCAAGCTGCGCCGCGATTTTGCGATTCCAGCGGCGTGGCGCGGCAACACGCCGAAGAACCTCAGCGCAGCGTTGAAGAAGGGTGAACTCGCGGCGCACTTTCCGGCGTTCCCGTTCGGCTCCGATTTCGACGACGACGAGTTGCGCCTGCTGCCGGCGCTCGGCCGGCTCAAGACGCTGTCGACGAGCAAGCCGAAAATGGCGCTGTTCCTGCTGAAATCGCTGATGACGAAGCCGCATGTCCCCGACGGCGAGGTGCTGATGGCGAGGCTCGGATTGCAGCACCCGGCGACGCTCGTCGAAAAATTGACCCGGCGGCTGGTGCTGGCGGCGTTGGCGCAGCGGGGCTAGAACCTGCCAAATTCCGTTCGTGCTGAGCGTAGCTCGCGCGGCGAGCGAAGTCGAAGCGGCCTTTCGACTGTGGCCCTTCGTGCCTACGCTCAAGGCGAACGGATTTCAAACGAAGTCACCGGCCGTGGCAGTGACAAGCGGGCGGGGGCAACGCGTATTCGCTAAAATAAGCGAGTAGTCTGCCGTAGGTCGGCGCAATCACCGGTTTTCATGAACACATCCCTTTCTCATTCTCTTGCGCAAGTCGGCGCGCAGCCGCGGCGCAATTCCGTGGGCGTTGCAGTCGGTAGCGTGCGTGTCGGTGGCGCGGCGCCGGTCGTCGTGCAGTCGATGACGAATACCGACACGGCCGACGTCGCCTCGACGGCCAAGCAGGTCGCCGAACTCGCGCGTGCCGGTTCCGAACTCGTGCGCATCACGGTGAATACGCCGGAAGCCGCCGCCGCGGTACCGAAGATTCGCGAACGCCTCGACATGATGGGCGTCGGCGTGCCGCTGATCGGCGATTTCCACTACAACGGCCATCAACTGCTCGCCGGCGAGCCGGCCTGCGCCGAAGCGCTGGCGAAATATCGCATCAACCCCGGCAATGTCGGCTTCGGCAAAAAGCGTGATGTGCAGTTCTCCACGATCATCGAATTCGCGCTGAAGTACGCCAAGCCCGTGCGCATCGGCGCGAACTGGGGTTCGCTCGATCAGGCCATGGTCGCCGCGCTGATGGATGAGAATCACACGCGCGCCGAGCCCTGGGACGCCGCGCACGTCGCGCGCGAAGCATTGATCCGCTCGGCGCTCGATTCGGCCGCGCGTGCGGAAGAACTCGGCATGGCGCGCGATCGCATCATTCTTTCGTGCAAGGTCTCCGGTGTGCAGGAGTTGATCGCGGTGTACCGCGACCTCGCTGCGCGCTGCGACTATGCATTGCATCTCGGCCTCACCGAGGCGGGCATGGGTTCGAAGGGCATCGTCGCTTCGAGCGCCGCGCTTGCGGTGTTGCTGCAGGAAGGCATCGGCGACACGATCCGCATTTCGCTCACGCCCGAGCCGAACGAGTCGCGCACGCGCGAGGTGATCGTCGCGCAGGAATTGCTGCAGACGATGGGCCTGCGCGCATTCACTCCGCTCGTCACCGCGTGTCCCGGCTGCGGCCGCACGACCAGCGTGTTCTTCCAGGAACTCGCCAAGACCGTGCAGGAACATGTGCGCGCGAAGATGCCGGAATGGCGCATCAAGTACGACGGCGTCGAGAACCTCACCCTCGCGGTGATGGGCTGCGTGGTCAACGGCCCGGGCGAATCCAAGCACGCGAATATCGGCATCTCGCTGCCCGGCACGGGCGAGGCGCCAGCGGCGCCGGTGTTCATCGATGGGGCGAAGGCGATGACCTTGCGCGGCGAGAACATTGCGCAGGAATTCGTCGGCATCGTCGAAGACTACGTGTCGCGCAAATTCGCTGCGCGTGCGTAGTCCGCGAAATTCCGCCGTGCGACGAAGCTACTGTTCGAACTGCAGCTTGCCGCCGGTCTCGCAACGCGGGACGGTCTCGCTGGTAGTCTTGAGCGAGTGCGCGATCCAGCATTCATCGTACACCGAGCAATAACAGACCTCGATCCTGATGCGTTCCTGCGCCTGCTGGAACACTTTGGCGCGTTCGGGCGTATTCGGCTTGACCATCTCGATGGTGGTCT
>Ga0209233_1000947_pt1 | contig 12594 bp, 12 predicted proteins | sample AraplaCL_Cvi_mCL_FD_184269 | JGI IMG/M metagenome (GOLD analysis project Ga0209233, IMG submission 184269) | Arabidopsis root microbial communities from the University of North Carolina, USA - plate scrape CL_Cvi_mCL (SPAdes) (version 2) | ecosystem: Host-associated > Plants > Roots > Endosphere... | reverse complement strand
GTCCCGTGTTGTTTCACGGATGACGACGGCGATCGGAGCGCGGCATGCTATGCTGGCTGCCCGGCCGCTATTTGATCGACATTAAGGTGACCCATCAATTTGCAGCGAGGAGAATCCGATGACATCCAATCTTGAGGCCACCAGGAAGGGTTATGAGGCGTTTCAACGCGGTGACATTCCGGCGCTCATGAGAGATCTGATCGATGACGACTGCACGTGGATAACCCCAGGTCCCCAGGATAAATTGCCTTGGGCTGGGACCTTTAGAGGAAAGCAGCAGATTGCAAACTTCTTCGTCCAGGTCGGCGAGAATCTGGAATTCAGCGAGTTTGCACCGCGTGAGATGATTGAGCAGGGCGACACTGTCGTGGTCTTGGGCACGCTCACGGCGCGGGCAAAGAGAACAGGGAAGACCGTCAAGAACGAATGGGCCCATGTTTTCAAGTACCGCGGAGGAAAGGCGGTCTATTTTCAGGAGTACATCGACACTGCGGCGGATGTCGCCGCGATGTCGTAACGGAGCGAGAGGCGGCCGGCTAAATCGGGCGCGGATTCGCGTGCCTCGTTGGCATCATCCGCCTCTATCGTTTACTTCACCCGCTGCTTCTCCAGCTTGCGGGCCAGGGTGCGGCGGTGCATGCCGAGGCGGCGCGCGGCTTCGGAGATGTTGAAATCGGTCTCCATCAGGGTCTGGTGAATGCGCTCCCATTCCAGCGTCTTGATCGAGGTCGGCCGCGCGCCGACCTCGATGGCGGCGTTGCCTTGCGCTTTAAGGAACGCGGCCTCGATGTCGTCGGTGTTCGACGGCTTGGCCAGATAGTGGCAGGCGCCGAGCTTGATCGCCTCGACCGCGGTCGCGATGCTGGCGAACCCGGTCAGCACCACGATCAGCATATCCGGGTCATGCGCGTGCAGCGCTTCGACGCAGGCAAGGCCCGATGCGCCGCCGGCGAGCTTCAGGTCGACGACGGCATAGCCGGGCGATTGCTGATCGAGCAGCTCGCGGACTTCGTCGAGCGAGGCCGACACCGCGACGCCGTAGCCGCGGCGCTCGAACGAGCGCCTCAGCGTGCGGGCAAAGCCTGAATCGTCCTCGACGATCAGGAGCTGGCGTTCATCCGTCAAGATGGTCTCCGATCGCAAGCGTCGAGAGCGGCAGCTCGAGCCTGACCGCGGCGCCGATATCCGGCCGGTTGCGCGCCGTCACCACGCCGCCCAGCTTGCGCACGACATTGACGACCAGGAACAGGCCGAGGCCGCTGCCGGAGCTGCCCTTGGTCGACTGATACGGCTTGCCGACATGCGCCAGCATCTCGCGCGAGAAGCCCGGACCGCGATCGGTCACCGACAGCACAAGCTTGTCGGCATTGCGTTCGGCCATCAGCTCGATCCAGTCACGCGAGACCTCGGCGGCATTGTCGAGCACGTTGAAGATCGCCTGCTTGAGTGCGATGTCGGAGACGATCGCCAGATCGGCGCCGAAGGCGTTGCGGAAATACAGCGTCGCCGACGGCCGCGTCGTCCGCCATTCCTCCACCAGCGCGGTCAGGAACGCTGCGACCGTGGTCGGCGAGGAGCCTTCGCCGCGGGCTTCGCCGGCCGACAGCAGGATGCCGGTGACGATCGACTTGCAACGCTGCACCGAGATCTCCATCTCGCCGAGGTCCTGCGACAGCTCGGGATCGGAGGCGAGCGCCGGCATCCGGCGCCAATCGCCCAGGATGACCGACAGCGAGGCGAGCGGCGTGCCGAGCTCATGCGCGGCGCCGGAGGCCAGAAGGCCCATCTGCACGATGTGGTCCTGCTCGGCCGCGTGCTGGCGCAGCGCCGCGAGGCGGAGGTCGCGGTCGCGCAGGTTGCGGTTGATCCGGGTCATGAACACCACGAGCAGCACGGCGTCGAGCACGAGGCCGATGAACGTGCCGGCGATATAGAGATTGAAGGCTTCGGCAAAGCCCTGCGGCAGCTCCAGCGGCCGGTAGTAGCTGGTCAGCCAGGCAAAGTTCATGCAGACCAGTGCCACCAGCGACCAGGTCGAGGGCGCATCGAGCAGCACTGCGCCGAGCGTGACCTGCAGCAGATAGAGCGACGTGAAGGGATTGGTGGCGCCGCCGCTGAGATAAAGCAGGGCGGTCAGCGCCGCAACGTCGAGCGCCAGCGCAACCAGCAGCTCGCGGTTGTTGATGTCGGCGCGGTAGCGCAGCCACAGCAGGCTGACGAGGTTGAGCGCGACGAGCCCGAAGATCACGGCGGCCATCGGCAGCAGCGGCAGCGCGACGTCCATCCAGAACTGCACGAAGCCGATGGTGGCGATCTGCCCGATCACGGCGATCCAGCGCAGCTGGACCAGCAGGGCCATGTTCTTGCGATTGGTCGCGATGTCGGCGGGTGCTGCGAGATCGAACGGCATGCCGGCAGCCGCGCGCACGGCGGACGGCATCACGGCCGTGGCATTTTCGTCATGCAGATCCGATGTGCGCTCGAGCATCTGGGCCTGTGTCGCGAGACAGATTGCGGGCTGCGCCGATCAGGCGGCGCACGGCGGCGCGCCTTGAGCCCCACCCTGGATCGGAGGCGCCGGCGCGGCCCCTGCCGCTGATGACGCGCAGGAGCGCACCGCCCAGCATAAAGGCCAGCGCGAACCATGTCAGCGCGTAAATCAGGTGGTTGTTCGGAAACCGCACGATCGTGAGCCCGCCGATGGGGATGCCGCCCGGATTGGGCGTCGCATCGGCGTCGATGAAGAAGGGGGCTACCTGCGACAACCCGTGCAAGGCGGCGATCGCGGCGACGCCGCGCGAATACCAGCGGCCCGCCGCGGGGTCATTGTTGCGCAGGAAACCGCCCTTGGGCTCCGACATCCGCAGCAGCCCGGTCACGCTGAGCACGCCCTGCGGGATGCCGTCGCGCCGCGTCGCGGGATCGCGCCGATCAGGCGGAACGAAGCCGCGATTGACCAGCACCGTGGTTCCGTCAGCCATTTGCAGCGGGGTCAGCACCCAGAAGCCAGGGCCGTCTGTGGTGACGGCTTGCACCAGCGTCTCGTCGGCGTTGAGGAAGGTGCCGCGCACGGTGACGCGGCGATATTCGTCGCTCGCGGCCGTAAGCGCCGGCCATGACGAGGGGGGCGGCGGCGCTGTCGGCGCCGCATGCATGCGCTGCTCGACCCGCTCGATCAGCGCCAGCTTCCAGGTCCTGCGTTCGATCTGCCAGACGCCGAGCGCGCTCAGCAGCACCACGCCCAGCATGCCGAGCGTGAGCAGCACAAGCGGTGGCCTGGCAGGGCGCATCGTCACGGCATCTGGCTCATATCGTGGACCGGCATCATGTTGATGTTGAGATGATGCATGACCCACAGCGAGCCGGTCAGCGCGATCACCACCATGATCACGGTGAAGATCATCGCCATCATGGTCCAGCCGTTCTCGGACCGCGTGTTCATGTGCAGGAAGTAGATCATGTGGACCACGATCTGCACCGCCGCCAGCACCAGCACGATCAGCGCCGTGACCGCCTTGTCGGCGATGGCGCCGGTCATCACCAGCCAGAACGGCACCGCGGTGAGGATCACCGAGAGGCCGAAGCCGATCAGATAGCTCTTGAGCGAGCCGTGGGCGGCGCCGCCATGGTCATCATGGCCGTGGCCGCCGGCATTGGCTTCGAGGGTATGAGCGTCGGCGTGAGATTTTGTTGTCATCGCAGCATTCCCAGGAGATAGACAAAGGTGAAGACGCCGATCCAGACCACGTCGAGGAAGTGCCAGAACATCGAGAGGCACATCAGCCGGCGCCGGTTGGCCTCGGTGAGGCCGAAGCGCGCGGTCTGCACCATCAGCGTCACCAGCCAGACCAGGCCGAAGGTGACGTGCAGGCCGTGGGTGCCGACCAGCGTGAAGAACGACGACAGGAAGGCGCTGCGCTGCGGCGTCGCCCCTTCATGGATCATGTGCGCGAACTCGGTGAGCTCGATGCCGAGGAAGGCGAGGCCGAACAGCCCGGTGATCGCGAGCCAGGCCTGCGTCGCGCCGATCCTCGATTTCTCCATCGTCAGCATGGCAAAACCATAGGTGATCGAGGAGAGCAGCAGCATCGTGGTGTTGAGTGCGACCAGCTTGAGGTCGAACAGGTCCTTCGGCGCCGGGCCGGCGGCATAGTTGCCGCCGAGCACGCCGTAGGTCGCGAACAGCATCGCGAAGATGAGGCAGTCGCTCATCAGGTAGATCCAGAAGCCCAGCATGGTGCTGGCGCCTTCCGGATGCGCGTGCTCGTCGAGGACGTGAAAGACCGGTTCGGAGCCTTGTGTGGAGACGGTAGCAACGGTCATGTCTGGGCTCCCGCGGCGAGAACGCGCGTCCGCGCGTCTTCGGTCCGCACCACCTCATCCCCCGGGATGTGGAAGTCGCGGTGATAGTTGAAGGTGTGGCCGATCGCGACCGCGAGCAGCGCAATGAAGCTGACGGCGGCAAGCCACCAGATGTACCAGATCAGGCCGAATCCCATCACCGTCGCGAAGCCTGCGAGGATGATGCCGGTGCCGGTGTTGGAGGGCATGTGGATCGGCTTGAAGCCGGTCAGCGGCCGCCTGTAGCCGCGGCGCTTCATGTCCCACCAGGCATCGTTGTCGTAAACCACCGGAGTAAAAGCGAAGTTGTAGTCCGGCGGCGGCGACGATGTTGCCCATTCCAGCGTGCGCGCGTCCCAGGGATCGCCGGTGGTGTCCTTCAGCTGCTCGCGGCGCAGGATGCTGACCGCGAACTGCACCAGCATCGCGCCGATGCCGAGCAGGATCAGGAAGGCGCCGAAAGCGGCGATGACAAACCAGATCTGCAGGGACGGATCGTCGAACACGCGAAGCCGGCGGGTCACGCCCATCAGGCCGAGCACATAGAGCGGCATGAAGGCGAAATAGAAACCCGAGACCCAGAACCAGAACGACAGCTTGCCCCAGAACGGATCGAGCCTGAAGCCGAACGCCTTCGGGAACCAGTAGTTGATGCCGGCGAACAGGCCGAACAGCACGCCGCCGATGATCACGTTGTGGAAATGCGCGATCAGGAACAGGCTGTTATGCAGCACGAAATCAGCCGGCGGCACCGCGAGCAGCACGCCGGTCATGCCGCCGATCACGAAGGTCAGCATGAACGCCACCGTCCACATCATCGGCAGCTCGAAGCGAATGCGGCCGCGATACATCGTGAACAGCCAGTTGAACATCTTCGCGCCCGTTGGGATCGAGATGATCATGGTGGTGATGCCGAAGAACGAGTTGACGCTGGCGCCGGAGCCCATCGTGAAGAAATGATGCAGCCAGACCAGATAGGACAGGATGGTGATGACGACCGTGGCGTAGACCATCGAGGTGTAGCCGAACAGCCGCTTGCCGGAGAACGTCGCGGTCACCTCCGAGAAGATGCCGAACGCCGGCAGCACCAGGATGTAGACCTCTGGGTGGCCCCAGATCCAGATCAGGTTCACGTACATCATCGGGTTGCCGCCGAAGTCGTTCGTGAAGAAGTTGGTGCCGACGTAACGGTCGAGCGACAGCAGCGCCAGCACGGCCGTGAGGACCGGGAAGGAGGCGACGATCAGGACGTTGGTGCAGAGCGAGGTCCAGGTGAACACCGGCATCTTCATCATCGTCATGCCCGGTGCGCGCAGCTTGACGATGGTACAGACCAGGTTGATGCCCGATAGCGTGGTGCCGACGCCGGCGACCTGTAGTCCCCATATGTAATAATCGACGCCGACGTCAGGACTGTAGCCGATGTTCGACAGCGGCGGGTAGGCCAGCCAGCCGGTGCGGGCGAATTCGCCAACGAACAGCGACATCATCACCAGCACGGCGCCGCCGACCGTCATCCAGAAGCTGAAATTGTTGAGGAAGGGGAAGGAGACGTCGCGGGCGCCGATCTGCAGCGGCACCACGTAGTTCATCAGACCCGTGACCAGCGGCATCGCCACGAAGAAGATCATGATCACGCCGTGGGCGGTGAAGACCTGGTCGTAGTGATGGGCCGGGAGATAGCCATCGGAGCCGTTGAAGGCGATCGCCTGCTGCAGGCGCATCATCAGCGCGTCCGCGAAGCCGCGCAGCAGCATCACGATGCCGAGGATCATGTACATGATGCCGATGCGCTTGTGGTCCACGGTGGTGAACCATTCGCGCCAGAGATAGCCCCAGAGCCGGAAGTAGGTGACGATGGCGAACAGCGCCAGCCCGCCGGTCGCGACCACCGCGAAGGTGCCGACCAGGATCGGCTCGTGCAGCGGCAGCGCGTCCAGATTGAGGCGGCCGAAGATCATCTTGATGAGATCGGGATTCATGCGGCGCTCCTCAGGAGTCTGATTTCGGGCGCTGGCCGAGCAGCAAGGATGTCGATGACGGATGAGCGGGAGAGAACGGCGGGCGCTTCAGCCCGACGCCACGCAGCGGCGTCAGGTCGAGCGGCGCGAGAACGTCGCGCGACGGCGCGTCCTTGATCTCGTCCATCGCGCAGATGCCGGCGACGAAAGTCGGTGAGGCGCCGAGCGGCGCGCCGCGGCGGGCGTATTTGTCGTAAGTGAGCGGCAGCGTGTTGTTGAGGCCTTCGCGGCCGAGGCCGCCCTTGGCGTCGATCGCCATCATCTCGCTCATGCACATCTTGCCGGGCTCGACGCACATGTTGAGGATCGCCTTGTAGAGATCGCGATCGACCGAGCGATAGAGACGGACCGGATCGTTCTGGCTCGGACGCTCGAGCTGCAGATAGTCGGTGCGGCCGAGCATGTTGCCGCTGGTCCTGGCGGTGCCGATCCACTTGTCGAAATCGGCGCTCGACAGGCTCTTGAACTCGAAGTGCATGCCGGAGAAACCGGCGCCGCTGTAATTGGCGGAGAAGCCGCGGAAGGTGCCTGCCTTGTTGGCGACCGCGTGCAGCTTCGTCTCCATGCCGGGCATGGCGTAGATCTGGCCGGCAAGCGCGGGGATGTAGAACGAGTTCATCACGGAAGACGCCGTGATGCGGAAGCGGATCGGGCGGTCGACGGGAGCTGCGAGCTCGTTGACGGCGGCGACGCCGTAGTCCGGGTAGATGAACAACCACTTCCAGTCGAGCGCGACCACCTCGACATTGAGCGGGGCATCCTTGCTCTCGATCGGCTTGTCGGCGGCGATGCGGCCAAGCGAACGGTAGGGATCGAGCAGATGCGTGCCCATCCAGGTCAGCGCACCGAGGCAGATGATGATCAGGAGCGGCGCCGACCAGATCACGAGTTCGAGCTGGGTGGAGTGATCCCACTCCGGCTCGTAGGGCGCCGCGGTATTGGACTGGCGGTAGCGCCAGGCGAAGAAGATGGTCAGCGCCATCACCGGAAGCACGATGATGAGCATCAGGACGGTGGAGATCACGACGAGGTCGCGCTGCTGGATGGCGACGTCGCCGGCAGGGGCCAGGACGACGAAATCGCACCCGCCAAGGAGCGCCGCGAACGGCAATAAGGCCAATAATTTCAAGGCGCGCACGGCTCACCCCACTTGAATTTTATGAGTTCCGCCAAGGGGTAGCTGCGATGCAGCAACGTTGACATTGGACAATTTGTCCAATGTTGCACTGCGGGATAGGCCGTCAGAAGGTGAGGTGGACCGCGTGGCAAAGGCTGCCCGTGGCCTCATCTCTAGTCTGAGCATGATCTGTTCGGAAAACCGGTTTCCACTTTTCCGGATCATGCTCCAAAGGACGGTTCTCCGGCGATGGCACAGGCCCCTGCAATGGCTCACGGCTCCCCGACGGCATCAGGTCACGGGCAGGCGAAACCCGGCGAAATCGCCATCGGCGTCATCATCGGTCGCACGTCGGAGTTCTTCGACTTCTTCGTCTACGCGATCGCCTCGGTGATCGTGTTCCCGAAGCTGGTGTTCCCGTTCGTCAATGAACTGACCGGCACGCTCTATTCATTCGGGATCTTCGCGCTGGCCTTCGCCGCGCGGCCGCTCGGCACGGTCATCTTCATGGCGGTCGACCGCCGCCACGGCAAGGGCGCCAAGCTGGTCATCGCGCTGTTCCTGCTCGGCACCGCCACGGTCGCGCTCGCCTTCCTGCCCGGCTACGACACGATCGGCGTCGCGGCGATCTGGCTCCTGGCCGCCGCCCGTGTCCTGCAGGGCATCGCCTGGGGCGGCGCGTGGGACGGCCTCGCCTCGCTGCTCGCGATGAACTCGCCGGCGAATCGCCGCGGCTGGTACGCGATGGTGCCGCAGCTCGGCGCGCCGCTCGGCCTGATCGTGGCGAGCGCGCTGTTCGCGTTCTTCGCCGGCAACCTTTCGGCGGATGATTTCTTCGATTGGGGCTGGCGCTATCCGTTCTTCGTCGCCTTCGCCATCAACGTGGTGGCGCTGTTCGCGCGGCTGCGCATGGTGGCGACGGATGAGTATTCCGAGCTGTTCGAAAGCCGCGACCTGGAGCCGGCGCGCGTCGGCGAGACCGTGGCGCAGGAGGGCCGCAACATCCTGCTCGGCGCCTTCGCGCCGCTGGCGAGCTTTGCGCTGTTCCACATGGTCACGGTGTTTCCGCTGTCCTGGGTATTCCTGTTCACGAGGGAAAGCCCGGTACGCTTCCTGATCATCGAGATGATCGGCGCCATGGTCGGCGTCGTCGCGATCATCGCCTCCGGCATGATCGCCGACCGCGTCGGGCGCAAGCCGCTGCTGTTGGGCTCCGCGGTCGCGATCGCGGTCTATAGCGGCTTTGCCCCGCAGCTGCTCGACGCCGGTGCGTTCGGCGAGACGATCTACATGGTGCTCGGCTTCGTGCTGCTCGGGCTGTCGTTCGGCCAGTCGTCCGGCGCGATCGCCTCGAACTTCGCGCGGACCTATCGCTACACCGCCTCGGCGCTGACCTCGGATTTCGCCTGGCTGTTCGGCGCCGGCTTTGCGCCGCTCGCCGCGCTGCTGCTGGCGACGCATTTCGGCCTGATCTCGGCCGGTGCGTATCTGTTGTCGGGTGCGGTGTGGACGCTGCTCGCGCTTTGGCTGAGCGGCCTGCGCGAAGCCGAAGTCAATTAGCCACGCGGCTTTTATCTTCTCCTGCCCCCTGAAAGGGGGAAGGTCTGGATGGGGGAGGGCCAGCCACACGCACCAGCGCGCGTGGAGAGAGCAGATCCCCACCCGCTTTGCTCTCACGAGCAAAGCGACCTCCCCTTTTTCAAGGGGAGGTGGACTACCGAAACAGCCCGTCGACGCGGAATGAATAGCCGAGACCTACGATGGTGTTCGGCGAATTGCGGTTGAGCCCGAACGCGAAATGGAGATCGAGTTGCTGGGTCGGTGTGAGCCGGTACAGGCCGCCGGAATTGATCAGCTGGATCGGCCGCGCGCCGTCGGGATAGTCGCCGACATATTCGGTGAACACGCTGATCCGCTCGGTCAATTTCTTCTCGATCACGAAGGTCGCTTCCGACATGTGCTGGCCGGTCAGCTCGGCCGGGCGGAAGAATTCCGTGAACATGCCGCTAACGCCCCAACCGTCATGCAGCTCCCATGACCATGGCAGCTGGATGTAGGGCTGCGCGCCGCGCCCGGCGATGGCGGCCGCGCCGGTCGGCAGCGCGACGCCGGCGGTGATCGACAGGTCGATCTTTCCCGGCACCGGGCTGATCTGCCATTTGAGCCCGGGCGCGACGTCGGAGAAGCCCGAGGCACCCGGCGATCTCACATTGCCGGTATAGCTCGGCAGGTCGATCAGGACCTCGAGGCAGGGCGCGATGCCGAGCCGCCAGCGGCTGTTGCTGCCGTCGATGGTGCGGCCACTGTTGCGGCCGGTGAGGTTGATGCCGTTCTCGCTCTGCAGGCTCCCGACCGGCACGACGATACTCGAATTGGTGACGTCGGGCCGGTCGGTCGCAATTTCGTCACTCGGCTTGGGACAACCGTCCGCGCGCGCGGCGGTGGCTGCTGCGAGGGTGAACGCAGCAAGCACGCACCCGAGTTCGGCAAGTCGAGCGACGGCGCCGAACCGATTGTGAAACACTGGGGATGCTCCAAAAACCCGGCGCCGCTGCGGAGGTGGCAGCGTGGATATAGATTGGCGGGGCGCGCGGATATTCCTCGCGGGCGGAAAAAACTTCAACAAGAAGTGCGATTGTCGGCGATCGATGCGGCCGGCGTCCAGCGCAATTACGGGCGGGGGAATTTCGGGGAATAGAATGGCAGCCTGGCGGCTCCTGTTGTGGTGGCAAAACAGGAGACCCCCGGAATGACCATTCGTTCGATCGCAGGCGTGCTGGCGCCGCGGCATGCCAAAATCGCCGCGATGGCGGCTATCGCGATCTTGCTCGCGCTGAACAGCGCCCGCGCGGCGGGCGATGCGTCACGCGGCGCCACGCTGTACCAGGGGTGCGGCGATTGCCATTCGATCGAGAAGAACGACGTCGGTCCGATGCACAAGGGGGTGGTGGGCCGCCTTGCCGGCTCGGTTGCGGGCTACAATTACTCGCCGGCGCTGAAGAACTCGAAGATCGTATGGACCGAGGCCAATCTCGACAAATGGCTCACCGGTCCGGACGCGATGGTTCCGGGCACCAAGATGTTCTACGAGGTTCAGGATCCGAAGGATCGCGCCGACATCATCGCCTTCCTCAAGGAGAAGGCGAAGTAGGGCTCTCTCTCTCTCTACGTCGGCCCTGCGGAAGCAGGGACCCATAACCACAGCAATATGTTGTTGGGGCGCGCTGCGGCCCCACCTTTTTCCATCAATCGATAACGGTGGTTATGGGTCCCGGCGTTCGCCCGGACGACGGTAGTGAGGGTGCGTGCAGCCTCAATCCACCACGATCTTGACGCGGTCGCGCGGCTTCACCTGGGCGTGGGCGTCGAGGCCGTTGAGCACGCGGAAGCGCTCGGCCGGATGATCGACGCCGGCCATGCGGTGCGACAGCGATTCCACGGTGTCGCCGGGCTGCACGTTGATGACCTTGATGCGCAGCGGGCGCGCGGCCTGGATCTCGTCGAGCGTCAGGCGGCGGAACGAGTTGACGGTCTCGCGCGCGTTGCGCTCGCTCTCGGTCGATTTCTGCTTGGCGGCGAAGATGAAACGGTAGACGTCGCTGCCGAAGCGCAGCGCGTAGACCTTGAACTGCCACTGGTCGCCATGCGCGGTGGCCGATGCCGCCGGAAAGCCGTTGATATTGAGGTCCTCGGTCGAGGACTTCTCGACGCCTTCCATCCAGCCGGAATTCAGATAGTCGCCGAGCGACTGTTCGGCCGGCACCCGCACCACGTCGAAGCGCATCGCCTGGCTGCCGCCCTCGCGCACGCCGATCACCGCCTGCGCGGTGTTGTCGAGCGTGAAATTGTCGGGCGCGGTGAAGGTGAAGCCGAGCTTGGGATGCAGGAAGCGGCGGCCGCGCACAAAACCTTCGCTGGGGTCCTCGCCATAGACGATGTTGTCGATCGCGGCGAGATAGGTCTCGCGGTCGCGCTCGTTGCTCTCGGGCGATGAGTATTGCCGCGCGGTGGTCTGTGCATTGGAGATGCGCTCCGGCGTTGCCGGATGCGATGAGGTGAAGTCCTGCGCGCGCGGATCGAGCGCGGTCTTGCCGATCTTGAGCGCGGCATTGCGCTCCATCGCGGTCAGGAAGCGCGCCGCGCCGTAGGGATCGAAATGCGCACGCGCGGCGATCCCGACGCCGATGCCGTCGGCCTCGAACTCCTGCTGTCGCGAGAAGCTCGCCATCGTCAGCTTGGTCTTGGCGAGCGCCAGCGCCGTGAGATCGGGATCGGTGCTCATGTCGGTGACGACGCGCGTCACCACCGCCGCCTGGCGCGCCTGGTCCTCGCGCATCGCGGCATGCTTGGCCAGCACATGCGCCATCTCGTGGCTCAGCACCGAGGAAAGCTCGGAAGTGTCGCTGGCGAGCGCAATCAGGCCGCGCGTGACGTAGAGCTGGCCGGTCGGCAGCGCGAAGGCGTTCACCGCGCCGGAATTGAGGATCGTCACCTTGTAGGCCTGGTCGGGCCGTTCGGACGCGGCGACCAGCCGGTCGACGGTCTTGCCGATCAGCGCCTCGAGCTTCGGGTCGTCATAGGCTCCGCCATAGGACGACAGGATGCGCTCATGCTCGCGCTCGCTGTTGGGCGTCTGCTGCACCACGCGGTTCGGCTTCACCGGCGCAGCCGCCGCGGTCGGCGCGACCTGCTCGAACCGGCCGACATTGCCGCAGGCCGACAGCGTCAGGGCCGCGCAGACGAGCGCCAGCGCAGCCGAAAGCCGGCGGCCAGTTCCATCTTCACGCCGTCCAGCGCGCTCAATCACGTCAAAAACCCACAAACTGTCCCGTAATCGGCCAGGCCGTGGCCCGTGGGCCCCTAGTTCCCGCCGAGTACTTCAATCTGCCCTACCCGGAGCAATTCGATTCGCGGCCCACGTCGTGCTTCCACCCAGCCTCGCACTCGAATCCTACGATTTTCCAGAGACTTGGGCGCAAGCCCGGCCGCCTCAAACGCAGGGACTATGCGCCTTGAAATAGTCAGAGCAAAGTCCCGTGTCCAGTTTCGGCCGAAATTCAGGTAGGTCGTCGCCCCCGCCTGACGCACGGACAAAACCCTGCCCTCGACGACGGT
>Ga0209233_1000945_pt1 | contig 12600 bp, 10 predicted proteins | sample AraplaCL_Cvi_mCL_FD_184269 | JGI IMG/M metagenome (GOLD analysis project Ga0209233, IMG submission 184269) | Arabidopsis root microbial communities from the University of North Carolina, USA - plate scrape CL_Cvi_mCL (SPAdes) (version 2) | ecosystem: Host-associated > Plants > Roots > Endosphere... | reverse complement strand
CCGGATGCCAGGGAATGGTGGCGTTCTGCGCCTCCAGCACCTTGCCGCTATCGGCCTCGACCAGCAGCAAAGCTTCGGCTTGCGCGACGCGGCTGCCGGCCAGCGCCAGCACGGCAACGAGCATGATGAATTTGATTGGCGACAGACGAAGCGACGAGCGAAGCAGCTGCACTATCGGATTCCGGTCCTTTGAGACCCGCCTCGTGGAAAGAGGAGGGCGATCTGATGTTCGGGTTTCAAGTGTGTCCGGTGCCGCCAACGATGATCACTCGGCTGGTGTTCCCTCCGCGCCGACATTCACTGACATGCGTCAGGAAGTGCGGGATGCAGGCAACGGAAACACCAGTCGCGGCACGCCGCAAACTATACCCGGGCGCTGCTTCGGAACAGAGGCAAGCCGTTCAATTCCACGATGGAATCATCGAGACGCGGGCCTAGGTCACAGGGCTTGTGCTGTCCGGAGTGGGGACGCTTGTTGGCGACGGAACATCCGCGCGCGCCGCCTCCTGCACCATGAACTGCGCCCTGGCGAGTTCCGCGAAATGGCCGCCTTTCGCGACAAGTTCATCGAAAGTTCCGCTTTCGATCACACGGCCAGCCTCGAATACCAATATGCGCGTTGCGTTGCGAATGGTCGAGAGCCGGTGCGCGATGACGAAGGTGGTGCGTCCCTTCATGACCTCGTCCAGCGCCGCGTTGACCTTGGCTTCGGTCACCGCGTCGAGCGCGCTGGTGGCCTCATCGAGAATCAGAATCGGCGGATCCTTCAGCAACGCGCGTGCGATCGACAGCCGTTGCCGCTCGCCGCCTGAGAGCATGCGGCCGCGCTCGCCGGCATTGCTATCAAAGCCAGCTTCGCCGCGCGTGATGAAATCGAGTGCCTGCGCCCGCGCGGCCGCGGTGCGCAGCTCCTCCTCCGTGGCATCGGGCTTGCCGACCAGAAGGTTGTCGCGGATCGAGCGGTTGAACAGCAGCGCCTCCTGGAACACCACGCCGATGTTTCGCCGTAGCGCCGAGAGCTTCAGCCCGCGCACGTCCATGCCGTCGATCTTGATGAAGCCGGATTGCGGATCGAAGGCGCGATGTAGCAGCGCGATCGCCGTCGATTTGCCGGCGCCGGTCGGGCCGACCAGCGCGATGGTCTGGCCCGGCAGCGCCGTGAAGGTCAGGTCCTCAACCGCCGGCCGCTTGCCATCATAGGAGAACGAAACGTCGTGGAATTCGACGAGGCCCGAAAGGCGACCGGTATCGATCGCGTCAAGCCGGTCGCGCACCGCCGGCACCGCATCGAGCACGGTGAAGAATTCCTGCAGCCGCGGCGCTTCCATGAACACGTTGTTGATGAAGGCCACGACCTGCTCCAGCTTCTGGATCAACATGGTCGCGAACGAGACGAACATCACGATGTCGCCGACCGAGGAGAGGCCCGCGTCATGCAGCGCGATGCCAATGGTGAAGATCGCCAGCACAGTGATGGTGGTGGAGGCGCGGGTGATCACGGTGACCAGCGCCCACCAGCCGAGCACGGGCATCTGCACCGACAACAGCTGCGTGGACACGGAGCGCAGACTCTGCACCTCGGCATCGATGCGCACGAAGCTCTGCACCAATGCGACGTTGCCGAGCGCGTCGGAGGCGCGTGCTGAAAGATTGCTGTAGTGCTCCTCGACCTCGCTCTGCATGCCGTAGGTCTTGCGCACCACGAGCGTGGTCAGCACCGTGAACACGACGCACAGCACGAACAGGAGAACCGCGAGCCTCCAGTTGAGATAGAGCGACAGCGGCAACAGCACCACCACTGACATAATCGCGGCGAAATGCTCGCGGAAGAACGACAGCCACAGTCGCCACAGTGCGTCGGTGCCGTTCAGCATCACCTTCATCAGCCGGCCCGAATGGGTGCCGGAGTGGAAGGTCAGCGGAAGCTGCAGGATGTGCTCGAAATAGCTGGTCAGCACCGCCTGGCGCTGGCGGTGGGCAAGCCGGTCGGCATGCAGCGCGACCGCAGCGCCGGCCACGATCGTGAACAGGCCAAATGCAGCCCACGCGGCGAGCAGCGGCCATGCGGAGCCGTCCGTGCTGCGCCCCGACAATGCGTCCACAATGCGGCCGAACAGCACGGGCTCGGCGAATTGCGCGCCGGCGAGTGCAAGATTGGCGATCGCGAGAATCCAGCCGAGCCGCGCTTCCTTGCCGAGCAGCTGCAGGACGCGGGCGTAGAGGCGGAGCAGGGACATAGGCAGCAGTTTCGTATCGTCGGGAAGCGGTGAAATCGGCGCTGCAATTTAACCCTGGAACAGCGCCTGGTGACAGCGGCAATTATCGAGCCTAGGTCTATGAGCTCAATTGATCAGGCGCCCATCGACCGGTGGCAGAAAGCTGTCGTCGAAAATATCGGCGGCACCGGGGCGCTTCCTGAATTTATGATCTTCCCCGATCTGGTCGATGGCGCGCTCCATCCGCAAGGGATCGATGCCGCCGATGCCGTTGCGGCGGACTTCCGGCGTGAGAATGTTGCCAGCCAGCACGGTCTTGAGCCGTTCGAGTTCGAGCTCACGCGAGCCGTCATCCATGCGGCTCACCACAGCGGCAGCGGCCGCGGCCGGATCGCTGATCACCTGATGGAGCCCGCCGATCAGCGCGCGCACAAAACCCCTCACGGCCTCTGGGTGAGCGGCGGCGAAGGCCGGACTGGCGATCACCGCGAGGCCGTAGGCCTCGCACCCATAGTCGGAGAAGTTCAGCACCGCGAGGTCGCTCGCCGGCACGCCGCGGTCGCGCAAGTTGACGGCAGAGAGGTATGAGAAGCCCGTGACGGCATCGACCTGGCCGGCGGACAGGATCGGCTCGCGCACGGCAGCGCCGACCTTCGCGAATTTTAGCTCCGCGGTCTTGATCGCGTTGTGCCGTGCCACGGCCGGCCACAGCCGGATCGAGAGGTCGCCATCGGCCACGCCGACGGTCTTGCCGTCCAGGTCGGAGAGCGTGTGAATATCACGACTCCTGCGGGCGACGATCGCGTAAGGCGCGCTGTTGAACAGCACGAACACCGCCTTGACCGCCGGCCTGCCGGGCTCATCGTGGAAGCGGACCAACTCATTGATGTCGGCGAGCGCAAGATCGGCCTCGCCGGTGGCCACGCGTGCGATGGCGTCCGAGGGACCTTTGGCGCTCGTCGTCGTCACGGTGACGCCTTCGGCACCGAACAGGCCACGACTGTCCGCCAGAACCAGTGGTGCCATGCTCCCGTCAATTGGACGCTCCAGGACGAGCCGGATGGCCAGCGGCGGCCCGTCGTCGGCCCGCGCGCCGAAATCTGTCAGCGCGGCGAGACCGATCAGCATGAGGCTGAAGCAGATCAGGGCTCGTTGCATACGCATCGGATCAGCCGGCCGTCCTCATCCAACCCTCATTCGGCGCTCAGCCGGCACTCGGCGAGGTCCGTCTCACGACGGAGCAGACGCGCCCACGCAAGCAAAGCGCGACCCCTATTCTGAGCGCCCGAACCTGAACGATTCATGAGCGGGCCCTGCGGCGTTTTGCGTCGAACCCAACGGGTTTCCGAACCGGAACCCGAGCGCCATCTGGGATGTTGTCACCAGAGGTTTCATCGGAATGGAGGATCACGATATGTTCGCACCAGGCGGGATGTTTACGCGGCTGGGCCGCGTCACGGCGCTGGCGACGGTCGCGGCCGTCGGGCTGACGGCGGTCGAGCCCTCGCTGGCCACCGCCGCGCCGGCCCAGAAGAGCGCGTCGGTCACCGCGGCCCGGGACAATGGCATCACCGACATCAGCGCGCGCCGAAGGGTGTATCATCATCGTTACCACGGTGGCGGCGGGGGCGCTGCAGCTGCCGCTGCCTTTGCCGGCATCGTCGGCACCGGGCTTGCGATCGCCGCCGAGCAGAACCGGCGGGATTATTACGAGGACCATTATTATTATGGCCGGCCGGCCTATTACGGCCCGGGCTACGGCTATTATGGCGGCGGTCCATATTACCGCGGCTGGTGATTGCCCCGTCACTCCTGAACTGGTCCGCCGGCGCCTCGCGCCGGCGGATTCGCGTTTGCCGGATTTTTACTTTTTCGTCAGGCATTAATACGCTTGCCATGGCTTTCGACTAACCTATCGCCATGAGTGATTCGATCGCGCGGCTCTATCAGGCGGTGCTGGCGGCCCGGAACCTCGATCCCGGCCGGTCGCGCACGGCCAAGCTGTTCCAGCGCGGCACCTCCAAAATGGCCAAGAAGCTTGCCGAGGAGGCGATCGAGGTCGCAATCGACGCCGTGAGCGGCGATGCCCATGCCGTGGTTCGCGAGAGCGCCGACCTGATCTACAATCTCACGGTGCTGTGGGCCGAGACCGGGATTCACCCGGAAGACGTCTGGCGCGAGATGGAACGACGCGAACTCCTGCTGGGTATCGCCGAGAAAATGCCCAAACAGCCGGTCAAGGTGCCGAAGGCCGCGCCTGACCGAGCACAGCGGCGACCAATTGTCGCGCTGGATACCCGTTCGCTGCGCAAGCGTCGATAACGGTTCCGAACATTCACGTTGGCGCCATGGACAAATCGGCCGTGGTTTGCTTCATCGCGGACCATGCTCAGACGGATCTACGACTGGTGTATCGACGCCGCACATAAGCCGCACGCCCTCTGGATCATGGCGGCGGTCGCCTTTGCCGAAAGCTCGTTCTTTCCGGTGCCGCCGGATGTGATGCTGATTCCGATGTCGCTGGCGAAGCCGCAGCGGGCCTGGCTGTTCGCCGCCGTCTGCACCGCGGCGTCCGTGATCGGCGGCTTGCTCGGCTACGCGATCGGCGCACTGCTCTATGATTCCCTCGGGCACTGGCTGATCCAGCTCTACGGGCTCGGCGACAAGGTCGAGGGGTTTCGTGCGTCGTATGCGCAATGGGGCGCGGTGATCATCCTGCTCAAGGGCCTGACGCCGATCCCCTACAAGCTCGTCACCATCACCTCGGGCTTCGCCGGCTACAATCTCGTCCTGTTCGTGCTGTGTTCGATCGTGGCGCGCGGCGCGCGCTTCTTCATCGCGGCGGTCCTGCTCAACCGCTATGGCGAGTGGATCCGGGTGCGGATCGAGAAGCATCTGGGCCTGTGGGTTGCGCTCGGCGCCGCCGTGCTGGTGGCCGGCTTCATCATCGCCTTCAGGCTGATCTGACGCGTGCTGGGTGGATGGCTGCCCGTCGTGCGCGTCGCTCGCCACGGCGGGCCGTTCGTTGCTATCCTGGGTTTGGTCTGTCGATCTGTCGGAACGCTGTGCGATCAGCTCATATCCATCGGCCGCGGCTTGCGCAGGTGCATATCGTCACCGCGCTTCTTCTCGTGCCGGTGCTGATCGGCGGCAGCGGCACGGGCTGGGCACAAAGCCCGCGCGGCCAGCCATCGCTGGGCCTGCAGGAGCAGGGGTCACCACCACCGCCACCGGTGGCGAGCGAGCCGCAGCAATCATCCCCGCCAGCGCGCCAGGACAATCCGGGCCTGCTGCAGGAAATGGGCAAGCTGTTCCACAAGATCCTGCCGCTGAAGACATCGGACCAGAGCAGCACTGCGACGAGCGCGGCGCCATCCGAAGGGATTTCGGACGCCACCGGAGATGCGCTCAGAGGCACCGGTGAGACGCTGTCGCGGCTCGCCAAGCCGTCGACGATGGTGACGGGGCGGTCGGTCTGTCCTCTCGCAACGAACCGCACGCCGGACTGCAAGACGGCCGCTGACAAGCTCTGCCAAAGCAAGGGCTACAAGGAAGGCAAGAGCCTCAACAGCGACGCCGCCGAGAGCTGCTCGCCGAAAGTGCTGATCCCGGGCCGCGCGCGCAAGCCGGACGACTGCCGCACCGACACCTACGTGACCTCAGCGTTATGCCAATAACGCGCCAGCGCTGTGTCAGTAATCGCACCTGCGCGATGCGGATAGCTTCCGCCGCTGACAGCGCCTCGACGCAAGACCCGAGCACGCCTATCTCAGATCCGTGTCCGATGTGATTGCCCTGACCCTGCGCCTTCTGGCATCCTGATCGTCGGCCTTTCGGCCTTCCGCAAAGAGGAATTTCACGACATGTCCATGCCTGCCTTGTTCAAGGGCCGTCTGTCCATTCCCGTGATCGGTTCGCCGCTCTTCATCATCTCCGTGCCCGATCTCGTGATCGCCCAATGCAAGGCCGGTGTGGTGGGCTCGTTTCCGGCGCTGAATGCGCGCCCGTCCGAACTGCTCGACGAATGGCTCGCGCGCATCACCGAGGAGCTCGCGGCCTATGACCGGGCGCATCCCGATAGGCCCTCGGCGCCGTTTGCGGTCAACCAGATCGTGCACCGCTCGAACAACCGGCTCGAGCATGATCTTGCGCTGTGCGAGAAATACAAGGTGCCGATGGTCATCACCTCGCTCGGCGCGCGCGAGGAGCTGAACCAGGCCGCGCATCGCTGGGGCGGCATCGTCTTCCACGACGTCATCAACCAGACCTTTGCGCATAAGGCGATCGAGAAGGGCGCCGACGGCCTGATCCTGGTCGCGGCCGGGGCCGGCGGTCATGCCGGCACGATCTCGCCGCTGGCTTTCGTCACAGAAACGCGCGCCTGGTTCGATGGGCCGATCGCGCTGTCGGGCGCGATCGCCAATGGCCGCGCCATCCGCGCGGCGCGCGTGCTGGGCGCCGACTTCGCCTATATCGGCTCCGCCTTCATCGCGACCGAGGAGGCCAATGCGGTCGCGGCCTACAAGCAGATGATCACGACATCGAGCGCCTCGGACATCGTCTACTCCAACTTGTTCACCGGCGTGCACGGCAACTATTTGAAGCCGTCGATCACGGCCGCCGGGCTCGATCCGGACAATCTGCCGACCTCGGACCCTTCCAAGATGAGCTTCGGCACCGACGCCTCCGGCGAGCGCAGCAAGCCGAAGGCCTGGAAGGAGATCTGGGGCTCGGGACAGGGCATCGGCGCCGTCGACACGATCGTGCCGGCCGCCCAGCTGATCGCGCGCTTCAAGCGGGAATATGAGGAAGCCATCGACCCGCCGCTCTGACGCGTCAAACCAAAATACCGACCTTGCAAATGTAAAAAGCGCGGCAGTGGAACTGCCGCGCTTTTCGACTTCTGATCTCGTCGGTCGCGAGCCGCGACTATTCGAGCTCGATCGCCTGATACTTGCCCTTGTCGTCGAGCGCGGTGCCCCAGATCTTGTGCAAGGCTTGGTGCTCGGCGCGGCCGAAGCCCATCTTGGCGCCGAGGCCGAGATCGAGATCGCGCATGTTCTCCAGCGTGTCGATCAGGGCTTCGGTGTCGAGCTGGGCCCCCGTTCGCTTCAGCGCCTGGATCAGGACGTTGGCGGCGGTATAGCCTTCGAACGACACGTAGGAGGGCGCTTCGCCGGGGAAGTACTTCTCCAGCGCGCTCTTGTATTCGAGCACGGCGCTGGAATAGCCGCCGACGGCGGGCACCACCTGTGTCACGATCACGCCATTGGCGTAACGCGGACCGAGCAGCATCAGTTCGTCGGAGAGCTCCGTAGAGCCGACGAACGACACGTTGGTGTAGATCATGTTGGGATAGAGGTCGCGCGTCCTCTCGATGAACTTCGCCGCCGCACGGTAGGTCGCGACCATGACGATCGCCTTGGGCGGGTACTTCATCGCCTTCAGCTGGGCCAGCGCCTCGTCGACATCGACCGTGTTGCGCTTGTAGTTGAGGCGCACGATCGAGGAGTCGGACAGTCCGAGCGAGCGGAACGCCTTGGCGACGCCGGCAAAGCCCGCATCGCCGTAGGAATCCTGCTGGGCGAACACGGCGATGTCGCGCGGCTGTAGCCGGCGCAGCTTGACGAGGTAGTGCACGACGGTGTCGGTTTCTTCGGAGTAGCTGGCGCGGAAGTTGAAGACGTAGCGATCCGGCGGGTCGTTGCGCAGGAGGCCGGCGCCGGTGAAGGCGCCGAAGAACAGCGCGCGGTGCTGCAGGGCGTAGGGCATCGCGATCGCCGAGGTCGGCGTGCCGACATTGCCGATGAAGCCGAACACCTTGTCCTTTTCGTACAGCTGTTTCATCGCCTCAAGCGTGCGCGACGGCTCGTAGCCGTCGTCGGCTGCGAACAGGCGCAAGCTGCGGCCGCCGATGCCGCCGGCGTCGTTGGTGCGGTTGAAGGCCGCGTCGATGCCGAGTTTCATCTGCCGCCCAAGCTCCTTGGAGGCGCCGGAGAACGGGGCGGCTATGCCGAAGCGGATCTCATTGGGCGTGACGCCCTGCACATTGCCCGAGTTCTGCACCGGCACCGTTGCGGTGGGCGCGGTCGCCGCAGCCGCGGTCGACGGGGCGAGCACGGCGGCGGTCGTCTGCGGTGGCGCGGCCTGGCCGAGCGAGCGCTCGAGGTCAACGAGCTGGCGGCCGGCGGTCGCGCAGTCGGTCTGTCCCGCGCCCACGCGGCTGCGGCCATCGGCGACATAGCCGTTGAAGACGCGGGTGAGATCGTCGCGGTCCGAGCCGCCGCCCGATGCCTCGCGGATCACCTCGCGAAATTTATCGACGATCGCTTGCACCCGGCCCTGGTCGATGGCTTGGCAGGCGGAGGCCGAACCGACGATTGGTCCGACCCGGGCTGCGAGGCCACGCACCACGTCCGCATTGGTTCCTGCAGCGACCGCTGGCGTCGCCAGCACGCCCGCAATCAGAAGGGCACTCCACCGAAAATTCATCGCCATTAACCCCAAATACGACCCCCATCGAGGTCTGCCGCCTGTCATGAAAGCCGACCGCGCGGTGCTATCAGGTTAAGACCGTCTCCGCACTGCGGCTTTTTCAGAATGAGCATGATCGTTCTAATGATTTTATCCGTATGTTTTTAGATCACGCTTTAACGATTATGGCGGCACGTATGCCGCGCCGCCATAAATCATGGTCCGGACCCGTGCTATTCAAGCTCGATCGCCTGATAGGTACCGGTTTCGTCGAGCGTCGTGCCCCAGATCTTGTGGGAGGCCTGGTGCTCCGCGCGGCCGAACGAAAGCTTGGTGCCGAGGCCGAGATCCAGGCTGCGCATCGATTCCAGCGTTTCCACCAGACGCTCGGTATCAAGCGGCGTGGTCTGCTTCAAGGCCTGAATCAGGACGCTTGCCGAGATGAAACCCTCCAGAGAGGTGTAGTCCGGCGACTCGCCGGGAAAATATTTCGCCAGCGCATTCTTGTAGTCAAGCACGAGGCTTGAGTAGCCCGATACCGCGGGGACGCCCTGGGTGACAATGACGTTCTGGGTGAAGCGCGGCCCGAGCAGCTTGAGCTCGTTGGCAAGGCCGGTGGCACCGACCACGGACAGATTGGTGTAGATCATGCCCGGATACTGGTCGTGCGTCTTCTCGATGAACTTGGCAGACGCGCGGTCGGTCGCGACCAGGATCATGGCCTTGATCGGCAGCTTCTGCGCCTTCATCTGGTTGATCGCCTCGTCAACATCGAGCGTGTTGCGCGGATAGTTGAAGCGGGTCACCGGATCGCTGATGTTGAGGCTGCGGAAGGCCTTGGTGACCCCGGCAAACCCTTCCTCACCGAAGGCGTCGGCCTGCGTCAGCACCGCGATCTGCTTCGGCGGGATGCGCTTGAGCTTGACAAGGTAGCGGACGATCGCCGCGGTCTCCTCGGCGAAGCTGGCGCGGAAGTTGAACACATAGCGATCAGGCGGGTCGCGGCGCACGATGCTGGAGCCGCTCAGCGGGCCGAAGAACAGCGCGCGCCGCTCCAGCGCATAGGGGATCGCGAGCGCCGTATTGGCGGTGCCGATGTTGCCGATGAAGCCGAACACCTGCTCCTTGTCGTAGAGCTGGGTCATCGCGGAGATCGTGCGGGTCGGGTCGTAATTGTCGTCGGCGGCGATCAGCTTCAGCGTGCGGCCGTTGACGCCGCCGGCATCGTTGATGCGGTTGAAGGCGGCCTCGATGCCCATCTTCATCTGCCGGCCAATCTCGCGGCGCTGGCCGCCGAACGGGATGACGGTGCCGAACCGGATCTCGCGATCGGTGACGCCATGCACTGGCGGGGCGGGCATTGCCGCGGTCGGATTGGTCGAGGCGGCCGCGGAATAGGGCGCGATGATGCTGGAGGCCGCGGGCGCCGCCGGCTGATCGCTGAGCGAGCGCTCGAGTTCGGTCAACTGCCCGTCCGCGGTCTGGCAGTTCACCTGCGCAGCCGCCATGCGGTTGCGGCCTTCGGCGATGAATCCGTTGAAGCTGCGGATCAGTGCGTCGCGATCGGCATCGCTGGGCGAGGCCTGGCGAATGACCTCGCGAAACTGGTCGACGATGGTCTGCACGCGCCCTTGCGCGATGTCCTGGCATGTCGAAGCCTGGCCCACGATCGGTCCAACGCGGGCGCCGAGGTCGCGCACGACGTCCACGGGACCGGCGAGCGCAGAGCCCACCCGTGCCGCGAGAACAGTCCCGATCAGGAGCAAGGACCAACGCACGGTCATCTCGATATCCGCTTCTTCTGGATTGTGGTCGAACTACTCCTGCTATTGGTGCCTGTTCGAATTAAGGGCAGGTTTCGTCGCACCGGTATTTTGTTCAGACCTTCGGAAAAAGCTGGAAATCCGGAAAATTTACTCCAGTTCCAGCGGTTGGAACGTGCCGGTCTCGTCGAGCGCCGTACCCCAGATCTTGTGGGAGGCCTGATGCTCGGCGCGGCCGAAGGCAAGATTGGCGCCGACGCCGAGGTCGATGTTGCGTAGGTTCTCCAGCGTGTCGACCAGTGTCTCGGCATCGAACGTCGGGCCAGCCCGCTTCAAGCCCTGGATCAGGATGCTCGCCGAGATGTAGCCCTCGAGCGAGGTGTCGTCCGGCGCCTCGCCGGCGAAGTATTTGTTGAGCGCGGTCTTGTACTCGAGCACGAGGCTCGAATAGCCGGACACGCCGGGCACGACCTGACTGACAATCACGCCGCTCGTATAGCGAGGACCAAGCAGCATCAGCTCGCTGGCGAGCGAGGAGGCGCCGACTGCGGAAAGGTTGGCAAAGACAAGTCCCGGAAACTGGTCCTGCGCCTTCTCGATGAACTTAGCCGCGGCACGCGTCGTCGCCACCATGATGACGGCGCGGATCGGCGTCTTCTGCGCCTTCAGCTGATTGATGGCGCTGTCCACATCGACGGTGTTGCGCGCATATTTGAGGCGGAGAATGGCGCCGTCATTGGCGCCCAGCGCTCGAAACGCCTTCGCCACGCCGGCATAGCCTGCATCGCCAAAAGCGTCGTCCTGGGCGAACACGGCGATCTGCCGTGGCTGCAGATGGCGCAGCTTGATCAGATAATGCACCAGAGCTTCGGACTCTTCGCCGTAGCTGGGGCGATAGTTGAAAACGTAACGATCCGGCGGATCGTGACGCGTCACATTGGCGCCGGTATAGGCGCCGAAGAACAACGCCCGCCGCTCCAGCGCATAGGGAATTGCGACCGCTGCGGTCGCGGATCCGAAGTTGCCGACGAAGCCGAACACCTGCTCCTTCTCATAGAGCTGCTTCATGGCCCCGAGAGTGCGGCTCGGATCGTAACCGTCGTCAGCGGCGACCAGCTTCAGCATGCGGCCGTTGACGCCGCCGGCCTCGTTGGCGCGATTGAAGGCGGCCTCGATGCCCATCTTCATCTGCCGCCCGGTCTCCCTGTTCGGACCGGACAACGGGATGACGATGCCGAATTTGATATCGCTCTGAGAGACGCCGTGGACATTCATCGGCGGCGGCAGCGTCTGCGTCGGTGCCGTCGCGGCCATTGCGGCGGGCGGAGCGATCGTCACCTCCGGCAGTCCCGACGTGGTCTGGGGCGGCGCCGCGATCGACTGTTCGAGATCGGCAAGCTGGCGTTCGGCGCCGCGGCAATCCATCCGTCCGCTGGTCACCGCTGTGCGGCCGTCGGCGACGTAGCGATCCAGCAGCCGCGTCAGTTCATCGCGGTCTGCATCGGTGCTCGACGCTTCCCTGATCACCGCCTGAAACTTTTCGATGATGACCTGGACCCGTGGCCGGGCGATGTCGCGGCAGGCCAGCGCAGAGCCGATGATCGGACCGACGCGACTGCCGAGATCGCGCACCACGCCGAGGCTGTCGCCGGGCGCGGCATCCGCGGCGCTCGAGAACAGCAACACCCCGAGCACGAGAGGAGCAAGGCGGACATGCATGCGCAGAGAGTGCGCCGCCGCCGCAGAACGTCGGTGGTCAGGCATGATTGTCATGGTGATGCGATCTGCGTTCAGGAGGTGCTGGACGAGGTGGCGTGCGTTTATTGACCTTTGTCTGACTGCGTCGTCTTCTGATTCCACTGCATGAACTGCTGCAGCAGCGGCTTGTCGGTCGCCGTCTCGGTCTTTGGCGCCTGCGCCTGGGTTGCATCGTTCGAAGACAGCAGCGACTGGAACTGCGCCAATGCGGATGTCGGCTTCACATCAGCCTTGTCCGGCTTGGCCTCGGCCTGTTCGACCGTGACCTCCTTCGCCTCGGGCGCGACGGCAGGCGCAGGAGCAGCGGCCGCCGGCGGAGGCGTGGTCGTCTTCATCGATTGCACCGCGGCCACGAAGGACGAGCTTGCATCGGGCTGCCGCGAGACCGG
>Ga0209233_1000944_pt1 | contig 12603 bp, 15 predicted proteins | sample AraplaCL_Cvi_mCL_FD_184269 | JGI IMG/M metagenome (GOLD analysis project Ga0209233, IMG submission 184269) | Arabidopsis root microbial communities from the University of North Carolina, USA - plate scrape CL_Cvi_mCL (SPAdes) (version 2) | ecosystem: Host-associated > Plants > Roots > Endosphere... | reverse complement strand
TCCAGGGCTTCGTGCTGCAAAAATGCTGGGGCGAGGATTTTGACGTCGCGGCCTGCATGGCCGCCGTCGACGGCGTGATCGAGGGATTCCGCACCAGGCCCGATATCAAGCGACGAACGAGGACATAAGCGATGTCCGGGGTCATCGAACTCCTCGCCGGTGGCGGTGTCGGTGTGGTCGCGGGGCTGGCCTCGGGCTTCACGGGCACGAGCCCGGGTGGCGGCCTCGTGATCTTCTCCGTCCTGCTGCTCGGGGCCGAGCAGCACGTCGCCCAGGGCACCTCGCTGATCACGCAAATCCCGCCGACTGGTCTCGCCGGCGCGCGCCGCTATTGGCAGAGCGGCAATCGCAGCCCCCTGCCGTGGATTGTCTGGATCGGCATCGGATTCCTCGTCGGCGGCGCCGGTGGCGGCTACGCCGCGGCCGCGGTGTCCGACGCGGTGCTGCAATGGACCTATGTCGTCTATCTCGTCGCGCTGATCGCTCTCTTGGTCCTGCGCCGCGACCGCAAGGACGGAAGCAGCGAGCACGGCGACCGCGATGAGCAGCCCTGGCTGCCTTTGCTCCTCATCGGCACGCTCGCCGGCTTCTCCTCCGGCTTCATGGGCATCGGCGGAGGCCTTGCGATCACCGTCGGCCTCGCCGCGGGCCTGCGCGTGCCGCAGCATCAGGCACAGCTGGTCAGCCTGATCTTCTCGGTGATCCCGACCAACCTTCCGGCAGCCTGGATCTATTGGAGCAAGGGCCTCATGGTCGGCTGGCCGGCGATCATCGGCATCGTGGCCGGCCTCTGGATCGGCACCGATCTCGGCGCGCGCATGGCCAACGGCGTCAGCAAATCGGTGCTGCGCCGCGCCGTGATCGCTCTCATCTCGCTGATGGCGCTCTACATGATCCATAAGGCGCTGACCTAACTCACGGCCGCGGCGGAATGTTCAGCCCGCGCTGCACGGCCGGACGCGCAAGGCCCCGTTCGAGCCAGGCCCCGACCGATGTGAACCGGCTGAATTCGACGAGATCGCCGGCGCCGTAGAAGCCGTTGAGGTTGCGGACCCAGCCGAGCATGGAGATGTCGGCGATGGTGTAGTCGTCATCCATGAACCATTGCCGGCCCGAAAGCTGCGCCTCCATCACGCCGAGCAGACGCTTGGCCTCGCTGACGTAGCGGTCGCGGGGCCGCTTGTCCTCAAAATCCTTGCCAGCGAATTTGTGAAAGAAGCCGACCTGGCCGAACATCGGCCCGATGCCGCCCATCTGGAAATGCAGCCACGCCAGCGTCTGATAGCGGCGCGCGGCATCTTCAGGCAAAAGCTTGCCGGTCTTCTCCGCGAGATATTGCAGGATCGCGCCGGACTCGAACAGCGGCAGCGGCCTGCCGCCGGGACCGTTAGGATCGAGGATCGCCGGAATCTTGCCGTTCGGATTGAGCGAGAGGAACTCCGGCGTCTTCTGGTCGTCCTTACCGAAATCGACGAGATGGACTTCGTAGGGAAGCCCGATCTCCTCCAGCATGATCGAGACCTTGACGCCGTTCGGCGTCGGCAGCGAATAAAGCTGAAGCAGCTCCGGGTGCCTGGCTGGCCAGCGCCTGGTGATGGCAAAGGAGGAAAGATCGGACATCGGGACCTGCAATCTGATGTTGAGGCGCATAATCTAGGCAACGAGTGGCACGACGCAAGGTTCAATAATTGATCTCCATCCGCAGCCCGCGCGGATCCATCTCATCGCCGCCGACACGCTGCGTGCTGTCGCGCGCCGCGACCGCGCACGCGCAGGCGTCGATGAGATCGTCGCGGCCGATGCCGGTGCCGTAGCGAAGCGTCAGCCATTGCGGCAAGCGTGTGAAGCCGCGTCTCTTCAGCAGCGCGATGCGTTGTTCGCGTCCTTGCGCCGACGCCTTGCTGGCAAGTCGCACCTGGCCGGCGAGATTCCAGAAAATCAATTCCGGATGCGCTTCGCCGATCGTCGCCTGCCGCGCCGGCGTCATGATCTCGTCGACGTCCCTGATCTTGTCCCTGATATTCCAGAGCTGCGCGGACACGCCCCTGCCCTTGCCTTCGTGCGTCCAGTAGTGGCGATTGGCGGCCGCCATGTCCGGAAATGTCCAGAGGTCTCGGCGCGCACCGAGAAACACGGCGGCGCCGACCAACTCACGCGCGCGCAGGTCGCAAGCGCGATAACCGCTCGGCCTCAACCCAATCGGCATGTCGATCATCGCGCGCGCATGCGGAATCGCGAGCAATCGCGTCAAGCCCGGCGAATAGTCGAAGCCGTGATCGCCATGCCCGTCGATCCACGCAGCAACCCAACCGAAGCGAAACCCATCGAGGCCGAGATAGCTTGGCACGCGCGCGATCCTGCCCCCTTACCAGCGTTCGCTCATTCCGTACCGTCGCGGCGATGTCGCTCGAACAGCCGTTGCGCCAATAGCGCATGGCCGAGCGTACCGCCGGCGCGTACGGCGGCCGCAATCAACGCAGCTTCCGCGACCTCCTCACGCGTCGCACCGGCCTTCGCCGCCTGCGCCGTATGCACGTCGAGGCAATAGGCGCATTGCGTGGTGAGCGCGACCGCGAGCGAGATCAGCTCGCGGTATTTTGGCGGGATCAATCCGTCCTTGCGCTCGACCGCATGGTTGAACGCGAGGAACGCGTTGGCCTCGACCGGCGCCAGCGCGACGAAGGCCGGGATCGATTTCAGATCGTCAGGCGTTTGATAATCGGCCATGGCTCACCTCGTCAGATATTCGCGCATCAGGGCGCGGGCGCGATGCAGCCTTGCCTTGACGGCCTGCCTGGAGGCGCCGAGCGCGACTGCGATTTCGTCGATGGTCAATTCCTTGACGTCGCGCATCAGCGCGACATCGCGATATTGCGGCGGCAGCGCCTCGAACGCCGCAGCCACGTCGAGCCGCAGCTCGGCCTCGGGGCGCGCGAGCAACCCGGCCTCCGCTTCACTCTCGTCGACGACTTGCGCGAGGCCCGCCTTGCGCGCAAGGCGCAGGCATTCGCGGCGGACCACGCTGAACAGCCATGCGGACAAGGCCAGCAGCGAGCGGATCGTCCCGACATGGCGGAACAGGATCCATAGCGCCTCCTGGGTCGCGTCCTCGGCATCCGCCGAGCTGCGGCAGGTTGCGCGCGCGTAGCGGCGGATGTCCGGCTGCGCCGTCTCGAGCAGGCGCGCGATCGCCTCGGGATCGCCGAGCCGCGCCGCCTCGAACAGGTTTGGCGAGATCGCAGCCGCGTTCACGACACCCCTCCTCGCCCGATCCCGGCCATCGCGCACATCGGACAATAGCCGACGAGCCCCGTCAGCACGAACCCGGCACCGCCAAGCGCAATCAACCAGGCGACAGCGCCAGTGAAATAGACCAAGGCGGCCACCGCAACCGCAATTCCGAGCAAGACCCGCACCGCCTGGTGCAGGCCGCCGATATTCTTCCTGTAAAACGCCATCGCGTCCTCCGAGATGAGCCGAGGCTGATCGCCTCGATCACAAAGAGAGCGCGATGGCCGAAAAGGATTCGCGCGCGTGTGTAATTTTTTCGCGGTCAGCCCCCGACGGCCTGGTAGGCCAGGCGCTTGAACTCGAAGAAGAACGGATTCCAGAACCCCATGTGGCGCTGGGTCATCAGAACGCCTGACGTGTTGGCCTCCGGGCAAATCCACCAATGGGTGCCGGCGAGGCCGCCCCACTGGAATTCGCCAGTGGAGTTCGGGGGATCAAAGGGCGTCGGCGCGAAGGTGACGGCGCCGCCGAGGCCAAAGCCCTTGCCCGGGATAGGGCCGAGATTGGCAAAACGGATGGTCTGCCCCGCCGGCAATTGGTTCGTCATCATCTGCCGCAGCGTGTCCGGCTTCAGCAGCGCATCCGACCCCGGCAGCAGCGCGCGCACCAGGGCGAGCATGTCAGGCAATGTCGAGACCAGCCCGCCGCCGCCCGACAGCCGCGGGAACGGACGCCGATAGGCCTGCGGATAAGGCAGATTGTCGGCGCGCGTCAGACCCGGCTTCATCGGATCGAGCACATCGGCGCCCGTGTAGTGCGCGACCAGCCTGCCCTGCTGCGCCTCGGGCACGAAAAATCCGGTATCGGTCATGCCGAGCGGATCGAAGATGCGCGCCTTGAGGACAGCATCGAGCGACTTGCCCGAGACGACCTCGACGACCCGGCCGAGCACGTCGGTCGCCACCGAATATTCCCAGGCCGTGCCGGGATGATAGGACAACGGTAGATCGGCGAGCTTGTCGATCATGTCGGTCAGCGGCGTCAGCGGGTTGAGCACGCCGGCTGCGTTGTAACCCTTGAACAGCACCGAGCCGGGATCGAAGATGCCGTAGCTGAGGCCGGAGGTGTGGGTGAGAAGCTGGCGGATCGTGATCGGGCTCTTCGCCGGCTCGACATCGGCAAGGCTTGCCGCGCCCTGCTTCAGCACCTTGCGATGGCCGAGCTGCGGCAGGAATTTCTCGACCGCGTCATCGAGCCCGATGCGGCCCTCCTCGACCAGCAGCATGACCGCGCAGGTGACGAAGATCTTGGTGTTGGAATACGCACGAAAAATGTGGTCGGGCCGCAGCGCGGTTTTGGCCTCGCGGTCGGCGAAGCCGACGCATTGCTGGTCGACCACCTCACGCCCGCGCAGCACCGCCCAGGATGCGCCGGGGATGATCTCGTGATCGACGTAGCGCTGCATCGCCGTCCGCGCGGCGGAAAAATCCGGTGTTCTGGCGTGCATATGCCCTCCCAAATTATGGTTCGAATGGATATAGCGCACCTTCACAGGAAATGAAGGCCACCGAAGGAGCAGCTCATTGCTGCTTCATGAGCACCGTGACGTGCAGCCGGCGGCGGATGTGCATGCCCTGCCGCTGATAGAGTGCGATGGCGGACGCATTGCTGGAAAACACGTGCAGGAACGGAATCTCGCCGCGCGCCTCGATCCGGCGCGCGACGGCCGAAAGCAGCGCCTGCGCGTAGCCGCGGCCGCGATGATCGGGATGCACGCAGACTGCCGTCATCTCGACAAACTTTCCCGGCTTCATCCGCTCGCCGGTCAAGGCAACGAGTTCGCCACCGACGCGAATGCCGAGAAACGTGCCGAGCTCGTGCGTCCGCGCCGCGAACGGCCCGGGCTTGGTCAGCGCTGTCAGCGCCATCATGGCGGGAACGTCCGCCTGGCCGAGCGTGACGATCTCGGCTTCGCGAAGCGGGCTTTCGGCCGGCGAGCCGATCATCTGCTCGCCGGTCTCGGCCAGAACGACCTTGAAGCCGGCGGGAACGACGACCGGCTCCAGCGTGAACAGCGCGGCCACCTGCGATCCCGACATGAGATCGCCGAGCGCGGCAAAGCTAGCCGCCGACATGTCGACCATGTCGGCGAACGGCGTCATGTCTTCGGGATAGCGCAGCGCACGCGGTCCGCCCTCCGCCAGATGCTTCTGGCTCGTCGTCAGCGCGCTCCAGATCGGCCGATCCAGCAGCCGCATATTGCTGTCGGACACCGGCCTAGTCCTTCTCGAAGCTGACGATGACGGCCGCATTGGCGATGAGGATGGGGTCGTTGGCCACCTCCGTCGCCGAGGGAATCTCCAGCCCGCCCTTGACCGCGGTGACGGTCACGGTGCCGTAAGGCAGCTCCTTTGCAACGGCATCGGTGTCGACCGCCTCGGGGTTGGGCACGCCGATCGTGACGTCGACGAACATATCGTTCGCGGTCTTGCCGATCATCCGGAAGAAGCCGAGGCTCGAATGCCGGATGGCATCCGACACCGCGCGCTTCGCCGCCTTGGTGGCATCCCTGCCGTGGACGTCGACGCCCATGCCCATCTCGGTGACACAACGAACGCGAGTCATTTCATATTCCTGTGGTTGGTGGGATGATTGGGGGTATTGGTGATCGGGGCGCGCGGACACAATTGCGGTGTCATATGTAGGCTTCAGTCTTCGCCATAACATCCGTCATTGCGAGCGCAGCGAAGCAATCCAGAGTCTTTCCGCGTCGGCAGCCTGGATTGCCTCGTCGCAAGAGCTCCTTGCAATGACGAGTGGTGAGAGAGTCGCACAAACTCACGCCTTCGTCTTCTCATGCGCTCGCAGCTCGTCGACCAGCACGCGCACATTCTCCGAATAGTCGATCGGGATCACGACCAGGTGCACGCCGCCCTCCTTGAAAGCCGCATCCAGCGTCGGAGCAAAACTGTCGATGCTCGCGATGCGATGGCCCTTGGCGCCGTAGGCCTTTGCGTAGAGGGCAAAGTCCGGATTGCCGAACGTCATGCCGTAATCGGCGAAATGATCGACGGCCTGCTTCCAGCGGATCATGCCGTAGGCATTGTCCTCCAGCACCAGCACGACCAGGTTGAGCTTGAGGCGAACGGCCGTCTCCATCTCCTGGCTGTTCATCATGAAGCCGCCGTCGCCGGCGACCGCGAGCACGCGGCGGTCGGGATACAGCATCGCAGCCATCATCGCCGACGGCAGGCCAGCGCCCATGGTCGCCAGCGCATTGTCGAGCAGCAGCGTATTGGCGACGCGGGTGCGGTAGTTGCGCGCGAACCAGATCTTGTACATGCCGTTGTCGAGCGCGACGATGCCGTTCTCCGGGATCACCTGGCGGATGTCGTGCACGATCCGCTGCGGCGTCGGCGGCCAGCGCGCTTCGCTGGCGCGGTCGGCGATATGGCTGAGGATCTCCTCACGCAGCGGCAGCAGCGCAGCCGCCTGCGGCAGCTTGCCTTCAAGCCGGTCGGCGAGCAGCTCCAGGCTCGGACCGACGTCGCCGAGAACCTCGGCATCCGGGAAATAGACCTGCTCGACGCTGGCTGAGGTGTAGCTGACGTGAATGACCTTCGGCCCCGACGGTCCCATGATAAACGGCGGCTTCTCGATCGGGTCGTGGCCGATCGCGACGATCAGGTCGGCGGCGTCGATCGCGTCGTGGACGTAGTCGCGCTCGGACAGGGCCGCCGTGCCCATGTAGAGATTGGTGCCGCCCGGCACGGTGCCCTTGCCCATCTGCGTGGTGAAAAAGGGAATGCCGGTCCGCCGCACGAAGCTCGCAATGCCGTGGGTCGAGCGCGGCCGGCTCGTTGCCGCCCCCATCATCACCAGCGGACGCTGTGCGGCCAAAATCATCTCGGCGGCACGATCGAGTGCCGCACGATGCGCGACGGGGATCTCGATCGGATGGACCGGGATCACCGGAACAAAAGGAACCTCGTCGCCCGCGATATCCTCGGGCAGTTCGAGATGCACCGGTCCCGGCCGCTCCTCCATCGCGACGCGAAAGGCGTCGCGCACGACGGTCGGAATGCTGGAGGCGCTGACGATCTGCCGCGACAGCTTTGTCAGCGGTTTCATGGTCGCGACCACATCCACGATCTGGAAGCGGGCCTGCCGGCTGCTCATGATCGGCTTCTGCCCGGTGATCAGGATCATCGGCATCGCGCCGAGATGCGCATAGGCCGCCCCCGTCGACAAATTGAGCGCGCCGGGGCCGAGCGTGGAGAGACACACACCGGGCCTGCCGGTCAGCCGGCCATGCGTGGCGGCCATGAAGGCGGCGGCCTGCTCGTGGCGGGTCAGAATCAGCTCGATGCTGGAGTTGCGCAGCGATTCGACGAGATCGAGATTCTCTTCGCCGGGCACGCCAAAAATCCGGTCGACGCCTTCGTTCTCCAGCGCTGCGACAAACAGGTCCGATCCTTTGACTTTGCGTTCCTGTTCGCTCATGTCGCCTCCCGCTCGCTGCCGGCTCCCGTGTTCCGGGAGCGGGCGCATGGTAGCGGCTCGCGGCGCGGGCACAACTCACAAAGAGGGGTGTGGATCAACAGTGGTCGCGGCTCTCGTATCCGGGACGCGACGCAGCGCGTGGCGGCGCAGAGCCGAGACCCGGAAGCTGCACGGATTGCGGACGCATGGGCCCCGGCTCTGCAGCGCACCGCTAAGGCGCGCTGCGCTGCGTCCGGGGCACGTGAGCGCCGCTTTGGAGCAAGACCGCCTCCACATCGTCATTGCGAGCGCAGCGAAGCAATCCAGAATCTTTCCGCGGATGCATTTCTGGATTGCTTCGCTGCGCTCGCAATGACGAGTGTGTGGTTGATGGCATCACTTTTTCAACTCGCATCGTCATTGCAGACGCACCTTCGCGTCCTCGCGGCGCATCTCGCCCGAGCTTTGCCTGGTCGCTTCACCCCCAAATGAAAGAGGGCGCAGGGAAGGCCGGGTGCCGGCTGGCACCCACGGTCCACTGTGCAAAGGTTGCGCTACAAAAGGCTGCACAGCGGCATACAGGTGAAGCCCAACACACGGCCCTCCCTGCGCAGTGGTTTGACGGCTTATGCCGAGCTCTCCCCGGGGAGCGATGCACTATTGCCCCCGTCGCCTTGCCGATGACTGATGCGCGTGCCCGGTTGGGCCGCCACATCACTGCAAGACTTGGCGCACAGACCCCGGGCGCCAGGACCACACGGTTTTGCCGTACGCAGATCGCACCGGTCGTGTGCGCGAGGCCTTCCGCTCACGGTTGCCCGCCCTGCGAAACCCGTCGCGCCGATGTGACTAGCGTCCACCGCCGCCCGGCCCGCGTTCGTGACGATCGCGATACGCCCCTCTTCCTTGGGCCGGGTTGCGGCGATGGATACGTCATTTCCGAATTTCTGTAAAGACGAATATTTTTGGGCATGCGGATTGACCGGCCTGTTGGGTGTTTTGCCCGTCGGGCAACGCAAGGTCTTGTAGCCCGCATGTCACAGCTTCGCCGTGGCAAAGATGCCCGAGATCCAGTCAAGGAAGACACGCAGGCGCAGCGCGAGCTGGCGGTTCTGCGGATAGAGCGCGGACAGCGGCGTCGGCGACGGCGGGTAATCGGCGAGCACCTCGACCAGTGCGCCGCTGGCGAGGTCGTCCGCGAAGCGGTAGCGCGGCGCCTGCGCGAGGCCGAAACCGAGCCGCGCGAGATCGGCCATGGTGTCGGAATTGTTGACGCGCAGGCGGCTCGGCAGCACGACGTGCCGCAGCGCGCCCGCGACAGAGAATTCCAGCGGCAGCACGTCGCCGGTGCGCGAGGAGATGAAAGCCACCATCTGGTGGCCATCGAGCGCATCCGGTGCCTCGGGCATGCCGTGGCTGGCGATATAGGCCGGGCTCGCCACCGTGATCTCCGCGATGGTGCCGAGCCGGCGCAAGATCATCCCGCTGTCCTCGGGCTCGCCCGACCGGATTACGCAGTCAATGCCTTCGCGTACGAGATCGACCAGGCGGTCGCCCTGCCCGATCTGCAAGTCGAGCTGGGGATAGCGCGCCAGGAAGTCCGGCAGGTGCGGCAGGATGAAGGTGCGGGTCAGCAAAGGATGCGCGTCGATGCGGAGCAGGCCGCGCGGCCGTGCGTCGCGCATCGCAGTTTCGGCTTCCTCGACCTCCGCCAGGATGGCGACGCAGCGGCGATAATAGTCCTCGCCATCGAGCGTCGGCGTGACATGCCGCGTCGTCCGTTCGAGCAGGCGCGCGCCGAGATGCGCCTCGAGACCGCGCAGCACCTCGCTCGCCGTCGAGCGGGGAATGCCGAGGTCGGCCGCCGCAGCCGTAAAACTCTGCCGTTCGACGAGGCGGACGAACAGGCGCATGGCGTCAAATCGGTCCATGGGCGATTGTTCACCACAGCCGACAAGTGATGGCAAGTGCCGGACGATTATCCGGCCACAGCGACCAGCTAAATCTCCGGCTGAAGACAACGAGGAGACCTGCCATGACAACCCAGCATCCACGCGCCGCCATCGTCACCGGCGGCTCCCGCGGCATCGGCGCTGCGATCACCCGCCGACTCGCGCGGGACGGAGTCGCAGTCGCGATCAACTATGCCAGCGGCAAGACGGCTGCCGACGAGCTCGCTGCCGAGATCGAAGCCGCCGGCGGACGCGCCCTCGCGGTGCAGGCCGATCTCGCCGATCCGGCAACACCGGCCCGGCTGTTCGATGCGGCCGAGCGCGCCTTCGGCGGCGTCGACATCCTGGTCAACAATGCCGGCGTGATGGAGCTTGCCCCGCTCGCGGAGATGACCGACGAAGCCTTCGCACGGCAGACCTCGATCAACCTCGACAGCGTGTTCCGGTCGCTGCGCGAAGCCGCGCGGCGGCTGCGCGACGGCGGACGCATCGTCAGCTTCTCCTCGAGTGTCGTCGGCCTCTATCAGCCCGGCTATGGCGTCTATGCCGCGACCAAGGCCGCGGTCGAAGCCATGACGCACATCCTCGCCAAGGAGCTCGGCAGCCGGCGCATCACCGTCAACGCGGTGGCGCCCGGGCCGGTCGAGACCCGGCTGTTCCTCGACGGCAAGAGCGAGCAGCAGGTGCGCGCCATCGCCGCCATGAACCCGTTCGGCCGCCTCGGCCAGCCCGACGACATCGCAGGTGTCGTTGCCTTCCTCGCAGGACAAGACAGCGGCTGGATCAACGGCCAGGTCATCCGCGCCAATGGCGGCGTGGTCTGACACACCACACGATACTTCACACGGAGAGACCCATCATGCCTTTCGCCAACATCAAGATCCCACAAGCCGCGCTGTCGCGCAGCCAGAAGGCCGAGATCGTGCATAACCTCACCGCGCTGTTCGTCCACTATTTTGGCGAAGCAGCGCGGCCGCACACGATGGTGCTGATCGAGGAAGTGCCGGATGGCGGCTATGGCCGCGCCGACGAGGTATTCGTCGTTCCCGACCCCTATCGCGCCAAGGACGCCGTCACCTGACCTTGAGGCTGAGTTCGGTGCCGCCCTTGAGCGGCAGCGTCATCGAGACGAAGCCGTTTTGGGGATCGCGGCTGTTGAAAGCTTGCGCGGACCCCCGCCTGATGGACGCTGCCGCGCGCCTTGCAGGCGCACGAGCACGGCTTTCACGCGTGGATCCTAAATCGGGCTGTGAGGCTGATCATTCATGCGCAACCTCACTTGCCGAGGATTTCCGCGGCGGCGCGGTCCAGGATCGCAGCGATGCGGCGTGCCTCGGCGGAATCGCCGCCGTGCCTGGAGCGCAGCGCGCGCTTGAGGTTGTGGCGGGCACGGTGCAGTTCGTCGGACGCATCGGCATCGAGATCGCCGACGCCGGCAAAGGCCTCGCGCACCTCGTCCATGCGGCGGCCGATCCGCGACAACGCTTGCAGGATCGCATCCGCGGTCGCGCGGTTCTCGGCGAGAAACGCCTCGCCCTGCGGCGTGATGCTGTAGAGCTTGCGGCCGCCATCCTGCGCGACGCTGCTGTGGCCGACTTCCTCGAGATAGGTCAATGCCGGATAGATCACGCCGGGGCTCGGCGTATAGAAACCGTCGGACCGCTCCTCGATGATCTTGATCAGCTCATAGCCATGAGCCGGTTTCTCCGCGAGCAGCGCCAGGATCACCAGCTGGAGGTCCTGCGACGACAGCCGCCGCGCGCCGGGAAAGTCGCCACCCGGGCCGCTCCCGAAAAAGCCATGTCCGCCGCGGCCGAAGCGATGCCGCCCGCCGTGCCGGCCCATGGCGAAGGCAAACTGGGATTCCCGGTCATCCCGGCCGTGTCTGCCATGGTGTTTGTCTCGAAACATATCTTACGTCTCCATTGTTAGATGTATCGTACGATATGTTTTGAGATGCAAAGTGCAAGGCACGACTCCGTGATTTCGGCTGAAGCCCCATTTCACCAGCAAAATCAGCAGTCAAGCTTGACACATCGCTGACATACCGCTGGTATGTCAGCTATGACCACGACCTCCCTCGACCGCGACCGCGCCTATGCCCTGCTCCGCGACCTCGTCGTGTCGGGCGAATTCGCGCCCGACGAGCCACTGTCCGAACGCAGCCTGTCGAGCCGGCTGGCGCTCGGCCGCACTCCGATCCGCGAGGCGCTGATGGCGCTGGCGCGAGACGGTCTTCTCACCATCCATCCGATGCGCGGCACCTTCGTGCGGCAGATGTCGTTCGACGATCTGCGCGAGATCCACGAATTGCGGCTCGCGCTCGAAGGCATGGCGGCCTATCTCGCCGCGACGCGCGGGCCGACCGAGCCGCTGCGACACTGCGCGGCGGAGCTGCGCCGGATCCAGTCGGGCGCGAGCCTCGATGTCGAAGAAGCGCAGCACATCGGCTGGGCCTTCCACGACGAGCTGTTCCGCGCGACCGGCAATGGCCGGCTGGCACAATCCTACGATAATCTGCGCGCACAGAGCGGCCTCGCCCTCCAGAAGATGCGGCAATACAGCGTCGCGCGCACCCGCCAGGCCGTCGCAGAGCATCTCGACATCTACGCAGCCGTCGAAGCGCACGGTCCCGATGCCGCCCAGCAGCGCATGTGGCGACATCTGTCATCCGCCTTCGAGGCCCGCCTCACCGCGCTCGGCGCCATCCGCACACAATATCCTGGACAAGGAGACCATCATTCATGATCCGGCCGCTGCTCAGACTGCCGCTCGTATTCCAGATGCTGCTCGGATTGGTGCTGGGCCTCGGCGTCGGCCTAATCTGGCCGGATGTCGGCGCGAGCCTGCGCCCGATCGGCACCGCCTTCGTCGAGGCGGTGAAGATGATCGTCATTCCCGTGGTGTTCGCCGCGGTCACGCTCGGCCTCTACCGGAT
>Ga0209233_1000942_pt1 | contig 12624 bp, 15 predicted proteins | sample AraplaCL_Cvi_mCL_FD_184269 | JGI IMG/M metagenome (GOLD analysis project Ga0209233, IMG submission 184269) | Arabidopsis root microbial communities from the University of North Carolina, USA - plate scrape CL_Cvi_mCL (SPAdes) (version 2) | ecosystem: Host-associated > Plants > Roots > Endosphere... | reverse complement strand
TTCGATGGCCGAGAGCACCGAGATCGCCGGCGTGATCGCGCCGTCGCCGTAGAGCAGCGCCGCGCCGACGAGACCGACCACCAGCAGATGCGCGCGCCAGCTGCCGGGCTGGGCGTGACGGGCATGCAGCAGCGCCAGCAGCGCGACGATGCCGCCTTCGCCGCGATTGTCCGCGCGCAGGATCAAAAGCGCATATTTCAGCGAGATGATCAGCAGCAAGGCCCAGAGGATCAGCGAAGCAACTCCCAGGACGGCTTCGGGCGTGACCGTTGCGCCATGGGCGGCTGCCTTGGCGGCTTCCTTCAGGGCGTAGAGGGGGCTGGTGCCGATATCGCCATAGACCACCCCGAGGGCGCCCATGGTCATGGCAATCGGCAGTGGATCGGGGTGATGGCCGGAAGCGACTGCGGGCGTACTGGACAAAAGCAACCCCCCGATAGGATCGCGCCCGCCGGGCCATTCCGACGGGCGCGATCATCACGCAGTCTGCGACGAGACGTCGCAAATATCCATGGGTTTTGTCTTGGGTTTAGGCGGGCAATACCTGACGCAAAACTGACAGACCTTAAGGGGTCCGGTCCGCGGTCACGAGGCGAGCGACGCGGACGTCGGCCTTGGTGCCGGCACGGCGGAGGCAGGATGCCTCGAAATTCGGCCAGGCCTGCTGCGAGCAGTCCTTGCCGATGGTCCTGATGTCGAGCCGGTCCGCCTTGGCGAGCGGCTGCGGCACGCTGGCTTCGACAATCGGGGCAAAGCCGGGCAACAGGGTGAGGGCTGCGGCAACACACGCAGAGATGGCGATCGCTGAAAGAGCCTTGATCATTGACGGTCCCCTGTGATGCGGCCGCTACGCCCAATGTTGCGGCCCGTCGTTCGTTGGGCAAATCAGTAACCATGGCCAGTTTCCGGACGTCTTCGCGGCGACCGGAAATGGTTTCGTTCGCGGTCCGTTTTGTTTCGTGGCTGCCCCGAGGACGAAACAATCCGGCCGGCGCCGACATGAACTGGCGGAAAAACCGGCAGGACATGGACGAGGAACCCGCCCGGCTTGCCGGGCCGGGCCGGGCGCGGTAGGAGGGGGCCATGCCGCGCATCGCCTTTTATCCGGGTTCCTTCGACCCCATCACCAACGGCCATCTGGACGTGGTCCGGCATGCCGTTCCCCTGTGCGACAGGCTGGTGGTCGCTATCGGCGTCCATCCCGGCAAGAAGCCGCTGTTCTCGACCGAGGAGCGGCTGAAGATGCTCCACGACGTCTGCGGGCCGATTGCGGCCAAGGCCGGCTGTGCGCTGGAGGCCACCACCTTTGACGACCTCTCCGTCGCCGCGGCGCGCAAGGTCGGCGCGACCATCATGATTCGAGGCCTGCGCGACGGCACCGACCTCGACTACGAGATGCAGCTTGCCGGCATGAACGAGGCCATGGCGCCGGAGGTGCACACCGTCTTTCTGCCGGCCTCTCCCATGGTCCGCCCGATCACCGCCACTTTGGTGCGCCAGATCGCAGGCATGGGCGGAGATGTTTCGACCTTCGTGCCGCCGCTCGTAGCCAGCCTGCTCAAGGCCAAATTCGCCGGATAACGGCGCGCTTCCTCACCTCACCTGATCCGGAGTTTTCATGATCCGTCGTCTCGCAATTCTTGCCACGATTTTTGCCGCGCTCGTCAGTGCGGTCCCGGCGGTCGCGCAGCAACTGCCGGCGAACCTCGACAAGGCCAACGCGCTCGTCATCGACACCACCAAGGGCCGCATCGTCATCAAGCTGCGCACCGATCTGGCGCCGCAGCACGCCGAGCGCCTCAAGACGCTTGCGCGCGAAGGCTATTACAACAACGTGCCGTTCCACCGCGTCATGGACGGCTTCATGGCGCAGACCGGCGACGGCGAGAAGTTCAATGGCACGGGCGGCTCGAAATATCCGAACCTGAAGCAGGAATTCTCCAAGGTGCATTTTGCCCGCGGCATCGTCGGCATGGCCCGGCGCGGCGACAGCGTCGACACCGCCAACTCGCAGTTCTTCATCATGTTCGCCGACGGCGGCAGCCTCGATGGCCAGTACACCGTGGTTGGTGAAGTCGTGCAGGGCATGGACGTCGTCGACAAGCTGAAGAAGGCGCCGGCCGGCTCGCCCAGCGGCACTGTCACCGATCCCGACAAGATGGTGAAGGTGCAGGTCGCCTCCGATATCAAATAGGAGAGGGCCACCATGGCGCGCTGCGGCAACAGGCTTGTGCTGGCTGCCGCGGTGCTGCTGCTGGGCGCCTCGAGCGCGGCCGCCGAGGATGGAGAGGTCAATACCATCCAGGACATCTTCCGGCACCTGCGCACCTGCTGGAAGCCGCCGCCGGCGAGCAGGGCCCGCCCACTCGACATCACCGTCGTCGTGAGCTTTAACCGGTCAGGAAACATTTTGGGCCATCCGAGGATTTCCTATGAATCTGCGGAAGCCTCCGACGATGACCGGCTGCAATACCGGATCGCGGTGATGGAGGCGTTGCAACGCTGCACGCCGATGCCATTTACCGATGCAATGGCCGGCGCCGCCGCGGGACGTCCATTCGCGATCCAGTTCCGTAACCGCAAAACTTCACCTCCAACGCAAGAGAGACGAGCATGAGCGTCACCGAAAACACTTTGATCCTCGATACCACCCAGGGCCCCGTCACCATCGAGATGCGGCCTGACCTCGCGCCCGGCCACGTCGCGCGCATCAAGGAGCTGGTCCGCGAGGGCTTCTACGACGGCATCGTGTTCCACCGCGTGATCGAGGGCTTCATGGCGCAGACCGGCTGCCCGCACGGCACCGGCACCGGCGGCTCCGGCCAGAAGCTGAAGGCCGAGTTCAACAAGGAGCCGCATGTGCGCGGCACCACCTCGATGGCGCGCGCCGCGAGCCCCGATTCCGGCGACAGCCAGTTCTTCATCTGCTTCGACGACGCCCGCTTCCTCGACAACCAGTACACGGTGTGGGGCAAGGTGACGGAGGGCATGGAGAACGTCGACAAGATCAAGCGCGGCGAGCCGGTGCAGAACCCGGACAAGATCGTCAAGGCGCGGATGGCGGCGGACAAGGAATAAGCGCTCGCCCCTCATCCTGAGGAGCGCGGAACGCGCGTCTCGAAGGATGAAGGCCCCGCTGCTGCAGTTCGGCCTTCATGTTCGAGACGGCGCTTGCGCGCCTCCTCACCATGAGGGTCTGACTGCGCGGCACTGAGCCAGACATGCGCACCGACCTGTTCGATTTCGACCTGCCGCCCGAGCGCATCGCGTTGCGCCCCGCGCACCCGCGCGACTCCGCGAAGATGCTGGTCGTGGAGGGCGGAGCGCTGCACGACCAGGTCATCGCCGACTTGCCGCAATGGCTGAAGGCCGGCGACCAGCTCGTCGTCAACGACACCAAGGTGATCGCGGCGCAATTGAAAGGCCGTCGCATCGGCCGCGAGACCGAGCCGAAGATCGAAGCGACACTGATCAAGCGGCTCGACGGCTCGCGCTGGCAGGCGCTGGTGAAGCCGGCGAAGAAGCTTACGGCCGGCGACCGCGTCCGCTTCGGCAACGAAGGCAAGGTCTGCCTGCTCGGCCATCTCGACGCCGAGGTTGAGGCGAAGGGCGCCGAGGGCGAGGTGACGCTGTCGTTCTCGTTCCACGGCCCCGCGCTCGATCAGGCCATCGCCGATCTCGGCAGCCCGCCGTTGCCGCCCTACATCGCCTCCAAGCGCACACCCGACGATCAGGACCTCGCGGACTACCAGACCATGTTCGCAGTCAACGAAGGCGCGGTCGCCGCGCCGACCGCAGGCCTGCATTTCACCCCGTCGTTGGAGCAGGCGTTGCGCGAGCGCGGCGTCGGCATCAACCGCATCACGCTGCATGTCGGGGCAGGGACGTTCCTGCCGGTGAAGGTGGATGACACCGAAGGCCACAAGATGCATGCCGAGTGGGGCTCGGTCTCGACTGAAACGGCGGAGCGCCTCAACACCGCGCGCAAGAATGGCGGCCGCATCATCGCCGTCGGCACGACGTCATTGCGGCTGCTGGAAAGCGCCGCCAGCGCCGACGGCACCATCCAGCCTTTCGCAGCCGAGACGTCGATCTTCATCACTCCCGGCTACCGCTTCCGCGCCGTCGATATCCTGATGACCAACTTCCATCTGCCGAAGTCGACGCTGTTCATGCTGGTGTCGGCCTTCTCGGGACTCGAGACGATGCAGCAGGCTTATGCCCATGCGATTGCGCACGGCTATCGGTTTTATTCCTATGGCGATGCGTGCCTGCTGTTCGCGGCCGGAAAGGTTGCTCCTCCCGGCCGGTAGCGTTCCATCCCGGATTCGCTGCACTGCAAAATAAATCGGACGCCGCATCCCGCACGTGCTAGAAGCAGGGAATGAAACCAGCTCTCCTCGTCGTTTTGATCATGATCTGGCATCCTTGCCTGGCCCAGACTTCCTCCGACGCGTCGGCTCCGAAAGTGGAACTGTCGCTCCGCGACCAGATCAAGGCCGATCGCGCCAAGGAGAAGGCTGAGGAGAGAGACGGTCCGCAGGCACGGGCCTGGGACCGGGACGCCAACGGCAAGCGTCCCTGGGATCGCAAGGACGAACCGGTCAAGTAGCGTCCATCGGGATCGGCTACCGGTTCTACTCCTGTGGCGACGCGCGCTCGCTGTTTCGGCCGTGCGGATAAGCACCAAGCGCAACTCTATCGCCGTCACCCCCCGCGCAATGGCGAAGCCATTGTCGCTGGAGCTGCTCGCCTCTTCGGCGAGCCTCGAAGGGCGACGGCCCCGCTGCACCTCGGCCGTACATCCTTCGAGGCTCCCCGTGCAGCGCCTTGCGCTGCACGGCTCGCACCTCAGGATGACGGGATGAGAGTGCGTTACGCCATCACGCGCTGCGGCAGCAATTCGGCGATCTGCACCGCGTTCAGCGCCGCGCCCTTGAGCAGCTGATCGGCCGCCACGAACATCGAGATCGAATGTCCCGAGGGGTCGCTCAGATCCTTGCGGATGCGGCCGACCAGGACGTCGTCCTGACCCGAGGCGTCGATCGGCATCGGAAAATAGTTCTTCACGCGGTCGTCGACGATCTTCACGCCCGGGGCCCGTGCCATGATGGCGCGGACCTGGTCCTCGCTGATCGGCTTCTCGCATTCGAAGGTGATGGCCTCGCAATGCGCGCGCAGCACCGGCACACGCACGCACGTCACGCCGATCGCGATCTTGTCGTCCTCAAAAATCTTGCGGGTCTCCTTGATGACCTTGGTCTCTTCGTCGTTGTAGCCGGTGTCGGGGTCGATCGCGGTGTTGTGGTTGAAGAGATTGAAGGCGTAGGGGTGCGGCATCACCTTGGGCGTATAGACCTGCCCGTTGAGATTGGCGCGGGTGGACTCGACCAGCTCGTCCATCGCGGCGGCGCCGGCGCCGGAGGCGGCCTGGTAGGTCGAGATGATGACGCGCTTGATGCGGTTGCTCTGGTGGATCGGCCAGAGCGGCACCAGCGCGGTGATCGCGGCGCAGTTCGGATTGGCGATGATGCCCTTGTGGTCGCGGATGCGGTTGCCGTTCACCTCGGGGATCACCAGCGGCACGTTCGGATCCATGCGGAAGGCGGAGGAGTTGTCGACCACGACCGCGCCGGCCTTGACCGCGAGCGGTGCGTACTTCTTCGAGATGCCGCTGCCGGCGGAGAACAGCGCGATGTCGACGCCTTCGAAAGCGCGCTCGGTGAGCTCCTCGATGACGACGTCCTTGCCGCGGAACGACACCGTCTTGCCCGCGGAGCGGGCGCTGGCCAGCGCCTTGAGCTTGCCGACACGGAAGCCGCGCTTGTCCATGGTGGCGATGAATTCGGCGCCCACCGCACCGGTGACGCCGACAATCGCGACGACGGGATCGTTACTCACTTTGTCCTCCATTCCATTTCGATCGAGCTGAGATCTAGACAACAAAAAAGCCCCGGACCTGTAAGGGCGGGGCTTCGGTAGAGCTGATGCGTTTAAGTCGACGACCTATGCGCGCACGTCTCCCCGGGCCCCTGAGGCCGTGGTGGTTTTGGTCGTGCGTTTGGTGGTCGTGAACATGGCGGCGACTTATGCGGGAGAGTCTTGCGCCCGTCAATGGCTTTTCGGCGGGATTGTGGCCGCCGGCGGCCGCGCCGCTATTTGGTCCGCGCGCCCGGCGGCTCCAGGATGACCTCCTTGAGGTCGTCGCCGCTGATCACGACGATCGCGAAATTGAGCCGGCCGCGTTCGCGCACGAGGCCGCCGCTGATCGCCTTGCCGGAGGCCGCGCGTTCGGCAACATGCACGGCATCTGCGAGGCGATGCCTGATCGCACCGAGCGCTGCGAGATTGCTGCGATCGTCGCCGTCGAGCTCGGTGAGGGGGAAGGCGGCTTCGCCGCCCACGAACTCACCGGTCGTGGCATTGATGGTGTGGCGCCAGATCCGGTCGTTGTGCAGCGTCTTCACCCGGTAGACCGGCACGCCCGAAGCGCCGTCAAAACTCACATCCGCCGTCGTGGAGCCGGCGTGGCGAGCTTCCGCGATCGCCATGGCCTGGCTGATCGAGATCGACGACGAGCGGAATCGTTCGATTTCGCGGCTGACCGCTTGGCGGTCCGCCTCGGTGTTACCATCTGTGTCGCTGTGAAGCGCGGTCGGCGTGCCAGTGGTCACGATCGCCTGGGCGGGCGCTGCGAGCAGCATCGCGGGCAGGGCGATCGCAAGCAGTCGTGAGGTCTGTCGTTTGGCTGTCGTCATGCTCGAAACCCTCGGCCAGCGAGTGTGCCGGATGATCGTAAAGAATTCGCGGCCGGCCTTGGGCATCGGCCGGCCGCGGAGCGCCGTGGCAGGCTGTACCCGCCGCGGCGATCTTAGCGATACGAGCCTCTTTTGGGGCTGGTGAAAAAGCGGCCCGTATCGCCTATAACTAAACCATACCGTATCGTTTTATTTTGGTCAATGGCGAGGGCATGGTCCCCAGGGGATAGATCGCAGCTTCACGGAATTGTCAGCGGGACGGGCGTCGCCGCGGCGTGCCCTTTTGGGTGTTCCTGGGGGCGTCCTGGATGCGGTCCGCAGGTCCCAGTGCACCGGCCAGGAACAGCCTGACCGCGACCCGCATGCGTTTTTCCGCAGCCTTCAGCTCGAGCGCCATTCCGAACGTCGCCATGCGGTGGATGTGACCGACGACGACATCGAGAAACACCTCCGCTGCGATGGTGGTGTCTTCGATGTCGAGCGCGCCTTGCGCCACCAGATGGTCAAAGAAGCGCGCCGTGGTGCCGACCGCCTTGAGCCAGCCTTCCTCCTTGCCGAGCTTGGCGACGTCAGGGAAGTTGATGGCCTGTGACGTCATCATGCGGCTGAAGGCGACGGCGTCCGGCCCGCAGGTGAGGCTCAGCATCTCCCGCCCGATTTCAACCAGCCGCTGCTCGACGGAGATATCCGAGGCGCTCGAGATCTGCGTCTCTGCCGCCGCCGACAGCGGTGCAAGCCAGCGCGAGATCTCGCGCCTCAGCACGGCCGCAAACAGGCCGCGCTTGTCGCCATAGCGGGAATAGACGGTTGGTTTGCTCACGCGGGCCGCTTCCGCAACCGCATCGAGCGAGGTGGCGTCGAAGCCGCGGTCGAGGAACAGGCGTGTGGCGACCTCGATCAGCCGCTGGTCGCGCTCGATGGCGGCGGACTTGGTCGGCCGGCCGCCGCGCGATTTCGGCAGCTCGCGCCGTGGCGCCGCCGATCTTGTCCTGCTCGCAGTCAATCCCATGCCCAATGATTCCTGCGCGTTGTCTGTCATTCGCTCTATATCGCGCAGGAGCGGGGGCGTCATCGCGAATCTGGCCGAATTGTCTGTATCGTCAACGGTTTCGGCATGGCCTCGTTCCGTCACGGGGGATCACGGAAGCGTCGAGGTCCAGGCCTGACCGGAGGCGGCCTTCTCGTATCCGTACTGATACAGCGCCCGCATATAGGCGGTGTCGAACCCTTCGGAAGGCGGCGCGGGATAATCGCGCGCGATGTAGGAGAGGTGGAAGCCCAGGCGGTTGCGCTGGGCGAAATCATAGGTCGAGAAGATGATCGAGCGGGTCTGCGATTGCGTGATCGCCGACAGGCTGCGTGAGGCGACGTCGATGGTGCTGTTGGAGACCAGCTCGAAATTGCGTTCGATCTTCTTGTTGACGAGGATGTAGATGTCCATCCTCGCCGCGCCCGGAAGGCGGCTGCCCTGGAACAGCAGGGCTTCCGGCAGCGTCAGCACCGGGGCCGTCACGCCGCCGTCGACATGCATCTCCTGAAATTTGCGACCCTGGCCTTCGGCGTCGATCATGATCGGCGGAAACACCAGCGGAATGCTGGCCGAGGCCGCCATCACGTCGCGAAACAGTTTGAGTGCTTCGGGTGTGCCGACCGCGGCGATCTTGCCCATGTCCCAGATCGCGGTACGCTGGGTGTCGAGATCGGTCGTCACGATCAGCAGCCGCCGTCCCCTGGCGTTCTCTCGCGCGACCTGCGCCATAATCTCCGGCCCGACATAGCGGGCGACGAGCTCGCGCAGCCGGGTATTGCCGAACAGGCCGGAGCCGAACAGCACGCGCATGATGCTGGGATCGTTCAGGAGGCTCTCCGCGATGCCGCTGGTGTAGACCTCTTTCAGCGTGTCGTCATATTGCCGTCCGAGGAACGCAAAGGGCGCGATCAGGCCGCCGGTGCTGACGCCGGAGACCACAGAGAAATTCGGGCGGGTGCCGGCGGCACTCCAGCCATTGAGCACACCGACGCCATAGGCGCCGTCAGCGCCGCCGCCGGACAGCGCGAGATAGGACTTCGAGGCGGTGCCGGTGTCTTTCTCGAAGTTGAATTTCGTGATCGGCTCGTCGGCGTAGCGCCTGAGGCCGTCGATATCGAGCACGCGCGACGTGCTGGCCTCAGCGGCCGTATAGGGCGTCCGGGGCAGGGAGGTGCAGGCGCCGAGCGCCAGGACACAGGTTAAGACGCTCGTCAGGACCAGCAACGTGGTCAGGCGGGCGGCGGTCTGCCTGATCCAGCCGTGCGAAGGGCCGGGCATCTCGGTTGTACATGAAGCGGGGGGCATTGTCGGTGGCTGGCGATCACGCATCTACCGCCGCCGGCAACGCGCTGCGGCATCTCGTCCAGTCCCCAAGGTAAAACTACACTGTATCGTTTTGTTTAACAAGCCTTGTCAGAAGCCCTTGGAAGGTGTCCAGCCGCGGCAAATGTGTCCCAGTCTGGCGCAGGGACCGCGCCGGGCGGGTTGATCGGCCTCCGCCGACACGCAATAAGCACCGCCATGAATCGCCCTGACGCCGATCTTCCCAACACCGATCTTCCCAATCATTTCGAGCTGCTCGCCATCGATGGCACGGCCCGCACCGGACGCCTGACCACGCCGCATGGCGTGGTGCGGACGCCGGCCTTTATGCCGGTCGGAACCGCCGGCGCCATGAAGGGCATGCACTGGCGCGAGGTGCGCGAGGCTGGCGCCGATATCGTGCTGGGCAATACCTATCATCTGATGCTGCGCCCCGGGGCCGAGCGGATCGCAGCGCTCGGCGGCCTGCAGCGGTTCACCGGCTGGAACGGTCCGATGCTGACGGATTCCGGCGGCTTCCAGGTGATGTCGCTGGCCGACCTGCGCAAGGTCACCGAGCACGCCGTGACCTTCCGTTCCCATATTGACGGCGCCAAGGTCGAGCTGTCGCCGGAGCGCTCGATCGAGGTGCAGCGTTTCCTCGGCTCCGACATCGCCATGCAGATGGACGAATGCGTGCGCCTGCCGGCCGAGCGCGACGACATCGACCGCGCGATGCAGCTGTCGCTGCGCTGGGCCGAGCGGAGCAAACGTGCGTTCGAGAACGCGCCCGACGGTTACATGCTGTTCGGCATCGTGCAGGGCGGCGACATCCCGCAGCTTCGTCATGCCAGCGCCAGAGGCCTCGTCGAGATCGGCTTCCACGGCTATGCGATCGGCGGCCTCGCCGTCGGCGAGCCGCAGGCGGTGATGCTGGCGATGATCGACGAAACCGCCCCGCTGCTGCCGAAAGAGCGGCCGCGCTATCTGATGGGCGTCGGCACGCCCGACGACATCCTCGAGGCCGTCAAGCGCGGCATCGACATGTTCGATTGCGTGATGCCGACCCGCAATGGCCGCCACGGCGTGGCGTTCACCCGCTTCGGGCAGGTGAATTTGCGCAACGCGCGCCATGCCGACGATCCGCGCCCGCTCGACGACGAAAGCTCGTGGCCGTCTGCGCGCAACTATGCACGCGCCTACCTGCACCATCTCGTCAAGGCGGGCGAGACGCTGGGGGCGATGCTGCTGTCCGAGATCAATATCGCTTACTATCAATACTTGATGCAGGGCATCCGGGACGCGATCGCACGCGGAACGTTCGAGGAGTTTTATCAGCGTACGCGCCAGGACTGGGCGAGGGGCGATATCGCCCCGCGCTGATCAATGCGTCAATTGCAGACGATCCGCTGCTTGACGGCATGCTTGGTCACGAAGCCGTAGCCGCAGGTGTCGCAGGTCCAGAGGTAGCTGATCATATGATCCGACACATAGGCGGAAGCCTCTGCGGCGACCATGGAGTCGGCGCAGACGGGACAGGTAGGCAACTCGCTGCAACGCGGATCACGCCTTTGCACTACGGTCGACAACACTTCAGCGACTGCTGACATCGTGGTGACCTCCCTGCTTCGAGACCTAAGTCTAACATAAGCAGAATCAGTTGACGAGGTCGCAACACAAATGCGTTGGTTTTCTGCTAATTAAAGCTCACGCGATTTTGCGATGCAGCGTATTTAACATGTGCCGCATTGTCGCTTGCGTGTCGCCGCAAGCTGCCCGTAACCTGCGAAGAGCCGCGATAGAAGCGCAAATCGTCGTCACAGGGAGTTCATCATGGACGCATCGTCGACCGCGGGTGCAGCGCACCAACCTGGCCGCGGCCGGGTTTATAATTCCATCGTCGAAGCTTTTGGCGACACGCCGATCGTGCGACTGCAACGGTTGCCGGGCATGCACGGCGTCAACGCGACCATTTTGGCAAAACTTGAATATTTCAATCCGGCCGCGAGCGTGAAGGACCGCATCGGCGCGGCCATGATCATCGCCATGGAGAAGGCCGGCATCGTCAAGCCCGATACCGTGCTGATCGAGCCGACGTCCGGCAATACCGGGATCGCGCTGGCCTTCGTCGCGGCCTCGCGCGGCTACCGGCTCAAGCTGGTGATGCCGGAATCGATGTCGATCGAGCGGCGCAAGATGCTGGCCTTTCTCGGCGCCGAATTGGTGCTGACGCCGGCCGCCCAGGGCATGAAGGGCGCGATTGCCACCGCCGAGGAGCTCGTGAAGACGACGCCGAACTCGGTGATGCCGCAGCAGTTCAAGAACCTCGCCAATCCCGAAGTGCACCGCCGCACCACGGCCGAGGAGATCTGGAACGACACTGCCGGCAACATCGATTTCTTCGTTGCCGGCGTCGGCACCGGCGGCACCATCACCGGCGTCGGCCAGGTGCTCAAGCCGCGCAAGCCCGGCTTGCGCGTCATCGCGGTCGAGCCGGAGGAGAGCCCGGTGCTGTCGGGCGGACAGCACACGCCGCACAAGATCCAGGGCATCGGCGCCGGCTTCGTGCCTGACATCCTCGACCGCTCCGTGATCGATGAGATCGTGAAGATCAATTCGACCACGGCGATCGAGACCTCGCGCGCGCTGGCGCGGCATGAGGGCATTCCCGGCGGCATCTCCTCGGGCGCGGCGATCGCGGCCGCTCTCGAGCTCGGCAAGCGGCCGGAAGCTGCGGGAAAAACCATCCTGGCTATCGTGCCGTCGTTCTCCGAGCGGTATCTTTCGACGGCTTTGTTTGAGGGAATCTAGCACATGGCGGATCAACCGAGGCGGCCGCGCACGCTTGGCGATGCGCGGTCGGAGGCCGAAGCGGCGTTCAAGAAGGTGACGGCCAAGGTCGCGGTGGCGCCGCCGAAACCGAACGTCGCGCCTGGCATCAAGGAGCAGGTCACGCTGCGCATCGACCAGGACGTGCTGGAGTTCTTCCAGGAGGGCGGCCCCGGCTGGCAGGACCGCATCAACGAGGCGCTGCGCAAGGCCGCGGGGAAGTAGGCTGTAACCTCGTCATTGCAAGCGCAGCGAAGCAATTCAGAGTCTCACCGCCGAAAGATTCTGGATTGCTTCGCTGCGCTCGCAATGACGGAGTAGGCTGCGGCACTGCTATACCAACGAAAAAGCCCGGCGCAGGCCGGGCTTTTTGTTTGCAATCTGGTCGGGCCTCAGCGGCGGAACATGCCGCCCATCATGCCGCCGACGACGCCGCCCACGAAGGCTGCGCCGGCATCGCCGCCGCCGCTGCGATGCTGAACCGGTGCGCTCTGCGCCTGGGCAGGCGCTGCACGCCGGGCCGGCTTCGGGCTGTCCTCGCTTGCGGTGACCGGCGCGGCCGCCACGATCTCGGAGAGCAGGGCCTTGTGCTGGAGCTTGTTGAGGTAGCCGGTCGACGGATAACCGCGGGCGGCCTGCCAGCGCTTCAGCACCGTGCGGGTTTCGTCGCTGAACGCGCCGGTGACCTTGGTGTCGAAGCCGAGC
>Ga0209233_1000940_pt1 | contig 12642 bp, 10 predicted proteins | sample AraplaCL_Cvi_mCL_FD_184269 | JGI IMG/M metagenome (GOLD analysis project Ga0209233, IMG submission 184269) | Arabidopsis root microbial communities from the University of North Carolina, USA - plate scrape CL_Cvi_mCL (SPAdes) (version 2) | ecosystem: Host-associated > Plants > Roots > Endosphere... | reverse complement strand
CTCCGGTCTGTTCCAGGCTTATCGCGACGGCTTCGCGCCCGCGCGCGATACGGTTCGCGCGCGAATCGCGCAAGCGGCGGGCCCGGAACGAAATCGGGTCGCGCTGTTCGGCATCGGCCACCATGCCATCATGTTCGTGAACGCCTTCGGCCTCGCGGATTTCATCGCGCTGGCGGTCGACGACGACACGGACAAGGCCGGGTTTTTCCCCCCGGGATTTCGCATCCCTGTGGTAGGCTCGGATCGTCTGCTGACAGATGAACGAATCAAGCTCTGCCTGTTTGCTGTTGCGCCCCATATCGAGGGCAAGTTACGCGATAAACTCGCAGCGCTTGGCGCGGGGGGCGTGCAATTCCGTTCGATCTACGCGGCTCTTGACAACTCGATCTTGAAGGACCCCGAACCATGACCCTCGTTCAGAAGTCCCCGGAGGTGTTCCTGGCGGAGGGACCGATCGCGGCTGTCGGGCCCGCGGAGATCGACATGCTCAAGGCCGCGGTCAAGGCCAGCCCCAAGCGGCGGGCGCGCATCAATGCCCATCCCGACGGCGAGGACGCGCTGCACGAGATGATCATTGCCATCGACGCAAGCTCCTACATCCGGCCGCACAAGCACCCCAGCAAGAGCGAGGCGTTCCACATCGTCGAGGGCGAGGTCGATATCGTCGTATTCAATGATGACGGTGGAATCGACCGGATCGTCGAGCTCGGCGCGCCGGGCAGCCGACGCCCGTTCTACTACCGCATGTCGAACGCTTTCTTCCACACGCTGATCATCCGCAGCGATCTTCTGGTCGTGCACGAGATCACCAACGGCCCGTTCCGCCCCTCCGCGACCGTCTTCGCAGATTTCGCACCTGACGATCGTGAGGCCGACCAGGCGGAAGCCTATCAAGCCGAGCTGGTCCGGCGCGTCGCCGCGCTCCGGGGCGCCGCCGCATGACCGCGCATGCAGTCGTCGTCGGCGGCACCCGCGGCCTCGGCCGCGTGGTAGTCGAGCGTTTCCTGGCACGCGGCTGCGTGGTCAGCGTGGTATCGCGGCAACGGCCCGCGGATTTCCCCGATCAGGGCGATCTTCAACATTTTTCGGCCGACCTGGAGCGGAGCGAAGGCGTGGCCGAATTGTGCAGCCGGATCGCCGAGACCGGCGGCCCCATCCGCTATCTCGTGCTCAGCCAGCGCTTCCGCGGCCAAGGCGATCCATGGGCGGGCGAGATCCAGGTCGGCCTGACCGCCTCGCGCGACCTGATCGAGGGTTTCTCCGGCCATTTCGCCGATAACGCCGACTGCGGCATCGGCGTCGTCAGCTCGGTCTACGCGGAGTTCGTCGGCAGCTCACAGCCGGTCGGCTATCATGTCGTCAAGGGCGGCCTCAACGCCATGGTCCGGCACTACGCCGCGACCCTCGGCCGCCGCGGCATCCGCGTCAATGCCATCATGCCGCTGACCTATCTGAAGCGCGAATCACGCGTTTTCTACGAGCAGAATGAAAAGCTGATGGACACCTATCGCCGCCTGGTGCCGCTCGGCCGTCTCGGCACCGCCGAGGAATCGGCCGACGCGCTCGATTTCCTTTGCAGCGAACGCGCCTCCTTCATCACCGGACAATGCTTGTTCCTCGACGGCGGAGTTTCCACGGTGTGGCAAGAAGAGGTCGCCAAGAGCTTTGCGGGGCTGTAAAAGCGGCCCGAATTTCGGGTCAGCTCGGCCGCATCTTTCCAGGAATCGTCAAGACATGCAGCACGTCAAGCACAAGACCGATTGCCGCCTGTGCGGCTCGACCAGGCTCGATCATGTGCTGCCGATCCGGCCATCTGCCATCGGCGACGCGTTCGTCACCGCCGATCGCCTGAGCGAGACGCAGGAGCTCTATCCGCTGGACTGCTATCTGTGCCTGGATTGCGGCCATCTGCAGAATCTCGACGTCGTCGATCCCGACATCCTGTTCCGCGACTACACCTATCGCACCTCAGTCTCCTTAGGTCTCGTCGAGCATTTCAAGCGCTATGCGCAGTCGGTGGTTTCGTCGCTGGGCATTCCCCAAGGAAGCCTCATAGTCGAGATGGGCAGCAATGACGGCTCGCTCTTGAAGGCGTTCAAGAACGAGGGCATGCGGGTTCAGGGTGTTGACCCCGCGCGCGACATCGCCGCGGCTGCGACAGCCGACGGCATCCCGACCATTCCCGACTTCTTCACCAGTGCGCTGGCCGGGCGCATCAAATCCGAACAGGGCGAAGCTAGGCTTTTCTGCGCCAACAACGTGTTCGCCCATATCGACAACATGTCGGACGTGGTGAAGGGCATCCGTACGCTGCTGGCCGACGACGGCGCCTTCGTGTTCGAGGTGTCCTATATCGTCGACATGATCGACAACATGGTGTTCGACACCATCTATCACGAGCACGTCTCGCATCATGCGCTGATCCCGCTCGAGACCTTCCTGAACCGGCACGACATGACGCTGTTTCATGTCGCGCGCACCGCGACCAAGGGGGGCTCGATCCGCGCTTTCGCGCAGCCGAAATCGACCGGCAAGCGGCCGCGCTCCGCCGAGCTGTCGCAACTGATCGCCGAAGAGGAACGGCGCGGCATCACCAAGCCGCAAGTGTACCGCGACTGGTTCGAGGCGATCGAGAGCGCCAAGCGCGCCACGCTGAGCTATCTCGACAAGGCGATCGCGGAGGGCAAGCTGGTCGCCGCCTACGGCGCTTCCACCACCACGACCACCCTGCTCTACCATTTCGAACTGGAGCGCCGGGTCAAGTTCATCGTCGATGACAATCCGCTCAAGCACGGCCGCTTCAGCCCGGGGGCGCACATCCCGGTGCTGCCGTCGAGTGAGCTTGCCACCCGAAAGCCGGATGTCGTCGTCGTCCTCGCCTGGATCTATGCGGATCCCATCCTGAAGCGCAATCAGGCCTATCTGGATGCCGGCGGCCGCCTCCTGCTGCCGCTGCCGGAACCGAGGATCGCCGACAAGGCCGGAACGACTGCGCTCTGATCCGATCGAGCGAGCTCGGATCATGATCTTTCGTGAGCACGATACGTCAGATAACCCATTTCTCCCGGATCACACTTTATGTCTTGCAGAGGGACAGCATGGCAGTTGCAGAGGAACGCTTTCACGTCTCCGGCGACCGGTTGACAGGCCCGTCATAACATGGTCCAGCAAACGCCAAGCCGACATGCCGGGGAATATTACGGTCCCATTTTCCTCTTTAGATCCAGTGACTTGCGACGCTCGCACGAGGTAGTAGGATGACGACCCTGACCGACGGACAGGTCGAGAGCCATATGGTCGCGAACCAGCGGCGCGTAACCTGGGAACGTTGCGTGGCAGACCTCGCCCCGTTCGTGACCCGTCACGTGACGTGGCGCGCGCTGGCGGCCGGCGACATCCGATCCAAATACCGGCGCACCATGCTGGGACCGTGGTGGATCACCGCCACCAACGCGTTCACGGCGCTGATCATGGGCCTCGTTGCCGGCCGTTTCCTCGGCGCCGACATGAGGACCTATCTGCCTAACTTCATGATCAGCATGACCATCTGGAACTTCATCTCCTCTTCGCTGAGCGAGTCCTGTTTCACGATGATCAACGCAGGCGGCATGATCAAAGCCGTCAACATGCCGATCCTGATCCACGTCATGCGAATGGTTCATCGCAATCTCATCATCTTCCTGCACAACATCGCAATCATTCCGATCATCTGGCTGGTGTATCCCTGGCACATTGGTATCCAGAGCCTGTTGGCGCCCGTCGGTCTGCTGATCGTCTATATCGCCACGGTGAGCGGTTCGATGGTTGTCTCGATGATCTGCGTCCGTTATCGCGACGTCCCGCCGGTCATGACGTCGGTGCTGCAACTGCTGTTCTTCGTCTCGCCGATCATCTGGGTGCCCGAGAATATCAAGGGCGGCGAGCTGTTCGTGGCGCTGAATCCGGTAGCCTATCTGCTTGCGGTGACGCGCGATCCGATTATGGGATCGTCACCGCACCTGATGAGCTGGATCGGTGCGCTGCTGTTCGTCGCGATTGCCACCGTGGTGATGGCCTACATCTACACACGCTATCGCTCGCGCATCGTCTATTGGGCCTGATCGAGAGACAACCGGACTCACCCTGCCATGCCCCTGATTGAAGCCAATAATGTCGGCATCGAATTTCCGGTTGCGCCGCCGAATGCGCGGTCGTTCCGGCACCTCGCGATCAAGGCCGCCTCCCGCGTCGGCGGCAGGGTGTCCAGGAGCGAGGGCGCGTTTCGCTTCGTGCAGGCGCTGGAGGGCATCAGCTTCACGCTAAAGCAGGGCGATCGGCTTGGCCTCCTGGGTCACAACGGCGCGGGCAAGACGACGCTGATCCGGGTGCTCGCCGGCATCTACGAACCGACCACGGGATCGCTGCGCACGGTCGGCCGCAACGTGCCGATGTTCGACATCGGCCTCGGCATGGATGAGGAGGCCTCCGGCTACGAGAACATCCGCACGCGCGGCCTTATCCTCGGCCTCAGCCCAGAGGAGATAGAGGAGCGCGTGCCGGAGATCGTCGAATTCGCCGAGCTCGGCGAATACCTGGAGCTGCCGATCCGGACCTATTCCTCGGGCATGCTGCTGCGCCTGGTGTTTTCGATCGCCGCATCGATGCACGGCGACATCATCCTGATGGATGAGTGGATCGCGGTCGGCGATGCCAATTTCCGCAAGAAGACCCACGACCGCCTGCAGGAGATCACCGGCAAGTCGGGCATTGTCGTGTTGGCCTCGCACGACCCCGGCCTGCTGCGCGACACCTGCAATCTCGGCCTTTATCTTGAGGGCGGCCGGGTGCGCGCCTTCGGTGCGCTCGACGACGTGCTCAAGGAAATGCCGGCTACCTGAACGGCCCGACACCGGATGCAAGATCAAGGTGTAGCTGAGAGTGAATGAACGTGTGCACCGCATCCCCGTCCCGGCCCAACGTCACCCTGGTCGTCCCCAACTACAATCATGCGCATTATCTGCCGGAATCACTCGGCAGCATCGTTGCCCAGACCCGCCACCCCGACCGCGTCCTCATCATCGACGATTGCTCCACCGACGACAGCGTCGCGGTGATCTCGCGCTTCTTGGCCGACCACCCCAACTGGCAGCTCATCCGGCATGAGACCAATCAGGGCGTCGTGCGCGGCCAGAACGAAGGGCTGGCGCTCGCAGAGACCGACTGGATCGGCTTTCTCGGCGCCGACGATGCGCTGCATCCGACCTATCTGGAAAAAGCGCTTACTGCGGCCGAAACCTCACCAGAGGCGGGATTGATCTGCGCATGCTGTGAGATCATCGGCCCGCCGCAGGGACGCATGCTGCGGCCAATGATGCTGCCCGCGCTGGCTTCGGCCATGATTACGCCGGCCGACATGCGGCGCATCCTGCTCGCCGGCGACAACTACTTCTCGGGCACGGTCTCGCTCTATCGCTGCGCCGCGCTGCGCGCGCTGGGCGGCTTCGATGTCAAGCTCGGCTCGTTCTCCGATGCCTTCCTGGCGCGCCGGCTGGCGCTGACCTACGGCTTCTATTTCCTCGCCAATATTCTCGGCTACTGGCGCATCCATGGCCAAAACTACTCGACGGCCACGGCGACCGATCCGGTCAAGCTCGCCGACAAGCTCGCCGACATCAGCGCAGAAATTGCCGGCAGTGAGCTGTTTCCGCCCGGCTACGCCGCGCTGTTCGAGCGCCGCACCCGTTTCGGCGCCGCGCGCATGGTGCTTGGCGGTAAGACACCCGCCGCGGTCCGGGCGGCGCATGCGGCGAGGCTGCTCGGGACCGGCGCGACCGAGGCGCGGCTGCTGCGGCTTCTCCTCAGCCTTGGCCGCATCGGCCCGTCCGCGGCGCTGGCCTGGGTCACGCTGCGGACCCGTCCGATGTCGCTGACGCGTTTGCTCGGCCAGTTCGGCGCGCGGCGCGCGATCATCGGCGCCACGCCGGCCTACCGCGCCCAATGACAGCGAGGGCTCCCATCGGCGGGCTGCGGCACCGGCTGAACCGGCTGCTGGCCGCTCCGTCCTCCGAGCTCGCGCCGAACCCGGTGCGGCTGCCGGCAGGCGGGCAAAAGGGCCGAACCCGGCTAACAGCCCTCACCTTTCGTCTCTACAGCTTTCTCAGCGCGCGACGCCGCAAGCTGCTGCCGGTCACGACGCGCGCAGCCGGGCTTCTCGATCGCCATCTGATCACCGCGTCCGCTGGCACCGTGCTGCTGCGCTTTGCCGATCGGCAACTGGCCAGGCGCCCGCGTCTTGCCATGTTGCTTGCGCGCCTGATGCTGGTCACGCTCGCGGCAGCCGCTCAGGTTCAGCTCGCCGCGAGCCGCAAGCCGAACGCGCTGCGCGCGGTGCGGCTGATCAACCTGGTCTTCCGCGCCCAGGTGCGCGGGAGGCGCGGCCTTGCAGCGTCGGCCTATTTCATCACGCTGGCGCTGTGCAGTGCCTACGACCGGATCGTGCGGGAGGTGCCGCGACCGGAGACGATCGACGCCTTCGCGATTAATTTCGCCGTCGGTGTCGCGCATATGTATCGCGGCAACCTTGCGATCGCCGAACATTTTCTCGAGGCGGCCGCAGCATCCGGCGACGGTAACGCGCTGCGCAAGCTCGGTTCGGTCTACGCCCTGATGCACGATTACGCACGCGCGGCGGAATGCTTTCAGGCCTCGGTAGCACGCGACCCGCGCTCGGTGATGGCGCACCAGAACTATGCGGGCGGTTACGATCCCTCGACCTACACGCCAAGCGCCTGGGAGCTCGAACATGCCGGCGAGCTCTTGATCTACGACAGCCTCATCCAGCTCGGCGAGAACTTCTATCACCAGGGCCGGCACGACGACACGTTGCGCTGCTATCAGGCCGCACTCGACCACCAGGACGCGCTGGCACGCAAATGGTCGATCCCGGATGCACTGGTGCAGCGGATCGCCGCTCATGGCAGCAACTTCAAGCCCGAATTGCCGGTCCGCCTGCTCGGCTATGAATGGGTCACGCTAATCGGCCATATCGGCTCCATCGACTGCCATCTGCGCATGGCCGAGCTTGGCCTGCTGCCGCGCGCCAATTATGTGCTGCTCGCTCCGCGCGCCAAGGTCGTCAACGCTGCGTTCCTTGACCTGTTCGCGCCGCATCTGACGATCATCGAGGATCCGAAACTGGTCGACGACCTCTTGCCCTATCAGCGCCTGGTGGGCGACCAGTTCATCGCGGTCCGAAGCAAGGGCGAGCCCGCCGAGATGTTGAAAAGGCCGAAGTTGGCCGAACCTTGGGCGCATGCCGCCTCGCGTGCGCAGGTGGCCTGGGCGAGCGAAGGGCACGGCCCGATCGTCGGGATCACGGAAGCGTTGCGTGAGCGCGGCCGCGCCGCTTTGCGAGCCGCAGGCGTGACCGGCTGGTTCGTCGCCCTCCACATCCGCGAAGGCGGCTATCACGGCGATGGGCCCGGTACCACACGCCAGCATCGTTCCGCCAATGTGGCGGATTACCGCGACGCCATCGCGGAGATCACCGCGCGCGGCGGCACCGTGGTGCGGCTCGGTGACAGCAGCATGACGCCGCTTCGCGGCCTGCCTGGCGTATTCGACTACGCCCACAGCGACACCAAATCGGCAGCGATGGATCTGTTTCTCTGTGCCGAAGCGCGCCTGTTCGTCGGCACGACCTCGGGCCTCACCACGGCGGTGCAGGCGCTCGGCACACCGATGCTGCTGGTGAACTGCACGTCCAATGATTGCCAGTTCTGGCATGAGAAGACCGATTTCACACTGCGTCCGGTCTACGACCGCAGGGCGCGACGCTATCTCTCGTTGCGCGAGACCTATCAGCAGCCTCTGCAATCCCTGCTGATCGACGGCGCCGTGCTGGCGCGGCACGGCCTTGAGATCCACGCCAACCGGCCTGAGGACATCACGGCCGCAGTCCGCTACAAGCTCGATTGTCTCGACGGAACAGTCCGCCCGCTGCGCGACGGAGCCCCCCTGCTCGATCGCTACCGGGCGGCCTTGTCGGACAATCCCTATAATTTCGGGGCCGCGCTTCCGGTGCCGACCTTTCTTGAATGTTATCCGGATTTGCTCGGATCGAGCGGCGCCTGAAGGAATACCGACGCCAGCCGCCGCGCCGGGAACGGTCTCTAGCTAACCCCTCGCGAAAAGGGCCGGCTTGCCCTATACGGCGCATGCGACCGATCGAGATCTGGACCGAATGCCCTCCTCCCCGCCCGCAATGCCGCGACGGCTGCTCTACGTCGCAAATGAGGACTACGCCTTCCTGATGCATCGTCTGCCGATGGCGCGCGCGGCGCGCGAGGCCGGCTTCGAGGTGCATGTCGCGACCAAGGTGAACAAGGGCGCGGCTGCGATCGCAGCGGAGCGTTTCACCCTGCATCCGATTCCGTTCCGCCGCGGCGGCCTGTCACCATCGGCGGCTGGGCCGGTGATTGCTGCGATCAGAGCGGTCGAGCGCGCGATCAAACCTGATGTCGTGCATCATTCCGGCCTGCAGGCGAGCGTGCTCGGTTCGCTCGCAGCGCTCGGCAGCGACGCGCCCGTCGTGAACGCCATCACCGGCCTCGGCTACATCTTCACCTCGACGACATGGCGCTCGCGCCTGCTGAAGCGGGCCATGGCGTGGCTGCTGCCAAGACTGATGAACCGACGATCGAGCCGCGTGCTGGTGCAGAACCCGGACGATGGCGCGGCTTTGCGCGCGCTCGGCGTCCACGCCGACAAGATCGCGTTGATCCCAGGCTCTGGCGTCGACACCGACCGCTTCCAGCCGCTCCCCGAGCCGGAAGGGCCTATCACCTTCGGCTTTGCCGGCCGGCTGCTGACCGACAAGGGCGTGCGCGCGCTGGTCGCAGCGCACCGCCTGCTGCGCGGCCAGGGGCACGAGTTCAACCTGCTGATCGCCGGCAATCCCGATCCCGCCAATCCGGCCTCGGTAACTGAGGATGAGATCGCAGCGTGGCGGCGCGAGCCAGGCCTCACTCTGCTCGGCCATATCGACGACATCACCGCGCTCTGGCGCCGCTGCCACATCGCGGTGCTGCCCTCGCATCGCGAGGGCCTGCCAGTCAGTCTGCTCGAAGCCGCCGCCTGTGGCCGTCCGCTGGTTTCGACCGATGCGCCGGGCTGCCGCGAGATCGCGCTGCACGAGCAGACCGGATTCACCGTTCCGATCGAGGATGCCCCGGCACTGGCGCAAGCGATGCTGCAGCTCGCTCACTCTCCCGTCTTGCGCGCGCTCTATGGCGGCGCTGCCCGAAAGCTGGTCGAGGACAAGCTCTCCGCACGGATAATCGGCCGCGCCGTCGTCGATCTGTACAATCTGATAACCTCGGGCGATCGCGATGACACCTGATCGTCAGCTCGTGGCCCTCGCCCTCGTCGCGCTCGCCGCAGCCATCGTCTGCGCAGGCCTGATCGTGCTGCTACGCCCGCTATTGCAGCGCTACGCGCTGGCGCGACCGAATGCGCGTTCCTCGCACAAGACGCCGACGCCGCAAGGCGCCGGCATTGCCGTGATCGCAGCGACGCTGCTAATCGGCGACGCCTTCGCGGTGCTGACCGACCTGCGTCTGCCGCTCATGCTGCTGATCGCCGTGCCGCTGATCGCGCTGGTCGGACTGATCGACGACATCAGGCCGATTCCGGTGCTGCCGCGCTTGTTGCTGCAGGCGATCGCGGTCGGCGCGGTCGTATTCACGGCGCCCGACAATCTCAGGATTGTCCCTGCCCTGCCGCTCGGGCTCGAGCGCGGCCTCGTGCTGATCGCGGGTCTCTGGTTCGTCAACCTCGTCAACTTCATGGACGGGCTCGACCTGATGACGGCAGCCGAAGCCGTGCCCGTGACCGCCACGCTGGTGCTGGTCGGGCTGTTCGGCGTGCTGCCGCTGCCCGTCGTCCTGATCGCGGCCGCGCTATGCGGCGCCCTGCTCGGTTTTGCACCGTTCAATCGTCCGGTCGCAAAGGTGTTTCTGGGCGATGTCGGCAGCCTGCCGATCGGGCTGTTGCTTGGCTGGTGCCTGCTGCATCTGGCGTGGCGGGGCCATGTCGTCGCAGCGCTGCTGCTGCCACTCTATTACCTCGTCGATTCCACCTGGACATTGCTGCGACGCATGCTGCGCGGCGAGCCGTTCTGGGCCGCGCACCGCAGCCATTTCTATCAGCGCGCCACTGATAACGGCTTCACCGTAACTCGCGTGATCACCGAGGTGTTCGTCCTCAACCTGGTGCTCGCGGCGCTCGCGACCGTTTCGATCATGCGCGACACGATCGCGATCGACATCGCTGTTTTGATCGCTGGCGCAGTGGCCGTCGCCGTCGTGCTGCGCCGTTTCGCGCGCCCGCGGATCTCAAGCCGCGGTTGAGCCGAATTCCGGCACGGCGTCCTTCAGGATCGCCTTGATGGTGACGGGATCGTCGTGCTCGATCGCCTGGTCGAGGCTGGCGATCCACTTCTTCAGGATCTGCATCGGCGGCTCGTTGGGCTTGGCCGCCATGACGCCGGCAAGGCCGATCTCGACCGGCGGCTCCTCGCTGGCGAACAGGATCTCGTTCAGACGCTCGCCCGGCCTGATCCCGGTGAAGACGATCTCGATGTCGTAGCCGGGCTGCAGACCCGAGAGCCGGATCATGCGCTCGGCGAGCTCGACGATCCGCACCGGCTGGCCCATGTTCAGCACATAGACCGAAACGCCCGGCCGCTCCGGGGCCAGCGCATGCGAGGCCGCTGATATCACGAGATCGCAGGCCTCGCGGATGGTCATGAAGTAGCGCACCATGTCCGGGTGCGTGACGGTCACCGGGCCGCCCGCCTCGATCTGCGCCTTGAACTTCGGCACCACCGATCCGTTGGAGGCCAGCACATTGCCGAACCGCACCGAGATCAGCCGCATCGCCGGCTTCCCCGTGCGACGCTCGGCAAGCTCACGGTCGAGTGCCTGGCAATACATCTCGGCGAAGCGCTTGGTCAGACCGAGCATCGAGACCGGCTCGATCGCCTTGTCAGTCGAGATCATCACCATCGCCTCGGCGCCCGCGGCGACGGACGCGTCGGCGACGTTGATCGAGCCGAAGATGTTGGTCTTGACGCCCTCGCTCCAGTCGCGCTCGAGAATCGGCACATGTTTCAGCGCCGCGGCATGGAACACGAGATCCGGTTTGAACTCGCCGATCAGGCGGAACATCCGCTCGCGGTCGCGGATATCGGCGATCCGGCCCTCCACCGTCGCGCCCCCTTCATTGCCGGCCGCGAGCGCTTCGGTGATCGCATAGAGCGCCGGCTCTGAATTCTCGATCACCAGCAGGCGCGCCGCGCCAAAGGTCACGACGCGATGGCAGATCTCGGCGCCGATCGAGCCGCCGCCGCCGGTGACGACCACCGCCTTGCCCTTCACCAGCGCTTCCAGACGGCCATAATTGATCTTCTCGCTCGGGCGCAGCAGCAGGTCCTCGACGGCCACCGGCGCGAGCCTGGGCGCATCGCCGCTCTCGAGCGACGGCAAGCGGCTAACGATCAGCCGCAGCCGCCGCGCCCGCATCAGCAACGTTTCGGGATGGAATTCCGGGTCGAACGCCGAGGGCGTCATCAGCGCACGCGCAATCGGCTTGCCGCGCTTGGCGAAGTCGGCGAACACGTCCTCAATGTCATCGAAGCCGCCGAGCACCGGGACGTTACGGATTAGCTGGCCGCGATCGGCGATCGATGGCGACAGGATGCCGATCGGCCAGATCCGCTTCACCGCACCGCTTTCGATGCCGCGCAACACCACCTCGGCATCCGCGGTGCGGCCGATCAGCAGCGCGGGCGCGGCATCCTCGGCCTTGGCGTGATAACGCACGCGGGTGTAGCGGAAATAGCGATAAGCAAAACGCAGCGCGCTGAGGCCGGAGATTTCCAGGAACCAATAGAGGACGATGGTCACCTTGCCGAAGAAGAAGGTGCCACGGACATTCGGCGCCACGATGATGTAGTCGAGCACCAAGAGCGCGAGCGTCAGGATCGTGGCGACACGCACGATGTTCAGCGCATCGGGCAAGGAGATGAACCGCCATTTGGTGGTCATCAGATTGGACAGATAGAAAACGAGGAAGCTGAAGGCGATGAAATAAGGCGCGATCTGCAACAGCAGTGGAACGCGATCCCAAAAGCTGCTGCCGCCCTCGAAGCGAATGTAGAACGCGGCAAACAGCGCCACGACCGTCGCCAGCAGATCGTGAACGATGATCAGCAGATTGCGATATGTCAGGCGGGACAGGCGCGTCATGCGGCGACCGGCCAATGAGCGAGAGCCGATGTCATGACGCGGCGCCCTCCAGCCGCGGCGAGCTGCCGGCCGGCGCTGCGGCTTGCAGCCGCTGCGCCTTCAGCGCCATGCCGCCGGCGACACCCACGCCCAGCACATACATCCAGCCCTCGTGAAAATCGAAGATGTGCGAGTTGAGCAACGACGTGAACATGTTCTGCACCACGACGAGCAGACCGAGCCAGTTGGCAAGCCCTTCTCCGCGGAACAGCAGGAGATGCGACAGCCACATCGCCCAGAGGATCGCGACCCCAACCGCGCCCCACTGGACGGCGACATAGAGTGTCTGGTTGTGAGGGTTGCCGATCACCTGGCC
>Ga0209233_1000939_pt1 | contig 12659 bp, 9 predicted proteins | sample AraplaCL_Cvi_mCL_FD_184269 | JGI IMG/M metagenome (GOLD analysis project Ga0209233, IMG submission 184269) | Arabidopsis root microbial communities from the University of North Carolina, USA - plate scrape CL_Cvi_mCL (SPAdes) (version 2) | ecosystem: Host-associated > Plants > Roots > Endosphere ... | reverse complement strand
CGGAAAGGGACCGAACATGGGCACGCCGGCCACCATTCTGCATGCCGACCTCGATGCGTTCTATGCCTCGGTCGAGCAACTGCTCGACCCCTCGCTACGCGGCCGGCCGATTGCCGTGGGGGGCGGCGTCGTGCTGGCCGCTTCGTACGAGGCCAAGGCGTTCGGCGTGCGCGGCGGCATGCCGGGGCGACAGGCAAAAGAGCTTTGCCCGCAGTTGATCTTCGTCGGCGGCCATTTCAAGGATTACCAGCGGCTCGGCGATGCCACGATCGCCGTGCTGAGCGATTTCACGCCCGCGATCGAGCGCATCTCGATCGACGAGGCGTTCGCCGATGTCGCCGGCTGCACCCATCTCTTCGGCACCCCGGCCGATATCGCCACCGCCATCCGTCGCCGCGTGCGCGACGAACTCGGCCTGCCCATTTCCGTCGGCATCGCCCGGACCAAGCATCTGGCCAAGATCGCCTCGCAGGTCGCCAAGCCCGATGGGCTCGTCGCGGTCGATCCGGAGCGCGAGCTCGAATTCCTCCATCCCCTGCCGGTCGAACTGATGTGGGGCGTCGGCCCCGCTACCCGGGCCCGGCTGGCGCTCGAGGGCATCCGCACCATCGGCGACCTCGCCAACGCGCCGGGCAACCGCCTGCAGCGGCTGCTCGGCCCGGCCGCGGGTGAAAAGCTCGCGGCGCTGGCGTGGAACCGCGATCCGCGGCGGCTTGAGACCGACCGCCGCGCCCGCTCGGCCGGGGCGCAATCGGCCCTCGGTCGCAAGCCGGCCGAAACGCGTATCATCCGCCCCACGCTGCGGCATCTGGCCGACCGTATCGGCTCGCGCCTGCGCGCCAAATCCTTGTCCGGCCGGACGATCACGGTGCGGGTCCGTTTCGCCGACCTCAGCTCGGCGAGCCGCGCCACTACCCTGCCGGCGGCCGTCTCGGCGACGACGATTTTGGCGGAGGTGGCGGAGGAACTGGTGCTGGGGGTGCTCGCCGACCGGCCCGCCGAGGCGATGATTTCGCTGCTGGCGATCGCCGTCTCGCACCTCGAGGCGCAACCCGGCCTGCAGCTGGAGTTGCCGCTGGGGCTCTCGGACGAACCGCGCCGGCCGGGGTCGCGGTCAGGCGCCGCGCGCTGGGTGGCGGACCGGGCCATCGACCGGGTCCGCGACCGCTTCGGCTGGGACGCCATCGGCTATGGCTCGGTGGTGCTCGAATCGGCGCGCGTCGTGCCCGACGGCTTCCGGGAGCTGGCGGAAAAGCAATTGTGAGACGTCGCGGACGATCAGGCGAAGGCGCCGATCATCGCGCCGGTCTGCTGCAGCGTGACGTACATGTAGACCGCCCAGGCGATAACCGGGGTCGAGAGTACGGCGAGAGTGAAGAGCGCGGTAGAGACGATCTGAAGCGAGTTCATTTTATGCCCCTGGCTCGAGTTGATGACAGTAACCCTAGCCTCGGCCAGTTGAAGCCGTGCGGAACGCCCCGTTCAGCTTCCGTTTACTTTTCTTAACCGCGCTCCCCTCAGGGCGGCGCCCGTTCGGTCCCGCCGGCGCTGCCGCGCTTGCGAACAAAACGCGAAACAGGCAATTTGCCGGCATGTCCGTGCCTCTCGATTCGTCCGCCGGTCCGAGCTACCTCGACAAACTCAACCCGGCGCAGCGGCGGGCGGTGGAACACGGGGCGGGAGCCCGGTCAGGGCCGCTGCTGGTCATCGCCGGGGCCGGATCTGGCAAGACCAACACGCTGGCGCACCGGGTCGCCCACCTGATCGTCGGTGGCGCCGACCCGCGCAAGATCCTGCTGCTGACCTTTTCGCGCCGGGCCGCCGCCGAAATGAGCCGCCGCGTCGAACGCATATCAGCCGAGGTGATGGGCAAGACCGCGGCCGCCGTCGGCGATGCGCTGAGCTGGGCGGGCACCTTTCACGGCATCGGGGCAAGGCTGTTGCGCGAGCACGCCCAGCAGATCGGCCTCGACCCCGCCTTCACCATCCACGACCGCGAGGACTCGGCGGACCTGATGAACGTGGTTCGCCATGAGCTCGGGTTTTCGGCGACCAAATCGCGCTTCCCCACCAAGGGCACCTGCGTGGCGATCTACTCGCGCGCCGTCAACGCCCAGGCGGACCTGCCCGAAGTGCTGAAATCGGCCTTTCCCTGGTGCGGCATGTGGGGCGACGAACTGCGGCAGCTGTTTGCCGCCTATGTCGCGGAAAAGCAGCGCCAGAACGTCCTCGACTACGACGACCTGCTGCTCTACTGGGCCGCCATGATGGACGAGCCCAGTATTGCCGCCGAGCTGGGCGAGCGCTTCACCCACGTGCTCGTCGACGAATACCAGGATACCAACCGGCTGCAGTCGCGCATCCTGCTGGCGCTGAAGCCCGATGGCGCCGGCCTCACGGTGGTCGGCGACGATGCCCAATCGATCTATTCCTTCCGCGCCGCCACCGTCCGCAACATCCTCGACTTTCCCGCCCAGTTCGTCCCCGGCGCGGAGATCGTCACGCTCGACCGGAACTACCGGTCGACCGACGCGATCCTGGAGGCCGCCAATGCGGTGATCTCCAAGGCGCCGGAGCGCTTCACCAAGAACCTCTGGACCGAACGGAAATCCGCCGCCAGGCCGCAACTCGTCACCGTCCGCGACGAGGCGATGCAGGCCCAATACGTGGTCGAGCACGTGCTCGACGCCCGGGAGACCGGGACGGCGCTGAAGCAGCAGGCGGTGCTGTTCCGCACCTCCAGCCATTCCGGTCCGCTCGAAATCGAGCTCACCCGCCGCAACATCCCGTTCGTCAAATTCGGCGGGCTGAAGTTCCTCGACGCCGCCCACGTCAAGGACATGCTGGCGATCCTCCGCTTCGCCGAAAACCCGCGCGACCGCGTCGCCGGCTTCCGGCTGCTGCAATTGCTGCCCGGTATCGGGCCAGCTTCCGCCGCGAGGCTGCTCGACGACGCCGAGGCGGCCGGCAGTCCGCTCGCCGCGCTCGCCGAGGCCACCCCGCCCGCCAAGGCCGCCAAGGCCTGGCCGGATTTCATCGCCCTGTTGGGCCAGCTGGGTGGCCGCCGGTCGGGCTGGCCGGCCGAGCTCGATCTCGCCCGCCGCTGGTACGAGCCCCTGGCGGAGGCCATCCACGAAGACTGGGTGATCCGCATCCAGGACCTCATGCAGTTGCAGCAGATCGCCCACGGCTATCCGAGCCGGGAGCGCTTCCTGACCGAACTGACGCTCGATCCGCCCGACGCGGTCAGCGACGAGTCCGGCCCGCCGCTCAAGGACGAGGACTACCTCATTTTGTCCACCATCCACTCCGCCAAGGGGCAGGAATGGAAGCACGTGCACGTGCTCAATGTCGTGGATGGCGGCATTCCGTCTGATCTGGGCGTCGGCACCCCGGACGAGATCGAAGAGGAACGGCGGCTGCTCTATGTGGCCATGACCCGCGCCAAGGATGAACTGCACCTGCTGGTGCCCCAGCGCTTTTTCGTCCGCACGCAGTCGCCCAATGGCGACCGCCACCTTTACGCCCAGCGGACGCGCTTCATCGACAAGCCGATGCTGCCCCTGTTCGACGACCTGTTCTGGCCGCCGCTCAAGGCCACCGCCCGCTCCGAAGGCGCCGCCCCGCAGCCCGTCCGCCTCGACATCGGCGCCTCGATGCGGGGGATGTGGGCCAAGTAACGCCGGCGTCGCCCGCCCTCGTGGTTCGACAAGCTCACAATGAGGGCTCCTGGAGGGAGCCGCTCGCCTTGTGTCGGGGTCGCCCAAACATCTCGCGGGCCCAGACCTCCGCCCATGGTGAGCCTGTCGAACCACGGGCCAAGAACACCGAGATGCCCATCGCGCCACCCCGTGCTAGACCTGACCTATGTCGAAAACCACCCCAGCCACCCTCGCGCTCGCCAAGGCCGGTGTCAGCTTCACCACCGCCACCTACGACTATGACCCCACCGCCGAACGCGTCGGCCTGCAGGCCGCCGAGGCGCTCGGCGTGCCGGCTTCGATGGTGCTCAAGACGCTGATGGCCGAAGTCGACGGCAAGCCCGTCTGCGCCATCGTGCCCTCGGACGACGAGGTGAGCATGAAGAAGCTCGCGGCAGCCTTCGGCGGCAAGAGCGCCAACATGATGAAGCCGGACGCTGCCGAGCGGCTGACCGGCTACAAGGTCGGCGGCATTTCGCCGTTCGGCCAGCGCAAACAGGTGCCCGCTGCCGTCGAGGAAGAGGCGCTGCTCAACGACGAAGTGTTTCTCAATGGCGGCCAGCGCGGTTTGCAGGTGAAGCTCAAGCCGGCTGACCTCGCCGCGGCGCTCGGCGCTAAGATCGTGCCGCTCGTGGCGGAGAAGTAGCGGGCGGGGTCAAGACGCTGTCACTTGCCCCGGGGCCCCACATGCGGCAGCCCGATCGTCCGTCGCTCCTTTTTGGGGGAGGGGACAATGGGTCGCAAGCGCTACACGACCACGCTCCGTCAAGCATTGGGGCGGCGTAGCAGCGCGCTGATCTCATGCAGCAGGTTCGCGGTCGGCAAATCGAGCGCTTCGATTTCGCGGGCCGCCTGCACGCCGAGGATGATGCGGTCGAGCCCGCTCCGGTCGGCGGTCACCCCGGTTTCGAGGTCGATGAGATAATAGAGCTGGCCGACCACCGAGCCGAGGACCGGCAGCCGCGGGTAGGCGGCTTCGAGCGCCAGACACCGGGCCAGCGCTTCCTGGCACAGCGGCAACAGGTCGTCGCCGCCGGCCATTTGCCTATTCCGTCCTCAGATACTGCGCCGGCTTGGTCGAGAGCGCACCCCAGGTGGTGATGGCGCCCGTCGCGATCGTCAGCACCACCGTGACGACGATAACTATCAGGATCAGCCCCACATCGACGCTGTAGCCGACCTGCAGGGCGTAGACGGTGATGGCCCAGGCGCCGATGACACCCAGGACAGCCGCGATGACCGCCGCGAAGGCGCCAAGGATCGAGTACTCGAGCACGAACGCCCGGATCACGTCGCCGCGCGTCGCACCCAAAACCTTGTTGATCACGGCATCGGCTTCACGCTGGGCGCGGCCAGCCGCCATGGTGCCGGCGAGCACCAGCAGGCCATTGATCACCGCCAGCCCACCCACCACGTCGACGGCGGTGCTCAGCTGGTCGAGGATGTCGGCGGCCTGCGCCAGCGCGTCCCCGATCGGCAGGAAGGTCACGTCGGGCAGATCCTGCGAGATGCGGCGGCCCACGGCGACGCTCTGCCCGGGCTTGGCGTAGACGCCGCCCATGAAGCTGCCGGGCAGGCCATCCAGCGCATGGGGCGAGAACGTCACGAGGAAGTTCATACCGCTCTGCCACTGGAAGTCGCGCGTGTTGGCAAGCGTTGCGGTGATGTTCTGGTTGTAGAGGTCGAACACGACCTTGTCGCCGACCTTGAGATTGAGCGAAGCGGCGGTCGAGGCGCGCAGCGAAATGAGCGGCGGTCCGTTATAGTCGGGCCCCCACCATTTGCCGTCGATGACCTTGGATTCGGGCGGCAGGTCGCCGGCCCAGGTGATCGGCACGGGCTTGTTGGTCGCCCCGCCGAGCATGAAGGAGCCTTCCTCGCCGACGTTCTTGATCTGGTCGACGGGCACGCCATTGAGCGACACCACGTTGCCCGAAAAACTCGGCACTGGCACGAACTTCGCGAAGGCGGGGTCGGTCTTGGCGGTCTGGGAGAGCTGGTCCACCTCGTCGGGGAACAGATCCGTCGCAAGGTAGGTCGGGGCGTCGCGCGCCACTTCGCCCTGCAGCTGGCTGCGGGTGTTGTTGTCGGTCAGCACGATCAGCAGCAGCATCGCAAGGCCGAGGCCGAGCGACAGGATGACCACCGGCGCAGGCGATCCGGGCCGATACACAGCCTTGAGCGCGTTGCGAATCTGCGAACTGGGCAGCGGCGGAATGAGCCGCAGCACCAGCTGCAGCAGCACGCCGGCGAGGCGCAGCAGCAGGAAGGCGCCGATCACCCCCACCGTGTACCAGTTGACCAGGGCCAGGTTGTTGGTGGTGAAAAGCGCCAGCAGATAAACCAGCACCGCCGTGACGAGCACGGGCAGGATGGCCTGCGGCTTGGTCGCCTCGCGCCAGCTGAGGCGCTCCATGGCGCCGCCGACCGACCGGAACAGCAACGCCGGACGGAGCTTCTGCGCCCGCACGATCGGCAGGTAGGAGAAGCCGAAGGCGATCAGCAGCCCGAAACCCAAGGCTTCGGCCAGCGCCAGCGGATAGATCGCCGGCGGCAGATCGACGGCGAGAATCCGTCCCAGCAGCGGCAGCGCGAGCGCCGTCGTGACGGCACCGATGGCGATGCCGATGACGATGCCGATCATCGACAGGATGCCCAGCTGCACGAGGAAATGCACCAGGATGCGGCTGCTGGTTGCCCCGAGGCTGCGCATGGTGGCGATCGAGCGCTGCCGCTCGGTCACATAGGCCGACACGGCATTGGAGACGCCGACGCCACCGACCAGCAGGGCCGATAGCCCCACGATCAGCAGGAATTCGGTGAACACGTCGTAATAGTGGGCGAGGTCGCCGGCCGCATCCTTGGGGTTGCGGGTGACCCAGGCCGGGTCCTTGAACTTGTCGGCCACCGACTTGGCGCCGGCCGCATAGGCGGCGATGGCGTCGTCCGCCTTCATGTCCTTGAGGACGATCTTGTAGCGGTACTGGGTCAGCATGCCCGGCATGGGCGGGCGAGCCTCGGGCGTCGCCGCCAGCGCATCGACCGAAATCAGCGTCGTCAGTCCGAGATGGAAGCCGCGCGCCGCGCCATCCGGCAGCGACGTCAGCGTGCCGCGCGCCTGGTACTGCGTCTTGCCGATCATGAAGGTGCCGCCGACCTGAATGCCGAGCCGGTCGAGCACGATCGGATTGACCAGGGCACCCCACGCGCCATCCTTCAGCGCCAACAGGTCGCCCGGCTTCTGGCCGTTCGGCAGCTGCGGACTATCGACCGAACCGACCAGCGGGTAGTCGTTGTCGACGCCGACGATATCGAGGAACGCCGTGTTGTCGCCATTGATGGCGCGGCCGTTGCTGTCGTCCTCCTCGGCGACCGGTCCGAGCGTCTCGAGGAAGCTTCGCTCATCCGGCGAGGCGCGGCGATCGGACCGCGACACCTCGATGTCGCCGCCCATCAGCTTGGTGGCATCGCGCACGATGGCGTCCTGCAACGCAGCGCCGACCGAGCCCACCGCAGCGATGGTGCAGGTGCCCAGCGCCAGGCACGCCAGCAGCACGCCGAACCGCCTCAGATCGCCCTTGAGATCGAGCAGGGCGACCGAAATCCAGTTGCCCAAGCGGCTCATGCCGGCACGACCTCCGCCTCTTCCGTCAGATGGCCATGCTGCATGGTCAACCGCCGGTCGGCCTGCCGCGCCAGAGCGCGGTCGTGGGTGATGAGGAGGATCGCCGTGTGCTTGTCGCGCGCCAGGCGGAACATCATGTCGATAACCTTGGCGCCGGTATCCTGGTCGAGGTTGCCGGTCGGTTCGTCCGCCAGCAGCAGCTTGGGATTGGTGACCATGGCGCGGGCGAGGCCGACGCGCTGCTGCTCGCCGCCCGACAGCGCATTGGGCAGGTGGTTGAGGCGATCGGCGAGCCCGACTTCGGCCAGCGCCGCCGTCGATGCCTCGCGGATTTCGCGGAAGCTCATGTTCCGCTCGGCGATCTCGAGCGCGAGCGCCACGTTCTCGATCGCCGTCATCGACGGAATGAGGTGGAAACTCTGGAAGACGATCGACAGCGTCTCGCGCCGGAACACGGCGAGCTGGTCTTCGTCGAGATTGGTGATGTCCTTGCCGGCGACCGAAACCTTGCCGCTCGTGGCCTTTTCGAGCCCCGCCAGCACCATCAGCAGGGAGGTCTTGCCGCTGCCCGAGGGCCCGACCACCGCCGTTACCTCACCCGCATTCACCCTGAGATTGACGTCCTTCAGGATGTGGAGCTGGGATTTGCCCGTGGTGAGTTTCAGGTTGGTGTTGACGGTTTCGATAACCGGGGTCGCCATTCTGGGGATCAACTCGTTGATGGTGGGGCGGCGCACACGACATAGTCCCCGCTGGCGAGCGCATCACGCTCGAGGGGCGTCGCCGGGCCTATGCGCCCACATATGGGTAAATCCGCCCAATAGACAATCCGCAGGGGAAATCAATCAACAATTGGCCGTTGCCAGGCATTCGGCCCGCTTCGCCGCCGCCGCTCCGCACAATCTTTTCCACATGCGGCAGCCGGGCAACAACCAAAACAATGCGGGCCGGCAGCGGCGGCGGGGGCAGGCTCCGCGGGTGTGGTCCATGGTTCGACGGGCTTACCATGAGGTGGTGGGTGTGGCGACGTGTCGAGCCCACAGCCGTCGCCTTAGGGGTTGAGGGGGGAGCGGCAGGCTCTCTCGGCCTCCCCCTCATCCGGCGCTTCGCGCCACATTCTCCGCAAGGAAAGAAGGAGGAGGCGAGGCTCCCGACGCGCCCTACAGCGCCTCGCCGCTCGCGGGATCGAACACGTGGATGGCCTCGGGCGCCACGGCCAGCCGAACCACCTCGTCGCGTGCGATCCGCGCCGTGCCCTCGGTGACGGCGCGCAGGCGGGGGCGGACGACGTTGAGGTCGACATCGTCCTCGGCGACGTTGGGCGGCACGATATCGAGCTCGGCGTTTTCGAGGTGGAGCAGCAAGGTCGCGCCCAGATCCTCGACGAACGCGGCCGTTGCCGAAAGGCCGCCGGAATCGCCTCCGACCCGCATCGCCTCAGGACGAATGCCCAGGATCACCGGCCGGCCCTGCCCCAGCCCGGCGTGCCGCGGATCGAGCCGCAGCAACGTGTCGCCGAGGCGCACCGCCGGCCCCTCCGCCGCCTCGACCGTACCGCGGAGAAAATTCATCGGCGGCGAACCGATGAAGCTCGCGACGAACAGGTTCTTCGGCCGGTCGTAGAGGGCGCGCGGCGTATCGAGCTGCTGGATGGTGCCGCGGTTCATGACGGCCACGCGGTCGCCCATGGTCATGGCCTCGACCTGGTCGTGCGTGACGTAGATGGTGGTCACCGCCGTCATGCGCTGCAGCTTGGCGATTTCCGAGCGCATCTGGCCCCGGAGCCGGGCGTCGAGGTTGGAGAGCGGCTCGTCCATCAGGAAGGCGTTGGGCGAGCGCACCAGCGCCCGGCCCATGGCGACGCGCTGCCGCTGCCCACCGGACAGTTTTGCCGGCTTGCGGCCGAGATATTCGGTGAGTTCCAGCAGCTCGGCGGTCTCCCTGACCTTGCGGTCGATGGTCGCCCTGTCGACCTGCCGCGTCCTGAGGCCGAAGCCGATGTTCTGTGCCACCGTGAGATGCGGGTAGAGTGCATAGGACTGGAACACCATCGCGATGTCGCGGTCGCGCGGCGCGAGGCCGTTGGCGATGCGGCCATTGATCCGCAGCTCGCCGCCGGTGATCTCCTCGAGGCCGGCGATCATCCTGAGCGCGGTGGACTTGCCGCAGCCCGAGGGCCCGACCAGCACCATGAACTCGCCATCCTTGATGTCGAGGTCGAGATCGCGCACGGCCGCATAGCCGCCCTCATAGGTCTTGGAGACGCTGTCGAAAGTGATCTGGGCCATGGGTCAATGCACGCCGGCGGTGGCGCCCTGTACGAAATAGCGGTTGAGGAACAAGGCCATCAACACGATTGGGATGGTGGAAAAGTGCGCCAGCGCACCGAGCGTGCCCCAGGTGATGTCCTTGGTGCCATAGGCGGTGAGCAGCGCCACCGACAGCGGCTTGGTGTCGAGCCGGGTCAGGAACATGGGGTAGAGGAAGTCATTCCACGAGAACATCACGCAGAACAGCACCGAGGCGATGATCCCCGAGCGTGCGGAGGGGATGGCGACCTTGAAGAACGAGCCCAGCTGCGTGCAGCCATCCGTCATGGCCGCTTCCTCGAGGTCGCGCGGCATGGCGCGGAAGTAGGAGAACATCATCCAGGTGACGAAGGCGGTGTTGAGCATGGTGTTGATGATGACGACGCTCCACCAGGTTCCGAGCAGGCCCAGGTCCCGCATCATCAGGTAGAACGGGATCAGCGCGGCGACGGCCGGCACCATGCGGATGGCGAGGAAGAAATACGCAAAGCCGATCGCCGCCTTCGACGTCGAACGGGCGAGCGCATAGCCCGCCGGTATGCCGAGGAGCAGCGACAGCACCACCGTGCCGGCGGAAATGATCACCGACGAGCGGAGCAGCGACCACACGTCGAAATAGGCGAACACCGAGTTGAACTGCGTCAGGCTCGGGTTGAACAGCAGCCCCGGCGGGATGGAAAAGATGTCGTCGGACGATTTCCACGCCGTGCTGATCAGCCAGGCGACCGGCAGCAGGAAGAGGATCGTGATGACCAGCAGCGCCGTGCGGCGCGCGATATTGTGCTTGAGGGCGAGGCTGCTCATTTGCCGTTGATCCTCGCGTCGGCGCGGCGGACCGCGAAAATCAGGATCGCCGCCATGATGGCGATGAAGAGGATGGCGATGTTGCCCAGCGCCGAGGCGTAGCCCACGTTGAAGAACTGCAGCCCCTGCTTGACGGCGATCAGCATCATGGTCTGCGTCGCATCGCCGGGCCCGCCCCCGGTGGTGACGAACGGGGTGTCGAAGACGCGGAAGGCGTCCATGGTCCGCAGGATCAGCGCCAGGAACACCGAGGGCAGCATCAGCGGCAGGATGACCCAGAAGAAGCGCTGCAGCACGGTGGCCCCATCGGCCCGCGCCGCCTCGAGCACGTCGGTCGGCAGCGATTTGAGCCCGGCGAGCAGGATCAGCGCCATCAGCGGCGTCCACTCCCAGCAGTCGACGACGATCAGCACCCAGAGCGCCGTGCCGCCATCCGCCAGCAGCCCGCCCTTGGGACCGAGGCCCCACTCGGCGAGGTAGTAGCCGATAAACCCGTAGTCCGGACCCAAGAGGCCCTTGAAGATCAAGCCGACGACGAGCGGCGTGATGGTGGCCGGGATCAGCAGGAAGGCCAGGATCGTGCGGTTGAAGCGGTCGTCTCGCCACAGCATCAACGCGATGAGCAGCCCCAGGACGAGCTGGACGGCGACGCCGACGATGGTGAACTCGAAGGTGTTGACGATCGCCTGCCGCGTCGTGCTGTCGGCGAAGGCGTTGACGTAGTTGTCGAGCCCGACGAAATGCGTGCGCTTGGGCTTTTGCAGGTTGTAGTCGAAAAAGCTGTACCAGGCGCCCTGCGCCAGCGGCCACACGCCGACGATGATGACGTAGATGACGGCCGGCACCGCCATGAAGAACAGGAAATACCTTTGCCGGCCGAAGAAGCCGCGATCACCGCGCGCGGCGGCGGGGGAGCCAGCGCTCCTTCGTCCGACAGTGTGTGCCGCAATGTCGGTTTCGGTCATTTGGACTACTGTAATGCAGTTTCAAAGGTTGTTGACGAACTTTGCGAGCGATTGAGTTGGCCGTCGCCCACGGCCCGCCCTCTCCTTCTCCCCTTGTGGGAGAAGGTGTCCCGAAGGGACGGATGAGGGGGGAGCCACTTGCGTTTGCCGCTCCCCCCTCACCCCCTGCCGGACCCTCTCCCTCAAGGGGAGAGGGAAGTTCATGGCGCGGGGTTCGCGCTCCAAATCGCCGACCCGTTTCGAGAAATCGACGCTGCAACGTCGCATCGAGGCAGAGCCGCTCCACACGAGGGCCTCGGCTCCCCCCACCCATCCTCCCCCACAAGGGGGGAGGTGGAACTGGGGAAAGGCACTGCCTCTCCTGCACCCTCCCCTCGATGGGGAGGGTTGGGGAGGGGTGTGGCCGAGCATCCGAACCCTCGGACAGGCTCACCCGAATGCTAGAACAGCTTCAGCGCGTCGGCCTGCGCCTGGTCGAGGGCTGCCTTGGAGGTGGTGGTGCCGGCGAGCACCGAGTTCACTGCCTTGCCGACCAGGTCCTGGATGTCGGGATATTCCGGGATACGCGGCCGGAAGTCGCCGTCGCCATTCTCGTAGACCTTGGCGATGACCGGCAGGAAGTCGAACTTTGCCGTCAGTTCGGGATCGGTCATCTCGCTCTTCAGCATGAACGAGCCAGCGCCCATCAGGTTGAATTCCTTGTGGATCGGCTTGCTGTCGAGCCACTTGATGAAGGCCCAGGCGGCTTCCTTCTTCTTCTCGGGCGAGTCGTTGTTGATCGCCATGCCCCAACCACCGACGCCGTAAGTGGGCGTGAGGCCCTTGGCGACCGGCGCGATGGTAATGCCGGCGTTCGGCGCGATCTTGGACTGGCTCGGGTCGTTATAGGCCGGCGCGCCGACCGACCAGGTCAGCATCATGGCGGAAAGGCCCTGGCGGAACGATTCCTCGCGACCGCCCCAATCGTACTGGATGGCGCCCGGAGGGGCGGCCTTGTCGAACAGTTCCTTATAGACTTCGAGGCTGTGGATGTTGGCGTCCGAATTGAGCGCCGGCTTGCCGTCCGGCCCGAGGATCGAACCGCCCAGCTGGCTGTTGTACTGCATCCAGTCCTGCGCCGAGGCGGCACCGAGCTGGCCGTTGGCGACGAAGCCGTACTGCTTCTTGCTCGGATCGGTGAGCTTTTCGGCGTCGGCGACGAAGTCTTCCATCGTCGTGGGCAATTCGAGGCCGGCCGCCTTGAACAGGTCCTTGC
>Ga0209233_1000937_pt1 | contig 12666 bp, 11 predicted proteins | sample AraplaCL_Cvi_mCL_FD_184269 | JGI IMG/M metagenome (GOLD analysis project Ga0209233, IMG submission 184269) | Arabidopsis root microbial communities from the University of North Carolina, USA - plate scrape CL_Cvi_mCL (SPAdes) (version 2) | ecosystem: Host-associated > Plants > Roots > Endosphere... | reverse complement strand
TGGTGAAGGTGATCTGGAACACCAGCCGGTTCGACGCGTATTGTCGGTACTCGGTGATGTTGTCGTCGGTCAGCCGCATGAACTCGAGCACTTCCGGATCGACCGGTCGCGCGACGAACAGGTAGGTGTTGTCGTAGCCTCGGAGCTTGACCACCGAACCGATGAGATTGGTCGAGCCGGGGGCGATTTCGGTGGGTACCCCCTCGACCACCCCCTTGGTGAGGCCCGGCGGCAATTGCGGCGGGGCACCCGGCACGTTGATCTGTGCCCGCATCAAGGTGTCGCCGTCAGCGTCGATGAGCGAGGTGAAGGGCAGCGATCTGGTGATTGCTAGCGCCGTCAGGATGCGCTGGTACTTGTCGCGGTCGGTCTCGAAGGTGGGGCGGGCCTGCTCGAGTTCGGTTGCCACCCAGATGATGTCGTCGCGCAGCACCTGCGCGTGCTCGAGCATGTAGGAGCGCGCGACGAGACGTGAGCTCTCGACCATCGTCTTGGTGCGCTCGGAGAACCACTGGTCGAGCCCCTGGTTCAGCGAGATGGTCGCGATCACCGCCACGATCGCCGCCGGCACCGCCGCGGCGAAAGCGAACATTGCCACCATGCGGATCTGGAGCCCTGCCCCCGCCTGCTCGTCGAGGCGTGCCCGGACGAGCATGTAGGCCTCGGTCAGCACCAGCGCGACGACGAGCAGCACGAGGATGCCGTTGGCGATCCAGATGACGGTCCAGATCTCGGGCGAGGGCGAGATATTGGTTGCCCCGGTCATGATCAGGAACGAGCCGACCGACACGATCACCGAGGCGAGCACCACCACCAGGCCGACGAGCCGCAGCGCCCGCTGGCCGGGCGAGCCGACGAGGAGCCGCCGCCGGTCACGGGTCGGCGCTGGTTGCACCTCAACCATCACCCCGTCGCTGGAGAGCGTTGTGTCGTTCATGTCACAACAACTGGTGTCCCGGCCGCTGGATCAGCAGAGCCTGATCCAGTTTCGGCCACCCTTCAAGGCAAATGTTGCTCAAATGTGACACCGGCGTGGCCCGTATCACACCGGCGCCCACGCACCTATGCCGGGCCGATATATATCGGCCGCTGCAGCGACGCCAGCCCATATTCCGAATTTGAAGTGTCGGGGCCTCAGCCTTGACGGCGGCTCTGCTTGACGATCTCGATCGAGTGGGCGCGGATCTTCTTGCGCAGCGTGTTGCGGTTGAGGCCAAGCAGGTCCGCCGCCTTGATCTGGTTGCCGCCGCAGGCGTTGAGCGCCATGGCGATCAGCGGGGCCTCGACCCGGTCGAGCACCCGCTGGTAGAGCCCCGCAGGCGGCAGGTTCGGCTCGTGCTCGCGCAGCAACTGCGCCACATGGCTCTCGACCGCCGTAGAGACATCCACCGGCCCGGCGGCGACGGTCGTCGTGGGGCGGTCGGCAATGTTGAGCTCGTTCTGGACGATTTCGAGCGAGATGTTTTCGTCGGCGTAGAGCGCCGAGAGTCGCCGAACCAGGTTTTCGAGTTCGCGCACATTGCCGGGCCAGGAATAGCTCTGCATGAGCTTGATCGCCTCGGGCGAAATGCTCTTCGGCGGCTCGCCTTCGCGCAGCCCCGAGCGGAGGAAATGCGTCACCAGGTCGCCGATGTCGTCAACCCGCTCGCGCAGCGGCGGCAGGCGGATCGGCACCACGTTGAGGCGGTAGAACAGATCCTCGCGGAACAGTCCCTGCCGGATCATCTGGCTCAGGTCGCGGTGGGTGGCGGCCACGATCCGGACGTTGGATTTGATCGCCGTACGGCCGCCGACCATGGTGTATTCGCCTTCCTGCAGCACGCGCAGCAAGCGGGTCTGGGCGTCCATCGGCATGTCGCCGATTTCGTCGAGAAAGAGCGTGCCTCCCTCGGCCTGCTCGAAGCGGCCAGACGAGCGGTTCATGGCGCCGGTGAACGCGCCCTTCTCGTGGCCGAAGAGCTCTGCCTCGATCAGGTCGCGCGGAATGGCGGCCATGTTGATGGCAACGAACGGCCCGTTGCGGCGCTTGCCGAAATCGTGCAGCGCCCGCGCCACCAGTTCCTTGCCGGTGCCGCTCTCGCCGGTGATCATCACCGTCAGGTCCGTCTGCATCAGCCGCGCCAGGGCGCGGTAAATGTCCTGCATGGCGGTCGAGCGTCCGACCAGCGGCATGGATTCGCCGGCGTCCTCGGCTTTGCGGGCCGCCGAGGCCGGCTTCTTGGCGTCGGCCAGCGCCCGGGCCACTACCGACAGCACCTCGGTAATGTCGAACGGCTTTGGCAGATATTCGTAGGCTCCGACCTCGTTCGCCCGGATGGCGGTCATGAACGTGTTCTGGGCGCTCATGACGATCATCGGCAGGTCGGGCCGGAGCTTCTTGATCTTGGGCATGACGTCGAAGGCATTGCCGTCCGGCATCATGACGTCGGTGATCAGCAGTTCCCCCTCGCCGCGGCTGACCCAGTTCCACATGGTGGACATGTTGCCCGTCGGTCGGACCTCGTAACCGGCGCGGGTCAGCGCCTGGTTCAGCACCATGCGGATGGCCGCATCGTCATCTGCCACGAGGATGGTATTGCCGCTCATGCCGTCGATTCCTGTTCGCTAGCAAGACTGAGAGGCCCGCTCGCAACGGGCAAAAGGATGCGGAAGCGCGTCCGGCCGGGCCGGCTGTCGCTGTCGATGACACCGCCATGGTCGCCGACGATCTTGGCCACCAGTGCGAGGCCGAGGCCGGAGCCGTTCGCCTTGGTGGTGACGAACGGGTCGAAGAGGATCGGCACGATGTCGGGTGGCACCCCGGGTCCGTTGTCCTCGATGGTGATCTCGAGCGGCAGCGAGATGCGATCGAGGATGCCAGCGACCGAAATCTTGATGCCAGGGCGGAATGCGGTAGAGAACTTGATTTCGGGTTTTGCAACTTTTTCAAGTGCTTCCGACGCATTCTTCACGAGATTTAGGAAGACCTGCACCAGCTGGTCGCGATTGCCCCAGACCGGGGGCAGCGACGGATCGTACTCTTCCGAAAAGGTGATGCCGCGCGCCACTCCGTTGCGGGCCAGCAGCTTCACCCGGTCGAGCACCACGTGGATGTTGATCGGCTCCCGCTCCATCGGCCGATCGTCGCCGAACACCTGCACACGGTCGATGAGGTCGACGATGCGGTCGGTCTCCTCGCGGATGAGCCGCGCCAGCGGCGCTTCGTCGGCGGTCACCGTCTGCTCGAGCAGTTGCGCCGCGCCGCGAATGCCCGACAGCGGGTTCTTGATCTCGTGCGCCAGCATCGAGGCGAGACCCGTCACGGAACGGGCGGCGCCGCGCGACACCAGTTGCCGGTCGATCTTGTCGGCCATGGTCCGCTCCTGGAACAGCAGCGCGACGTTGCCGTCGGTATCCGACAGCGGGCTCGCGAACACATCGACCACCCGTTCGTCGCCGAAGCGGGAGGAACCGACCCGTAGCCGGTATTCGGTCATCGGGGCGCGGCGCTGCGCCACCTGCCGCACCAGGGTGACGATCGGCGAGCCGAAGGCGATGAGGTCATCGAGCTTCTGCCGGCTCAGCACGCTGAGCGAGGCGCCGAAAAAGGCCTCGGCTGCGTAGTTGACGAAGACGATGGTGTGGTCGGGGTCGCACACGATCACCGGCTGCGGCAGCGCCTGCAGCACGGCGGTCGACATGTCGGCCGTTGCCTTCCCGGTCACGCTGCCTGCTTGACCGGTTCGGCGAACAGATCGCGGATCAACCGCTTTACGCTTTGCGGTTCGGTCGAGTTGAGCAGCGCCCATCGCGCCTCCTTGGCCGGCATCGAGCCGGCGCTTTCAAGATACCAATCGAGGTGCTTGCGCGCGGCGCGAACACCCACTGCAATGCCATAATCTGAAAGGATGCCTTCGTAGTGTTCGGTGACGAGGTCAACCAGCGCTTCCCCGGTCGGCGCGGCAACTGCAGGGCGCCCATCCAGCCCTGCCCCCACCTGCCCTACGATCCATGGTCGCCCCTGCGCGCCGCGGCCCAGCATGACGGCGCTGGCGCCGGACTGCTGCAGCGCCTCACGGGCCGTGGCAAGATCGACAATATCGCCATTTACCGTAACAGGCACTTCGCTGCCCACGGCTTCGACCACGGCCCGCACCAGGCTCCAGCGCGCCGTACCCTTGTAGAACTGCTGACGCGTCCGGCCGTGCACGGTGATTGCCCGGACGCCGGCATCGACGGCACGGCGGGCGATTGTCGCCGCGTTGAGGCTGTCGTCGTCCCAGCCGAGGCGCATCTTGACCGTCACCGGCAGCGGCGTTGCGGCGACTACCGTGTCGACCAGCCGCAGTGCCTCGTCGGGGACCCGCATCAGCGCCGAGCCGGCATAGCCATTGGTGACCCGCTTGGCCGGGCAGCCGAAATTGAGGTCGATGATGTCGGCCCCTGCAGCATGGGCGATTTCGGCGCCACGACGCATCCACTGCGCCTCGCAGCCCGCCAGTTGCACAGCATGCGGCAGGCGGCCCGACTTGGTGAGCTTGCGTTCCATGTCGGCATGCCCGGTAGCCAGCGCGTTGCTGGCGATCATTTCGGACACGACGAGTCCCGCCCCGAAGCGCTCCGCCAGCGCCCGCATCGGCCGGTCCGTGATCCCTGCCATGGGCGCGAGGAAGGCCCGATTGGGCAAGTCGTGACCAGCGATGCTCAAGTGGTCGGCAGAACGCGTCACCAAGATGCCTTCGTATTCATCACCGGCAGGAAACTGCCCGCACAATAGTCAAAATCGCCATCAGCACAACCGACTTTTTTGCATCGGTTTTGTTCACGCCGGACCGTGGTCTTGCTGACCGCGGCCGAGGAGTCTAGAGCGTAGCGACCGACCGGGCGAGCCGCTGGCCGGCACCTGCCCGTTCCGCCCGCCGGGAGCCGCTTCCGGTGGCGGTTTTCGGGTCCCGGACACCGGAATCACCATGAGCCCCGCAAAGACCGTCGCCGCCATCGTAGTCGCCGCCGGGCGCGGTGAGCGGGCCACAGCCGATCACACCACTCTTCCCAAGCAATATCGCCCCGTCCAGGGCATACCGGTGCTCCGCCGCACGATCGAGGCGCTACTCGGCCTCGATACCGTGGGATCAGTGCTGCCGGTCATCCACAAAGATCATGACATCTTGTATGCGGCGCTGGGGCTCGAGCACGAAAATCTGCTGCCGCCCGTCGTCGGCGGGGCTACCCGGCAGCAATCGGTGCTGGCCGGCCTTTTGGCGCTGGCCGACGCCCCGCCCGACGTGGTGCTGATCCAGGACGCCGCGCGGCCGTTCGTCGATACGGCGCTCGTCGATGGCGTCCTGGCGGCGCTCAAGGATTTCGACGGCGCCCTGCCCGCCATTCCGGTGACAGATACGCTGAAGCGCTCGGCCGACGGGCGGCGGATCGAGGCCACCGAGGATCGGCGCACTCTGTTCGCGGCACAGACACCGCAGGGCTTCGCCTTTGCGTCGATCCTGGCGGCGCACCGGCGCGCGGCGACACTGCCGCAGGAGTTCACTGACGACGCCAGCATCGCCGAGTGGGCTGGCCTCAGCGTCGCGCTCTCCCCCGGCAGCAGCCGCAACATCAAGATCACCCTCCCCGAAGATTTCGTGCGGGCCGAGCGACTGCTCGGCGGAGACAGGTTCATGGAAACACGCATCGGCACCGGCTTCGACGTCCACCCGTTCGAGCCGGGCGATTTCGTCACGCTGGGCGGCGTCCGAATCCCCCACACGCTTCGATTGCAGGGACATTCAGATGCCGACGTGGCTCTTCATGCCCTCGCCGACGCGGTCTATGGCGCAATCGGAGAAGGCGACATCGGCACGCATTTCCCCCCCAGCGACCCCCAATGGCGCGGCGCCGATTCCGCCATCTTCCTCCGGCACGCTTCCGCCTGCGTCGGCGACCGCGGCGGCCGAATCGTCAATCTCGACCTGACGCTGGTCTGCGAGGCCCCGCGCATCGGGCCGCATGTCGAAGCGATGCGGGCCCGCATCGGGGAAATTTGCACAATCGCCGCTTCGCGCGTAGCAGTTAAGGCGACAACCAGCGAGAGACTGGGATTCACCGGGCGGGGGGAAGGCATCGTGGCACTCGCGACCGCGAGTGTTGAGATGCCACGGGAGGACTGAGATGAAGATGCCCACAGGGGTTGCCGAGCAAGCCGCCGCCGCTATTGCCGCGCTGAAGGCCGCCAAGGAAACCGTGGCCACAGCCGAGAGCTGTACCGGCGGGCTGATCGGCGGCGCGCTGACCTCGATCCCCGGCTCTTCGGAGGTCGTCTATGGCGGCTTCATCACCTACGATAATGCCGCCAAGACCGCGATGGTCGGGGTGCCGGTGCGCCTGATCCGCGACTATGGCGCCGTTTCGGGCCAGGTGGCGCGGGCCATGGCGGACGGGGCGCGCAGCAAGGCACGGGTCGACATCGCCATTGCCGTCACCGGTGTCGCCGGGCCCGATGGCGGCACGGAGAAGAAGCCCGTCGGGCTCGTCTATATCGCCTGCGCAACGCATGAGGGGACCAAGGTCGCCGAACACAGGTTCGGCGATGTCGGCCGCGAGGCTGTACGCGAGGCGACGGTGCTGGCGGCGCTCGAAATGATCACCGACGTCGCCGCCAATGGCGTGCACGAAGCCCGGCCCGCTCCACCCGACCCGCGCCGCAAGCCCGTTGCCAAGCCGGCGCTGAAGTAGCCGGACCTCTGTTGCTTTCGCTGCACGCGCACCTTTCCCTCTCCCCTGGTGGGAGAAGGTGACGCGAAGCGCCGGATGAGGGGTAGGCTACAAACTCCGAGCCTGCCGATCCCCCTTGCCCGCCCGTCGGCGCCCTCCGCCGCAGCCGAGAGGGAAGACGGGGAAGATCAGCCGTACCGCCGGTCCGCTTCGGCGACGAAGGCATCCATGATTTCCCGCTGCTTGGCGGCGAAGGCGGGTTCGGCGATGGCGGCGACCAGCGGGTTGGAAATCTTGAAGTCGATGTCGAAGTGGATGCGCGTGCCCGAGCCATCGGGGGCGAACGTCCAGTGGCTCAAGAGGTGCGAGAACGGGCCGTCGGTCGCCTTGGCGTCGATGGTCTCGGCCGCCGGGTCGACCACCACGCGGCTGGTATAGGCCTGGGTGATCGGCCCGAAGCTCAGCGTCATCCGCGCGAACCGCGCGGCACCGGAGCCGATGCGGTCGGGCTTTACCTCCATGCCCCTACAGTTCGGAATAAACCGCGGGTAGCTCTCGAGGTCGCCCACCAATTGCAGCATCTGCGCGGGCGAATACGGCACATGCCGGTCGAATTCGAGCTTCGGCATCAGGCGGCGTGTTGTGCCAGCCGGGCCGCCTTGAGCTTGGCGAAATCGTCGCCGGCGTGATGCGACGAGCGGGTCAGCGGGCTCGCCGATACCAGCAAGAATCCCTTGGTCTTGCCCACGACCTCGAGCGACTTGAACTCCTCCGGCGGCACGTAGCGGATGACCGGGTGGTGCTTGCGCGTCGGCTGCAGGTATTGCCCGATGGTCAGGAAATCGACCTCGGCGCTCCTCAAATCGTCCATCAACTGCAGCACTTCATTCCGCTCTTCGCCGAGCCCGACCATGATGCCGGACTTGGTGAACATGGTGGGATCGAGTTCCTTCACCCGCTGCAGGAGCCGGATAGAATGGAAATAGCGCGCCCCGGGCCGGACCTTGAGGTAGTTGGAAGGCACCGTCTCGAGGTTGTGGTTGAAGACGTCCGGCCGTGCTTCGACGACCACCTCCAGCGCCCCAGGCTTGCGCAGGAAATCCGGCGTCAGCACCTCGATGGTGGTCGAAGGCGTCGCCGCGCGGATGGCGCGGATGACCGCCGCGAAATGCGCCGCGCCGCCATCCGGTAGGTCGTCGCGATCGACCGAGGTGATCACCACGTGATTGAGGCCTAGCTTGGCGACCGCGGTCGCCACGTGCTCCGGCTCGAGCGGATCGAGCGCCGTAGGCAGGCCGGTCGCCACATTGCAAAAAGCGCAGGCGCGGGTGCAGATTTCGCCCATGATCATCATGGTGGCGTGCTTCTGGCTCCAGCACTCACCGATGTTGGGACAGCCTGCTTCCTCGCAAACCGTGACGAGATTGTTCTCCCGCACGATCTGCTGCGTCTCTTTATAGACCGGCGAGCCCGGCGCGCGGACGCGAATCCAGTCCGGCTTGCGCAGGATTTCGGTGTCCAGACGGTGCGCCTTTTCCGGGTGCCGGGGACGCGTCTGGTCGATGAGCGTAACCAATTTCAGTTCCTTTGGCGGACCGGGCCCGCCGCTAGCGCCGGGGATTGCCGCTCACCGCCCTCAGGATGGCGATGAGGATGCAGGCCCCCACGATGCCGACGATCAACTGGCCGAACCAGTTCTCTTCCGGGTAGGCGTGGAAGACGTCGACGAGGATGGCATCAAGCGCCACGGCGCCGACGATGCCGATGACGATGTTGAGCAAGAGGCCCGTTCGCACCTTCATGATCATGGACGCGAACCAGCCGGCGAAACCGCCGACGACGATGGCACCCAACCAGCTCAAATGTCCCATTCGTAGCCTCCCGTGACGCGCGGATGCACTAGATATTGAGCGCGCGCCCATAAGCGTCAAGCACGCTTTCCTTCATCGTCTCGCTGAGCGTGGGGTGCGGGAAGATGGTGTGCATCAGCTCTTCCTCGGTCGTCTCGAGGTTCATCGCGACAACGAAGCCTTGGATCAGTTCGGTCACCTCGGCCCCCACCATGTGGGCGCCCAGGAGTTCGCCGGTCTTGGCGTCGAATATCGTCTTTACCAGGCCTTCGGGCTCGCTGAGGGCGATCGCTTTGCCGTTGCCGACGAACGGGAAGCGGCCGACCTTGATCTCGCGGCCGGCTTCGCGCGCCTTCGCCTCGGTCAGGCCGACGCTGGCGATCTGCGGGTCGCAATAGGTGCAGCCCGGCACCTTCATCTTGTCGAGCCCGTGCGGGTGGAGGCCGGCAATGGCCTCGACGGTCACCACCGCCTCGTGCTCAGCCTTGTGGGCGAGCATCGGCGGGCCCGCGACATCGCCGATGGCCCAGATCCCGGCGACGTTGGTCTTGCCTAGCGCGTCGATCTTGATGGCGCCGCGATTGAGCTCGACCCCGAGCTTTTCGAGCCCCAACCCTTCGGTGTTGCAGACGACCCCGACCGCCGAGATCAGCCGGTCGCCGGCGAGAGCTTCGGTCTTGCCGTCCTTGAGCTCGACGGTCGCCGTCACGCCCGAGGCGGTCTTTTCGACCTTGTTGACCTTGGCGTCGGTCAGGATGCGGATGCCGCGCTTTTCGAGGCGCTTCCGGACGTGGGCGGCGATCTCGGCGTCTTCCACGGGCAAGATCTGCGGCAGCAGCTCGATGACCGTCACCTCCGTGCCCATGGCCCGATAGAACGACGCAAATTCGATGCCGATGGCGCCCGAGCCCATGATCAGTAGCGATTTGGGTAGTTCGGCCGGCTTCATCGCCTCGAAATAGGTCCAGACGCGGTCGCCATCGGGTTCGATGCCGGGCAGCACGCGAGGCCGGGCGCCCGTCGCGATGATGATGTTCTTGGCAGAATAGGTGCCGGGTCCGAGCGCGTTCTTGGGGCCGGGCCACTGTGGCTGCATGGGGGGCTTCTTCGTCGGTTCGACACGGATCTCCCCCGGCTTGGTGATCGTGGCCTCGCCCCAGATGGTATCGACCTTGTTCTTGCGCATCAGGAACTGCACGCCGTTGTTCATCTGGCCGGCGATGTCGCGCGAGCGCTTCACCACGGCCGGCAGGTCGATGTCGTAGGCCGTTGCCTTGAGCCCATAGGTCGAGGCGTGCTGCATGTGCGAATAGACCTCGGCTGTCCGCAGCAGCGCCTTGGTCGGAATGCACCCCCAGTTGGAGCAGATGCCCGCCATGTGCTCGCGCTCGACGATCGCGGTCTTCATGCCCAATTGCGCGGCGCGAATGGCGGCCACGTAGCCGCCGGGGCCGGCACCGATGACGATGAGATCGTAGGAATCGGCCATGGTCAGTCCTTCACCATAAGAAGCCAGTCTTTGCCCGGCGCCCCCGTCCCGCTTGAATAGCGGGCCATCGGCCGGCTCGTGCGGACGGAAAAACCGCGCCGCTGATATAGGGCGCGCGCCCGCTCATTCACATCCTCGACGATCAGCGCCAGGCCACGCGCGGCGGTGTCGCCTGCTCTCTGCTCGGCCAGATCGAGCAGCAGGCTGCCAACGCCATGGCTGCGCCACGGCAGGTGCACCCCGAGCATCGAAATGAACCAGGTGCCCTTCGCTGCCGCTTCCAGTTGGAGGATCGGCACCATGAACGGCTCGAGATCGGCTGGCAGATCGAAGCCGCCGTCGGGCTCTCGGTAGCCCAGCAGCATGCCGACGATCTCGTCATCGGTGGTCTCGGCTATGGTGGCGTTGCGCCAGCTGAACGGCTCGTCCTTCAGCATGTCGAGCCGACCGATCTCGATCGGGCTATACGTCTCCCCTGCCCGCGCATCGGCAGTCCAGCCGTAATTAGTCCCGCCATGGGTCGCAATATTCACCAGCAACGCGATCTCGGCCGCGTCGGACTTGCGCGCAGGGCGGGTGGTGAACACCAATTCAGATGCCCAGCGTCGATTTGACCAACGGCACCAGCCCAGTGCCGATGGCCCGTGTGTTGGCCTCATCGAGGTGGATGCCGTCGCGCGGATCGGTCTTGGCGACCGTCGATGCGTCGAAGAACCCGACGCCTTCATCTGCGGCGCGGCGCTGATATTCAGACGCGAAGAGCTTCGACTGCTCGATGTAGGCGAGGTCGGCGCCGAAGTGATGCTTCATGTCGAGATTGTCGGTGTCGACCAGCACGGGCGGCGCCACGAGGATGATTGCGGGCTCGGCCGCCTTGATGCCGGCATAGTGGCCGCGAATGACCTGCACGAGCCGGCGCATCCCCCTGCCCGCCTCGGCGGCGGTGCGCCCCATGAACGGCTTGATGTCATTGGTGCCGAGCATGATGATGATGAGATCGAGCGGCGAGTGGCTCTCGAGCAGCGTCGGCAGGATCCGGACGCCGTTGCGATCGGCGTCGGCGAACCAGTCGTCATGGGCCGTTGTCCGACCGCCGAGACCCTCGGCGATCACGCGCGCTTTGCCGCCGAGACCCTGTTCGAGCGTCGTGGGCCAGCGGTCCTCATAGGCGTGCCGGGGCCCGTTGGGCGCCGGATTGGCACCATAGGTGAGGCTGTCGCCATAGGCCAAAATGGTCTTCATCGCGCGTCAGGCCAGCATCATCACGGGGCTTTCGATCAGCCCGCGGAACGCCGCGAGCAGTTCGGCACCGAGCGCGCCATCGACTGCCCGGTGATCGCAGGAGAGCGTCACCGTCATGAAGTTGGCCGTCTTGACCTGGCCCTTCTCGGCATAGACGCGCTCTTCGCCCACGCCGACGGCCAGGATCGTGCCGTGCGGCGGATTGATGACGGCAGCGAACTCGCGAATGCCGAACATGCCGAGGTTGGATACCGACGTAGTGCCCCCCTGGTACTCCTCAGGCTTCAGCTTCCGGCTGCGGGCCCGCCCGGCGAGGTCCTTGACCTCCTCCGAAATCTGCCGGAGCGACTTGGTTTCGGCCGCCTTCACTACCGGGGTGAACAGGCCACCGGGGATGGCGACCGCGACCGCCACGTCCGAGTGCTTGTGGTAGAGCACCGAATCCACTGCCCAGGTGGCGTTGGCGGTCGGCACCTTCTGCAGCGCGTGCGCCCAGGCCTTGATCACGAAATCATTGACCGACAGGCGATAGGTCGGCTTGCCGTCCTTCAGTGGGGCTGCGTTGTTGATGTGCTCGCGTGCCTGCAGCAGCGCATCGATCTTGCAATCGAGTGTCAGGTAGAAATGCGGCACCGTCTGCTTGGACTCGGTGAGCCTCGCCGCGACGGTCTTCCGCATCCCGTCATTGGGCACGATCTCGTAGCTGCCCTCGGGGTAGAGCGCCATCACCTGCGCCTTGCTCATGCCCGCGGCGACTGCCCCGGCGCCCGTGGGAGCCTGAGCCGCCGCCTTGGCGGGCGGCGCCGTCTTGAGCGACAGCTTGCCGGCCTTCACCAGCTCGACATCCGCCTTGATGATGCGGCCATGCGGGCCCGAACCCGGCACGGCGGCAATGGCGATCCCGGCATCTTTGGCCAGTCGCCGTGCCAGCGGCGAGGCGAAGACGCGGCCATTGGCGCCGTTGGCGAGCGGAAACTCATCCGCCTTGCCGGAAGCTTCGGCGGCCGGGATGTTGCGGGCTTCAGCGGGGGCCGGGGCGGTTGCGTTGCCGTTGGCCGAACCAGTGCCCGCGGCAGCGACCGCGCCAGCTATGTTTTGCGCGAGAGCGGCACGCTCGGCCTGCTCGCGCGCCGGAGCTGCCGGCGGCGGAGCCGACTTGGGATCGTTAGCCGCCGGTGCCGGCGCCTTGACGTCCGCCGCCGTCTCGCCCTCCTGCAGCAGCACGGCGATCACGGCGTTGACCTTTACGGCCTCGGTGCCCTCGGGCACCACGATCTTGCCGATCTTGCCCTCGTCGACGGCTTCGACTTCCATCGTCGCCTTGTCGGTCTCGATTTCGGCGATCACGTCGCCCGAGGAGACGGTGTCGCCTTCCTTGACGTGCCACTTGGCAAGCTT
>Ga0209233_1000935_pt1 | contig 12689 bp, 9 predicted proteins | sample AraplaCL_Cvi_mCL_FD_184269 | JGI IMG/M metagenome (GOLD analysis project Ga0209233, IMG submission 184269) | Arabidopsis root microbial communities from the University of North Carolina, USA - plate scrape CL_Cvi_mCL (SPAdes) (version 2) | ecosystem: Host-associated > Plants > Roots > Endosphere ... | reverse complement strand
AGGCCCGGCTTGTGATGCGGGCGCGGCAGCCCGGCGTGATCGCCGGGCTCGACATCGCACGGTCAGCCTTCCAGACGGTGTCGCCGGCGATCGAGCTGCGCGCCGAGCGGCCTGACGGCAGCGCGGTCGAACCCGACCAGGTCATCGCGATCATCGACGGTCCGGCGCGCAGCCTGCTCACCGCGGAGCGCACCGCGCTCAACTTCCTCTGCCATCTGAGCGGCGTCGCGACCGCAACCGCCACGCTCGTCAAGGCTGTCGCAGGTACGCGCGCGCAGATCGTCTGCACCCGCAAGACCACGCCGGGGCTTCGTGCGCTGGAGAAATACGCGGTTCGCGCCGGCGGCGGCGGCAATCACCGCTTCGGTCTCGACGACGCCGTGCTGATCAAGGACAACCACATCGCGCTCGCCGGCGGCATCCGCCCCGCGATCGAACGTGCCAAGGCCAATACCGGTCATCTCGTGAAGATCGAGGTCGAGGTCGACACGCTGGCGCAGCTTGAAGAGGTGCTGGCACTCGGCGTCGACGCGGTCCTGCTCGACAACATGACGACCGAGCAGCTCAGCCAGGCGGTGGCGATGGCGCGCGGCAAGGCGCTCACCGAAGCCTCCGGCCGCATCACGGCTGCGACCGCCGCGGCGATCGCCGCCACCGGCGTTGATTTGATCTCGGTCGGCTGGGTGACCCACAGCTCGGCCGCGCTCGATATCGGGCTCGACTATCTGTCCTGACGGACTAAAGCGACTGGCCGACCGGAACGAGGGTCGGCTGGTCCCGTTCGGTCCGGCGCGCAGCGAGGCGCTCGGCCTGCAACACCGCCAATGTCAGCACGACGATCGCGACCGCCTGGTGCGTCAGCGCCAGATCGATCGGCACCTGATGCAGCAGCGTCAGGATGCCGAGCGTCGCCTGCAGCGTGATCGCCGCCACCAGCCACCATGCGCCCGCTATCACCGCACTTCCGGCGCGCACACGCACCGCATCGATCGCATGCGCGATCGCCAGCGCGAACAGCAGGTAAGCGGTCATGCGATGCTCGAACTGCACCGTCAGCGTGTTGTCGAACAGATTGCGCCACCACGGCGTCTCGAACCACAGCCGGTCGGCCGACGGAATCAAGCCGCCGTCGATCTCGGGCCAGGTGTTGTAGACCCGACCCGCGCGCAGGCCCGCAACCAGCGCGCCGAAATAGAGCTGCACGAAGGTGAGCACGAGCAGCACCGCGCTCGTGATCTTCAGCCTCACCGGTGCGATCACGGATGGGCGGTCCGTCAAGCGCCGCAGCGTCCAGACGATCGCCGCGAAGATCAAGAGCGCCAGCACCAGATGCGTCGCGAGCCGATACTGCGACACCTCGACGCGCTCCGAGAGGCCGGACGCCACCATCCACCAGCCGACGCCGCCCTGCAGCGCACCGAGACCGAAGATCACCCACAGCCGCCGGCCGAGCTCGCCGCTCACCGCGCCGCGCCACAGGAAATACAGGAACGGCAGCAGATAGGCAGCGCCGATCACCCGGCCGAGCAGCCGGTGGCTCCACTCCCACCAGAAGATCGTCTTGAACTGATCGAGCGTCATCCCGGCGTTGAGCTCGCGATATTGCGGGATGGTCTTGTAGCCCTCGAAGGCCTTCGTCCACTGCGCCTCGGTCAGGGGCGGCAGCGCGCCGGTCACCGGCTTCCATTCGACGATCGACAGGCCGGACTCGGTGAGCCGCGTGGCGCCGCCGACCAAGACCATCAGCGCGATCAGGGCCGCGACCGCGATCAGCCAGACCCTGACGGCGCGGAGCTGCGATGGTTGTGCGGAAATACCGGCCATTTCGCCCTGACTTGATTGGATTTTCGGGCCCCTTATAGTCCGGCCCGCAAGCGGCGCAAGCGCCGCCTGAGGCCTCGTTCCGATCGGTCGGAACGAGGCCTCAGCAATCTTTTGTTTTGACGCGTTTTCTTTGCGCGAACCGGTGTCCGCTTCGCTCGAAAACGCTCTGGATCACGAGTCATACATATCCGCCATGGCCATACGCACCCGCAAATTGCTCGGAACCATCGCCCTGCTCATCCTGGTCGTGGTGTGGTCGCTGCTTGGTATGACGGTGGCCCAGACCCCGTGGCTCGCCAATTCGGGGCTGCTGCAGGCGATCTTCTACGTCGTCGCGGGCCTCGGCTGGGTGCTGCCGGCGATGCCGATCGTCTCCTGGATGTCGCGGCCCGACCGCGCCTAGATCGCGCCCTCGTCGCGCGCACGCCGCGTTGGCCGCACCGGTGCGAACATCACGCCCGAGAGCAGCACGCGCATCATCCGCAGCGAGCGCACGCGGCCGTCCCATGCGATGCGCGGCAGTGCGTGGAGGTTGGTGCGCCCTTGCGCCTCGACCACACCTGATATGGTCGACACCGCGCTGGCGAAGCCGGCCTCCTCGGCCATCACGACATGCGGACGGCGGAACGCGTCGCGGTCCCCGAACGGGAATGCGAAATGCTTGATCGGCCGCCGCAGCGCGCTCTCGGCGACCGCCTTTCCCATCGCCATCTCGCGTTGGGCGTCGGCATTCCTGAGGCTCGACAGGACGGAATAGTTCACCGTAGCGCTGCCGAACGTCACGTTCGGATCAGCCGCAAGCTTCGCCAGATCCGTCCAGTCGAGCGACGCGCCGCGTGACAATTGCGCTGCATCGGCCGAATAGCGCCGGCCGAGATCGTTCACCGCATAGGACAGATCGGACGGCGACAGCTTGCGCAGCCAGCCGGACAGGAAATCGAACAGCTCGTATTTGTCCGACAGGCTCGAGACCACGAAATGCCGCTCCCTGCCATCGATCATCAGGCTGATGCGGCTCTCGCGCGCGATGATGTCCTCAAGCACCAGCCACCACGCCGTGCCCACGCCGTCCGGGAAAGCCGTCGGCAGATAGAGGGTGAAGGGGACGCGGTGCCTGCCGAGCACGGGATAGCCATGCGTGACGAAGTCCCTGGTCGCACCGTCGAAGCTCAGGCAAACAAAGCGGCGGCGCTCCGGCAGGGTCACCGCGCGGCGGCAGGCCTCGTCGATCCCGACGATGTCGTACTTCCAGCGCTTCAGCGCGCGGAGGGTGCGATCGAGGAAGGCAGGCGTGATCTCCTGGGATTTCAGCGGCTGAAACCGGCCCCGGCGCGCAGGACGGACGCGCGCGAAGCGCAGGATCACCCCGGCGCCCCCGGCCTCGTGTTCCCGCAGCCTGAAGGCGCCGCTGAAATAGGCGAGCTCCATCCGGGCCCGCCGCAAAATCCCGTTGTCCGGCGTCAAGATCCCCGCCTCTGGCCGGCGGTTCCCACACCCCGCCGCGGCATTGTTATTACTCTTTGTTGACATTTCCCTGCGAAGGTCGGCCGCAGCCGAGACCTGTAAATTAATACCTTAAAAAATTTGGGCTCCGAGATGATCATGGCGGCGGCAGTTGAAGGCCAGACGGCGGGGACGCGACCATGGCCGAACGCAATCCGCGTCGCCGGCGTCGACATCTTTCATGACCTCACTGCGGCCGAGGCGACCTGGCGCAGTCTCGAGACACCGCAACACAGCTACACCCCCTATCAGCGCTTCGATTTCCTCGCCAACTGGCAGCGCCAGGTCGGCGAGCGCGAGGGCCTGCGGCCCTTCATCGTCGTCGCTCATGACAGCGAACGCCGGCCGCTGCTGCTGTTGCCGCTCGCCGTCGAGCAGCGCCTGGGCGCGAGCTGCGCGGGCTTCATGGGCGGCAAGCATGCAACCTTCAACATGGCGCTGTACGACAAGGACTTCGCCGCCAACGCAACCGAGGCCGACATCACGGCGCTGACCGGATCGATCGCCGAGCGGTCTCGCGTCGACGCGCTCGTGCTGTGTCAGCAGCCGCTGCGCTGGCAGGACCAGCCCAATCCGCTGGCGTTGCTGCCGCACCAGGCTGCGGTGAACGACTGCCCGCTGCTGATCATCGAGCCCGGCGCGGCACCCGCGGCACTGATCAGCAACTCTTTCCGCCGCCGCCTCAAGGGCAAGGAGCGCAAGCTGCAGGCGCTGCCCGGCTACCGCTACCATGTCGCAAGCGACAGCGCCGACGTCTGCCGCCTGCTCGACTGGTTCTTCCGCGTCAAGCCGCAGCGCATGGCCGAGCAGAAACTGCCCGACGTGTTCGCCGAGCCCGGCGTCGAGCAGTTCATTCGCAGCGCCTGCCTTGCGCCGCGCGCCGACGGCAAGGGCTACGCGATCGACATCCACGCCCTGGAGTGCGACGAGGAAGTGATCGCGATCTTCGCCGGCGTCTCCGACGGTCATCGGTTCTCGATGATGTTCAACACTTACACGATGTCGGCGAATTCCAAGTTCAGCCCCGGCCTGATCCTGATGCGCGACATCATCGATCGCCACGCCGGCCTGAACTACCGCGCCTTCGACCTCGGAATCGGCTCGGACGAGTACAAGCGGCTGTTCTGCAAGGACGACGAAGCGATCGTCGACAGCTTCATTCCGCTCAGCCTGCGCGGCAAGCCGGCGGCAAGCGCGCTGTCGGCCATCAGCCGCGCCAAGCGCGCCGTGAAGCAAAATCCGGCGCTGTTCGAAATCGCGCAGAACCTGCGCAGCATGTTCCGCTAAGCCTCAGCTCGCCGCTTCACCCTGCTCTGCGCCGCCACTCGGTACGCCGAGCCGCCTCATCGCGTCGAATAGCAGCGCCGCGGCAGGTGACAGCGCACGCTTGCGCAGCTTGATCAGGCCATAATTCTCCAGCAGGAGCCGGTCGCGAAGACGCAGCATCTTGAACCGCTGCGGGTCGACCAGATCGAACACCAGCATGGGAACCGGCACGATCGCGTCGATGCCGGCGGCGATTCCAACCGAGGCAAAGAACGACTCGGTGTTGATCACCCGGCGCGGCGGCGTCACGCCGCGGCTCATGAACAGCCTCTCCAGCGCCTGGCGCATGAAGGATTCCCGCGGCTGGCAAATCCACTGCTGGTCGGCCATGTTCTCCAGCTCGACGGTCTCGCGGCCGGCCAATGGATGCTCGGCACGAACCAGCAGCACCGCCTCTTCTGCGCCGATCTCATAATAGTCGAATTGCCGGGGGTCGATGCCGGCCGGAATCCTGGCGACGACGAAGTCGAACTCGAGCGCGAGCAGACGCGTGATCAATGGCGGGCTGGTGCTGACATCGAGCGAGATGTTCACCCGGTTCAGCTTCTCGCCGAGATACTGGATCACGTCGACGACCAGGTCGATGCTGGGCTTGGCGACTGTTCCGACGGAGACGGTGCCGAGCTCGCCGGACTTGTAGCCCGCGAACTCGTCGGTGACCTGGTCGAGATCGGCCAGCACGCTCTTGCCGCCGCGAATCAGGATCGAGCCATAGGCGGTGGGCTCGACGCCGCGCGCCGTCCGCTCAAACAGGGGAACCCGCGCCAGCGCCTCGATTTCGGCGAGCATCTTCGATGCCGCAGACTGGGTGATGTTCAACCGCTCGGCCGCCAGCTGCAGCTTGCGCTCATTGTCGAGAGCGACCAGCAGGCGCAGCTGGCGCAATTTCAGGTTATTGATCACGGCCTGCTACCATCCTGCCCGGCAAGGGCCTCTTCGTTCCGATTAGATCGGAACGGGGCTCCAGATTCTGTCTTGACGCGTTTTCCTGCCGCGAACCGGTATCCACTTCGCTGGAAAACTCTCTGGGGTTCCCGCGTTTATACCGCGGTGCATCATGACAGTTTCGCCGTGGCTCCATTCCCAAATGCCATTAGTCACGCGGCTGTCGATTACACAACAATGAATGCAATACTTGCAAGGGCAAGGCGACGGACCGCTGCGGGTGCACCAAGTGCCACCCCGGGCAGCGCGATTACCGTGCGCCGAATCGAAAAACCGGAAGGGATGGGAACGATGAGCGACGATGTCGAGAAGCGCGCGATCGGAAAGATGATGCGGCGGCTGATTCCGTTCCTCATCCTGTGTTACTTCGTGGCCTATCTCGATCGCGTCAATGTCGGCTTCGCCAAGCTGCACATGAATACGGCGCTTGGCCTCAGCGAAGCCGCTTACGGGCTCGGCGCGGGCCTGTTCTTCGTCGGCTACTTCTTCTTCGAAGTGCCCTCCAACATCCTTCTGGAACGGTTTGGCGCGCGGCGCTGGATCGCCCGCATCATGATCAGCTGGGGTATCGTCTCAGCGGCATTCGCGTTCATCCCGCAGATGTCTGCGGCGAGCGGTCTCTCGAGCGAGTGGATCTTCTACTTCCTTCGCCTGCTGCTCGGCGCCTGCGAGGCCGGCTTCTTCCCAGGCATCATCTTCTATCTGACGCTCTGGTTCCCGACGATCTATCGGGCCCGCGTCATCAGCCTGTTCATGCTCGCGATCCCGATCTCGAGCATCATCGGGGCGCCGATCTCGGGCCTGCTGCTCAACCTGTCCGGAGGCGGCCTGACCGGGTGGCAGTGGCTGTTCATCTGCGAAGCGCTGCCGTCGGTCCTGGTCGGCTTCGCCGTGCTCGCCCTCCTGCCCGACTTCCCGCGTCAGGCGACCTGGCTGCAGCCCGACGAGGTCAAATGGGTTCAGAACACCCTTGAGATCGAGCGGCAGAAGAAGGAAGCCGTGGAGCACATCTCGGTGCTGCAATCGCTCACCGACTCGCGCGTGCTGGCCTGCGCCCTCGTCTACTTCTGCCTCAATGCAGCGAGCTACGGCGTCGCGTTCTTCCTGCCCACCATCATCAAGGCGTTTGGCGTCACCGACACCCAGACCGGCCTGATCGCAGCGCTGCCCTTCGTGTTCGGTGCGGTCGGCATGGTGCTGCTCGGCCGCCATTCCGACAAGACCGGTGAGCGGCGCTACCATGTCGCCGGCGCACTCGTGCTCGCCGCCGTCGGCATCGGCCTGGCCGGACTGGTCTCTAGTCCCGTGCTGATCATCGGCCTGCTCTGCCTTGCGCAGATCGGCGTTTCGGCTGTGCCGCCGATGTTCTGGCCGATGCCGGCCAGCATTCTGAACGGCGCCTCGGCCGCGGCCGGCATTGCCGCGATCAACTCGCTCGGCAATCTGTCGGGCTTCGCGGGCCCGTTCGCCATGGGCTATCTGAAGGATCTGACCGGTGGATTCACAGCAGGCCTGCTGCTGCTCGCGGTCGTCGGATTGATCGGCGCGCTGGTCACGATCAGGCTGCGGATCGATCCGGTCCTCGAGCGATCGATGCGCGAGCCGATGATGGCGCACTGAGGCGCCATCACGAAGCATGTGAAGCGGCCTCCCAAAGCGAAGCGCGAATGACGTCTCAATCTGAGCTCATCGCGCCTTGGGGGTCCGGTCAGGCCGCCACCACGCGCGGACCCGCCACGACCGTTTCCGACGGCGCGCAGGGCTGGCTCAGCATCGTCACCTCGGAGAAGCCGACGGCCCTGAGCTGATCGACCATCGAGCGGCGGGCATCCTGCGCCATGCCGGCGTCGGGCACGACGACAGCTTGCGCCTTTGCGGTCAGCAGCTCGGCCGGCAGGTCGACGGCCGTGCCGGCGTCGAGCAGCACGTGGTCGTAGACCCGGAGCAGCGCGTCGATCGCAAGCGCCAGCCGCGGCGATTGCAGATGCGAGCGATCGAAGCCCGGACGCCCGGCGCTGACGATCTGAACCCGCGACTGCCGATCCTTGGTGATGATCTGTGCGAACGTCGCCTCGCCCTGCATCAATTCAGCAAGGCCGGGCGCGCCGGGATCGACCGTGGCCGCCGTCAGCGCCGGCGAGGACGCGACAAGATCGACCACCACGACCTTGGCCTGACGCGCCATCAGACGGGCCAGCGTCAGCACAGTCAGCGTGACGCTCTCGGCGGCAGCCGGGCCGAGCACCGTGACCTTGTGGGCGGCGTGACCGGCCGCGACCAGACGCTCGGCCAGCTCATCGATCTCGTTGGCCGTCCGGGCGGGCGCAGGCTGCGGCTCGCTGACGACCGGCTCATATGCAACTGCGGGGTCGGGCCTCAGATCAGGCTCGGGCGACAGGCTGGGCGCGAGCGGCGACGCGAGCGCAGGTTCAGGCGGCAGCGTCAGTGCCGGCTCGTCGACAGTTGCGGTTTCCATGACCGGTTCTCGGCGCCGGATCACTGCGGCGGCCGGCGCGAAGGCACGACCCACCGCGCCGGGCGCGGAGATGCGCAGCAGCTCGCCGGTGATGATGATGCCGGCCGACAGCAGCAGCGTCGCCAGTGTCGCGATCAGCACGATCGGCAGCTTCTTCGGATAGGCCGGCGTGTTCGAGACCGTGGCGCGCGAGATGATGCGGCCGTCGGTCGGCGCGGCCTCGATGTTCTCGCGTGCGGTCGCCTCGCGATATTTTGCGAGATAAGCTTCCAGCAGATCGCGCTGCGCCTTGGCTTCACGCTCGAATCCGCGCAGCTGCACGTCCTGGCTGTTGCTCGACGACGCCTGCTTCTTCGATTGATCCAGGCCCACTTGCAGCGCCTGAACCCGGCCATCGGCGACGCGGGCGTCGTTGTCCAGCGAGCGCGAAATCTTGCCTGCTTCCTCGCGCAATTGGCGGTCGAGGTCGGCGATCTGCGCCTTCAGTTCTTTGATGCGCGGATGGTTGTCGAGCAGCGTCGACGACTGCTCGGCGAGCTGTGCGCGCAGCGTGCCGCGCTGTTCGGCGAGCCGGCGGATCAGCTCGGAATTGAGCACTTCCGTGGCCTCGATCGGCTTGCCGCCCTGAAGCATCTCGCGGATCAGGCGCGCCTTGGTCTCGGCATCCGCCTTCAGCGCGCGGGCATTGTTGAGCTGCGTGTTCAGCTCGCCCATCTGCTGGTTCGACAGCGGGATGTTGTTGGTGCCGACGAACAGGCTCGACTTGGAGCGGAATTCCTCGACCCGCGAATCCGCTTCCGCGACCTTGCTGCGCAGCTTGTCGATCTCGCCCAGCAGCCAGGCGCTGGCGGACTTGGCCTGGTCCTGCCGCGCCGCCTGCTGCAGCACCAGATAACCGTCGGCAATCGAGTTGGCGACACGCGCCGCAAGCTCGGGATCCTCCGACTGGAATTCGATCACCATGACGCGCGACTTGTCGACCGCATAGGCCTGGAAGCGCTCGTAAAAGGAATCGAGCACCCGCTCTTCCGGCGTCAGGCTGAACGGGTCACGGCCGATGCCGAACAGCGCCAGCAGCGACTTCAGGGGGGAAAAGCCCCGCAGCACCGGATCGAACTCGGGGCGCTCGGCGAGCTTGTTCTTCTTGATGATGTCGCGGGCGAGATCGCGCGACAGCAGCAGTTGCACCTGGCTGGTCACGGCCTCGGCGTCGAGCGAGGTGCGCTCGAGGTCGCGCTCGCCGTTCGGGCGCAGGAAGGCGTTCTCGCGATTGTCGATCAGGATTCGCGCTTCCGACTTGTAGCGCGGCGTCACGACGTTGACGGCGGCAAGCGACAGCGCAAACGCGAACACGGTCGGCACGATGATCCAGCTTCGCTTGCGCGCCAGCGCGCGCCTGAGCACATGCAGATCGAGATCAGTCGCCTCCGCTGGACGCGCCGTCTTGTCAGGAGCTGATATCGGCGAAGCCGGCCTCGCAACGGCTTCGGCGGCAACGGGCGCAGACTTCGGCAACGCCCGTTGCACCGCAGCCTTTTCCTTGCCTCTACGCCAGAATGCAAAACGCATAACCAACTCCCGCGGACGCCGCGATTCCATCTCAATGGCGGCGATTACAGTCCATTAAGGTTGCTGCTGGGTTAATCGGCGCGGTTGACGGATGCGGCGGCCACCACCACTCCGTCATCGTTTGTTAACCATGAGTGCCGTTAATCGACGCCGATATTGTTGCGGGATTCCTCACATGCGCGATCTGCGCGCTCCCCTCGTTTGTCTGATTGCTGCGCTCGCGCTGTCGGGCTGCATGGGCCGGACGTCGCCGGTTGCCGGCGACCCGGCCCTCGATTCGATGGCGTATGGGCAGCAAGGCTTCGCTGCGCCCGCGCCGATGGCCGTGGCCTATGCCGATCCCGCGCCGACGCGTGAGGCCTATAATCTTGGCCCCGGCGACAAGCTTCGCGTCGTGGTCTATGGCCAGGAAGGCCTGACCAATTCCTATGCTATCGATGCCGCCGGCGCGATCACCATGCCGCTGATCGGCTCGGTGCCGGCGCGCGGCCGCACTCCTGCCGGACTCGCCGCCGAGATCACGGGACGGCTGCGCAACGGCTACATCCGCGAGCCTTCGGTGGCGGTCGAGATCGAGGCCTACCGCCCGTTCTTCATCCTCGGTGAGGTCGCAGCCCCCGGCCAATATCCGTATGTACCCAACATGACGGTCGAGAGCGCGGTGGCGATCGCCGGCGGCTTCTCGCCGCGCGCCCAGCGCGACCAGGTCACCCTCACCCATACCGATTCATCGGGCGCCGGCCGCTTTGTCGTTCCCTTGGGCACGCCGATCGGGCCCGGCGACACCGTCTTTGTCGGCGAACGCTGGTTCTGATCGATGGCACAGGATCAAAATCAGGAACGGCCGCTCCGCATCCTGCATGTGGTCCGTGCCCCGGTCGGCGGCATCATCCGTCACATCCTCGATGTCGCCAACGGCCAGATCGAACGCGGTCACCATGTCGGCATCGTCGCCGACAGCCTGACCGGCGGCACGCGGGCTGACGCGGTCCTCGCCGAGATCGAACCGCGCCTCAAGCTCGGTGTCCACCGGGTGGCGATACACCGCGAGCCGCGCTTCGCTGACTTCATGGTCTGGGCGCATATCGCCGGCCTGATCCGGAAACTGAAGCCCGATGTCGTACATGGTCATGGCGCCAAGGCCGGCGCCTATGTCCGGCTGCGGCGGCGCTCGAACAAGGTGATCCGGGTCTACACGCCGCATGGCGGCTCGCTGCACTATCCGCTCGACACCTGGAAGGGCCGCTTCTACAGCCAGCTCGAGCGCACGCTGATGAACAGCACCGACCTGTTCCTGTTCGAGAGCGCGTTTGCCCGCGACACCTATCAGCGCACCGTGGGCAAGCCCTCAGGCCTCGTCCGCTGCGTCTTCAACGGCGTCACGTCGGAGGAATTCGAACCGGTCGCCAAGGCCGACGACGCCTCCGACGTGGCCTATGTCGGCGAATTCCGGCGCATCAAGGGCGCCGACCTCCTGATCGACGCGGTCGCCAAGCTGCACGCCGACGGCAAGCCGGTGACGCTGACGCTCGGCGGCGACGGCGAGGAGTTCGAGCGGCTCAAGGAGCAGGTGAAGCGGCTGTCGCTCGGCAACGCCGTCCGCTTCATCGGCCACGTCAAGGCACGCTACGGCTTCTCGAAGGGCAGCGTTCTCGTGGTGCCGTCACGGGGCGATTCGATGCCTTATGTGGTGATCGAGGCCGGCGCGGCGGGAATTCCGATGATCGCCGCCAATGTCGGCGGCATCCCGGAGATCTTCGATACCCAAACCGACGCGCTGTTTGCGCCCAGCAACGCCGGCGCGATGGCCGACGCCATCAAGGCCGCACTCGACAATCCCGCCGCGACCGCGGCGCGCGCCGAGCAACTGCGCGAACGGATTTCCGAACATTTCTCGCAGAGTGCGATGGTCGAGGGCGTGCTGGCCGGCTATCGCGACGCATTTGCCAAACATTAACCATTTCTTGCACACGTAACCGTTTCTTCCGATTTGTCCCCTTAAGTCACGTCCGGGGGAATTTCGCTGTTGCGCGCGGATGCCCATCTGCTCGCGCAGGAATGGACGTGGACTCGTGGAACCGTTTAACGCACGCTCGATGCTAGATGCCGCTGCGTCTGCGACGGCCGCTCAGCCGCAGGTCGAACGACGCCGCCGTCTGTCGCCGGCCGCGCTCGCCGTTACCAATCAAAAAGTTCGCGGCGCCTACTCACCGGTCGTAATCGCCGGCGTGGTTCGACTTACCGATTTCGTGCTGCTCAGCCTGGTCGGCGTCGGGCTCTATCTCGCCTATGTCAGGCCGCTCGCCGGCGGCATCCACTGGGGATACATCGGTTCGATCCTCGGCATGTCGGCTGCGGCGGTGGTCTGCTTCCAGGCCGCCGACATCTATCAGGTGCAGATCTTCCGCGGCCAGCTCCGCCAGATGACGCGGATGATCTCGTCATGGGCCGTCGTGTTCCTACTGTTCATCGGCGTCTCCTTCCTGGCCAAGCTCGGCGGCGAGGTGTCGCGGGTCTGGCTGTCGTCGTTCTTCTGCGTCGGCCTCGCGGTGCTGATCGCCGAACGGCTGGCGTTGCGCTCGATGGTGCGCGCCTGGGCGCATGACGGCCGGCTCGACCGCCGCACCATCATCGTCGGTGCCGACGAGAACGGCGAGAAGCTGATCGAGGCGCTCAATGCCGACGATGATTCCGACATCCACGTGCTCGGCGTGTTCGACGACCGCAATGACGCCCGCGCGATGGACACCTGTGCCGGCTCACCGAAGCTCGGCAAGGTCGACGACATCGTCGAATTCGCCCGCCGCACCCGCGTCGACCTCGTGCTGTTTGCGCTGCCGATCTCGGCGGAGACCCGCATCCTGGAGATGCTGAAGAAGCTCTGGGTGCTGCCGGTCGACATCCGCCTGTCGGCCCATACCAACAAGCTACGCTTCCGCCCCCGCTCCTATTCCTATGTCGGTAAGGTGCCGACGCTCGATGTGTTCGAGGCGCCGATCACCGACTGGGATCTGGTGCTGAAATGGCTGTTCGACCGCATGGTCGG